>Ga0210394_10000304_pt1 | contig 113490 bp, 124 predicted proteins | sample IncBWC12MmetaG_FD_160121 | JGI IMG/M metagenome (GOLD analysis project Ga0210394, IMG submission 160121) | Forest soil microbial communities from Barre Woods Harvard Forest LTER site, Petersham, Massachusetts, United States - Inc-BW-C-12-M | ecosystem: Environmental > Terrestrial > Soil >...
GACGCCCGCATTGTTGGTACCATCACTAACCTTAGCCGTTAGCACCGACTGGTCAGAGGCGAGTACCACTGGTGCGCTGTTGGCGCTGGTTGCTTGTCCGTTTGGATTGGGAGGGATGTATGCCATAGTATGCCTACCCTCTTACCCGATTGTTGTTAATAAAACTCAATGAACCGGAAGTTATAAGATAGGACATAGTTACTTTGGTAGTTTATCCCTTTTATGCTTGCCTACAAGTTTATAGCTAGCTAACTCTTTTAGCAAGTGTTCTGGCCGCTCGCCAATTGCCACCACAAACAATAGTGCATCAATCGAAGTCATATACATGCCAGCCAAAAGCAGCATCTATTGTCATCTAGAAAATGATACAATTGCTGAGAGAATGGATGACACAATCGAAGACTGGTTAGAGTCACTGGCGGCCAAGCAGCCGACTCCTGGTGGTGGCGCGGCAGCTGGGCTGTTGGCGGCTACGGCCGCAGCGCTGGTTGGCATGGTGAGTATTTATACAACGGGACCAAAATGGCAAGCTAAAACCGATCGCATGCAGGCCATTCATGACGAAGCGGCCGTGCTGCGGCACCAGGCTTTGGAACTGATGGCAGCCGATGCGGCAGCATTTACGCGTGTCGGCGAAGCGTATCAACTACCCAAAGATACTAATGAAGCACAGATGACCCGGAAAATTGCCATCCAAGCGTCGTTAGTTGGTGCCGCCGAACCACCACGTCTGACGGCCGAACTCGCTGCCAGAGTCATCATACTGGCCGATGAACTGATAGCCACCGGTAACCCCAATGTTATTTCTGACGTGGCCGTAGCTTCTAGCACCGCTCGTGCTGCCCTGGAATCGGCAATTGTTAATATCGAAATCAATGCTGAACTCATTACTGATGAAGCAATAAAAAATAAACTGCAGGTTGCCATACGCGATGCGGTTGAATCTATCAACAAAGCCGACGAAGTCACTGCAGCCGTTCGCCAAAGGATCAAACACGCATGAGACTGCTCGATGGCAAACCAATCGCTCGTGATATTCGCGCCAAAGTAAAAGAGCAAGCCCTAGCTTACCGTGCGAATGGTGTTATTCCTACGCTGCTGATTATTATTGCCACAGAGGACGAGCAAGCTGCTTGGTACGTTCGTTCGATTCGCAAAGCAGCTGAGGCCTGTGATATAAAAGTTCACCTTACAGAGTTGAGTGCCGATGCCCCAACCGAAATGATTGCCGATGCTTTGCGCGCGGCTGCCATAGATCCAATGGTACATGGTATTTTATTGCAGACACCGCTGCCTGCTGGCGTAAAAATTGATGAGTTGCTGTCGATTATTCCTCCGCAAAAAGATGTTGACGGTGCTAGCCCAATCAGCGCTGGCCGATTGTTGTACGGCCAAGCAGCTTTTGCACCAGCGACGGCCGAAGCGGTATTGACGTTGCTCGATTATTACAATGTGTTGTTGCCCGGCAAGCAAGCGGTGGTTGTTGGCAGGAGTCGAATTGTCGGCAGGCCAGCGGCCCACCTACTATTAGAGCGCGACGCCACAGTGACTATTTGTCATTCAAGATCGAGCGATTTGCCTGTGAGCACGCGCACTGCCGATGTTTTAGTGGTTGCTGCCGGTAAGCCAGGCCTTATTACGTCGGCAGATGTAAAGCCAGGAGCGGTGGTGATTGATGTTGGCACAAATGTCACAGATGATAATCGACTTGTCGGTGACGTGGCTGCCGACGTGGCGGGTATTGCCGATCTTACTCCGGTGCCTGGCGGTGTTGGTCCGGTGACAACTTCGTTAATTCTACAACATACTTTGACCTCTGTAAGTAACCTGCTGGCTACCGCGCAGGCCTTGCAACATTAACGTAAAATGCTTACTCTTTATAAGTATAGACAGTCAATAGCTGCCTGAAGAGGCTCTCTTGGTTGTCTTTTAAGTTAAAATCGAATTCAATCGTTCAAAAAGAAATTCTCGATAAACAATCTAATACTCCAGGAAAGAAGTCTATGCCCATAGCGGACACCTCTGACCAACTTACCGAAAAATGTGCAGTCTTTGGAGTCTGCGGGACGGGCCTGGAAGCGGCTCGTCTTGCTTTTTACGGGCTTTGGGCGTTACAGCATCGTGGTCAGGAAAGTTCGGGCATTGCCAGTACCGATGGCACAGAATTGCACCGCCACGGCGCCGTTGGACTGGTTGCTAATGTTTACCGTGAAGAAGACTTTGAACAATTACCTGGGCACATCGCGATTGGCCACAACCGTTATTCTACCTCTGGTGGCGAAGAAGCATCTCATGTCCAGCCAATTGCCGATTATGAGTTAGGTTTCGCCTTTGCCCACAATGGTAACCTGCCCGATTGTAGTAAGCTAATCGTGTTCCTAGAAAACCACGGTATCGACACGAAGGCATTGAACGATTCTGGTATGATGGCCGCCGCGATTGGTTATTATCTTCGTAAAGGTGATGATGTCGGCACGGCGATTCGCAAGTCCTATCCGCTCTTTACCGGTGTGTTTTCGGCAGTTGTCATTCATGGCGACAAGTTGGTTGCGTTCCGTGATGCCTGTGGTATTCGGCCGCTATCGATTGCCACGCTTGATGGTGGCTACGTAGTAGCATCAGAAACCTGTGCCTTTGATACAATTGGTGCAAAATTCTTGCGCGATGTTGAGCCTGGCGAAATGGTGGTTATTGACAAGCATGGCATGACTGCCGAACAACTGGCAACGCCAGACCCCAAGCTCGACATCTTCGAATTTGTATATTTTGCTCGCCCCGACAGCCTGCTTATTGGTAAGCGTGTCAACGAAGTCCGCAAAAACTTTGGACGCGAAATGGCCCACGAGTATCATATCGAGGCCGATGTGGTGGTGCCTGTACCAGATTCTGGTGTGCCAGCCGCTCAGGGCTATGCGGAAGCTAGTGGCATTCCGTTTGAGATGGGTCTGATTAAAAATCGTTATATTCATCGTACATTTATTCGTCCCACGGCAGAACTGCGCGCCCAAGATCTCAAAATGAAGCTCAATCCAGTCATCGAGGTTATTAAAGACAAGCGCGTGATTATTGTCGACGATTCTATCGTGCGCGGCACAACCCAACGTAAGGTTGTCGCGATGTTATTCAATGCCGGTGCCCGCGAAGTCCACGTGATGATTAGTTGTCCACCGGTGCGCTACCCTGACTTCTACGGCATTAACACACCCGACCCTTCCGAACTCATTTCTGCCCGCATGAGCGTCGAACAAACCCGTGAATATATTGGCGCAACTTCACTCAACTTCTTGTCCTTCGATGGCATGATAAACGCGACTGGCTTCCCTGCCAGTCGTTTTTCGTCTTCATGCTTTGACGGTATCTACCCAATTGCTATTGGTTCTCGTGCCAAGCAGGTGTTGGCTTTGCCAGACATGCCGCCCGTTGAGTCAAAAAAAGTAACAACCTCCCAGAAGCCACACGTTCGCGTCTCATGAAGCCGCGGATTGCCATTCTAGCTTCAGGGGAAGGTACGACGGCTGAAGCTTTTATTCGAGCGTGCAGCCGTGACGAGGTTGACGCTGAAGTCGGTCTAGTTATCTGCAACCGCGAAGCTGCCGGTATATTCCAACGCATTGAGAATCTCAATCTAGAGCTAGGGCTCACCGTGCAGACCATGTTGCTTAATAGTCAAACTCATCCAGCCGCCGACGGCGAAGTTGTTGAGCGAGGCTACCAGACGACTGCCGAAGAAGCAGCTATCTTGGATGTGCTGACCAAAAGAAATTTCGATCTGATCCTCCTAATGGGCTATTTGCGTCGGGTTGGTTCAAGTATTGTGCAAGCATTCGGTTGGCGTCCGGAGTACAGTAGCCCGTATCGGGCGATTATGCTCAATAGCCACCCAGGTTTGTTGCCCGAAACAACCGGCACCTACGGCATCCATACGCAAGAAGCCACGCTCGACCAAAAACTAGCCTATAGTGGCCAAACCTTGCACGTTGTGTCCGAAAATTATGATGAGGGTCCGGTGCTGGCGGTTCATAAAGTTGCTGTTCTGCCGAACGACACGGCGGAGAGTTTGTTTGGTCGCGTCCAGACTGTCGAAAAGCAAAACTTGCCGATTGACGTTGCGGCCTTCATGAAAGCTCGCCGGCAGTATATACTCGAATCTAAATAGGAAGGTGCTACTATGGCAATGGAATCAGCAAGAGCAACAGTACTCGTTATTGGTAGTGGCGGTCGTGAACAGGCTCTGGCCTGGAAGCTAGCACAATCTGCGCATGTTAAAAAAGTCTATATAGCGCCTGGCAACGGTGGCAGTACGGGCAATATCGAAAATGTGGCGATTGGCTTTACTGATGTGCCTGAACTGCTGAAATTCGCCCAGGAGAAGCACATTGACCTGACGGTGATTGGTCAAGAAGCCGCCTCCGATGCGGGTGCTGTTGATGCCTTCAAGGCCGCTGGGCTTACCATTTTTGGCCCAACCAAAGCCGCCACAAGGCTTGAAGCTTCTAAAGTTTTTTCCAAAGACTTGATGGCTTCCGAACATATTCCAACTGCGGCATACCAAACGTTTACCGACCCAGGCGATGCAATCGAATACGCCACCAGCCGACCGCTACCGGTCGTGATTAAGGCGGATGGTTTAGCCACGGGTAAGGGTGTCTATATTTGCGCAACTGTGCAAGAAATCGGCATTGCAATCACCGATATTATGGTCAAAAAGGTCTTTGGTGAATCTGGTGACAGCGTGGTGGTGGAAGATTTTCTGAAAGGCCAGGAAGTTTCGGTGCACGCCTTATGCGATGGCAATCAGGCCGTTATGTTCCCTGCTTCGCAAGATCACAAGCAAGTGTTTGATGGTGACAAGGGTCCGAATACTGGTGGTATGGGCGTGATTGCGCCGGTACCATGGGTAACGCCTGCTCATATTGAGGCTACAAAGGCACAAATTGTCTTGCCAGCATTGGCTGGCTTACAAAAGCGCAACACGCCGTTTACGGGCTGTTTGTACCCCGGCCTGATGATTGACGGTGACGACATTAAGCTGCTCGAATTTAACGCTCGTTTTGGTGACCCAGAAGCCGAAGTGTACATGCGACTACTCGACGGTGATCTTTACGAGGTACTGACGGCCTGCGCCAAGGGTGAGCTTGATCCTTCTAGCATCGCCTGGAAGCCTGGTTTTGCCGTCACGGTGGTGCTGTGTTCGCCAGGTTATCCGGCCGACTATCCAAAAGGCCTGCCAATAACCGGCATTGCCGAAGCCGAAAAACTCAACGACATCGTAGTCTTCCACGCTGCGACTATTAGAAATACGATCGCCGGAAACGATGATGAAATCCTCACTGCTGGCGGCCGGGTACTGAACGTTACTGCTACTGGCCCAACGCTTGAAGAAACAATCGACAAAGCCTATGCCGCTGTCAAACTCATTAACTTCGAAGGCATGCACTACCGCACCGACATCGGCAGAAGACTCAATGGCTAGCATCAAGCTGCCAAAGGCGATATTATTTGACGCTGATGGTACGCTCTATGACAGCGAAGCACTGAACTACGAGGCAAACCGGCGGACGGCCAAATTATTGCACGATTTTGATATGACCTGGGATGATTTCGACATCCACGTGCGTCGTGGCACGAAGTCAGGCTTTATGATACTTGAAGAAACTGGGATAGTGGTCGACCGCGAAGCGTATCTGTCCAACAAGGCCGAGCAATTTCGCATCTTGGTAGTCGAACGTCTTCAGCCGCAGCCTGGCTTAGTACCTTTCTTAGAGTGGTGCACGATGCAGCATATTCGTTGTAGTGTGGTGAGTGCATCGCGTCGGGTTCAGTTGCTGACTGCTCTTGGAACGCTCAAAATTGATCATTTTTTTGAGGACGTTGTCAGTATGGAAAATATTGATGAGCGTCCCAAACCAAACCCCTATCCGTATGAGCTTGGGCTCAAACGTCTTGGCATTGAGCCGCACGAAGGGCTGGTTATCGAGGATACTCCCAAGGGTATTGCGTCCGCCAAAGCTGCTGGCCTGCGCTGTGTCGCGATTCGCAACACAACTAATAGTCTTTCCGAACTAGCGGCCGCGGACTTTGTTATTACGCATTACACTGAGCTTCAGGGTCTTTTATTAGTTGACTAGCAACTAGGCCGGTGTTGCGTATGATCGAATAATTTGCGCAGCATGTTCATAGTTTTGTGCTACTGCGTGCGGGCGATCTGTCATTGTTTCGAAGGCTTGTGGAGGCAAGACGCTTGCTAGTGCGAGTACATGGGCGCCGGCGTAACGGCCAGCAGTTATGCCAGTTGCCGAGTCTTCGACAACAAGCACTGCTGCCCGATCATGAACTTGCAAGCGCCCCATTAATTCAAGATAAGGCGAAGGAGAAGGTTTGTCACCGTCACGCGCTTCACCTTGGGCAATAGTGGTCTGAAAATAGCCGTGTCCCATACCAACAACTGGCAACGCTGCATTAAGTATTCCGCGATTGCTGTTTGTTCCGATTGCTTGCGGTACGCTGTAGTGACGTAACAAATCTAGCACGCCGATGGCTCCGTGTATCGGCTGTAATAAGCTGCCTGTTTCGGGTAGTTCTTCGATTGATCCCTCTTGGAGGGCCTGCATTAGCCTTGCTTGCTCGGTGATAATACTGACGGTTCTATCGGCAGTATCTTGGCGATAGTTGTCTGCTGCGGGAGAGTCGGCGTCAATTTTAAAAACATCGGCTGCAATTTTCTTGCGGGCCCAGCCGTTATATCTCGACCAGTCTTCGGGGAGTATAAATGGTTTTTCCTCGGTAGCTAGGCCAAGTTCCTGTGCGGTAATGAGCGCCTGGGTACGTTCCACCGACTCAGATAACTTGCCTGTCAAAGACAGTGTGTTGTCAAAATCCCAGAGTACTGCCTCGAGACGGTTCATGGTTAATATTAAAGCATGAATACGGCTTAATTACAAGTACCTTTACAATGATTTTATGATTTCTTCTAGGCGATTTTCAACAGTGTCACGCTTAATAAAAATAACTTCATAGCCGGCGTCACGGTATACTTTGCCGAACAGCTGTTGCATGGCATGAGCGGTTTCGGCGCTTTCAATTCGCGCATAGTCTTGTTTGTAATCGAGAATTTCTAGCAAAAAGACTTTTTTATAAGTGCTATGTTTGCAAAGTTCGGTAACACGATCCGGGATTGGCCAATTGTAATACGCAAAATATGCGAGCGTGTCGATGATACCGCGATCAAAGAAAGTTGCCGTGGCAGTATTGGTCGTAGCCTCTCCTCTATGCTGAAGTTCAATCCAGGCAAGTTCGAATTCTGGTGAGTCGACGTTGATTTGGGCAAGCGTCTTGCCGCTTGCCAGGCCCTGATCAATGAGCTTACGACCATATTCTTCAACGGTCACATAACCACGTTTTGCCAATTCAGTAATTATAGTACTTTTGCCAGCACTCGGTGCGCCTGTGATCACGTACCAGTTGTTGGTGGTCACTGCTCCAAATCTTTCTTGAGTGAGTCTGTGAATTCGGCGAAGTCTCTGATAATAAGGTCGGCTGCCGATAGGTCGTCGTGATTGTGCTCGGCACCGGTGTAGGCAATGCAGGTCATACCGGCTGCTTTGGCGGCCGTAACGCCGTTGTAGGCGTCTTCGATAACGATGCAGTCTGCTGGGTCGGCATCGAGTTTTTTGGCAGCCAATAAAAAAACGTCGGGGGCTGGTTTTGAACGCGCGATATCGTCACCACTGATGATAACCGGAAAGTAGCGTGCTATGCCTAGTTTTTCGAGTGTGAATTTGATACGCCGCGGGCTGGCGGACGAGCCGATGGCAAGTTTGCAGCCCAGGCTATCTAAATACTCCACGAGTTCGCGCGTTCCAGCCACGGCTGGCAGCTGATCGAGCGATTTCAGAAAATCCAAATAATGGTTGCGTGCTTGAGCAATCAGCTCGTCGATATTTTGCTGCAATTTGTACTGTTGTTTCAGTAAAATCCAAATTGTCTGCGAATTAAAGCCTTTTAGTTCAGGGTCAAAAGCTGGTTTCTTGACGCCAAGGCTCGTTAGAAATGCCTCCATGTGCTGTTCGTTTAATGGTTCGGTATCGACAAGCACGCCGTCCATGTCAAAAATGACTGGCTGGCCAGGCTGAATAGCGACGGGTTGTTTAGTTTTGGTCATTGCCTTGCAGATTACGATCAATTTCTAGTACGGTGTCATGCTGTTTTTGACGGAAGGCTTGATACTTGTTTGTCAGCTCAGGGTTGTTAATTGCCAAAATCTCGATGGCCATCAAGCCAGCATTTTTAGCACCGTTTTCGGGCAGTGTTGCAAGCGGAACGCCTGGAGGCATCTTGATGTTTGACCACAGTGCTTCATGATCGTTTTCGTGACGCTTAATTGGTACGGCAATAACTGGCAACAGTGTATGTGATGCGGTCATGCCGGGTAAGTGAGCCGAACCACCTGCTCCAGCGATGATTACCTGCAGCCCGCGGCTGCTTGCTTCGGCCGCATAAGTTGTCATAACGTCAGGCGTGCGATGTGCCGAGATAATCCGTATCTCGTGTGCCACGCCAAACTCTTTCAATACGTTGGCGGCTTCATTCATCACGTCCAGATCGGAGTCCGAACCCATAATAATACCTACGATAGGATCGTTCATCTTATAAATCCTCCAATGAGTCCATTAAATCATGTAATGAGCTAATAAGCACGTCGGGTTTGGCGGCTTTTAGTCGCTTCGTTGAGTACATACCACCAGTAATAGCCACTGTTTTCAAGCCAAGTTGTTTGCCGATGGTGATTTCTTCGCCAGTGTCACCGATAATGAACGCTTCGTGTGGTTGAACATGACTACTCGCCAAGTACGTTTCTAAGCGAGCTGTTTTACCCATGTGAACAGCACCATGAATGTCATCATTGGCCAAAATTGTCTCGAAATGATGGTCAAGCTTGAGCCGCCGTAGCTGTTGGGTGATACCGGGTACATGATGATTACTTAAGATGATTTTTGTCATGCCTCGCTCATGCAGGGTGTCAAGCAATTGGCGGGCGCCTGGTCGTGTACGCGTTTGGTTCACGCCCTGTTCGTAGATATCGTGAAATGCAGCATGCATGTCTGTTGCATGGGCTTTGAGTAGATCGGGAGTTAAGCCAAGATTTTTATAATAGTTAGTGAGGGGGATTTCAAAGTACTGCCGTAAGAAACTCAGCGTAAACGGTGGCAATCCGGCAACTGCAAGCTCACGCTGACCAGCAAGTAAGGTAAGTTTGCTATCAGCCAGCAAGGTGCCATTCCAGTCAAAAACAGCTAGTTTTATCATATTTTAAGGTGTTTACGGGCGGTTTGGGCTCGTTTGCGGGCTTCGGCGATGGTTTTGCCGGTGGCGTTGATGTGGCCCATTTTGCGGTCGATTTTGGTGGGCGATTTGCCATACAAATGCACCGAAACTTCGGGAATCGCCAAAGCTTCGTCTAGGCCAACTACCTCTGTCGGTCCGTCATGCTCACCCAGAATGTTAATCATGACGGCGGCTGGAGCTGTCAGGTCGGTTGCTCCCAATGGCAAGCCGGAAATAGCTCGAATGTGTTGTTCGAACTGGCTGGTGCGACTAGCATCCATGGTGTAGTGGCCGGAGTTGTGGACGCGCGGTGCGATTTCGTTTACCAGCACTACGCCGTCTTTGTTGAGGAACATTTCGATACCAAACATGCCCGCACCATCCAGTAGGGCCGCAACCTTGGCCGCTAGTTTTTCCGCCGTTTTGCGGACGCTTTTACCCACCGGCGCTGGTGCCAATACCTCGATGCAAATATTGCGTTCGTGGATGGTTTCGACTACCGGGTAAACGGCGACATCACCAGCAATACTACGAGCAACCATCACGGCTAATTCTTTGTGGAACGGCACGAATTTTTCGGCGTATAAAGCCTTACCGGCGAATAATTTGAAAGCTTCGTCGACCTGAGCGTTGGTTTCAACCACCATATTGCCACGGCCGTCGTAGGCACCGTGACGGGTTTTGAGTAGCATTTTGCCGTCAAACTCTTTGAGTACTGACTTGGCTTCAAGTGCGTTATCGACCTTGGCAAACGGTGCGACGGGAATCCTTGCTTGCTGCAGAAATTCTTTTTGGGCGAATTTGTCTTGGATCAGTCGAATAGTCTTGGGTGCGGGATTAACCGGCTTGCCCAATTTTGCCACTTTTTCCAGCTCGTCGGCATCCAAATGTTCAATTTCAATGGTGATAAAATCAGATACAGCTGCTAGTTTCTGTAATGCGGCTGGATCGTACAAATCACCAACGATCTCTTGGGCGCCAACTTGTGCAGCCGGGCCACCAGCTTCTGGATTAATCACCGCCACCTTAAAACCGAGTGGTTGCGCGGCCAGCGTGAGCATTCTGCCGAGTTGTCCACCACCAACGATGCCAATTGTTTTTTGGCCTTGCATATCTGTCATAGAGCAATTGTACAGAGGATTTGCCGATTTTGCCACCACTGGCTACTACCGTAGTAGTTTGAGATTTGCCGTCGCTCGCATACAATAGAAGCTAATGAGTGAACGGGTTATCGATAGCACTGATTTTCACTTCCCTAAACAGGAGGCGGTTTATCACGGCAAGGTGCGCGATGTGTACGATATGGGTGAAAGTTTACTGTTTGTAGCCTCCGATCGTTATTCGGCATTTGATCGCAATCTGGCTCTAGTGCCGCACAAGGGTGAAATTCTAACGGCTACCAGCAAATGGTGGTTTGAGCAAACGGCACCTATTATCAAAAACCACATTATCGACTACCCTGATCCAAACGTCGCACGCGGCAAAAAATACAAGGTGGTGCCAATCGAAATGGTAGTACGGGGTTTTATTACGGGTGTTACGAATACTTCCCTGTGGCATACCTATTCCGAAGGCCAACGAGATTACGGCGACTTTACGCTCCCTGATGGCCTTAACAAGAACGATCCGCTACCCCACCCTGTTTTAACGCCGACGACGAAGTTCGAAAAACACGACCGCAACTTGACGCCAAGCGAAGCGGTTGCCGAAGGTTTGGTTGACGCAGCTATCTGGGAAAAACTGCAAAAAGTTGCGGTTGAACTGTTTACCTTCGGCCAAAAGGTTGCCGCCGAAAAGGGCTTGATTTTGGTTGATACGAAGTACGAATTTGGCACTGACGATGCTGGCAACATTGTGCTTATTGATGAAATTCACACCCAAGACTCATCCCGCTACTGGCTTTCGGAAAGTTATCAGGCTAGCTTAGCCGCCGGTAAAGAACCAGATAATTATGACAAGGAATTTTTGCGGATTTGGTACAAAGAACGCTTTGACCCGTATGTTGATGCCGATCAGGCTCCAGAAGTTCCAGCCAATGTTATCGAGGAGTTAAAAAATCGTTATGTATATGTATACGAGCAGCTGACTGGCCAAAAGTTTGTACCCACGGACGACGCTATCAATCCACTCGAACGTATTGAAACCAATGTGCTTAAAGCGCTAGAAAGGTCTTGAACTATGAAGCCAATTGTCTTGCCCGCCGTGAGTGATGAACGCGATTATAGCGCACTCGATCCGTTGGATGGTCGTTATTATGACGCCAGTGCCGCACGCTATCTGTCGGAGCGCAGTCGGATCGCCTACCAAGCTTATGTTGAAGCTGCGTTGGCGCACACATTAGCAGAATTTGGTATTTGTTCACAAGAGGTCGCCGATCAGATCGAAACCGCGGCCGGAAAGATCAAGGCCGAAGACGTCTATGCGGAAGAGCAAACTACCAGACACGACATTAAGGCGATTGTGAACTGCATTAAGCGTGAACTGAGCGAAGAAGCGCAGCCATTCGTACACTTTGGCGCCACGTCGTATGACATTATCTCGACAGCTGCTGCCTTGCAGTTGCGTGCTGCTACTACCGAACTGGTCGTGCCAAGACTCAAAGAATTGCTCAAGACACTGTTTACTTTGGCCGATGAACAAGCCGAAACCGTACAGATTGGCCGCACACACGGTCAACATGCCGTACCGGTGACTTTTGGCTTCGCTATTGCCGCGTATGTGAGTCGTTTGGGCGAAAATCTGCAAGCAATCGAAGATCTGAGCAACCAGCTGCGCGGGAAATTTTCTGGTGCTGTGGGTGCCTATAATGCGCTGAGTCTGTTTGTAGACGATCCAATAAAGTTTGAAAAGTCACTGCTTGCAAAAGTTGGCTTAGAACCAGCGCCCTATTCCAGCCAGATTGTTCCAGCCGAGGGCACTGTTCGTCTGATTGATGAATTGGCCATTAGTGCAAATATTATGGCTAATTTGGGCCACGATATGCGACACCTACAACGGACCGAAATCGCCGAAGTTCGCGAGCGCTTTGAACCCGGCCAAACGGGATCCAGCACCATGGCACACAAGCGAAACCCCTGGAATTTCGAGAACGTCATTAGCATGAGTAAGCAAGTTACGGCCCAGGTTGTGAATGCTAACCTCAATATTGCGAGTGAACACCAGCGCGATCTGACCGATTCGGCATCGTCACGCTTTTATGCCATTACCTTTGCAAGTGTTGCATCGATGGCCGAGCGCTTAAACAAGGTCATGAGTAAGCTCGAAGTTGACCCCGACGCCATGCGTCGCAATCTGCTGTTGACCGAGGGTGCAATTGCTGCCGAACCCTTCTATTTGTTGCTCGAAAAATATGGTCACACCGAAGCCCACGAAAAATCCAAAGCCTTGGCACACCAAGCATTAGAGGAACATGTGCCATTGGTAACAGTGATCGAAAAAGATCCCGAAGGATTCGAATATTGGCAAAAATTTAGTCCCAATGAGCAGGCGATCGTAGCCGCTCCGGAAGTACATTACAGTGGCCTGGCTGCCAAGAAAACTCGTGCTATTGTTGCCCACTGGCGCCAGATCTTAGCCTAGAGTTATAGTTCTAGCTGGAATTACTGCAAGGTGGCGTAGACGACGGTATTTTGGTCGTAGCTACTCGTTTGGGTATTAAACGTGCCACCACAGGTGATGAGCCGGAGTTCGGCATCGGCAGTGTTGCCATAGACGGCTGCAGTTGGGAAGTTACTTTGGTCGAACTGTTCCAGGGCGGTAATCTTGAACTGAACCGTACTGCCATCGGTCCGATCGATGGTAACGATATCACCTGGCTGCACATACCGTAAACGCCAAAAAACAGAGATGTTTTGGTAATTGTCGACGTGACCAACGATGACGGCCGGTCCAATTTGTCCGGGCGTGGGGCTATATTTGTACCAGCCGGTGATCCAATCGAGTATTGGCGGCATTTCAATAGAGCCATCGCTGGCCTGCCCCACTGGTGTGATGTCGGCATCAATGCCTACGGATGGAATGGCTATGTGCGTTGGAACAGAATAGGCCAGGGATTCAGGGGGCTTGGTTGTTGCAGGTGTGGCTTTTGGTGTGGTCGCCATCTTTGTGGGCGCAGAAAATGTTCGAACTGGCTCGAGCGCCTGGCCACTCACTAGGCGGGAGCCAAAAAAGCCGCTACCCGCCAGGCCAATAACTACCAAAACCAACGGAAATGACGCCTGGAAGTGCCAAAATTGAGCAGTTTTTGGCGAGCGCTTGCTACGTCGTTTTTGTGTTTGCAGGCGTATGGCTATTTCTTTTATGCCGCCAAAATCGAGAGGAAATACAACTTGCCTATATGATTGAGATCGGTTAGCTTTGGAGGTTTTGAATCGCCTGACACTGACGGCCAGTTTTCTGGTGTCCGTAAGCTTGAGTATGTAGTGCTTGGCGCGCCAAGTTTTCATGGTCTTGCCTCCGTTTTTGCCCGTTTTGCCAGTTTTGCCTCTACAGCAGTTGGAATTACTGGCCGAGTACGCGCTTGCGAATCAGCAATGTCGCACCAATACCAACAACGCTTGCCGATCCAAGTAGCCCAGCAACTTGTGCTGAACTGGCCTTAACACCCGCGCCACCACCTGCGTGAACGGCACCAGCTGGTGCAATAACTTGAGGCGCCACCACGGCGGGCGCTACCGGTGTTGTCGTGGGCGTTGTTGTGGTTGCTGGGAGTGTGGCTGTAGTAGTCGTCGGTGTTGTTGTCGTGGGCGTTGTTGTAGGCGTCGTGGCGGCCGTGCTAGCGCACCCTAGCAGCGCCGAAATAGTAGTAAGGTTGCTATTGCTAACGTTCCCACTTGCTGCACTGCCACCGGAACCATTGCCACTTACGGTGCTTGTGCCACTCTGGCCAGCTTGTACATTGGTGTCGTCGAATGTGGCATTATTAGTACAGAAAAAAGTTGTCGTGTCGTTAGCGGTATTAACGCAAGTGTTAACCGATGCATTGCCTGTAGTGCTAATCGTACAGCTAAAACTGGTTGCGGCCGCTGCGGCAACACCAACCACCATACTCGTACTAATTACAGATGTTGCTAAAAATCCTAGAATCTTTTTCATGTCGATGACCCCCTGTCTTTACGTACTGTCTTTTAGTTCTATACCTTTTTCACATAAATGACAATCAGATAAATGACAATCAGCAAATTTTATTTTATACATAAACATGATGCCTACGTTTTTCAGGATATGGCGGGCTGGAGCTGGAAGTTTGTGTCGACAATAGTTGCCAAGGCGAGATCCGTGAGGCGCACAAGTGTTTGTTCGTCTCGAAAATGATCCGCGGTGTCTTCGTACAGTAAGGCTATGCTGCAATGAAGATTTGGTACGTCGGTGGGATTGTTGTGGTCTTTTTTAAGAGTTGCGTTCGCGTTCTGGAATGCCCTTTCGAAGTCAGTAATTTCGGTTGCAAGCTCCGCGCTCTCTAAAGAAAAGCCAAGTTTATGCTTCTTGCCTGAGCCGTACACGCTGAGCGTACCGAGTTTGGCTCTAGCCGGCAAACTGGCGGTGGCCACTTGCGCCGCTATGTCGGCTGTTCGTGGACCATGCAGTCGATGCTGTCGACTAAACTTAGAAAAACCGACCACTGTTATGCCAAGCGATTCTGGGGTAAAGAGTCTTGCGGCATTTTCAAATTCTGGACTGAGCTGCTCGGCAATTGTTGCAAATAAGCTGTAGCTTGTAGGGTCGATGGGCCGGCGCACAGCGACGATGCCACCTTCTTGGGCCACCTGTAAGCGGTGTGGCTTTGGTAGTTGAGGGCTTTTTTTGCCAGTAATGCGTATATGTTTAGCCATTTAAGCTTATAGTAACATTAAATTACTATTTTGCAAATATTACGTAGAGCACTACCTGATTCTGCCCATGAGTTTGTCCGGGCTCTGAGTGTGGCATGACGACCGGTTGTTACTGAATACGATTGGTGCCAATAGCGTAGAGAGTAAGGAGTGCGTGGGTTCGTGACGACGCGCGGCGGCGTGTGTGTGCGACCCATTGCTCAAAGATGAGTGATCCATACGGTGGAACACTGGCCAGCCCAGCAATAATGGTTCGCTTTTTAGACCAACCCAAACTCGGTGCAAACACCAATGCGGCAACGATGTATAGCAGAAACAAGGTGCCGTGCACTTTGCCGGCAATTTGAATCGGCAACTGATTGCCTGGCGTCATGAAGTGCACGATACCAATGCCGGTAATCAGCAATGTCCAACCGACTGCCTCAGTGATTGCCGCCAGCCGAAACAATCCCCACGCTTCCGCATCAGTAAACGGCTTAAAGTTCTCGTATTTTTTAAGCATCTATTTCTAGTATAGGGCTTCAGGCGGTTTTATGACGAGTATGTTTGGTGCTTACCGCGTGAGTAATGCCAGATCAAAGTGCTTCAGACTGGCTGGGGCTTGAATATTTTTTCTGCGTAAAAACCGTATTCATCATCAGCGTGAACCGTCCAGTCGAATATGGTTGGGCCGTTAGCTATTGCCCAGGCACGCATCTCCGGGTTTTTTGTGCTGAAGCCGTATAAGACAGGTCGACGGGTTTCTGTTGCATATCGTTCCAAAATTTCACGAGCTTTGTTGTAAAGCGCCGTCGTAGCACCCGGAACTTGATTGCCATTATTGCTGCTAATATAGGTTGCCGCATCCGGACCGTTCGGAAGGCCAGAATCGGGCAGCATGACTGCCAACACTTTGTCGCCGCACTCTAAATAGTGCGTCGAGACATCCGAATCGAATATTTCGGTAACTTCTGGGTTACCAGAAAATTGAGGTCGGGCTGTTTCTTCGGGAGACATAAACAACATGCTAAAACAACAAGCTTAGTTTGTCAGTTAAATATTCTCAGTGGTTGTATTGTCTACTTTCCGTAGGTTTTGATGTAGTTTTCGACAAGTTCGCGGGCGGTGCGGTCTTCGATTTGTTTTGGTGGGTGCTTCTGGAAGTAAGCCGCTGGCTCTATGATGGCACCGGACAGATGGTTGTCCAGTGCTAGTTTTAGGCAGCGAATAGAATCAATAGCTACGCCGGCAGAGTTTGGCGAATCTTCGACGGAAAGGCGTAATTCTAGGTTCATGGGCACGCCACCAAAGTGTTCGCTTTCAATCCGCAGGAAGCAAATCTTGTTGTCTTTTTGCCATGGCACATAGTCTGACGGACCAACGTGGATGTCGTCGTCGGCAATGGTTTGTCCGCGGGCTTCGATTTGTGAGCGGACGGCTTCGGTCTTTGATATTTTTTTGCTTGTCAGCCGTTCACGCTCAAGCATGTTCAAGAAATCAGTGTTGCCACCCGTGTTCAGTTGGTAGGTGCGGTCAATTTTCATGCCGCGGTCCAAGAATAAATTAACTAAGGTGCGGTGCACGATGGTGGCACCTACCTGGGCTTTGATGTCGTCACCAATAACTGGCAATCCAGCGTCTTCGAATTTTTTTGCCCATACGGGGTTCGAGGCAATAAAAACAGGAATACAATTCACAAAACCGCAACCAGCATCAATGGCGGCTTGAGCGTAAAACTCGGTTGCTTGTTGTGAGCCAACCGGCAGATAGTTAATGACTAGGTCGGCACCAGTTGTTTTTAGGATTTTAACAACATCAACCGACTGTTGCTTTTTGTCTACGGGTACTAGCGGCGCAGTATATTTATTAACGCCATCTAGTTCCGGACCGCGTTGCACCGTAACGCCTAGTTTTGGGACTTTCGCGAAGACGGCAGTGTTGTTTGGCTCGGCGTAGATCGCTTCTGCGACGTCGGTGCCAACTTTGTTGCTGTTGACGTCAAAAGCTGCCACGACTTCGATGTCACGGATATGATAGCCGCCAAAATTGACATGCATCAGTCCAGGTACGTGCGAATTATCCTTTGCGTTTCGGTAATAGTAAATACCTTGTACCAGTGACGACGCGCAGTTGCCTACACCCACAATTGCGATTTTAATCTTTTTGTTCTGTGCCATGTTTGTAACCCCTCCAGTTATGTTTCTATGCTAAAAGAAGCTACAGTATAAGACAAATATATTAATTGTATGCTTATATAGATAATAGTTATGGAAGATCGTTTACGAAAATTTGCGCGATTAGTAGATAGTGGCAGTTTTACCAAGGCTGCCGCCGATATGTACATCTCGCAACCGGCATTATCGGCCGCCATTAGTAAGCTTGAGCGTGAACTAAAGACGTTACTTTTAGTACGGTCAGCACGGCCACTCAAACTAACTGAAGCTGGCAAGCTTGCCTACGACACGGCCAAAGAGTTGGGCGTTAGTACGACTAATCTAACCCATAAGCTAGCCGTGCTTGCCAGTCAGCCGATCACGCTTTCCATGGGCATGGTCGATAGTTTGGCGGATGCTTTTTTGCGCTGTGGCCCTGGTTTTACCGATATAGAGCAGCAAGCCAGCGTCTCTTTGACTGTCGATAATTCGCGCTATTTGGTCCGAGCCGTACAGCAGGATGAGGTTGACGTCGCATTTATCGTAAGCCAAGCGACAAATCCTCCTGAACGGTTAACGTCGACAATTCTGGGGAGCGAACCACTTTGTTTGGTCTGTCATAAGACTGCTTATGCAACGGCCATGCGGAGTATGGAGTCAGGTATTTTGGCTAATTTTATTAGTTATGATCAGGCGTCGACAACGTATCACTATGTGCAGCATAAGCTTTTGCAGTGTGGTTTGATCACAAAGAGTAGTTTCTATTCGACCAGCCCAGAGGTCATGCTGCAGTTGGTGCTGGCCGGCAAAGGCATGGCTGTATTGCCCTATCTGACCGTCCGAGAACATGTACGTGAAGGTACATTGGTGGTTCTAGAAATTGGTAACCAGTTCTGTATGGAGCGACCAATTGTTGCTCTAAAGCGGTTTGATAAACAGCTGCCCGATCCAGTGATTTCTGTTGAGAGTCAGCTCAAGACAATTCTCGCTGCACTGATGAGCGAGGCAATGTCGCAGTAGTAGTCTGCAATAATGTGCTGAGGGCGTAAAAAGGCTGCCGAGACAGGCGTATGCGGACTGTTGTACCTGCGCTCAGACGAACAACCTCGCCGTCAAATTGTGCCCAAACAGGCTCGTGGACAACAAATGAAATGTCGCCGTCGTCGGCAACTTTGCTGGTTGAGCCTTTACGGATTAGCTCAATGATGTGATACATGATTGCCGATGCACGCTTGCGTTCCACAGTGGAACGGTAGAATGTTTTATCGGTGAGGCTGAGCGGCAGGCCTTTTATCTTTGCAAAACGAGAGCCATTAATAAAAAATTGCTCGTAGATTGGTTTGACGCTCGTCCCGTCGTCAACCGTAAAGCGTGGAGCTTTGGTCATGGCATATAGAACCATGATGAATTCATGGGTAAACTTTGCACCGGGCAAGCGATGTATCAAACGTTTTCGATGATTAGCGCCATCGAGCCAGCTGGCAGTAAATGCCGAAGCGCCAAAAGTGGCGTAGCAGGCGGCGTTGTAGCTTTCTGTTTGTCCGGCGGGGTCACTAATTTCACAGTGAAGTGGATGAATGGAAACTATTCGTCCGTCGCTCAGTACTCGTTTGATTGAGATGCGGCGTCGTGGTCCGTTGAGCATGTTGGCCAAATCGTTACCATTACCACCCCACAGAGGTAGCACGACGGTTTGCCGCATCTCCTTTGTCAGCCGCCGATCATGGACCAGGGCGTCTATCAGGATGTTAATGGTGCCGTCTCCGGCTATGATGGCCAACAAGGTACGGCTGCCCAGTTTTGTAGCGTGCGCATAAGGTATTTCTTTGTTTGCGTGTCGACCTTTTGGTGAAGTCTGCACAACGGTGACTGTGCCAGCTGGGAAGAGCGCCTGTAATTCTGGGATACGTCGTTTGGCAAGTTCGGCACGCGTACTGGCCGGATTGCAAACAATGATGCAGTGGTCAAACCGATCGGTTATCCATGGGCCTTTCTGGTGTTTGGTTTTTGCGGGCATTATGCTGTTCCTTTACGGATATTTGCTCGCATGGCTTTGACTTGCTCAAAACCAATCACCCAGCCCGTTTGTCGGATGCTGCGATATAAACGGGTTTCCAAAAGCTTGCCTCGGCTATCGTATACTTCTGGGAACCCGCCATCACGCAACATGGCATGCTCGTAGGCTGCGAGGTGAAAATCGGCCATTGCCAGATATCCCGCGTCATCGGTATATTTGTACAGTAACAGTAATGTTTTAATATACTCCATGCCCCAGAAGCTCCAAATTGCGTCACCACCGTACGAAGCAACGGCGATGCGAACGGCCCAAAATTGTCGATGTGCCCGAGTTTCGTGCTGATATTTTATGGCAAATGGTTTGTCGATGCCGTGTGCACGAATATAGTCTATGCTCTGTTCGAAATAGTGACGCTCCGACTTATTTTTGGGATGTAGAAAGCCGGTCGATAACACAATCAGCCAATCTGACGAATAATAGGCTTCGTGCTTGCCTTCTTCTGATAAATCTTCTAGGAAGTATCCCTTATCGCGTAACCAGAAAGTCTGCAAGATTTGTTTTTTTAGTTGCTGCAAAAAAGCTGGATCATGCGGGATGATGCCTAGCTCCATGGCAAGCTGGCTTGTCTTCCAGAAGACGACATTATCGTAGAATGCCGAGTATCTACGCGTAATGTCTTTGGCGCTGGATATGTGGATGTTAGTATCGATAAGCCCGGTTTTTACGTCAAAAACTGTGGTTCGGTAGTGACTATATAATTGGCCAATGGTAGTTCGATATTCTTCCAGAAGTATTTGTGTGGCTGGCTTGGTATCGAGCGTGTGGTGTGGTGTGCCGTACGATTCGCCCGGTAGTGGATCTTGCTTTCCAAGCAGTGCCGCCAATGCATACAATATCCCGTACAGTGTGTCCGAAGGATAAGCGTAAAAATTCACGCACGTTGCCGAGTACGCGCCCATTGCCACAATTGTGGTTGTCGGTACTGGATATTTTTGAAAGACGCCAAGTGCGTAAGCAACGGTTTGCAAGTAGACTACCTGTCGATTCTGCCAATCGTGTTTGCTGCTTGCTATGCGTGTGTCGAGCATGGGGTAATAAAAAACACCAAGATTGCGGACAAATAAGGCACTAAAATGATCCCCCGATGTGAGCAGCAATTTTTTGGGTTTGAAACGAAGCTTGTGAATGTCGCTCACAATACCTTTGACCGAACTGGCTTCGGAGCGTGGGCTACTGACGTAGCGCGTGTTCATGATGTACAATCCGCACTTGAGAATGGCAAACAGCCGCCACCACCAGCGCTGCCGAATCACAATTTTGTGATTATCATTTAGGGCATTAAGCGAATCCATAGCAACTTCTACCACAAACGGTTGTCGAATAATGCTAAAGCGACTAAAGGGGTTTGTGATGTAGGCCGCACCAGCAATGCTGGCGGACAACGATACCAGTACGATGGTTAAAATCATTTATTTAATAGTACAGGAATTGGGGCGTTCGCGCCGAATAATCGTTCTACTCAACATACGGTCTATATTGCGAACGCCTACACATAGCCGGGGAAGTAATCTACTTTGATATGGTTTTTTGGGACACCTAGCTTACCCAGCGCCTCCCGCACGGCAGCAACCATTTGATGACTACCGGAGATATAGAATGTACGGTCTTGGTAATCTGGTACTGTCGCACGTATAGCATTGCCGTCCACGTATCCGGCACGTTGGTGTGCTTCGAGGGGTTGTGTAGTGTCGGGTCTCGCCAGCAGATATGTCGTGGCAATGCCAAGCTCTTGACGTGCCCGTTCAAACACCCCCTTATATGCGATATCCTGTGCGTTGCTGGCTGCGTATAACACGATAACGTCACGCTGCTCGCGAGTATCTATGAGGTACTTCACCATGCTGCGGAATGGGGTAACACCAATGCCGCCGGCTATAAATACTAGCTTGCGTTTTTGGTTCTTTGGCAAGATAAAATCCCCTGCAACTTGAGCAGCTACAATTGAGGTCTCATCAGTCATGTCTAGCATCGCTTTTTTATAACTACTGCTTTGCTCGTAGAACTTTACACCAAGCCGGAGGTTTGGTTCGGTTGGTGAAGAAGCCAGTGTAAAGTACCGCCGGTTGCCGCGGTCATCAATGTGGTCATGGGGCAATGTCCACTCCATGTACTGTCCCGGCTGGTATGCTAGCCGCTTGTTGGGGTTAAACACGAAATCAACGCTATTGGCTGCAATGCGGATTTTTTGTGTTAGTACTGGGAACAGCCGTACACGTGGGTTGATGATATATGCAAAGACGTTACCAATGACGAGCGATAGTTCGGGTGACGTGTAGAAGCTGGCGAGATGTACTTGTGGAGGAACTAGCAAGCCAACTAGTATACCGAATAATGTCTGTTTGCCCTTTGTGCCCGGCGAAGTGAGTGGCTCGGTCAACATGACGAACCCTAAGAAGAAGACAGGCGAAGTAAGCGCCGTCTGCTTTATAGCTGTTAGTATGCTGCCGTGGCCAAACCACGTAAACAGTGCCGTCGCGACAAACGTAGTAATGAAGAAACCAATCACCATTTGTTCGCGCCTGATTTTTCGTACAATCAATACACCACCAGCAAGCACGAATGGCAACATAATGGCTGTACCAATCCACCAACTTGCATTTTGTCGTGGTCCAAATGCTGTTATGACAACCGCCAATGCCGCCGGATTAAAAATATGGACATCATGAATAGTTAGGACGTATTTGGAAGCCATAGCTAGACCTGATGCTGCTAGCAAAAACGTAAAGTCGTACAAACCAAGCTTAGGGGTAATCAGCAGCGCCAATATAAGCGCGGTAATAATAGAAGACTCGTGGTTTACGGGCGTATTGAAGATAAAGGCAAAGACACGGTTAATGCTCCAACAAGCAAGGAGCAGGATTACCGTAGAGACAAGCAACGCAGTGGGCCTAAAGCCCAGATTTCCGAACAAACCAACTACAAATGCAATTGCTAGCAATCCACCCAGATAATAGATGAGCAGCCGGTACATGGTAGTTTTGTTTAAGAAGTCGTCGACGGTTTTAAGCATACACATACTCCCCAAAACCAGTTGTGAGCGTCGCTGTGCCTTTGTTGTCTACCATGTAGCCCTCTAAGCCCTCGGTACGCTCAACAAAGTGTATGCCGTCCTTACCCATAGCAAATGCCGCTGTTGCAAAACGGTCAGCCTCGTAGATATTTTGGCCAACAACTGTCAAACTTTGTACGTCTGTAAGTGAAGTGTTGGGTTGATGTGGGCTGTAAATATGCTGGCCGCGTATGTACGTGCCTGATGTCGCAACCCCTTTGTTTTTTATGTGCAGTACCTTGATAATCTCATCACGGTTAAAGGGGTTGCGTATGCCGACTGTCCATGGCTGCCGCTCGGCGTTGTTGCCGTATGTTTGTATATCGCCACCCGCTTCAATGTAAAAGTTTCTGCTGTCGCGTTTGCGTAACCGCTTGGCAGCTTCCCAGATTGCCCAGCCTTTTACTAAACCTGACGGGTCAATTTTCCCCTCATGCTCGATGTCAAAGTAGCCGTCCGTCTGCTGTTTCGTTGCGTCACATAAACGTAATACCTGGCGCATTTCCGCACTCCATTTGGATTTAGGTAGGCCATTGTTAATGTGTGTAATTTCACTGTTCGTTTTGTAGGTGCTGTAGCGGTTGTCTACTTCCTGAAAGAACTTGAACGTATCAGCCAAGAGTCTCGTATCATTATTGTCCACTATCTCGACAGTAATTGGCATGCCCATAATAAGTTTTGTTTGCTTCATATTTTTTAATTTCTTAAGCTTGCGAAAGCGCACTGCTCAGCGACTGAATAAATGCCTGACTGGTGTAGGTAGCACCACTAATGATGTTAACATTTGCACTTTGTGCTTTAATCGCTTCCTGTTGCAAGTACGGCATGGCCTGTTGGTTAATGTACACGGAAGTTGAGTGAGTATTGGGGTATTGCAAGAACGTCACGTCGGTAATTTTGCCGCCGCTAATCGTTGCTCTTACCTGTACGTTGCCATAATAGGCGTCTCCAACGCTGCCCGTGTAACTGCCATCTTTATAGCTACCGCCACTGTTTTGGCTTGTACTACTAGTAGCCCCTGTTGAACTACTGTTCGTTGGTGGAGGTGTGCCGGAGCTGCTGGTCGTAGAGCTTGGGGTGTTATTAGCAGCTAATGAGGTGGGCGGAGTAATTTTTGGTTGCTGGTGCCGGATACCTAGACTATATACAACCAGTACGCCGAGCAGCATGATACCAATAATGTATTTCTTCATGCTAGCAACTATACGGCGCAAGTCTGTATATTTGCTTACTGGGCGTGAGCAAGTGGCAACGTAATACGAACCGTTGTGCCACTATGTTCGCGGCTACTAATATGAATCATTCCACTATGGGCACTGGCAATCTCTTGCGCCAACGGCAAACCGAGGCCGTAGCCACTCGCGGCCTTTTTGTCTGATTTGGTATTTGCCGAACGGTAAAAACGTTCAAACACATGGGATAAATCATTGGACGGTATGCCGATGCCGTCATCTTTTATGGTAAGCAGCGCGGTTGCCTCATCTGTCCGTAATGACACTGTAACGGTTCCCTGCTTGTCGCTGTACTTAAGAGCGTTGTCGAGGACGATAGTAACGAGTTGCTGTAAGCCGTGTTGGTCGCCTATAACCTGTGTTGGTCGGACATTTTGTTTGATACGGATATGCTTTTCTTGTGCGGCGTGATCAAGTTGTCTGGTCACATTTTGCACGATTTCATCGAGGTCGAGCAGTACTCGCTCGGCGGCTGTTTTATTTTGGTAGCGGGCAATGTCAAGCAAGTTGCCCGTGAGTTTCTCTAATCGTGCAATGTCGCGCAAATTACCCTGCAAGGTTCGCCGTGTTTTGACTGGCAGCCCCTTCTCCATCAGTGCAACCTCGGTATCCGCTCGCATTGCAGCCAGTGGTGTGCGTAACTCGTGACTGGCTTCGGCAGTAAAACGGGTTTGTGCTTGATGGGCATATTCAATTGGTTTTAGGGTGCGACGGGCAAAAAAGTAGCCGACAGCACTTGAGCCAGCAATAACGGCAAGGTTAAGCCACAGCAGTTCACCAAGCAAATGCCGCCCGTGCCGCTGTATATCTGAGTGAGGTGGCGGAATGTTATCCTTGTCATGGTCGTTATCAACGAAGCTGTTGTATTGGTGATTCAGTGCTTCGCCAAGTTCTTCAGTTGAAAGGTGATATACAACGGCACTAAAGAGTATGCATAAGCAGCTTGCCAACAGTACGTACCATAACGTAAGTTTAGCTGTCGCTGACCGAAACATTACTTACTTCACTCCCAGTCGGTAGCCAAAACCACGTACCGTGTGAATAAGCGGTGGCTTGTCGGGAAAGCTTGTATCTAGCTTGCGGCGTAGGTAGCCCATATACACCTCGACGGTGTTCGGAACGATAATAGTGTCATCGTCCCAAACGTGGTTGATAATTTTGTCTTTGCTCAGCACTTGCCCTTGATTGTATAGCAAGTACGATAGCAGTTTTATCTCTTTTGCTGATAGTGCCACTGGCTTACCGCCGCGTGTTACCGAGAATGTTACAGGGTCGTATGCAAGGTCATCTGCCGTAAGTATCGTGCCGAGTGTCTGTCGTGGGCGACGTAGTAGCGTCTGAACACGGGCAATTAATTCTCTCATGGCAAATGGTTTTTGTAAGTAGTCATCGGCGCCGGCTTGCAAGCCGTTTACGCGATCATCTACTTCTCCAAGAGCTGTGAGCATAATGATTGGCGTACTAACACCTTGTTGCCGCACTTGTTGGCAAACTGCAATACCGTCGATACTGCCAGGTAGCATGCGGTCAAGTATTACTAGGTCATAGTCGGGGTCAATTGCTGCCGTCAAGCCACTGTCCGCGTCATCAACAATATCTACTGCATGATGTTGCAGCTCCAGTGCTCGCTTAATTGCTTGTGCAATACGGGCTTCATCTTCAATAACTAACAAACGCATAGTATCTATTGTATGCTAACTTTCGCCCGGCACTTATACTGGCTTTCTCTATTTACCCAATTTCCACTGCGGGGCAGACACGGATGCTTCGGAGGACGTGCTCTGCATGATGCAGCTGGTGACTCACGTCATTGCCTTCAACACGCCGAACTGGCACGCAACCGTCTGCTGTCAGACCTTCACCAGTGAGCATTGTTGATGTCCAGTCGTCGTCGGTTTCTTGAGATAATTGTTTACTGTCTGGTAAGTTGACGCGTCGCATGCGGGCATCTTCGATCTTTGCCGTGTACACTGCGTCGGTCATGCCCTGACGGGCGTCGTAGGTGGTTCCGTTAACGGTAACTCGAAATAAGTCGTCGTTCTTCCTGGACATGACTGCGTCATAGCCTCTTGCTCTGTCGTAGTTTTTTTGGGGGTCGCCAATGTCGACACCGTTGCCGGTGTGCAGAAGAGTGAATGTTCGCTTGCCATCTTTTTTGGTCATGACAACGCGCAAGCTGTCCTCGGTGACGCCGTACTCTTTGAGCTCACTAGCTGCAAGGGTGGTGCGAAGTTCGCTAGCTTTGGTTCGCTGCTCGCGGCTCATAGCCTCCCAAATGCTTTCGTGAGCGAAAGGTTTAGCTGGTTCAGCGGTCATCTCAAAAGCTGCTTGGCTAGGCATTAGTACGGAGGCTGCCAGTTGATAGCCCTTGAAGCGTTGCTGTGCGCTTTGTAACTTTGCCATTTCTTCGGCTTCGTCCCCTTCTGTTCTCGAACTGCTCAGTAGTTCGGCCAATCCACGGGCTGCGTCTTGGCGCATATCGAAGGCGTTGTTTGCTTCGTAGGCTAAATCCACGGCACGATCATAATCTGTTTGTGGTACTTGCTGCAGATAGCTCGATTGTTCTAACATAGTTACTATTAGATCATACATTGTCTAAAATATCAAGATATAACAGCCAAACTTCCTTGGAATCGTGGATGATGGCGTCTCGGAAGACGCTAGTTGTATGCCATTGTCAGCTAAACCTTACGGTTTAAGGTAAACTTAAATAAATGCACGAATTTCTTTCCTGGTTAGATCGCTACACCGAAAGTTTGCAGGTCTTTCTGCAGGCCCATATAGTTTTAGCGCCACTCTTGCTCCTACTGATAGAAGAAATGGGGGTGCCGATATTGATTCCGGGCGATGCCATCATTGCTTATGTGGGCTACGGCCTCAGCCAACATCATTCAGCAGCGCTGTGGCAAGCATTTGTTCTCGCCTTAGTCTCGGTGCTAGGGGGTGCTACCTTTTTATTTTATGCGGCGCGCCGTTACGGTAAGTGGCTTATCAATACAGTTGGCCGTTTTATATTTTTGCGCCAGAGCCACATCGACAAAGCTGAAAAGCTGTTTGCACGCTACGGTGTTTGGACAATTATTTTCGGCCGGCATATACCTGGTTTGCGTATTCCAATTACCATTTTTGCCGCCACTTCCGGTGTGCGGTACCGTACTTTCATTGCCAGTACCTTCGTTTCGACCGTACTTTGGATATTATTTTACCTTAAGATTGGTAAGACATTCGGCCCAGGCTTCCAGAACCTGTTCCGCCGTGATGCTACCCTGTCGATCGTGGTGGTTGTGGGTTTATTGTTGTTGGTTGTCGGTCTGCACTTTTATGGTAATTGGCGCCGAGCGTTGGCAATAAAAAGGAATAAGCCATAGTGCTACATGCAGCTTCGCATTGTTGCAACTGCTCAGCTCTTATCCCTCATTGGCGTAGTATGCTCTATTGATGATGTGCACCAGGGCGACGACATTACTATCAAGACCAACGTCAACGTATATATGTGAATAGTCTTCTAATGACTTTCGACTAGCTCACCAGCTTTGTCAAAAACAAAGAACGTACCACCAAGAGCTGCTGCTTGTTTCTTTGTCGCGGTAAGTACATTAGCTTTGTCGGCAAAGGTACCGATAACTTTTTGATTACTGATCTGTATGACGCGCCAGCCAAGGGGCTTGGTCTTACAAACACGCTTTTAAAACCCTTTTCAACGGCTTCAGTATACTCTCGGACTTGTTGGTTGGATTTGCCGGTGGGGTAGATTTTTATAGGTCATATTTTTAAATACCAGTTCTTTTATGCTGCCTCATCAAGAGTGACTGGTTTCCCAAACTCCGACTCCAAGCTTACCCGTGCTTTTCATATGCATCGTCGCTAGTGTTAGGTACGCTCATTTAACCTCGTTGATTAAGCTTCAAAAAATTTTATGAGCTGGTCTAGATCGGGAATTTTCTGGCGCGCTTCTTCTAAAACTTCAAGTGTGAAATGTCGATCGTAGGAGGCTGGAGTTCGCCGCTTGTCGGCCTGTATGTAATCTCGTTGAAACTCATGTTTGCAAGTTCTGGATTGATACCCTGAGTAGTTTTTACCTGGATTTAGTATTGACAGTAGCATTGTGTCAAGACATGGAGTATTCCAGCAAATTTCAATGTTATCCTTTGTCTGTGCAATTGCTACCGCATTATCATGCTCGGCGCGTGATCGATCGTTATCTACTTTAACAAGGTATCTATCAAAATCATCAGGTATTCGGAGAGTCTCCCGTACTATTGAGTCGGGAGATCCTCCGCCGCCTTGCTGGGCTTTAAATCGTGTATTTGTTGCACTTCGACTAGCGTATAGCTTCTTAATGTGCCTGACAAAGGCGAGATCATGCGCACCCTCACAGTATATGAGTGCCGTAGGTCTAACTTGCCTACTGATTCTTGGGTGACGATTCAGCATGATTTTATCCTATATCCGGTACTCCACCGTATGCGCCAGCAAGGTATTTTGTGTAGTAATTCTCGCCTGCTCTAACGCCACTTACCTCATCGAGACGCCAGATGGCCGTTTGTCCATCATCTTCTTTCTCGGTAATCACAATCTGGTATTTATCAAGTTGCGCTAGGATGCGATGGTTATGCGTACTAAAAAGTAGTTGTGCATTCTTGGAGTTTAAATCTGAGTCACCAAACATGCTGACCAATTCTTGAATCATGTCTGGGTGTAGACTCGCATCAAACTCGTCTATGATAGCCATAGAGCCCTTAGCAAGTGCAAGGAGGATGATTTTCAGCAGCCCGTATAGTTTCCTTGTGCCGGAAGATTCGTAGTCTAATTGTAGCGGGAGTTGTTTATTGCCAAATTTGTGAACAACGCTGACCTGGAGTTGATGGTTTTCTGACTCTTCGATATTGAAGTTGCTAAGTCCAAGATCAAACTTTTGTAGAATTTCATCAGCTTTTTCTTTTAGATCCTTGTTGAGATGGAAATAACTCACTGCACCGTAAAGTGCTTCATGACTACCGAAAACTTGATCACCAATGTAGCCAGACTCTTTAACATTGAAATCAATAGTTTGCCAATAGGCTGCAATCTCCCGGCTTAGCTTATGGTTCAGTCGTAAGGCCGTACTAATGGCTGTTGCATTATCACGTATTAGAGTCTCAAATCCTGGGGGAGCATCAAAGTTTGCTAGCGATATCTTGTAGCTAACGTCGTCTTTGGTGCCAGAACGTTCAAACAGAGTTTTTGCGGTTCGACGCTTAGAGGTTATGCTTCTCTCCACTAGTCTTTCGTAGTGGATTTTTTTGGCGGTGAGATGGACATCATATTCAAAAATAACTTCACCGAGAGAGAACACTACACCTAACTTCGTGAGATCATTCTCCGATGTGGTCATGAACGGCTTGATTGGGATCTCGCTGGTGGGGTTCTCATTCCAGGAGTCAGTTAGTAGCCATTTGATAACAGGCAGCACTTTAAGGAGATTTGTTTTTCCAGATGCGTTAGGCCCAATCACAGACTCTAATAGAGAAATCCTGGTATCAGTCGCATCTTTTATGTAAGTAGTCTTGTCGGGGGCATTATCGTCCGCGACAAAGCTAAGGTCCATTCTGTCTTTAAAGGAGTAGAAATTTTCGCAGCTGAATGAGTGTATCATATTTAAAGAGTACTATATTGACTAGCATAAGTCAATAATATACGTATTTTCGCATATTACTTAGTTATAGATTAAATATAGTTTTCTGTAACGGATAGAAAAGTTTGATCGCCGTCTATCCCTTAGCGAACGACTTTGTAGCTTAAATATGAATATTAAAGCTATGTGTAGGCAGGTCTTTTTTACGGGCTTTATTCGTAACGTAGCGCTTCGACAGGGTTTAATTTGGCTGCGCGAGCTGCGGGATAGAGCCCAGCTAACATGCCAATCAGTGTAGCTATGCCTACGACGGCCAAAATCAGCCAGGGTGGTAGGCTGATTATGTCGTGCGCCTTTACGCCCTGGCTCACCAGTTGTTTGTTAACGAAGATGTTTGCAATACGTGTTAAGCCAAAACCGACCGCTATACCAACTACTCCGCCCCAGAACCCTAGTAGCGCAGCTTCGATAGTAAACAGCGTTCGCACCGTGGAGCGCTTGGCGCCCACGGCTCTCATGACACCGATTTCACGGGTCCGTTCCAAGATTGCCATCACCATGGTGTTAACGACTCCCACTGCTGCTACGGCTAGCGCAATACCACCAATGCCACCCAACACTAACCCAATGACATTAAAGATAGTGAGCTGTTGTTTGATTGAAGCCTCTGCATCAGCTGCTCCGAGGCCTAGTTTTTTGACGGCCGTGGCAACGCTGGCGGCATTTTTACTGTTGTCGACCTTGGCAATCAGGCTGCTGTAGCCGTTCTGGGCAAGCATATCGGTGGTGGTTAGTGTCATGTGCTGCGTGATATTGCAGGGGCCAGCTATTCTTTGACACTTGGCTTGCTGCGCGGCATTGGCAGCTTGGTCGGCGGGAGTTACTTGGTACATTTGATTTTCCTGCATTTCGCGCATCCACTCTATTGGTATGCGAACAGATTGCGAATTGTTGCTGGTATCAATAACGCCAACAATCGTACCGGTTAAGGTAGTCGGCTTATTATTTGGCTGGTTATTGCCGTTGCAGGGTCCATTACATTGTTGGGGTGGTTGGATATTAGCGCCTACTCCGCTGTAGAAGTCTTGGGTGAGCAACTTAACACTCTTGCCTATGATTCCGCCGTAATTACCCTTGAAGCCGAACTTGTCTGCATAATCTGAAGTAATTGTTAATACACCGGTAGTATCACTTGTCTGGATATCGCGGCCAGCTAGTACATTATTAACGATAATGCCGTTAGCATCATATGCCGTAGTTTGGTTTAGGCTTAAATTCTGGTTTCCGTAAGCGATGGCCGCAAGCATACCTTGACCAGCCACTCGTGCAACGCCAGTGACGTGCGGAATGGCTTTGACTTTATCAACAACCAAATCAGTTAACTTTGTGCAATTAGTACTGCAGTTGCCGCCGCTATTATGCTGAGCGTCATTGAAGTTAGTAATGTCCTGCTGGGGTGAAATTGCTACCTGTTGAAGGGTCCCGTTGGCTTGGACTTGGTCCAAAAAGAAGCTTTTGGCACCGGTTACTAGGGCTAGCATAATTGTGACGCTTGTTGCACCAATGACGACGGCAAAAATAGTCAATGCCGACCGCAATTTTGCCCGCCAAATGTTACGAAAAGCCAAGATTACGTAGTCGCTAAAATGCATATTAAGCTCCGTGCTCCGATAATTTACCGTCGCGAATTTCGATCATATGTTTTGCTTTTCGAGCGACTTCTTGGTCGTGCGTAATAATGAGGATAGTTATGCCTTGCGTGTTAAGGTCGTTGATGAGTGCCATTATTTCTTTGCCTTTCGCGCTATCAAGGTTGCCGGTTGGCTCATCGGCAATAATTATGCTGGGTCGAACCGCTAGTGCCCTGGCAATGGCAACCCGCTGCCGCTGGCCGCCTGATAATTGATTCGCAGTGTGTTTCAAATGGTCACCCAGACCTACGGCCTGAAGGCACTCTATGGCGCGAGCCTTTCGAGCTTTGCGTCCTACTTTTGAAAAGACTAGCGGCAGCATAACATTTTCGACAATTGTATTATTGCCCTGCAAATTAAACGACTGAAAGACAAAACCTATATGGTGATTACGGTATTCCGAAAGCTGCGCGTCACGAAGTTGTGATAAATCGTTGCCGTCAACTATGACAGTACCGCTGGTTGGCTGGTCGAGCCCACCAATGATATTTGCCAGGGTTGATTTACCCGAGCCTGAAGGGCCAGTCAATGTTACATAATCGCCTGGCTGGATAACTAAACTTACATTATCCAATGCATTGAGGGTTTCCCCGCCTAATTTATAAGTTTTGGTGACGCCTCTTAATTCAATGACAGGTGTAGGTATTGGCATGTATGGTTTTTACTTTTATTTATAGAAATTAATATTTTAAGCATAGGCTTTATTTCTTAAAATGCAAATACGATGTTAAGGTTTTCGCTCGAAAATCGATGTATATGTTAAAGAAAGCAAAAAAAGACCGCTGCCCTTTACATCTCAAGATGAAAGAATGAATATGCTGCTTAGCTCCCACCACCGGACAAGCTTTATGCTTTAACATCGACGAAAAGATGGTCAACCACGGAAGTTATTTCTTTCGTGTTGCAAGCCAAAGCGATAGGCTCAGCATAGTTATGACCAGAGCTGGCAATAACCACCACGCCTGTACTCGAAGGCCATGGGCTAAGAGTCCCGTTAAGGCCAGCCCCATGATGACGCCTGCTGCAATTCGCCAATCGTCACCAATTATGAAGTGATACCAGAATGACCCAAATCGTTTTAAGATGTTCATGCTAATCTTCCGTTGCCGGTAAATTGAACATGTCGACGTTTCAGCCATGTCACCTGCACCAAAGCGGTTGCAGTGATGAGTGCTATCACGCAGAATAACGCAGCATCGCTCCCTGGCCACTTTATGCCCGCACCTTCCGAGCCCCAGAATATTCCAAAGCTGGTCAGCATAATGCCTACCGCAAACTTCAAACTGTTTTCGGGAACCTTCGACAATGGCTTGTGGATCTTAACGCCAGCAGCCACAATCACGATTACGGCAGATGCCGCAGCTATAACCGCTAGTGGTATTGATCCTTGATTGGCACCAAATGTTACGACAATAAACGCCACCTCCAGTCCCTCAAGTAGAACACCTTTAAAGGCAATCGTAAAAGCATACCAGTCGTCGATCATGGCTTTTTGCTGAGCATGCTTCACACGCTTTGCTGCGGCTGCTGCTTTGTCAAAAATAGCAGCTTCATCGTGTAGCGGTTTGAAGCCGCTGGCTCGCAGGATAGCTTTTTTAAGCCACTGTAGCCCGAATGTTAACAAAAGACTACCAACAATGAGCCGCAAAGCATTGATAGGAATGAGTGTCAGTGCCGGACCCAATACAGCCACAAAGATACCCAACACAATTGTAGCCGCCCCGACCCCATACCACGTCGAGCGCCAGCCACGAGTTGTGCCCATGGCTAGCACGATTGTTAACGCTTCAACTCCTTCGACGATGGAGGCTAAGAAGACGCTAAGAACCAATAAGAAATTATGCACTGACTATTCCTATGCCCATAGGAAAGAGTTTATACCAAAAGCCTATAAAAATCGCATTGACAGCTTTTACGATCGGCCGCCTGTCTCTTGGCTTCATCGAGTGCTGTTGGCCGTCACGAAAACACTACTTGATCTCGGCACAATACTAACAGACATAAGTTAGGAGGACATTACCCGAGTTAAAGGCCCTAGAGGCCTTTAGGGTGAACTGTAGCAGCTTGTCCGTGCCGTCAAACAGGGGTGTTCCCTTGCCTAGAATAATTGGGTTGACCATAACCCTGATTTCTTCGAGCAGACCTTCTTCGATAAGCGTAAGACATAAGTTCGAGCTGGCAAGTACGGCAATGTCTTTGCTGGGTGTATTTTTAAGTTGGTGCATTTTTTCGACTACATTGTTACTTGATTCTACGTTCTGCCAATCTGTGCTTATCGGGTTGTGCGAAAATACGACTTTCTTGAGGCTATTCATTCTGGTGGCGGTTCCGGGTTCTGCTTTGATTGCTTCTTCGGAAGGCCAAAACTCGGCCATCAATTCATACGTTCTTCGGCCAAATATAAGCGTATCCGTCTCATCGAGTTGGTCTTCTGCAAATTTGGCAAACTCTTCGTTATCGGCATTATGCCAACTTATGTCGTGATTCGGGCCTTCGAAGTAGCCGTCAAGCGTGGTCATCATAAAAAGAAATACTTTTCTCATAAACCTATGATAGCAGAAAGACTTCCGAAGAAGTTTTTAAGCATAAGCGTCTTGGCTCTCGCTATTGGTTGCTCTTCGTAACTTAAAATATAGTGAAGACGGGCGAGAGTACCTCGTGGTGGCTAAAGGCTTCCTCGCTCAATAACCTCCTCATAAAAAGTGTCGGCCTGGGATTCGATTTTCTCGAGAATGCGTGTGGCGACTTTTGCAGGGTCTAGGAAATCAGTATAGCTATCCGGTCGGTTCATGTCCCAAAATGGGGTCTGCATACCGCCAGGCATAAACAATGAAACTTTAACGCTGCTTTGTAGGCGTTCGCTTTCGAGACCTAGGCTCCTAGTGAAGCCAACCTGTGCGTGTTTAGTTCCAGCATATACTGCTTCGTCTTTTCGTGCCTTATAGCCAGTAGTCGAGCTAACAACTACAAAGTAACTATCAGCGTCGGAGGCTAACATTATACGAAATGCAGCCTGTGCAGCTGGTAATACGTTTCCGAAATTGACTGCAGCCATCTTCTCTGGGGATTCTTGTGAGGAGAAGTCGCCGTTATAGCCATATCCTGATATCCAGAAGAAGTTAAGTGGCGTATTATCGAATTGTCGGATTCGCTCACCCAGTAATGCCGCGTCGGATTCTGATGATAAGTCAATTTTAAAACCCTTGCCGTGTTTTACTTCGTCAAAACTTCTGCCAACTACAAAAGTTTCTTCGTCTTGTTCTTGAAGTTGTCTTGTAATACTTGCACCGAGACCGTGGGTGCCACCAATAATTATATTCATCAGATAACTATAGCAAAATCAACTAAAAAGACCTCCTTATAATAGAGGTCATAATGCTCATGGTTCCCCTGACTGGATTCGAACCGAACTCAATTGCCGCCTGATTTTTAGGCTCGCTTTACTTTAGCGTACCTCTGTTATTTGTCAAGTTTTTGCATATATTTTATAGGCGATGAGTGGTACAATAAAGGCATGAGTAGCAAAGTCATTAATGTAGATGAAAATAGCCCAGAGTTCCTACTTGAGTTGGAGCGACGCATTAAACTTGCTAAAAATCCTAAAAATCGTATACCGCTCAGCGTCGCCAAGAAAGATATTCTAAAAAAATACCAGGAACTTGCTGGTGCAAAAGTATAGTGTCAGTTTGACGGAAGATGCTGAGAACGATATTGCCGAGCTAATGGCATTTTATGAAGAGCTAGTGGATGCTAAATCGGCAGTGAAGTTTTTCGATGAAGCTATGGAAACTGTTACAAACCTGCAAAACTTGCCACGAGCTAACGCTGTGTTTAAGGATGACCCAGATGTGCGTAAGATCCAGATGAAAAATCACAAAGTTGCAGTTGTGTACATTGTAGATGATGATCGCTTTGAGGTTATCGCCGTTCGTGCATATCACCAAATGCAAAACCCTGCGCAGTATCAAGAATCAATAAGAGAGCGTATACGAAAGATTAACGGGTAAGCCCTGCTAGTTAGCCATAGGATATGCTATAGACATGGGACGAACACTGGCAGTTGGCGATATTCACACAAAAATCTGGATTATTGAGAAAGTTGCTAAAGTTATGGACGATTACGATAAGGTCATTTTCTGCGGTGATTATGCAGATGACTTTAACGCTAGCCCACAGGATACTTTAAATACCTGGAATACTCTAAAGGATATGCAAAGCCAAAACCGAAGCAAAATTGAGTTAGTTATAGGTAATCATGACTACATATATGTCAACGATACGCCGTCATTGCAATCTGGCTACAACCCTATGACGCACGTTTTAATTGATGCCCCAGAAAATAAAAATCTGAAAGAGTGGCTTACTGGTTTGCCTGTTATTATAGAGATTGACGGTGTTGCATATTCTCATGCAGGAATAGCCAATGAGTGGTCTGGTCTAAAAGATGTAGGCGGCCTATGGAACGATACGAGCCCTATCTGGGCGCGACCCGGTAGTAGCACTACGTACAAGGACACACCTCAAGTATTTGGACATACTCCTAGTGAGACTTGTTATGAAATTAAACACGGAGTGTGGTGTATCGATACATTCTCTACGATGCCGGATGGCACCCCTTTTGGTGACGGATCGGTGCTGCAAGTTATTGATGGAGAGAAGTTCTCTAAGCTGTATCTGGAATAATTAAGCGCATAGAGAGGTTAAAAGTGTATGAACCAAGAGTATCAAAAGCCCGAGCAGAAAAAGCAACCAAACCGTTAAAACGTGGAGATATCGCGCTCTTAAAAGGTAATCCCAAGAGGGTTCGGCAACTTGCAGAGTTTACGGATAAAAATCGGACCGTCATGGATGAATACTATGAAGTTACCGAACTATTTCAAGCTGGGCAAGTTTCTTTGACGGAAACTAAACAGTCCCTGAGGCAACTTATCAAAATTGACAAGCAGTTCCTTGATTCATATTTGTACCTTGCTCAGATCGAATATGATGCAGAAAATTACGAAGACTATTCACGTTTAGTGTGGGAGACATATCTCAAGGCGGTGCAAATGGTCGCAAATATAGACGGGGATTATCCAAAAAGTTTACTGTGGGGCTGGCTTGAAAACAGACATATCATCCGGGCACTATGTAATTTTGCCTTACTGCAATGGGAGCAGGATCATATTAGGTTATCGCTAGAGATTTACCGGAAGCTACTTGCTTCCAACCTGAACGATAATATAGGCGCGCGGTATAGTATTTTAGCAATTCGGCTCGGCTATGGTTCTGAGTACGAAGCGTTATTTTTGCCCGACTCAGGACCAATATTTGGGCTGGATGCTAAGAAAATGGACGCCTGGTTTGATGCAAATGCTGCAAAGTTCTCCAATGAGTTTGTTGATTTTTTCGAAAACGCAAAATAATACAAATAACGAAGCACCTCTGACAAATATAATCTAAGTCAAGGACAGGTCACGGAACTAGGTCGGCTGTCGCGCTGCTTGGTCGCCGTAGACCGACTGGTCTCTTCTGAAACCAAGTAACAGAGTTAATTTTCATAAGTCTAGATATTTGAACAGCTCCAACCCATTCTGACATTAACAGGAATTGGATTCGAACCGCTGACAGGGGTGAAATTTTAAGAAGAAACCCTTAAAAATAAAGAAAGACCGGTCTAGGAACCCGGTCTACCTCTGTCGGTGCTTGGTCTGGCCCAGCGTCAAGTTCTGGAATATAACCCTAGACGGAAGCATGACCAAAGACCCCGATGTTATAAAGAAGTTTTTAAATTAACAAAAAAATTATTGACTAATAATAATCTGATTATTATAATTACAGCATGACAACAATAAGCATTTCACTCGATGAAGTTTTAAAAAAAGAAATTGAGAAGTTTTCCAAGGAGGACGGCGTTTCTAAAAGCGTTGTGATTCGCAGGCTTTTAAAACAAGCAGCATGGGAAAGAACGTGGAAAGATATGTCCGCACAAATTCGTACCAAATTTGACGAACTAAATCTTACTAATATAGATGAAGTCGAAGATTATTTGGGATGAAGCCACTCGCGGTAGTACTTGATACGAATATCTACGTTGCGGCTGCCCTGAACCCACAAAGTGCTTTATATCGTATAGTTGAAGATTCTGCGGCACAGAATTTGGCGAACTATTTCAGTTCGCCCGAAATCTTACTTGAACTCCAAGGTAAACTAGAGAATAAGTTCTTCTTTCCCAAAGAAGCGGTCGTGCAATGGATCAATAGAATAGAAGAGGCCATTACGGTTATAAGACCAACCCAAAAAGTGGACGCCATAAAGAATGATCCAGATGACAATAAAATTCTCGAGTGTGCTCTAGAATGTAAAGCTGATTTAATAATCAGCGCTGACAAAGACTTACGTTCTCTCAAAGAGTGGAACAATATAAAAATAATTCATCCTAGCTCGGTAAAATATCTATTCCCGCAATTACAGAACTAGTTGGAACACGAAATCTGTGGCTCCGGCTAGTGGAAACACTTCGCAACTTTGAGGATGACGGACAGATAAGGTTTAGCCGTTTTAGTGCTTTAGCATTTAAACAGCTAACAGGGGTAAAAGTCTGAAACACTTGCTCCATCTCTATGCAAGAGTTGCCTACCCCCCTCTAGTTTCGTGGTGTCCGCAGGACAAGGCGTCGTACATTGTTGAATATTGTGCCATGACTATACGCAACTAGCATGATGTCGACAAGAACTTGTGCGACTTCACCCGCGTGATTAACCGGCAATAAACTTACTCCCACCTTCTCTTTTGCTTTTGTCTTCTTTGTACTTAGTGCGCGCACAAAATTTTTTGATTTCAAGTTGACAAAAGTTATACGTTTCGTATATATTTAAGGTACTGGCACTTTAAAAAATCAATTCAGCACAACTGCTATCTTATCGACATATTTAGATGTGCCGCAAGGCTATATCTGACCCACCGCTTTAATGCTTAGGGAATTGTCACCTGGGTCATGCTCCCGTCGGCCGTCTGGCTGTCGGGTGGCTCTGTTCCTCTGGTTGACGTCGCTTGACTCGCACTCTGGCTCGCTAGAGAGCTTGCACTTGCACTGGGACTATCCAAATCGTGGCTATCATCACTTTAACCCGATTTTGTGATATTACCGGATACCTTTCCCGATCGATACACGATGATAGCCACGAGAGTAAGATGTCCTGCTTTACTAACTAATTGCCAGATTTAGCTAAAAAGGAGGCCACCATTATGGCGGAAGATCGTTTACGCTCTCTACCAACTGAATTGTGGTATCCGTATAGCGAGCCGGAGATGACCCATGATGGTCAGGTGCGTGAGGGTATTACGGACTATTCTGCAGATTGTGAAAATAATCGCGCAAATAGTACGGATACTCCGCGACTTGATCGGGTAGTATCCGGCTCGTAGTCGTTGATAAAGCTTATGTATTCATTCCCTACACTCATTAAAAAGATTCGAACCGAGGCCGGTCTCACACAGGCTGAATTTGCTGTGGAATTGAAAGTTTCTCCAATACTTATTGCAATGGTTGAAAGTGGTCAAAAGCCCGTTTCAAAAAATCTATTAGAGAAGCTAGCCAATAGGCTCAATGTGCATCCTGCATCCATCACTCCATTTTTATACGGTGACAATGTTCGGGATAAGGACATGTCGAGGGTTGAAAAACAATTCTTAGCTCTAGGCACTAAATTGCAAGAACATTTGATTAAGGACAGGTCTAAACTGCTAAAAAAACATGCCAGCTAATCGCTACCCTCAATTAAACATTCGCGGTAAAAACGAATTAGCTAAGCACATAAGCAATAAACGTTTGCCTTACGAAAAAGCACTTGCGCTAATAAACGATGTTCAGAAAAATCACGATTCATACTGGCGCGACCATCCAAAGTATTCACAACCCGATAAAGGTAAATGGGTGCGCGACGCTTCACAATCGGATCTCGGGAAATTATTGAAGCTGATTGATGGAGAGGTGCTGAAGCCAAACGACAAATTACTGCCGCCATTTCTCTTTGGCGGGCTGAGTGGCAAAAACCACAAAGGAGCCGTCCAACATCTCCTCGGCAACAAGCGCAAGCGAGTTATGCTAAAGCTTGATATTACAAAGTTCTTCGAACAGAACAGTTACGATCGGGTTTATCACTTTTTCTTAGACAAAGCAGGATGTAGTAAGGCCGCAGCAAAGTTACTTGCTGACATTTGTTGCGTTTATTATGGGGCTAAAGATACCCCCGAAAAATATCAAACAATTGCCCGTGGTTTCCCAACTTCCCCGCGACTCGCGGTGTGGTGCAATCTTGACGCATTTATCAAACTTGAACGGCGAGTCCGTAAGGAACTAAGAGGCAAAGACCCACGAGTGGCTATCTACGTTGATGACATCGGTATTACGGCAAGTCGCGCAACTAAAGAAGCGATGATGAGGCTGTACCCTAAAGTAAAAGCAATTCTGGAATCAGACAAAAATCAAAAGTTGCCATTGAATGAAAAGAAAACCAAAATTGTCTTCCACTCCGGAGAAACTTTCAATACTGATGGTAAGCACATTGGTAAACAAGGGTTTGAACTGCTTGGCCTACAAATGGGCAGGAACAAACTTACATTAGGCACTAAAACTCGTTGGAAGCTTATGAATATTACGCAGCAACATCGCGACGCGAAACGAAAAAATAAAAGTATTAGGCGTTCCCGCAAATCGATTTTGCGTTACAAAGACTATATCGAAAAGTAACCTCGGTTAAACTATCCGAAATATACTGCTTTCGCATCGCCACCCGATAACATTTGATCTAGTTCCTCATATGTCGTGGCAAGTTTATCCATCGGGCTTGAATTGCCGCTGTCAGTTCTAAAAGTTGCTGCAATACCAGTGTCTCCTACTGTTGATATACCGATTACTAACTGTTTACTTACTCCAGGCTGAACTTTACCCTGCTCAAGTGCTGCCGAGATCTTTGGCGCGAGAAAATCAACCATATCAGTTGGGCTATTGTCTATTGCCAAAACCCTAAATCTAAAATCATTCGATAGCTGATCGGCAATTTGCTTGCAAACAGTCATGCTCTTACCAGAACCAATGTCCATCCAATGAAAAGGGTGTACGGACATTGGGCGATAGTCGGGTGCTTCAATTTTATATACAGCACAGGGTATGTACTTGTTCCCGGTAGAATTGTTTTCGGTATGGTTACCCGCTATCAACATGTGAACGCCATGTTCGTTGTCATTGGGGTATAGATGCTTCTTGTTCTGAGTTGTATATTTTCGCCACTCGATAATAAAATCTAAAACGTCAAATTTGCGGTTGGCACTTTTAAGGGACATGCTAGCCGCGAGTATGCGCATGTCATCGATGATATTAAAAGCATGTTCAACTCGCCCAGCAAATCCGACAATTAATCCGTTTTCTGTAGATATGTCATGAACTTTTAGTAGGCAGTCTTTACATATCTTTTTGCCAGTAGTTGAGTCGGTATAGGTAACGCAGACATCTGAAATAAGCAAAGAATAAACGTACGCGTCTTGGTGGAACGGTTTTCCTAGAACCCATGTCATAACATCATAATAACAGATGAGTTTGCACTTATTGGGCAATATATTATTAATGCAAGAATTATTTATTTATAAATAAATTGACACGAGCATTTCTGCGCTAAGCCAAATTGTGAAATATATGCTTGCATTAAAGTACTTTAAGGTTTTAGGCTTATAAGTAGGTTCAATTACTTTAAGCTTACTCATATGGGTTACATGACAGAAGTACCACCGATAGATCACGCAGTAGCGTTGAAATGCTGTAGTTAGGACTCGGTGTTTTCAAAGTGCTATAGAGGAACGTCCTCCGAGCCAACCTATACATACTATAAATATAGACCTCTTTTGTCCGTACTATACAACATTCATTATGCCGGCTTAAGTAATAGTTCAAAATATTTGGCGGTACCGAATATTTTGAACTATTACTAAAAAGAGTTTAATCCGGAGCCTTACCTATGAATGGCTTTCATCCCCATCCATTTGAAAAAATTGATGATAGATACTAATAGATTGAATGCTCCGACAATAAACAGACCACTGGTAACTAGATAAGTCGAACCAGGCTTAGCAAGCGAATACGTAATACCGGTTAATATACCACCAACAGCGAAAAAGCCTAGTGAAGCAAGGAATGTACGAACGGCCGTATTTTTAACATTTTTGACTGCTTGAGTACGCGTATCTTTCTTAACATATGCACGAATGTAGCCGGTTATTTTTTCATCGGCACGAGCATAGGGTTTTTGCATTTGGTGATCGCCCAGTAGAGTTTCAGCGGCTTGAAGGTTACTTAGCGCATCTGATAATAGTTGCTGCTGATAGTAGACGTAAGCTTGAGCAACGTGGACTTTATATGCCTTATAACCAAGCAAGGCTGGATGTTGCTCCAGTTTTTCAAACAAAAAATCAAGCTTTGCTTGGTAGTGCTCGGTTCGGCCGACATCGTTGGCTAAAATTTCGGTAAATAAATTATCAACTGCGTCCTCTGCTTTTGATGATTGTTCTTCCATGGGTGACCCTAATTGAAACTAAAAGAATTAGTAAACTTTGTATAATTATCTTTGCTCTCTCCAATAGTCATGAGTGTGTAGAGACTATTGCCTTTGATGAAATTCATAGTATACATGGTGTATGTACTTCCATCTTGGGAAACACTGAGCGTACCTTCTTTAGCATCATAGCCTTGAAACTTCTCATTATCTGACTTGGACACAAGCGACGCCCCTTTTTCACTTGTCATTCCGTTTATTGCACCATCTAATTCATCGGATGAACTGGCCTGGGAGAGGTCAAAATCGGACGACGGGTAATCTACGACCTGCACCATATAGGCCACTGTATTGTTATTGATATCGGATCCATATTCAACAAGTGGTACCGATGTTCCGCTGACCTGCTCGGTACTTTTACTTACATCAACAGTACCTGGAAAAGATGCCGAAAACAGGTTATCGGGAGATGTGTAGGTTGTGAATGTTCGAGACGTGCTATTGGAATTTGATAATAATCCGATAACTACTGAAATACCGATAAATACCGCCGCGAAAATTAAGAGTTTTACAGCTGTCCGTTTTTTTGATTTCAGTTTTTGGCTTTTTTTCTGATTAGGATTGACCGCTGTTGTAGGGCTCGACCGCATAGCATCTAGATTGGCTAAATCCTGACTGAGCTGGGCTTTGCTATCGTTTGCCATCGGATTATGCCTCACGACCTGACTGATAATCTTTATGGTCGATTATCTCTAAATCTGGCAACTTGGTATATGACCCCATGTTCGTATATATGGTATTGGCTTCGCTGATGTGAAATCCTAATCTTGTCCAACCCGCTGGCGTCAACCAGAATATCTGACCATCTTTTTGCTCAACTTCAATGAATCCAGCCCATTTGATTGTCCATTTATTAAACAAGTGAAAGATCAGGTGAGGGAAAAATATAGCCGAGATTATGCCACGTAAAAATATTATTACTAGTATAAAATGCACAATTCCAAGGGTGTGACTGTTCCGCACTATGGTGACTCGCTTAATTTCCTCCCACTTGGCAAGTGCTTCATCCCCAGTTTTTTTGTTTCGGCATATAATGCCGGTTTCTCCATATGAAGAGCCCATGTGTTTGTATTCAACCGATGCTGTTTGATAATTTACAGGTGACAGTGAACGCTCGGATTTGTACTTCGACATGATTTCCCTTATGTTTAATATTATTTATACCACAATTATAAAAAAGGCACCCGTACTAGGTGTCTTACGCCACAGCAGGTTTAGCCTACTGGTTTCGTACGGATGCCATTTCATGGCTAAACCGTACGTCGAAGTACAGATTAAAATCTGATGCAGCGTAAGACAATTTTGATTATAAACCAATTAGACAAAAACCGGTCGCATTTAACTATTATTCCGTCGGTCGCAAATGGCAGACCGAATAAAGCTATTGCGTGTGATTGGTAATATGAGCGGAAAGAGGACGCTCCTCTATAAGTGTAGAAGCCTGATAGTTTACCTCTGCTGCTGAATCTTGGCTCGCGCTAGTGGACGCACTTTGCAGCTATTCTGGGAGTTGTTCTCTTGCCGAGTTGTAATAATCAAGAAAACCAGGAAGTTTTTTTGCGAATTCTTCTTTTGTAATGTCGTAGGTATATGCATCAGGATATTTACCATGTGCCGCAACTGTCTTTCGTAAGTCATCAGCATATTCTTTGATCCAACCCGCTTCCGCACAATTCTGCCATCGTTTCACTTCAAAGATATCCAGCTTATCAGCATCTCGGATGATTTTTCCTTCAATGGTTGTAGGAACGGATGAACTTTTATGAAACCGAATTGCTGTATAGGCTCGTTCGGCGGATTCTTTATCAAAGCCATGATCAAGTAAATCTTTCTTAGCCAAAAGCGCTCCCGCTTCTTCATGACCTTCGACGACGCCTCGAGTTCGTGCTGCATCATGCCAAAGAGCGCATAGTGTTAAGAAGTCTTTATCCTCATAGCCAATATTATCGGCAATCATACTTGCATTAGCTGCTACTCGTACTGAATGGTCCCAGTTATGGATGACGTCGTAAAATTCTTCATAAAGTTTTTTAGCTCTTCCAACTGATTCTGTGTATGCGGTACTCATCAGCTAATTGTAACAAAACAAAAAGACTTCCGGATAATGCCGATAGAGGACGTTCCTCTATCGGTGTAAAAGTCTGATAGTTTACCTCTGCTGCTGAATTGTAATTAGGCTTGGCTCGCAGTAGCCGACACGTTGCGAGAGGCTAGTGCTGGCTTTGATGACTATAAACTAAACGCCATCAAGGAACTGCTGATTGCAGTATAATACAGGGACGGACTTATTATGAAGACAAAACAGCTTGTATTTATAGACGATAGTGGCGACCCAGGTGTCAAAAGCCATTCCAGCAGTCATTTTGTGATGGCGGCAGTCGTATTCAACGATGACTTGGTTGCCGAAGAAGCTGCCCTTGCCATGCGTAAGTTTCGCCGTCAACTTGGTTGGACTGACGACCACGAGTATAAGTTCAGTAAAACTAAAAAAGACTACATCAAGCAAGTGCTACGCCTCGTAGCTCAGTATGACTTCGACATTTACACCATTGTCGTGAACAAAGCCAAGTTCAGCTCAATGCCCAAAAACCTTTATAACGACAGTATCAGCGAACTGCTCAAAGCTATTCCGCTCAAAAAAGCCTCTATCAAGATTGACGGCTACAAGGGTACGAACTATACCAAGCGTGCTATCTCACAAGTACGAAAGAAAGCTAATGTCCCTGCTGGTCAAATTGCCGACATTAAGTTTACTGATAGCCAAGAAAACGTGCTTGTCCAGCTTGCTGATTTAGTGGCAAGCTCCATCTTTCGCTCAACGCAGACCAATAAAGCCGACCATAATGACTACGTAGACATCTTGAAAAAGCACCTTGCAGAAGTGCGACAATCCTAAAGTAGGCTAGAAAGCGAAAACAGCCCCTATTCCTTTCGGAAAAGCGTACCATACGGTACCAGTTCGGGACTGCTTCTTTGTACCTAAAGAGTATCATACTAGAACGTATCATGTCAATGGTTTGTGGAGGTTCACTACATCGAGGACACTTCTGCCTCTAGTTTGGCCTTGTATTCGTTTGGGGTCAAGTAGCCGAGTGTTTGGTTTGTAGCTTGAACTGTAGTTAGGCTTGGCTCCGGCTGCTGGGTCGCTTCGCTCTGCCACAAAACCATGCTCGGAATGAATTCCTGTGCGTGGTTTTGCTCTACCGAACCAGTTTTGCTTGGCAGCAAAAAGCTGGTTCTCGCGCCTGAAGTAAGAGCCAAACAAAAACCACCTCTTGCGAGATGGCCTTTGTTTGGCTCCGGGGAAAGGATTCGAACCTTCGACCTAGTGGTTAACAGCCACCCGCTCTACCGCTGAGCTACCCCGGATTATATGTTTAGAACTTCGTGAATTATAGCGAACCTTCTCTGATGAAGCAACAGATTATACAGAAAGATGAGCGTTTTATTGTCAAAAAAGCTTAATCTAGCGCAAACACAACTTGCACACTGCTTGAGACTTCGTCATTGCCAGGGGTGACGGGTAGACTGGCTTGGGTGTTGCCACTGGTTAGTGAGTTTTGGGTGGCGTTGAGTGGGCATATGGTGCCGGTGCCGCAGCCTCCGCCGCTGTACGTTGGCTGGTCGTTAACTTCTAGAACCTTACCGAGTTTGGCATCAACGTTGCTGGCGGTTTCTGTAGCTTTTTTGCGAGCATCGGTGACGGCTTGTTGGCGAGCGGTATTTTGCAAATCTTTTTCCTTTGCGGTTGAGAATTGTGGCTGTGCGGTCAGCCGGCCTTTGGCATCTGTGCTTGCTAGGTAATCTTGTACTTTTTGCGCTAGATCTTTGGACGGTACAGTTATGGTGACTTGCAGGCTAAGTATTTGGCTGCTGCCGTCGGTAATGTCGGTGGTGTAGTTGTCGTACGAACTGCTGTCGAGGGTGACATCACTACTGGCAATGCCGAGCTTCTTCATGTCGGCCACTAGCTTGGTGCCAAAGGTATTGAGATCGTTTTTCATGGACGTAACGTCCGTACCGGTACGCTCGAATGACGGGTAGAACACAAATTCGTCCGGAACGCCTTTGACCGTTGCATCACCGGTAATGGTAATTTTGCGCGTTGTATCCGCGGCGCTAGTGTCTTGCCATGGCCGCCAGATGCCAAGCATGCTAGCAATAATGAGCACCAAAATGGCGCAGACAATGCGCAGGTCGATTTTGAGTGTGGGGCTAGAGCTGCTCATTATTTTTCTTTGGGATCTAAGATGGCACGAATTTTGTTCGCGACTTCTACGGCTGGCGTTTGACCTTTAAAGGTAAAGTCGACGGCGCCAAGTTTCATGGCGCGTTCGATGTTCGGCTTGTCATCGAGAATCGAATAGACAATAACTGGAATATCCTTGAGTTCATCGCTGGCCTTGATTTGCTGCAGCACATCGAAGCCGTTCAATTTGGGCAAAATTAAATCAAGCAGCACTAGGTCTGGCTTGTAAACCTTGACCATGCGTAAGCCTTCTTCGCCGTCCTCTGCCTCGATGACGTTGTAGCCGTACATGTGCATGGCGTCGCGATAAATCTGGGTAAATGGCAACTCGTCCTCGACGATCAGAATCTTTTTGGCGTTGGTACTGTGTAGTCCAGCATCGTTCATACTTCTTATCCTTTCATGAGTGGAACTTTAATGCAAATAGTTGTGCCTTTAACAGAGGTAGAGATGACGCTAATCTTGCCGTTTTGCAAGCCTACTAAATGTTTGGCCAGGTACAATCCTAGGCCTGTACCGCCCTCGGCAGTTGGTGCTGCCGACAGCAATTCGTCTTTGTCGAACAGTGCGCTAACAGTAGCCTTATCCATACCCTTGCCTTTATCTTTGATGCTGATGAGCGCAAAGTCCTTTGTGGCCTCGGTCTGAATCGTGACATCACCATGCTTGCTATAGGCAATGGCGTTGGCGAGTACGTTGCCCAGGGCTTCGAGGAGCTTATCGCTGTCTGCTACAACCGTGAGTTCGTGAGCCGGCTTTACAATGTGTAGTGACAGGCCCTTTTTAGCCAGCCGATCATGATAAATGTGTGCCAGCTGTTGGATGATTGGTGACAATCGGACCGGCTTTAAATCGAGTGTTGAGTTGCCACGTTCCAATATGGTGATATCGAGCAGATCGGTAACAAGTTTGGTACAGTGCTCGCTTATGTCACGCACTAGGCCCAAGTATTCGGTTTGTTTTTTGGTTAATTTGCCGCCTACGCCGTAGAGCAAGTTGTCGACGTAGCCTTTTATCTCGCCAATTGGTGTCTTTAATTGGTGTGATGCCAGCGCAACAAAATTTGTTTTAAGCTGATCTAGTTTTTGCGACGCCGTGACATCATCGAACACATTTGTCAGGCCAATGATTTGTCGCTTAAAGACAATTGGTGCAATGTGGGAGGTAAACGGAAATGTCGTGCCATCTTTACGGACGTAGCTGTAGTGTGTCACCGAACGCACGCGGCCATTGGTGCTTTCCAGATCGGAAATATGAAGACTCGGACGGTCGGCTGGTGGCACACGTTTGCCGTTTTCGTCGAGCATCGGCAGTATATCGTCCAATTGATGGCCAACTGCTTCATGGCGCTGCCAGCCAGTCAGGTACTCGAAATTGTCATTTACCAGTGTAATAACACCAGCTGGATCGGTTGCCACTAGGCCGTTGCCCATGGTTTTAATAATTGCTTCGATCTTGGCTTTTTCGATATTGACGCTTTCGAGCTCCAGTGCCAGCAGGCTCCGCTGTCGTACCAAGTGGCCGACAAAATCGGCAATGACCGTGATAGTTAACATGACTGCGGCAGTGGTGATCATGCTTGGGAAAAGGTTGTTTGGATTGTCGTGGAGCTGTGGGGCAACGATGTTATCTGGCTTCAGGACATTGGCAAAATCAAGTGTCGTCAGGATAACAAAAATGGTGGTTGCCGACACGCCGGTTGTGTACACTGCCTGGGGCCCAAGGAGTGCGCCAGCCATCAAAATCGGAATACAGTAGAGCATGGCAATCGGCGATTCGAGCCCACCATTAAAGAAGAACACACCAGTCATGAGCACGATGTCAAAGACAATTTGACCCATGGCCAGTACTTCAAAGAATTTCTCGCGGCGTATTCGCAAATGACTAGCAATAACCATTACGCCATTTAGGAGCAATGCCCCACTGGCGATTTTTATATCGAGCAGGACTTGATGGTCAATGCCGTGCTGGATGATTAACGCAATAAGTGCGGGCACTGCAATTGCGACCAGATAGCACCAACGTACTTTAATGTACCAACGGATACGCTGCTTGAGTTCGGCTGATGAAAACGGTACGGTCATAATCGTTTAGGAATAATCTGCTTACTCTGCATAGTATACCGCTTATGCTCGAGTAGTTCACGGGTAGTATTATTAATTTCGAAATGTTTTCAATGCCTGACTGATGCTACGGGTTTCGTCACGCTTTTTGAGTGTTTGGCGTTTGTCGTAGAGTTTTTTGCCTCGGCCGATGGCAATGCGCAATTTTATGTAACGACCGCCAGTGAGCATTTCGAGTGGTACGATGGTTTTCCCCTGTTGTTTGCCTTCGATCAGGGCGTTGATTTCGCGGCGTTTGGCCAGGAGTTTGCGGGCTCGGCTTTGCTCGTCTTCGGGAATTGGAATGCCATTCGTGCCGTTGATGGCAGCATTAATTAGAAATAATTCCTCGCCTTTTACGGTGACGTACGATCCTCGTAATTGGCCATGACCCATGCGTAGGGCTTTGGTTTCGCGACCAGTCAGTTCTAAGCCCACAACCAAACTATCGCCGAGCTCATAATCATGTCGTGCTCGCCGATTGCTAATCACCTTTTGCTGGTTGGGCTTTTTCTTTGCCATGGTACCCAGTATGCCTGATTTTAAGAAGTTACGCTAGTTAGTGATAACTTTTGTGTCAGTTTTTTGAGAACTCTTGTTTGGCCACATTCCAGAGAGATGGGTCATGGAGAACTTCTTTCCGGTAATACCAATATTCGGCTCCCCAGAAGTAGATGGTTTTCATGCCGGTGCCTTTGCCGTAGTTGAAGCGATCTTGCAGGCGCTTGGCGTCGAGTGACTTATTTTGCTCGGCTAGGCTAATATCTGGGATGTTTTTGCCATTTGGTGCCCAGGCTTCAGCTTGGAGCTCGTGGACGATCATATCCTTACCTGTGATGATCTTTTGGACGCCTGCCAGGAATGCGTAATACCAGGCTGGGAACGGATATTCTAGGTAGCGATGGGTGTGTAGCGTGCTGTCCCAGGTGCGTTTGTAGATACTTACGCCGTATTCATCGGGTGTTGGTTGGCCTAGTGGTACACCCAGGTCGTTGTTGCTGCGGCTGATGATAACGGGATGGTTTGGATCGGTCTTTTTGACGAGATTAAATTCGTCGACTAAGCGCTGCCGGTCAAAATTGGTGCACGTACCAAAGCCGTGCAACAGGTATTCATTTTCGAGCTGATAGCTTTGCAGGCTTGGTGAGTTTTTGTAGCGGTTCATGACAGCGGTGATGACGCTTTCGAGCTGCGGTTCCCACTGGCTCACTGGCTCTTTGCTTGCCCAATCTGGCATGTGACATTCTGGATAACGCGGCTGGCGCAGGCCGAGTGACAGGGTAATTTTGGCGTGAGCGGCTTCGGCTTTTTGGAACTCCCAGTCGAGCTGTGTAAAGTCGTAGTGCCCGGGTGTTGGCTCGATATCGGTCCAGTAGCTGGTTAGGCGAAACTGTTTGACGTGCACATCATTAATAAGTCCGTCCATGGTTTGCTGTGGGTTAACGCCCAAATAGCTGGCGTAATCCGGTATAAAACTAACTCCCATGGTCAGCGGCACGTTTCGTTCACTCCAAATGTACCAGCGTGCAATGCCGTACATTGTGCCCAAGGAGAGCAGCCCAATACTAAACATAATCACCAGAAACTTATGCCAACGCCCGCCTTTCCAGTAGCGGCTTAGCTTGTCCAACGGCCATGTTAAGGCTCGCTTCAGGTGTGGGATGTACGATGTTTTAGTTTTCATAGGATAGAATATAATAATGCCAAGCTTACGGATTAGTCTAGTTATACCAGCTTACAACGAAGAAGGCCACTTGGCAGCCTGCTTGCGGGCGGCACTTGCGCAGATTGAGCCGTTTCATGAGATCATTGTGGTTGATAATAATTCGTTTGATAACACTGCGGCAATTGTAGCGCAGTTTCCTGAGGTGATCCTGCTGCAAGAATCACACCAGGGCGTGGTGTTTGCTCGTGAACGTGGTTTTGTGGCCTCAACCGGTTCGATCATCGCTCGTATTGATGCGGATACGCGCCTGCCAAAAGATTGGTCCAGAAAAGTGCGCACTATTTTTACCGACACATCCATATCGGCCGTGACGGGCAGCATGGAATATTACGAAATCGCTTTGCCCAAACTTTTTAACTTCTCCGATCTGTTATTACGCCGTTATTACGCCGCCGTTTTGGGTAAACATATGCCGCTGCAGGCTGCCAACATGGCAATCCGTCGCGAGGCTTGGCAGGCCGCTCGTCATGCGCTTTGCCAAAAATCAGGCGTGCACGAAGATTTTGACTTATCGATTCATGCTCACCAGCTTGGGAGTCGTGTTGTATTCGATGAGCGTTTAACGGCTGCAATTAGTTATCGCCAGGCAGGTAGTTCGTTCGCGTCATTTGCTGCCTATTTTTGGCTGTGCCCAAAAACCTACTCTGCCCATGGCATCAAACGTGGTCGCCATATGTATCCTGTCATTTTGCCGCTGATTGCTGCCTACCCGTTATTCCGCGTGCTGTATCGTGGCTACGATCCTGAACTGGAGCGCTTTTCAATCAAGAAATTACTACAAAACGACACACCAGTACGGGTAAATCCCGCCCTATTTGTTGACTAGGTTCCTCGGTTGTTAGAAGTGTAGCCGCCGCCATCGGTGGGTGTTGGTTTGCAGTGCGCCCACAGGCCCTTGTTGGCGGCTTTGGCAGTCTGCTCGTCATGGTCGAATTGGGCTGATTTGGTGAATGGGAAATATGGATAATAAAAGCCGTAGCCGTTTTGGATAAGGTTTTCGTTGACGAGCGTGCCATCTGGCAAGTAGACGTAGCGTAGCAGTCGGTCGTAACGATCACGATTGGTGCTGTCTGGGTCCGATGCCAGCCGGACGCGGCTATTGCCAATCAGTTTTTTGGTGTAGGCCGACGCTTCTGGCCCGTAGCATTGGACTGCCTTGCGCGGATCGTGTGTTTCGGGGGTATCTACGCCTACGAAGCGCAGGGTTTCGGTCTTGCCGTTCATGTCGACCTGAATAGTGTCGCCGTCGTCAAATTTCGTTACAGTGTACAGGCCAGGCTGATTTACTTCGGCAGCCTGCTGAATACCGTCAAACCAACCACGTTGTTGGCCGATATAGATAACCAAAGTGAGCACAAACACAATGAGCAAAAGCAGTTTACGCTGTTTACGGGGTACACGCATCCCGTAAAGTGTACGTGTCAATAATGTAGAAAACATTAAATTAAAGGGTTAGTTTGCTGCTCACGATCTGTTCATTCAGGTGTGAGCCGTCAAGAATAATTGGCCGCTCGCTGTCAATGGGTGCCTGCAGGTTGTCGCTGATGCGCGCAAAATCATCAAGCGGCATGTTACCCCAAACGCGCGTGTCGCGGCCATCGGCCTGCTGTGTTGCCCGTTCGCGTGCGATATCAATCGGTGTTTGCAGCCAAACCAATACTATTTCGGCACCGTGTTTCGCGGCCAGTTGACGCAAATATTCACGATCCTTGTAAAAATTAAAGTTTGTATCAAAAATGACATTTTTGCCTTCGCCCAATAGTGTATCTGTCATATCATTCAAATGGTCGTACAGCTGTGTGGTTTCGTTATCGGACAGCTTTGCTTTGCCAAACATCGTTTGTCGTTCGTGATCTGCCCACAAGTGCACGGCACCAGTTTTGGCCTGGATAATCCGTGATACCGTTGTCTTGCCCGCTCCCGGATAGCCCACAAATAAATATAACCGCTGCTTGCTCATGATGTGTATTGTAGCAAATCGTCCCAATAGCCACGCTAATGATTTCCGAGATATTTGTATTAAGAAGAATTTATGCTATTATATATTACATGGCATTACCAGATGCAGTGGGTGAAGGATATAGTAGACGAGCATATCAACGCTTTGGTTTATTTTTGGAGCTATTGCCCGAGCTAATCCGCGAAGCGCGCATTGCAGCCGAAGACCAAGCGCACTCCTACCGTGGTTTTAACGTTGGTGCATCTGTTCTGGCGGTAATCCCTGGTACCGACGAACACGGCACCGCGGCGGCCGGTAATCTAAAACGACGAGAAAAACAGAAAGTTTGTGCCGAAAAAACTGCACTGGGCCGAGTTCGGCAAGCAGGTTATACACGAGCACTCGGCTTGGTGGTGAGCGCAACCACAAATATTGAACAGATACATGCGGTAACCGGTCGGTCGAGTGCTACGCTGCATCCCTGCGGTGACTGTCTGAGTATGTTCGGACATCATCCGTTGGTTCGTAAAACTACACCGATTGTGACCATTGGCCAGGACAAGGATATCTATCAACTGCATACCGTCCAACAGCTCACAGAATTGTATGCACCAGATGGTTCGGGAGTTAATGAAGCACCGGTAATTAACGGTTTTGAGCACCTTGATCAAGCGCTACAGACTTATCGTAGTCTTGCTCGTTCCGAAGATTTGATTCCGCGTGAGCAACAACGCTATCCCGTCGAGCTGATGCAGCGTGTATTGGACGATCTCGCCCCTAAAAATTAAAAATCGATGCCTTTGTTGGCTAGGAATTTATCGTCGAAGTGGTGTTTTATTTTGTGCATGTCGGTTGCTATGTCAACACGTGCGAGTAGTTTTTCGGGAAAATCTCGGCCAGTCAGGCAAAGGCTGGTCTTGGGTGAGCGATTGATAATCAGGTCTTGTAGTTGTTTTTCGGTGAGCAAGCCATTATGCACGGCGTTGCTGATTTCGTCACAGATAACTAGATTATAGTCACCGCTGGTGGCGGCTTTATAGGCTTCGTCGTAGGTTTCTTGGGCGGCTTGTTTGTGCTGGGCGGGTGTGACCTGTTGTGGGCTTAGTTCGCCTGCACCATAAAAGCCCTTGCCGCCTTTGTAGAAATACAGCTGATCTTTAAATAACGGCGTGATATCGCGAATAAAGACGTGCTCGCCAACCCCCCAGTACTTAATAAACTGTACAAACGCTACGTTCCAGCGATTGCCGAGCGCACGCACCATCAAGCCCAGGCTGGCGCTTGTTTTGCCCTTGCCCTCACCGGTGTAGACAATTATCACCGATTCTTTGGTTTGAAAATCTTCAAAAGCCATAGACTAGCCCGCTCTTTGTTGTGCTCTGGCTGCTTCGAGTACTGTTCGCAGCGCAAAGCTAGCATACGTTATAAAATCACCGCAAAGACGTCCAACTTGTCCGTCGTTGTGTCCGGTTGCGCTTTCGGCCCTTTGTTCTAGCTGCTCGGCGAGTGCCAGTTCTGGGTAGTGGTCGGCAAATCGGTCCGTATCATCATGTGCGGCTCGTTGCCATTCTTCTACGATGCTATTGTTATGATCGTGGACATGGCTAAGATATTCGTCTCGGGCCGTTATGACATCCGCACGGGGGATAAGACTCAGTCTATAACTGGGTTCCATGCGTGTAGCACTGACGATGAATGGATACACGTTACGGCGTAGCACGGCATGTAAAAAGGCGTCGGGCGATGTTGGTTGCGTAGCTTCTCTTGAGATGATTATTGTCGTCAGATTACCCCTGAACTCTCCATAGATCTGCTTAGCGGTGCTTGCAGCGAATCCTTGAACTAGAGCACCCTGAGCAATCTCGATGTTTCCTGCTCGTCCCAACGTGTGACGGTGTCTGCTGGTTATGGCCATACTGTAGTCTTCCGTTTCGCTTACAATAGATACTATAAACAGCGGTCTGCTATCTGTAAACCAGTTCTAGGGTAGACTTTAGGCTTCGATGAGTTTGTGAGCCTTGAGGCTGCTATCAATTTTGGGTCGATCGAACCCGACGATGATGTCGCCATCTAGGTCGATAACGGGGATGCCGGTCTGGCCGGATTTATCGACGGACTCTTTGAGCCAGTCTTGGCTGCTGTCGACGTCGCGGTATTCGTACTTTACGCCCTTGTCGTCAAAATATTTCATAGCAACGTGGCAAAAAGCGCACCATTCGGCGCCGTATACGATGATTGAAGAAGTTACATCTGTCATGCCTAAAATTATAGCATGTCCGAGATGCTTTACAAAGTATAGTGTAGGATTTTTCCTCGGGTCTGCGCTCCCGAGCCTCGTCACTCCAGGAACTGGGCCCGTGGAGCTCGTGTCTTTGGCTGAATATTTATGCTTGAATAACAGATACAAAAACTGCTATACTGAGAAGGAATGATGGAAGTTTCAAAACTAAGCCATGCTACAACAACCGCTGCTGCAGCTAAAAATCATGCCTCTGCACCGCTAAAAGCCGCCAGTAAATATGAAGCCAACCCAAGTGGTGTGGCTATTAGCTTGACGGTTACTATGGCTTGGCAGCTGGCAATTGTTGTGCTGGCGCCTATCTTTGCTGGCCACGTGCTTGATGGCCATCTAAAGAGTATGCCGCTTTGGACGATTGTTGGCCTGGTGATTGCCATGATCGCTATGATTATGGTTGTTCGCCGCACGCTTGCGCAGTTGAACGAATACACCAGAAAACCAGATAAGGATGCCAAATCATGATTACTTCAATCGTTAGTCGTTTTGCCGATAGTGGCCCAAATATCCATGTTGCACCTGGCGGCGTGTTCCACATTGCCGGGCTTACAATTACGAACTCGATTCTTTATGGCTGGGCCTGCACCGCATTAATCTGTATTGTGCTGATACTGGTCGCTCGCCGTGTCACGGTGAAGCCAAAGGCTGGCTTTAGCCAGTTTGTCGAAGCTGGCGCGGAATTTATTGTCAATCTGGTCGAAAGCAGTTTTGATGACAAGCGTCGCGCTCGCAAATACGTGCCGTTTTTTGTCACGCTCTTTTTCTTTTTGCTGATGAGTAACTGGCTAGGCTTAATACCTGGTGTTGGCGAGGCCTTTCACGTTGGTGATTCGCCACTGTTAAGGCCGTTCACGGCTGATCTGAACGGCACGTTGGCTGCTGGTATTATTACGATGTTGTTTGTCTATACGTCGTCTATTCGTGAATCGGGCGGCTTTATCAAATACTTGCGCCACTTCTTTATTGGTAGTCCGCTCAATCCACTGTATTTTGTGATTGGTATTTTGGAGATGTTCACCGATCTCACCCGTGTATTTAGCCTGTCGCTCCGGCTTTTCCTGAACGTGACCATTGGCGAGATTGTCATCGCGGTCTTTTCGTACTTGGGTCATGTTGCTGCACCGCTTACTGCCTTGCCATTTACGCTGGTTGAACTGTTTATTGGTGCCCTACAGGCCTACATCTTTACGGTTTTGAGCCTGATGTACCTGGCAATTGCGGTTAACCATGCTAGTGAGCACGCGCGCGAACACGACGAAGACTTGACCGAAAGAGACGTACCTGAAACAATAGGCATGCAATCTGGAGAAACCAGCTCATGACGGGCAACACTTTCGTTAGAATGCACGGCTCGGAATTATCGTTCCGCACCGTACATCCTATCGAAAGTCCCGCCGCAGCTGGACTTTCTGGAATGTTCGTAATTAACAAAGTTATTAAATTAGGGAGTAAATAAATGGTATTTCTTGCAGACGCAGTCAACAGTGCAATTATTGGTAAGGGCCTCATGGTCGGCTTGGGCTTTATTGGGCCAGCAATTGGTATTGGTATTATTGGTGGCAACTACTTGCAAGCCGTCGGCCGTAATCCAGAAGCTGCCAAATTCTTTGGCCAGGCACTAGTCTTTGTGGCTATTGTTGAGCTTTTTGGTTTGCTCGCCTTCGCATCAACCTTTATCGTAAAATAGGAAATTCTGGAGATATATGATGCATCCAGTAACAAACTTTGCCGACAGCACTTCTGGTATTGGCGCCCTTGGCGTTAGTGGCCAGGCGTTGCTAATTCAGCTTGTTACCTTTGGTTTGGCATATTTGGTGTTGCGCCGTTTTGCATTCCAGCCAATTCTAAAGGTATTACGAGAACGCCGTGAAACCATCGAAAAAGGCGTGTTGCTTGGCGAAGAGATGCAAAAAGAGCGGGCTGAGCTTGATAAAAAGGTGACGGCACAGCTGCACAAAGCGCGCGCCGAGGCTGATGGCATCGTTGCCGAAGCCCAAGATACGGCACGTGCGACCGTCCGCGAAGCCGAAGACAAAGCTCGCGGCAAAGCCGATGGTATTGTCAAAGACGCTGAAGCTCGTGCTGCTCAGGAAGTTAAGCGAGCCCGCAAGGCGCTTGAGACTGAATTGGTTGGCCTGATATCTGATGCAACCGAAGCGATCATCGACGAAAAAGTTGATGCCAAGAAAGATGCTGCCTTGATTGATAAAGCCCTGGCAGGACAGCGAGCTTAATGAAAGCATCGCGCACGCGCATTGCGGCTATTATTGCCGAAAAGATCGACGCATCAGCCGATGTGTCCCAATTAAGCCGAGAAGTTGCGGCATATCTGTTGGCAGAAGGTCGCAGTGGCGAGCTTGATTCGCTGCTACGCGATGTCATCCAATACCGTGCTGACCGCGGGATCGTCGAAGTTATGGCAGTTAGCGCCTTTCCGCTTGACTCGTCCAGCCGCACTGATATCGAAGCCGAAGTGCGCGGCCGGTTCCCTGCCGCTAAGACCGTTATCATGAGTGAAGTCCACGACGCTGACGTGGTTGGCGGTGTGCGTTTGGAATTTGCAAATCAGCAGCTCGACCTCAGTATCAGATCAAAATTGAACCGCTTCAAGCAATTAACGACGCCCGGAAGGAAATAAAGGAATTTTATAATGAGCGAACTATCTATTAAAGAACTATCAGACGACATCCGGGCAGCGATTAGCGACCTAAAAGCTCGTCCAGAAATTGAAGAAGTTGGTGTTGTTACCCGTGTTGGTGACGGCATTGCGTGGATTTATGGTTTGAGTGCCGCCGGCTACAACGAAATGCTGGAGATTGACGGTGTTGATGGCCAAAAAGTTACGGCTTTTGCCTTCAACCTTGCCGAAGACGAAATCGGTGCCGTATTACTTGGTGAAGACACTAACGTAAAAGCTGGTGCCAGCGTTCGTCTTTCTGGACAAGTCTTGGAAGTACCAGTTGGCCCAGAACTAATCGGCCGCGTGGTTGATCCATTAGGTAACGTACTGGATGGCGGCGAACCACTGAATGCCAAGCAAAAAAGCCCTGTTGAGCGTGCCGCTCCTGGCGTGCTTGACCGTAAATCGGTCCACGAGCCACTGATGACTGGTTTGGTTGCAATTGACGCCATGGTGCCAATTGGCCGTGGCCAGCGTGAACTTATCATTGGTGACCGTCAAACTGGTAAAACAGCGATTGCGGTCGACACTATGGTAAACCAAGCGAAGCAAAAAACCGGTGTGATTAACGTCTATGTTGCCATCGGTCAGAAACTATCAAAAGTTGCTGCTTTACAGGAGCGTTTGAAGCGTGAAGGCGTTATGGACCAAACAATTATTGTTGCTACTGGCCCGTCCGACCCTGCTGCTATGCTCTACCTGGCACCATACGCCGGTGCTGCCATCGGTGAATATTTCCGCGATAACAAACAGCACGCGCTGATTATTTATGATGACCTTACCAAGCACGCTGCAGCCTATCGTCAGATGTCACTGTTGCTACGACGCCCACCAGGCCGCGAAGCCTACCCAGGCGATGTCTTCTACCTGCACTCTCGATTACTGGAGCGTGCTGCAAAACTTTCTGATGCACTTGGTGCTGGTTCGTTGACTGCCTTGCCGATCATCGAAACTCAAGCTGGTGATATTAGTGCGTATATTCCAACTAACGTTATTTCGATTACCGATGGTCAGATTTTCTTGGAGACAAGCTTGTTCTACCAGGGTATTCGTCCAGCTATTTCGGTTGGGCTTTCGGTGTCTCGTGTTGGTGGCTCAGCTCAGACCAAGGCCGTGAAAGCCGCTGGTGGTAGCCTGAAGCTGGCACTTGCCCAGTTCCGTGAACTTGCTGCCTTTAGCCAATTCTCGACCGATCTTGATGCCGATACTCGTCATACTATCGAGCGCGGCCAGCGCTTAACTGAGCTACTCAAGCAACCACAGTTTGCGCCATATGCCATCTGGGAAATGTACAGCGTGCTGTATTCGGCTAACGAAGGCGCGTTTGATATTGTGCCACTTGAAAAAGTCGAAGCCGCTCGCGAAGCCATACTTCGCGAACTCAAAACCAAGCACACAAAACTGGTTGAAATCATTAACACTGGCGACAAGCCATCTGACGAAAACAACGCCGCTATCCTAAAGGTTGCGAACACTATCGCCAGCACCTACCAGGAAACAGCCAAGAAAGCAGCAAAGTAGCCGAGGCTAAACTATGGCAAGCACAATAGCACTTAAGCAACGGATCAAATCCATCAAAGGCACGCGCCAGATTACCAAGGCGATGCAGCTAGTGAGTGCCAGCAAATTGCGCCGTGCCCAGGAATATGCTGCAGCTAGCCGGGCCTATGCCGATCTTGCCAACGAACTATTAACTCGCCTGAGCGGCATTAGTGAAGTCGAGCAACAACCACTGTTCGAAAAGCGTGCCGTTAAAACCCGGCTGTACATTGTTATTACTAGTAACAGTGGTCTGGCTGGTGCCTACAATGCCAACGTACTGAAGCAATTAACCAAGGGTTTGCAGATCGACCAGGATGCAAAAGTGCGCAGCCAAGTTATTGCCATCGGCAACAAGGGTGCTCAATTTGCCCGCCGTTTGAGCGAAGTTGAGCTGGTTGCTGTCTACCCCGCTTTTGGCGATCAACCAACCGCTAACGACGTGCGCCCGGCACTGAACACGATTGTGAATGCCTACAAAGACCACACAATCGACGAGGTCTGTGTGTTGTTCACGAAGTTCAAATCTACCGTGGTACAGGAAGCTCAGAGCTTGCAGCTCTTGCCTGCCCAAACACTTGCGGTAGACAAAAAAGTCACGGCTATTAGCAACTTTGAGCCAGACGTCGAAACGGTCATCGACCAAGTCGCGGTTCGCCTCATCGAAGCCCAAGTTTGGCAATCCGTCTTGGAAAGCGTTGCTAGTGAGCACGCCATGCGCATGATGGCCATGAAAAACGCCACCGATAACGCCAAAGACCTAATTGATGACTATACCCTAGAGCTAAATACGGCTCGTCAATCGGCCATTACCCAAGAGCTAGCCGAAATCACTGGTGGCGCGGAGGCTCTTAATGGATAGAATCACGGCTAGACGACATGATAAATACGCCCACATGACAACGACAACTGAACAAGGAGAACAATAATGGCACAAGCAACAGCAGAAAAAACTAAGACCGGTAAGATCACCCGCATTGTGGGTGTGGTTGTCGATGTTGAATTTTCAACCGATAATTTGCCGGCAATTTACAACGCATTGACGTTGCAGCACGATGGCAAAACCTTAACACTGGAAGTTGCGCAGCATTTGAGTGAATCGAGCGTCCGAGCAATTTCGCTTGGTTCGACCGACGGCTTAGAACGTGGCACCGAAGTATCTGACACTGGCGCTGCCATTAGTGTGCCGGTTGGCGACGAAACCCTTGGCCGCATGTTTAACGTGACCGGTGAGCCAATCGATGGCAAAGCTGGCTCTTTCGCTAAGCGTGCACCAATTCACCGCACGCCACCCCCGTTAATCGACCAATCTGGTTCGGTTGAAATCTTGGAAACTGGCATTAAAGTTATCGACCTGATTTGTCCTATGACCAAAGGTGGTAAAGCCGGACTCTTTGGTGGTGCCGGTGTCGGTAAAACCGTGCTTATTCAGGAGCTGATTAACAATATCGCCAAATTCCACTCTGGTTACTCTGTGTTTGCCGGTGTCGGTGAGCGTACCCGTGAAGGTAACGACCTGTACTACGAAATGGAAGAATCGGGCGTGCTTAAGAACACGTCCTTGGTCTTTGGCCAAATGAACGAACCACCAGGTGCCCGTCTTCGTGTTGCGCTTTCTGGCCTGACCATTGCCGAAGGCTTCCGCGATAAAGGCTCCGACGTGCTGTTCTTTGTGGACAACATCTTCCGTTACACCCAAGCCGGTGCCGAAGTATCTGCCCTGCTTGGCCGTTTGCCATCTGCGGTAGGTTATCAGCCAAACTTGGCTCAAGAAATGGGTCAGTTGCAAGAACGCATTACCTCGACCAAACAAGGTTCAATTACTTCTGTGCAGGCTGTCTACGTGCCTGCCGACGACTTTACCGACCCAGCGCCTGCCAACGTGTTTGCGCACCTTGACAGCACGATTGCCCTGAACCGTGCGCTAACCGAAATTGGTATCTACCCAGCCGTTGATCCACTCGACTCTACATCCAACATTCTCGATCCCGAAATTGTTGGCCAGGAACACTACGACGTGGCTCGTGAAGTCCAGCGTGTGCTGCAGCGTTACAAAGACCTGCAAGACATCATCGCCATTTTGGGTATGGAAGAATTGTCTGACGAAGACAAGCAGCTCGTTGCCCGTGCCCGTAAAATCCAGCGTTTCCTAAGCCAGCCATTCTTCGTGGCCGAGCAGTTCACTAACAACCCTGGCCAGTACGTGAAACTAGTCGACACTATCCAAGGTTTCAAAGAAATCCTGGAAGGCAAACACGACGACAAACCAGAGAGCGCCTTCTACCTGAAGGGCGGCATCAGCGACGTTATTGCAGCTGCAAAGGCAGCAAAATAAGCGTGATTCGCTTTCAACTTGTCGCTTTGAGCGGCACGAAGTTTGACGCCGACGTCTACGAAGTGACCCTGCCAACACTCGCCGGTGAAATTGGCGTGCTGAAAGACCACATGCCGCTCGTAAGTGTGGCAACCACTGGTGTGATTGCTGTTCGCCGTGAAGCCAAAGATAGCGACGGCGCACGAGAGTTTTTTGCCACCAATGGTGGTGTGATTGAAATTAGCGGTAACACACTTCGTGTACTTGTTGATGAGGCTGATCATGCCGATGACATCAACGAAGCCGAAGCCGAAGCTGCCATTGAACTTGCCAAGAAGATGAAGGCCGAAGCCAAGGACGAAGTTAGTCTCGAACGTGCTCAAGCGCTTGTTGATCGTCACTCGGTTCGCTTGCAGGTCGCTGGCCTCAAACGTCGTCACCAAAAGCATTAGGCAAGATTACGTATGTCCGAACTTCCACCTCGTCCCATTCCTATAGGAAGGTCAATGATACGCAGCATTGGCGATTGGCAGACCTATCTTCTAGAGATCGTATCACCACTGCTTAATGATGTTCCCGAAACCACGACATTAGAGTATCAGGTGGTTGAAGCAGAAATAGCGGCCGTCAACCGACCCGAAGGGCAAGTTTATCCACGGTCGTACGGTATATAACTTAAGTAGGTGCTATTTTTTCTTTTTCTCTGGTGTTGATTTGGCGGTGCAGTATTTGCAGCGGGTAGCGGCTGCAGGGATACCGCTCAAACACTCTGGGCATTCACGTTCGCTAGGCTTTTCGACTTCTTCCGAGGGTTTCATGTGCGCCAGAACTTTATTGAGCGGTTGCACTACAAAGAAAAACACTACGGCCGCGATGATTAAGAACGATACAACTGAGTTAATAAAATCGCCATACAAAAACGTGCTGTTGTGAACAGTAAAGTGTAGGCCGGAAAAGTTTGGTTGCCCACCAATGGCAGCAACTAACGGCGTAACAAGGTCTTTAACCAGTGACGATACAATCGCCCCGAACGCAGCGCCAATAACAACGGCGACTGCTAAATCGATTACATTCCCCCGCAAAATGAATTTTCTGAAATCTTTCAGCATATGACTTCCCCAGTAGTTACTTAGTATACTTTTATCATACAACGAACTGTCAACAGTAGGAGCGCCACATAAAAAGTCTCCCATCAAAGGGAGGCTGTCTAGTTGCGTGTGTCTTATATGATTAGGCTGCAGATGCGGCTGGAGCGATGATTTCTGCCGCTAGCTCATGACCACCAGCCTGTTCCAAAACTGCCCTGGTGCCGGCAGCTAATACGATTGCTACGCCTGTCATTAAATCTTCGTCACTGAAATCAAATGTTGGGAGTGCTTCGGGCAAAAGACTTGGCGCGAGCGACGGTGTGTGGTGGTAACGTGGCATGCCGGCGTCATAATGCGCTCCTGCATCGCTGCGATAGCCCGTCATATCATATATGAACTGAGCAGTACCACTTGTTTTTCGTTGGTCATCGACGATAGGGGTCGGCAGGTGATGCCCAAGTTCTGTTTGGGTGTAGTGAACGGCACCGCGGTGGATTGTTGCGCTAGCATCAAAATGATTACTCAAGGTTCGTATGCCACTGTGTGCTCGTTCAATCGCCGAGGTCTCCATGCCTGATTTGCGTGCTACCGCCGTCGCTTCCTGAAGCGCGTCTTTGGAAGCGCCAAGCACTAAGACCTTACCAAAAAATGTTGCCAACCCACAGCCCACCGTTGCGTTACCTTCATGCGGGTGTGCGAATATAGTAGCACTGCCCTCTTTTGTGGTGTCGCTGTGCAGGTTAACTTCCTTGCCCTTTGCGTGAAGCTGGGTAGCAATCGTACCTGATAAATCGGCTACGCCTTCTCCGTTAAAGTCGCCAAGAAACTGTCTGACGATTTCTGACCCATTCTTTGATTGTGCACAGATTGTTCCTAGTGCTGTTAGTGCAAAGCCTGGGGCGCTACCGGCAAATCGTCCAGGTACAATCTTCTTGCCGTAGTGCGCAGTCCTGAGCTTATTAAAGTCGGTAGTAACTGGTCTTTTTTCTACACAGTCAACAACTTCTAGGCCGCCGCCAGCGTGCATGGGAACAATGAGCCCCGCAGCAGTTCGCCGCTCGACAGTTTCGTTACTCAATACAGTTAGTTTTACACGTTCAGCCATAAAAATAGATAATTTTACAAAACCCTGTGAGAAATACTACACCCATCGTGTGATATTTATCAATATTGTAATATAAGCCAGCCTATGTCATAATACCACAGTAATTCGATTTTGTCCAGACGTGACTAGCAAAGTAAGGGGGAGCCATTCGATGACAGCATCACCGATAGAAATAATTGGCTCGCCTGGTCTTCCAGAGTTTTCGTCGCAGCAAGGTGATTTTGATGAGTTTTGGTTGAGTGTGAATGCTATTAATAAGGTAAATGGCCTTATAAATACGAGCGGGCTACCAACTATGGCGCTTGGCGCTGATACACTGCCATCGACTGCTGTGTCGGTCAACGATGAAATCGCTGATTTGCTTATAACTGATGTCCACGAGAATTTGCTCGACGAAACAGTAGATCAATCTCTGGCAGAACTAAAAAGACCCATACCGATTGGCTATAATTACGGAAAATTAATAGCTATCGAGTCGAATGCTAGCGACAGCGTACTTGGTTTGGTTGTGAGTCAACGAGTGAAACGTGAGCGTTCTCGAAAACTCATGTCTCGGTTGAGAGGTGCGGTTAGCGGTGTGGACCCAACCTCTGCAAGTGGTGTGAGCGAACTCGCAACTCGTTTGCGTGAAATCGAAGTCCGGACCGCGGGTTCGGATGTGTTGGCATCTGGCATGCTTGGTGTACAGTTACATATGCGTCAGCAGTTCTTGCGTTATCACCAGGGTGAGCCATTGGCTAATGAGCACATTCGGCTCATGCAGACTCTTTTTTATGCCGGAGCGTTAGCGGGTGGTCTGCTTAATATTCAATCTAGCAGATTGAGACGGTCAACGATCGAAACGACAGACTTTATGCTTCCGTACACAGCGCCGCAAAAGTTTGAGGCTTGACTGGCCGGCGACCGCAACACTGGAGACTGGTTTTCAACAATCAGAAGACACTGCCATCGGCGAGTAGTTCCGCTATGCGTATAGCCTTTACCGGTATATAATTCCCTTCATCTAAAAAGAGCTGTAGTAGTATAAGGAGTATTCATGGCAATCAATATTTCAAAAGTAAGTGATGGATTGGGTTTTGGCGATGGCAGTATTTCGGCTGTAGCCTTGCAAGCGAAGGTCGGTGACAAGGCGTTTGCCGATGCGGCTACAGCTATAGAATCGCCGCAAATTGTAGTGCCGATTGATACGGATGGTGATGGGGTGCAGCTTGATGATGATGGTTGTGGTGATGGCCGTGCCGTTGGCCGGGTGTTCAAGGGCCGCGAATTAAAAGGAGCTTCACTGCATCGCGCCAAGGTGTTTGGTGGTGGTGCGGCTATGACGGCAGCGACCTTGATTGGGCTTGGTAGGACTGATGGTAAGAGCCTCGAGGAGGTGTTTAAGGAATCAATTAGTCTGCTGGCTAGCAAGGGCGTTGATTTTGGCGCACACAGTGCTGATCACGTAGGGAGCGCCAGCGATAGTGGCTGTGGAGCAATTGATAAAGCGCCCGCAATTTTGCAGGCTGCCGGAACGTACAGGGCCGAAATTCAAGCCACGATTGTTTCGCTTGGTTTCTCGACGGATGGACTGGACGACGTGTTTCAGCAATTTGCTGCAGAGGCGGCGGCTACAGCCAATAAATCATATTCTGGTCTGACGGTTGTGAACGCTATTCGTGATGAGCAGAAAGTTGTCAAGGAGCTCACTGGGCAACACGTTGAAGGCTTCATTGTCTTAAATACTATTGCCGATCACACTGTGAATCAAGCGCTTGTACGCGCGGCTACAAATGGCGCCATCGACGTATTTGCGGTTGATGTTTGGCGCTTGCAAGCATACGTGACACGGCTATACGGCGATAAGAGCGAGCAAATTCAGGCCGCAGCTTTGTTGAGTGAGCTTGTCTATACGCTAGCAACAGCCGCGGTGCTTACCAGGGGTGATTTGCCTGTCTATCTGGTGGCGTAACACATTATCTTTACAAAGTTGCGAAATCCCGGTACGCTAAACGCATAAGTTTTCTTTAAGGAGGGTTCATGTTCGGAAGAAAAAAGATTGCCATGTTAGTGGCTGAGTTTTTGGGTACCGGCGTTTTGACGTTGGTAGTGTTGGCGGTACAACGCTCGACAATCGGTATTCCGTACTTTGTGGCTTTGGCTGCAGGTTTAGTAGTAAGTTCACTGTCATTTGTGTTTGGCGGTGCTTCGGGTGCGCATTTTAACCCAGCCATTACGCTTGGTCTGTGGAGCGTGCGCAAGGTTAAGGCATTACCAGCAGTTACCTACATTGTATTCCAGCTACTTGGTGGTTGGGCTGCCTATGGTATCTACACTTACTTTGTAAATAGTAGCTTGCAGCCAATTGGCGGCCACTATACTGCTCGTCTGCTGATTGCAGAAGCTATTGGCACCTTTATTTTTGCATTGGTTTGGGCGGCAGTTGCTGCACAGAAGCTATCGGCAGGAATTGTTGGTGTTGGCCTCACGTTAGGTATTATTGTTGCGGCCTCAGCTTCAGTTGGCGTACTAAACCCAGCTGTTGCGCTTGGCGTACGAGCCTGGACACTTGGCTTCAAGGGTTCAGTTGGTTGGGGTACCTACGCACTTGGTCCAGTGGTTGGCGGTGTTGCAGGTTTCTGGGTATACCAGTTGGTATTTGCTGATGGGTTTAGTTTTGCAAAAGCCAAAGCAGTTACCGTACCTGCGAGCACTAAAACGTCTAGTAAGTCTGTAAAGACCACGGCTAAGTCAAAGACGGCTACGAAGAAGAAATAGTTTAGCGTTTAGATTACATTTAAGAACCGCTTGGCCAGTAGCCGAGCGGTTCTTTTTTATGCCGTTGTTTCAGTGGTGTCAATCTTGCCGTCGATTAGGTCTTGTTCGAACTGCTTTATGGCTGCTAATGACGTGCCATAGCTACTAATATCTGGTAAATCTAGCTTACGAACACGCTGCCACATGGCCGTCAGAAGTCTCAGGGTTCGCTGCTGTTCGATGTCATTAAAGTGCACACTATGACGTGTGATGATGCCGTCGCTGTCCGGCTCGACGAATACTAACGTGCCCTGCTCCACAGTGTAATTTTTGAAGCTGTGCGAACCTTCAACCAGTAGTTTGTAGCAATATAGCTGTAGTTCATAGCGGTGCAGTTTGCCAGAACTTTTAGCGTCTTTACCGAGTATGCCGGTTTTGTAGTCGACAATGGTAATTGTTTTATTGGGTTGGTCTATTTGTAGTAAATCAATCTTGCCGCTCAGGTGCATGTCGCCGTAGACAACGCCTTCATTACGAAAGTTGTGTTCTGGAAGATTGCCTGGACGGAAGTGCTGTGCGGCGTCTGCAAGGTAGGCCGAAAGCGCATGGTTGCCACGCGCTTGCTGCAGGGCTAGCTGTTCGTTGGTGAGCGTTTGTAGCTGCAAGCGACCCAATAGGTATTCTTCTGCTGCTTGTAGCGCTGGTGTCTTGCCATGTTCGTTAGTCTGTAATTGTAGCCATTCCATTGTTTCGTGCATGACATTGCCAAACGCAAGATCAATAGACGGCGCGGTTGGAAATTTGAGCAGTGTTTGCAACAAGAACGTCTGAGGACCAGCATGTTCTAGATCGATAAAAGTGGTCAGATGCGTCGGGCTGAGCTGATAGTTTTCTAGGCGACTTTGCAATAATTCACGTAACGATGGTTCAAAATTGGTATGACGAGCTCGCCAATTGGTTTCTAGTGTGGCCAGTGACGGCGCATCGGTCGTGTCGATAGTGATATCGTCGTCATCTCGTTCAGTGTCGGCCAGGTATTTGAGTCGAGGTGGTTTTTTACCACTGTGGGTTGCCGCATGACTGGTTAAATAAAGTCCTTGCTTGGCACGGGTAATGGCTACAAAAAAGATTCGTAACCGTTCGTCTTCGGTTGCTCCAACGTGACGAATGGGTGCCAGGTTTGCCGGCAAGGTTAGCTTATTACTGTTGCCACGAGTGGCATTGCCCCACACGTCATCCTGGCAGCTGACCAGAAATACGTGGCCGAACTCTAGGCCTTTGGCTTTAAAAACAGTCATGAGCTGTACGGCATCTGCTGCTTCGCTGTACGGGCTGGTGTTTATCATTTGCTCATCGGCCTGTTCATATTCGGCTACAAAACCTAGTAAATCTGCCAGGCTTAGGCTCTCGCCACGTTGCAATGCATGTTCATGTAAGCGAGCCCGCAGCACTGTTAATTCGGTGACTGTCTGGTAGAGTGTGCTGTCACTACTTGCTTCCAGCAGTGTGCTGCGTAGTGGTGAGCGAACTTGCGGCACATCTGCTTCGTTGGTGCTGACGGCCTCGGTGCCGATCAGGCGATCGAGCATTACTTCGAGTGTTTCGGTTTCGACTTGGCCGGCAAGACTGAGAAAAAGCAACGCTGCAGGCCGAAATTTCTCATCACTCAGAAGTAGCTCGCTCCATGGTTTGCGTTGCTCGCTTGCCCGCCACGATAGCCCCCAAATACTGCTGACCGGAAATTGCCAAAAATCGTAACTGAGTACTTCCGGCCAGTAACTATCGGCGAGCGATTGATTGCGGGCGTGTAATGCCAGCACTAACTTACTCATGGTAAGTAGCTGCCGTATGATTGGCGCTTCTAGAATATTCTCGCGTCGTTCATAGCGTAGTGGTACGTCGGCCAAATACGGCACAAGCGGTTCCAAAAAGCGGTGTTTAGGTGCCAAAACGGCAATGTCGCTTGGCTTGACGCCGTCGTTAAGTAGCTGTTTGATACTGGCGGCAATACCTGCTCGCTCGGCGACTTCACTGATGTATTCGGTGCGCACGACACCAGCATGTGTTGTGTCTGTAGCGGTTGCGATTAATTCTTTTTGTAACTCAGGAAAACTACCACGTAGACTGTCGCTTATTTGGCCCGCTATTTGCTTGGCGGTGGCTAGAATCGTTGCTGTTGAGCGATAGTTCTCGCTTAGATTAATAACCAGTACATTGCGAAAAAGGTGAAAATAATCGAGCATATTACTGTACTGAGCACCTTGGAAGGCGTAAATTGCTTGATCGTCATCCCCCACGGCCAGGACGTTTGGCCTACCTTCGCTGGCGGGATTATCGGTTAATAATTCGACGAGTCGTAGTTGTGCCGCGTTGGTATCCTGAAATTCGTCGAGCAGTAAGTATTGGTACTGTTCTTGGAGCGTGTATTTGAGGTCTAGGTTTTTTTCGAGTGCGTCGATTGAGTGCAAAATCATGTCATCAAAATCGTACAAGCCACGGTCTGCCAATGCGGTTTCGTAGGCTTTAAGCACGGTTGCAAGTTCGCTCATACGGTTCGCTTCTAACGTTCCAGCCAAGATAAATTGGTTGTTGCTGTCTTTCGCCAGCCAGCTGTTTTTCCATTTGGTGAGTGGCGTGGTTTTGTTGGTTTCTATAGCTGTTTCGAGCGCCTGAGCTAGCTGTTTTGCGGCCACGGCAGCTAGGTTTTCAAACGGTGGCTTCACGGCTGCACCGTCTGCAATCGTTTGTAGCGTATCTAGAATCTGTCGAAATAGTGGTTCGGCTACGGCGAGTTTGCTTGGAAGGCGCTGGGTATGTTCGGCGAGTGCTGTTTTCGTGGTTTGACTGGCTTGTTGTATGGTATCGAGGTTTGCTTTTGCAATGTCACGCAGTGAACGCGGTGTTAGCAGGCCACGTTTGACTTCACTAATGGTGCTCATAAGATCACCAAGGTGATGGCGTGTTTGCTTGAGGGGGCTACGATAACTTAGATTGTCGACAATTTGGCTTAAAATTTGTCTTTTGCCAAGTTCGTCAACTGGTCGTTCAAGCCGTGTCTCGGTAAAATACTCCGGAAATCGACGGATTAGATCGCCGCCAAATGCATGGTAGGTGCTGATTGCGACGTCATAGGAATCTTTGCCAATGAATTGCGTTAATCGCTGGCGCATGTTCTGGGCGCCACTCTCGGTGAAAGTCAAACAAAGAATATTTTGCGGCAACGTGTCGGTACTGCGCAGAATGTGGGCTACTCGCGCACTGAGGAGCTGTGTCTTGCCCGTTCCCGGCCCCGCCACAACTAATACTGGCCCATCAATAGCATCGACGGCTCGCCGCTGTGCGTTATTAAGCTGCTGATATGCTGTTTCGAACTTCCCCATTGCATTAATTATCGCACGTCTGCGGCAATATCAGTTTATCTAGATTGTCACTGATGTTGGCGCTGCGGGCCTATTGCTGCTTTATTTCTGATAATACGAGAGTGGCTTTGGCTCGAACTGGGTTTGCATGCACGCCGGGCATGATTCCTCGGTACCAAATTCGGTGGCCCATTGTTCGGCTGCTTGCAGTGGATTTTCGTAGTCTAAGAAGCCCTTTAGATCACCTAATTCGCGCAAGATCCAGCCCAGCCAGCCATAGATGCGCAGCTTGCCATAGAGTAATGCCGCCCAGCGCTCACCAACCGGAATTACTGTAATTGGTTTTTTGACTTTATAGCTGCGGAATTCTTTGCCCTCGGCCCGACGAATCAGGTTTTTGCCAATAAAGTCACCGTCAACAATGGCAGTTTGAGCCATGCCGCTATACGGTGTGTTGGCGTTGTCCCCCAGTACAAAAATGTTGTCCTCGGCTTGTAAATAGGCGTCGACCGATACTTTGCCACGCTTCGTGAGTGTAAAATCATTGTTTTTGAAGAACGGATGGTTCGTGACGCCGGCCGTCCAAATGACAGTGTGGCTGCGCACTGGTTTGCCATTAATGGTTAGTTCATCGGCGCTTTGGCTTTGTACGGCTTGACCCAGATATAATTTGACACCAAGGCGCTTCAGACGCCGTTTTACCATTCGTGAGGTGTCGCTAGGCAATCGTGGCAGCAATCGTGGTAAAGCTTCGATCAGATCAATGTGAACCTTTCGTGGTTCCACGCCATGCCTTTTCATAATGTGCTGCAAATATCCAGGCAACGCACCGGCGAGCTCAATACCCGTTGGCCCGGCACCGATGATGACGTAGTTGAGGTCGGGTTTGTGGTCGTCAATAAGTTGCTGGTGTAAGTGGGCTTTGAGGCGTCCTGCTTCTTCGGCCGATTTGATGCCATACGAATACGTGTCGAGCCCTTCGATGCCAAAATAGTTTGTAACTACACCGAGCGAAATAATGAGAGTATCGAACAAAAATGCTCGCCCATCATCGGTGGTGATTGTCTTTGCCTTGCGATCAAGCATGGCTGCCTTGCCTTGAGCGATGGTAATATCTTTGCCCTTGAACAGCTCATCCAAAGGAATGGTTGAGTTAGCGCGGCGGCCACCGGTTGCCGTGTGATACAGCGTTGGATAGTAGCGCAAATTTGGCTGATCAGATAATAACGTAACCGTAAAGTGATTGTTGTTGGCCAGTTCTAGTGCTGCTTTGACACCACCAAAACCACCACCGACAATTAAAATTCGTTCTTTTGACATATCAGCTGTAGTGTACCCGAAAACACAAGCATCTTGCAAGATAAAGTCCGAGCGGTTAAGCTTAGAGGCAGATGGAAGAAATTAAAAAATTACTGATCAAAGCTGGCTTTGAGGGTGACCTTGATGATTCGGCCAAGTCGAAAGAGTTTTATAGTCACGATGCGTCGATGTTCGAACTGCGTCCAAAGCTGATTGTGTTCCCCAAAAACGCCATGGACATCGAGCGGCTCGTGACGCTGGTTGCCGCCCAAAAGAAAACCATGCCAGACCTTTCCGTTACGGCGCGCAGTGCTGGCACGGACATGGGTGGTGGTGCTATCAACGACTCGATTATTGCTGATTTTAGTAAGTACTTTACCGAAATTGGCGATCTAACATCAACCAGCGCACAAGTTCAACCCGGCGTGTTTTATCGTGATTTCGAAAAAGCGACACTGTTACACGACGCGCTGATGCCCTCTTATCCTGCATCACGTGATCTCTGTACGGTTGGCGGCATGGTCAATAACAATGCTGGTGGCGAAAAGTCATTGGAGTTTGGCAAGACCGAAGATTTTGTGACTGAGCTGAAAGTTGTTTTTGCCGACGGCGTTGAACGTACTGTCAAACCTCTAGGCAATCTAGAACTACAGAAAAAAATGGCCCAAAAAGATTTCGAAGGCGTCGTCTACAGGCAACTGTTTGAGTTAATCGACAAAAATTACGATAAGATTAAAGCCGCCAAGCCACACGTCAGTAAGAACTCTACGGGCTACAATTTGTGGGACGTGTGGGACCGTGAACACGGCGTGTTTGATCTGACCAAACTAATCGTCGGTGCGCAAGGCACGATGGGTCTGACCACGGATATTCATTTCCGATTGGTGCCAGCACGCAAGCACTCCGGTATCCTAGTGTTGTTCTTAAAAGACCTCGACGATCTAGGTGAATTGATACCAAAAGTCCTCAAGCACAAGCCAGCGACTTTTGAAAGTTTTGATGATAAAACGCTGTTTTTGTCGATTCGTTTTATGCCAAGCTTCTTGCAATTTTTGGGAGTCAAAAAGTTCATTCATCTGCTTATTAGCTTGATCCCAGATGGTTTGCAGCTGCTGCGAGGCATTCCAAAGTTAATACTTATGATCGAATTTAACGGCGACACCGAAGAAGAGGTTCGCAGTAAAATTAAGTCGATGCATGCCGATCTGAGCAAGCACCGTGCGCGTTACGAAATCAACGGATTCGAAGAAGATGCCACTGAAGGCAAAAGTGAAAAGTTCTGGATTATGCGCCGCAGGAGCTTCCAGCTGTTGCGCAGCAAGGTCAAAGACAAACACACGGCACCGTTTATTGACGACTTAGTTGTAAACCCCGAATATCTGAGTGAGTTTTTGCCCCAACTCCGTAAAATCATCAAAAAATACAAACTATTTGCCACTATAGCCGGCCACATGGGTGACGGTAACTTCCATATCATTCCCTTAATGAAGCTAGAAGATCCGGCACAGCGCGCTACAATTTTGCCTGCTATGAAGGAAGTTGACGAACTAGTGTTGAAGTACAAAGGTTCATTGTCTGGTGAGCATAATGACGGTTTGGTACGTGGCCCATGGCTAGAACAAATGTATGGCAAAGAGGTTCTGGAGCTATTCCGTCAGGCCAAGCACATTATGGATCCAGATGGCATCTTTAACCCGCACAAAAAAGCCGACGCTGACTGGGATTACAGCTTCGGTCACATTAGAGATCACTTCTAGGAGCGCGATCTACGGCATTTCGGCACATTTTGGTTCCAAAAACTTTGTGCCTGATCCTTCTGTGTCCACCGTCTTCTAGCCTGCCTGTGGCTACATCTAAACGTGTTCAAACCACTCGGTGAGTCGCCTAATTTTTTTCGTTGTGGCATCTATCTCAAACTTGATGTAGCCTTGAACGACATCCGGTTTGTTCCTCGCAATAAATGCCGCACTGAAGCGTGCCCAAACCGCTTTATCGGGAGAGTGGCCGATGATGTGATAATCGGTTCGTATATTTTGTTGGGCCACAGGATTTTCTTGCCAGTATTGCTGGATACTTTCAAGACCTCGTAAAGCTTCACGTTCACCGGGTTTTTCGTCGTATATGGCATCAGTACTGAATATTTGTGAGATGAGTTGCAGAGATTGTTTGTTCCAGGCTTTAAAGTAATCATCGACGAGGGTTGCTTTGATCTCCTCTTCGGGTGATTGAATAAGGTTAGGTATGTGCACATCGTAATAACGAGGAATTTTTTTCATTGTTGGGATTTTTTGAAACCGTGCAGCCATACGAGATGGCCGAGAATCATAGTGTTCATATTGAACTTGATCTTCAAGTAGTGCTTCAGGTGCGATGCTTAAGGGAGCCCCAGCCACCATATCAAACCCGTGCCTATTCAAGGCATCTAAAAGGGCGCCTGGCTGGCGATTAAAAAATGGCACTTGCGTTCCCCACGGCGTGGCTACGTCTTTCCAGGTATTGACTCTCTTGGGGTCAAAACTTTCGGCGCTTTGATCGGGGTCTATGTCGACAAAAAAGTATACACCACCGGGTTTCAGTGTAACGTATATTCTTGCAAGCATCGCCTCGAGTTGATCATTATCGAGGTGGTGAAGCACGGTATTCGTGACGACGAGGTCAAGGCTCTCTGGTTCGACATCAAAACTCTCGGCAGACGACTCCACAAAGTTTGCACCTGGTGTTGCTTGTCTGGCTAGGGCGAGTTGCCCGCTACTTGGATCAATGCCCATGATGTTTTGGGGCAACACCCCACGCTCTACGAAATGCCTTGCAACCAAGCCATTACCGCAGCCGATATCAAGAACGTGGGTATTGGATTTGTAAAAATCAGATACATAATGATCAAATGCGGGTTGCTCCAGATACTGCCACGCGAATCGGTTTTCGGCGTAGCCTGCGTATGTATCTGCCTGCTGGTTATAGATTTCGCCTATTGCCGAGTTAGTCATATTTGAACGCTTATCTTAGCCGTGGCTTTAAGTGCTGAGTCTGAGATCATTCCTGGGTTGACGTCGAAACCTGGATGCAAAACGTGGCGATTCCTTGTAGTGTGTCCGGACCGATGGCTCTGACGTCCTTTATCTCATTCCATTGTTCGGGATAATCCAGCACGCTAGGGTCTCCGATAGTTATGCCGCCAGCATGAAAGGTGGTTTGATGCTCCCAGCTTTCGTTTGAAATGATAGCGGCAAGCTTCGTTTCTTTATTTAAGGCGTTACCCGCTCTCTGGTTGCCAGTTGTGGCAGCCAATAGTTCCAATATACCCGATGCTTCATCCCCGAGCTTGAATACTAGTGAAAAAGGATATCTTTCACGGTAACCCTCAAATCTTTGTTCATTTGTCATTTATTGTCCTTTAGGCGACCCTTGTTATCTATAAAGTATACGATTATTGATGTGATGTCAATTTACTGTTTTCTAGTTACCAAGTTCGACAGTGTAAGGCATGCTACAATGAAGCATAAGATGAATAGAAAGTATAAGCTTGGGGTGTTCGCGCTGCTGGTACTTGCTGGGATAGCGATCGTGACCATTGCTACTGTATATTTTCATGCCCATCCGGTTGCGGTGCTGAGTCCGGCGGGGCCAGTTGCGCATAAGGAACGAGGGCTGATTATTATGACCTTGCTGCTTTCGTTGATTGTGGTTGTGCCGGTGTTTGGTTTGCTGGTGTTGTTTGCTTGGAAATATCGGGCCAGCAATACGAAGGCTCGTTATACGCCAGACTGGGATCGTAATCGCTTGGCCGAGATAGTCTGGTGGCTGGTGCCATCACTCCTGATTTTGGTTATCTCGGTTATTACGTGGAATAGTAGTCACCAACTTGACCCCTATAAGCGGCTTGATGGTAACGCCAAAGAACTAATCGTACAAGTTGTGGCGCTTGATTGGAAGTGGTTATTCATTTATCCCGAACAACACATTGCCAGTGTTAATTTTGTACAATTTCCGTCAGATATGCCGGTTGATTTCGAAATAACTGCCGATGCACCGATGAATTCTTTCTGGATTCCACGTTTGGGCGGCCAAATTTACGCGATGCCCGGTATGTCGACACAATTGCATCTGATGGCCAGTACAAACGATAGCTTTAAAGGCTCGTCGGCTAACATTAGCGGTACTGGTTTTGCTAGTATGAAGTTTGCGGCCAAATCGAGTTCGCAGGCCGACTTTGATAAGTGGGTACAATCGGCAAGACAGTCGTCGGCCATGCTCGATACGGCCACGTACAATGAGCTGGCAAAACCAAGCAGCAATAATCCCGCTTTCTATTATGCTTGGGCCCAAGATGGCCTGTATAATAACGTCATAATGAAGTACATGTCACCTGATGCAGGTATGAACATGCAGCCTATGAACGCGAGCGCGCCATGAATTTGCTCGGAAGATTGAATATGCAGGCTCTGCCGCATGACCCTATTATTATCGCGGCGGTGGGTGGCCCAACACTGGCGGTTGTGATTGCGGTACTTGTGCTGCTTAAATTTAAGGGCGTCGGCTGGTTTATAAAGATTGGTACATATATTTGGAAGGAATGGCTGACCACACTCGACCCAAAGCGTATTGGTGTGATGTATATTCTGGTCGCCCTGGCTATGTTGCTCCGTGGTTTCGTGGACGCTATGATGATGCGTGCACAGCAAGCGACGTCGGTTGGCAGTTCGCACGGTTTCTTGTCCCCCGATCATTTTCAGCAGATTTTTTCGGCACATGGCACGGTTATGATCTTTTTTGTAGCCATGGGCTTGATGTTTGGTTTAATTAATCTGATTTTGCCGCTACAAATTGGTTCACGTGATGTGGCGTTTCCTTTCTTGAATTCGGTGAGCTTCTGGTTATTTACGGCGGGTATGATCCTGATTAATCTATCACTTGTTTTGGGTCAATTCTCAGCCGCTGGCTGGCTGGCCTATCCACCACTTTCCGAACTGCAGTATAGCCCTGGAGTTGGTGTTGATTATTGGTTGTGGAGTTTACAGATTGCTGGTGTCGGCAGTTTGCTGTCAGGCGTAAATTTCCTGGTTACAATACTCAAAATGCGTGCGCCAGGCATGACGCTCATGAAGATGCCGATGTTTGCATGGTCGGTGCTAAACAGTATGGTACTGGTGATCTTTGCCTTCCCTATTTTGACGGTTACATTGGCGTTATTGTTTTTGGATCGATCGATGGGCATGCACTTTTTTACGGCCAGCAATGGTGGCAACCCTATGATGTACGTCAACCTCATCTGGGCTTGGGGCCATCCGGAAGTGTACATTTTAGTTTTGCCGGCGTTTGGTATTTATTCTGAAGTTGTGGCAACTTTTTCACGCAAACGGCTGTTTGGCTATACCTCAATGGTGTGGGCGTTGGGGGCAATCACCTTCTTGTCGTTTAGTGTTTGGCTGCACCACTTCTTTACTATGGGCGCGGGCGCCAATGTCAATGCATTCTTTGGTATTATGACGGCGGTGATTGCTATTCCTACGGGGGTTAAGATTTTCAACTGGCTGTTTACGATGTATCGCGGTCGGATTCATTTTGGCACCCCAATGCTGTGGTTTATGGGCTTTGTGGTGACCTTTACCATTGGTGGCGTGGCCGGTGTATTGATGTCCGTGCCGGCGATTGATTTCCAGGTACATAATAGCTTATTCCTGGTGGCGCACTTCCACATGATGATTGTTGGTGGCGCACTGTTTGGCTATTTTGCGGGCCTCACCTATTGGTTTCCGAAGATCTTTGGCTTCAAGCTACACGAAAAACTCGGTCGTAAGGTTTTTTGGTGCTGGCTGATTGGGTTTTTGCTGGCGTTTGTGCCGCTCTATATCCTTGGCCTGATGGGTGCAACCAGGCGGTTGGATCACTACGATGCATCGCAGGGTTGGCAGCAACTATTTATCGTGGCCGGACTGGGTGTTGTCGTGATTGCGATCGGTATTGGCTTCCAGATTTTGCAGCTACTCGTCAGCATCAAACAGCGTAAGCAAAACCTTGATACGACTGGTGATCCGTGGAACGGCCGAACGCTGGAATGGGCAACGCTGTCACCGGCACCATTTTATAACTTTGCAGTCGTTCCGGAGGTTACAGATCGTGATGCGTTTTGGGCGAGTAAGCAAGCTGAACGTGCTCAACACGCCGAGCCCAAGACACCGCGCTACACCGATATTTCGATTCCGAAAAATACGCCTATGGGCATGTGCATTGCCGGCTTTGCTTTCTTGTTTGGATTTGCGACCGTGTGGCACATTTTGTGGTTGGCAATTATCGGCCTCTTGGGTGTAATTATTACTGTCATTATTCGAACGACTGGTGACGACCATGAATATGTCTTGACGGCCGCCGAAGTCGAAAAATTAGAATTAGCAGCCCACGCACGGAACTACGCATGATCAACGTCCCTGCCACCCAAAACACGGAGGTTATAAAAGCCTATGAACCTGATAGTAAAACTATGCTCGGTTTTTGGGTGTACATTATGACCGATTGTGTATTGTTCGCAAGCTTGTTTGCGGTCTATGCTGTGCTCCATAAAAACACGTTTGGTGGGCCTTCGGGACGTGATCTATTCAGCCCGTCCTACGTCTTGGTAGAAACGCTCATCTTGCTTACTAGTAGCTTTACGTGTGGGCTGGCCATGCTGGCTGCGGCGCGTGGCGCTAGAAAAAGTGTGCTGACCTGGTTTGGGGCCACATTCTTACTGGGTTTTAGCTTCTTGGTCATGGAAGTAACTGAATTTAGTAAGCTTGTACGTGATGGTGATAGCTGGCACCGTAGCGGCTTTTTGTCGTCGTACTTTACGCTGGTTGGTACGCACGGACTGCACATCACGATTGGACTGCTGTGGATAGCTGTGCTGATGACGAAAATTTCTCGTGGCAACATGGACGCAAACATGATTCGGAAAATGACACTGCTCAGCCTGTTCTGGCACTTCCTAGATATCATCTGGATTTTCATTTTTACCATCGTCTACATGCTGGGGGTTATTGGAGTATGATTCGTAAAAATACACAGGATAGAACACGTTCTGGGGCCACGCTTCGTTCGTATGTGACTGGTTTTGCCTTGTCGATCTATTTTACGCTGACAGCCTATCTGCTAGCGGTTCGTCATGCGCTTTTTAATCGTACACTGGTCTTGGTGTTGGCTGGACTTGCACTAGTACAGTTTGTGGTGCAGTTGCTGTTTTTCTTGCACCTGGGAACCGAAACAAAACCTCGTTGGAAACTCATGGTCTTCCTATTTATGATTATGGTGGTCATGGTTTTGGTATTTGGCTCGCTATGGATTATGTCGAACCTTAATTACCGCATGACACCGGATCAAATCAATAGTTACATGAATAGTCAGAGCGCACTCTAGCCCGACATGCGAGTTAAGGACTACTACGCGCTGACAAAGCCAGGCATTATTTATGGTAATGTCATGACGGCTACTGCCGGCTACCTATTAGCGTCAAGATTATATATACACTTTGAGTTGTTTGTGGCAACATTGGCAGGTACATCGATCGTGATTGCCTCGGCATGTGTTATTAACAACTACATCGACCGCAACATCGATAAAAAGATGGCTCGGACAAAAAAACGAGCGCTGGTAACGGGCTTGATCCCGGCCAAAAATGCTATCGTATTTGCGGTGGTACTGGCGTTCGTTGGTTTTTTCCTGCTAGCGGCTTACACAAACTTTTTGGTGACAATCGTTGGTGCGGTTGCGTTTGTTGTCTATGTGGTGCTGTATGGCATTTCGAAGCGCCGTTCGGTTCACGGTACGATTGTGGGCAGTTTTTCCGGCGCGGCACCGGTGTTGGCTGGCTATCTTGCTGCCAGAGGACACTTTGATAGTGGTGCATTGATTGTATTTTTGATCCTGGTAGTCTGGCAGATGTCCCATTTCTATGCTATTGCGATGTATCGTTTTGATGATTATAGGGCGGCAAAGATTCCCGTGTTACCGGTCAAAAAGGGTATGCAGACGACCAAAATACAAATTTTACTCTATGTGATTGGCTTTATGGTCTCCTGCGCACTACTGACTATATATGACTACACTGGCTACACATATCTAGTGGTGATGTTACTGTTTGGCTTGGCTTGGCTGCGCTATGCTATGAAAGGTTTTGGCGCCGTTGACGATAGTCGTTGGGCTCGCAAGATGTTTCTCTTGTCATTGATTGGTATACTAGCATTATCAATCATGATGCCGCTCGGCACGATATTACCATAAGGATTAAGCTCGCATGAATACTGCCCCTATTATCATCATATGTATTTTGTTCGGTCTGTATGGCTGGACGGCTGCAGTCGAGTGCGGCGTTAGTTTTTTGCGTCTGTTGCCGCGGTCTACATTTACCAAACAAGGCTTACGTTTGTTTCGGCCTATGTGGCGGCTTACCAGCCTGTATTTGTTGCTGAGCTGCGCGGTATTTGGAGCTCTGTTTTATCGTACTTCGAGTCAGGTATTGCGAAGTCTGGGCTTTAGTTTACTCGTCGGTTTTCTGGCGCTGTTGTTGCGGGCGGGCTTTATATTGTTTTTGTTCCATACAAAGGCTAGAACGGGTTTAACTTGGCAGAATCTTGTGCTGAGCGTGTTGAGCTTTATTGTGCCGGCTAGTTTTGGTGTGGCCGGTATTATGGCGCTAACGGGACGGGCATTCTGGGGTACGGCGACTGGCTGGCTGATGCTCATTTGCTTGCTGTGGGGGCTGATAGCGATGGCCTTGTCGTTTGTCTATTTCGTGGTGGGGCGAACACCGCATGATCGGTTACATCAGGTTTCCCGATGGCTTAATGTTGGTTTTGGTGTGGCGGTGACCATTGGGTTACAGCGTATGGTGTGGCGACAGTTCGTACATCTTCATGCGACGTCGTTTGTGCTGTTCGTGGCAGCGGCTGGCTTTATTGTGTTACTCCAAGCTGGCTTGTGGTTTGCCGCTCGCGAACGATATATGTGGTGGTACCTGTCGCTTTTTTCAGTTACTACACCGCTGTTATTCGAGTTGGCGAATCGTCCGTTTCTGCTGTATCCGACGTTATTGCAGTATCAACAGCAACGCGGTATTGTTGTCATCTCCGTTAGTGTCGGCAGTGTTCTTGTTATAGTTGCTTCGGCTGCTTATGTCCGGCGTCTAATTCATCTGAAGCTGCGCTAGTTGTAGCTACTTTTTTGAGAATCGGCAGCTGTATGGTTGCCGTTGTCCCCTTGCCGACACTGCTGGTTAAGGTAATGGTGCCGTTGTGTTTATCGGCGATAAGTTTTGCGATGCTCAGGCCTAGTCCGTAGCCGTCGTGATTGGTCTTGGTGCGGGCATTGTCCGCTCGGTAAAAACGATCAAACACGTGCGGTAATGCCTCGGGCGTAATCCCCTGCCCGCTGTCACGAACGCTCAACTGTAATACATCTTGATGGGTGGTTGCTTCGACGTGTACGGTGCTATGTTCGGGACTATATTTGATGGCGTTATCAAGCAATATGACAAGCAGCTGAACCAGGGCATCACCGTCGCCAAGTAGTGAAACATTCTTACTACTCGTAACAATAGTAATATCCTTTTGTTCGGCAATTTTTTTGGTTTGAGCTAGCGCGGTTTCGACAAGTCCAGCGGTTTTAACTGGTACGAATGCCGATTGGGCGGTATCGGCATCGAGCTTGGTAAGTCGTAGCAAATTGTTGATGAGCATATCCATTTTTGCCGCGTCCTCCAGGTTGCTTTCGAGTGCTTCGCGCAGTTCTTTTTTGCTAGCTGCAGGGTCCATGAGTGCTACTTCGCTACCCATTTTGAGCGATGTCAGTGGCGTACGCAGTTCGTGCGATACATCTGCAGTAAAGCGCTTTTGTTGTTCGTGGGCAACTTCGATGGGCTGTAGTGTCCTGCGTGCCAAAAAATAGCTCGCAAAACCGGCACCCACAAATACCAGGATATTAAAGTAGACCAGTTGCCAAATAATATGATGCGCACCAGTGCTAATATCTTGACCTTGGGATTCCAGAAACGGATCATTATTAAACACCGGAAAACGATGGAAAATGCGCTGTGTTTGGTGCTGTAAACCAAAACTCAGTTCGTTGGTGGCAAAATGGTAGACGGCAAAACTAAAGCAGATACTAATAACCATTACGATGGCCAGATACCACATGGTCAGCTTGAATGTTGCCGATCGAAACATGGCTACGAGGCCATCAGTTTATAGCCAAATCCGCGCTGGGTATGCAGCAGCGGCTTTGCATTTGCAAACGGGCGATCAATTTTATTACGCAAGTAACCAATGTAGACTTCAACAGTATTTGGCAAGACTAACGCATCTTCGTCCCACACGTGATTAATTATCATCGTCTTGGTAATAACTTGCCCCTGATGATGCATGAAGTATTCGAGCAGTGCAAACTCTTTGTGTGAAAGTTTTATAACGGTTTTGCCGCGCTTGACTTCGTAGCTTGTGGTATCGAGACTCAAGTCGCCAACTTTTATAACAGTACCGGTATTGGCCGCTGGGCGACGAAGCAATGCTTTGATGCGAGCATGGAGTTCATCAAACGAAAACGGCTTTACCAAGTAGTCATCTGCGCCACTGTTGAGGCCTTCGACTTTATCGCCGATGGTGCCGCGGGCGGTCAGCATGAGTATTGGTGTATGAACACCTTCTGCACGTACTTTTTGGCAGACCTCGACGCCGTCCATGCCAGGCAGCATGCGATCAAGTATGACTATGTCGTAGTCGGCATCAATGGCGTACGAAAAGCCAGTTTCGCCGTCGTGCACAATATCTACGGCGTAGCCTTTGAGCTCCAGGCCTTTTTTGATCGTTTGGGCGATCTTTACTTCATCTTCGACAACTAATATTCTCATGTGTTCTAGTATAGCGATTCACTTGAAAGAAAGCTGTAGTGATTTCGGATTCTCTCAGGTAGCGTATAATGATCATATCTGATGAAAATTGCAGTTATTACCTGTTATCACGACCCTGACTACGTTCGAGCTAGGTCGCTGCGTGCCGGGCTAAAGCTGGTACCGGGCATGAAAACTAGTATCATAAAAAACAGTCATAAGGGCGTGCTGCGCTACCCGGAAGTGCTGTGGAAGATCTGGCGAGTCAAAAAAACGCAAAAACCAGATGCTTATTTGTTGACGTTTCGCGGTCAAGAGATTTTGCCGTTCGTACTGTTACTTGCGGGTAAGAAGCCAGTTATTTTTGACGAGTTGGTCATACCGATTGCCTATGCTACCAACGAAAAACATGCTCGCTCAATGCAAAAGACTCTATTCTACAGCTTGGCAAGGATGAGTGAGCCTTTGTATCGGCGCTGGCTCAGACGTTGTGTGGCGGTGCTAGCCGACACGACCGCGCACGCTGAACTATCGGCTCGTACCAGCAACATGAATCTTAGTAAGTACACCGTTATTCCGGTTGGCACAGACGAAAAGATTTTTAAACCCATGCCTAACCCGCCAGAAAGCGGTGTATTTCGAGTATTTTATTACAGTAGCGGCATGCAACCATTACACGGTATTCCGGTGGTGCTGGAGGCTGCGGTGTTGCTGAAAGATAACGCACAGATTGAATTTTTAGTTGTTGGAGGCAAAAAACCATTGCGCCAGGCAGTTAAAGCCGCAGCTAGTCAAGGTGCGAACATTACCTACCAGCCGTGGATAGCTTTTCGTGATTTGCCCGCAACGATGCAGAGTTCTGGGTTGTGTTTGGGCGGACCGTTTGGTGACACGGTGCAAGCGCAGCATGTTATCACAACCAAAACGTATCAAATGTTGGCCGCTGGCGTTCCGGTTGTTGTTGGCGCAAGCCCAGTGTCGAGCGAATATTTTATTGATAAAGAAAATGCGCTGGTTGTGCCGCAGGGTAATGCTGGAGCGCTCGCTAAGACAATTAGCTGGGCTCAAAAAAATTCCGATGTGCTACCCGATATTGCCGTCAATGGCCGCAAGCTGTACGACAAGCAATTCTCTATTGCGGTGATTGGTCGGATTTTGCAGTCACTCGTTTCAGACCTGTAATATGCAACTTATCTTTGGCGTGCATACTCAGCACTAGTAGGAACAATAGCACCAAAAAGATGACGTAAGCCCCACGGTCGATAATATTAGCCGATAGAATGTTGGCCGTCGAGACATGGTGCAATTTTTGTGATACATAGAGGAATGATTCTCGAAAGCCGATGGCGTCAGGCGTAATGGACACAAACAAGGCAAAGTTGGCCGCACCGGCATACGACACGGCCTGTCCCCACGTTATGTGTGAATTAACCGCCTTTAATTCTACAAAATAAGTAATGGTGGTGAGTAATACTTGCAAAAAAGTAATGATAAGCAGTGCGCTGAGGGCACGTGGTCTTAGGGCAAATTGTGAATCATTCTTTTTCTTGTCTTTTCGTATAAACCAGCGGATTAACAGATAGCTTAATCCTGCAACAGCGGCCAACGCCAGTGTGGTTTGCCACCACGGTCGGGTTCCGATTAGCAAAAACAGTGCGCTAAAGAATGCAAACAAGCCGTAATATAACAGCGATGCCAACGTGTAATCACGAAGTCGTACCTGGTGACGAGTTTTAAGGTAGACTGCACGAACTCCTGGCCCGCTCTGCAATGGTCCAAAGAAGTTGACGATTGACGAATAAGCGGTCAGCAAAAAGTTTTCTTTCCAGCTTAGTCGTTCGCCGCACAGGGCCAGTGATGTCGCAGTCAGTAGCACCAGTAGCCCCACCATTGGTACATTGAGCAATACTACGCCAACAATCCACCACGGACTGACTCGTCCGAGCTGATGGATATAATTGGGATGCTCGGCAAAAAAACGGATAAAGGCAATGATAGTTACGAGCAGTACTGCAATGACCGCGCTGTGCTTGAAAGCTGGTTGTTTGGCTCGTGTTCGGACGGCTTGCAGAAGCCTTTTTGGATGCATAAAATTAGTGTAGCATACAAGCATGGTGGCCAATTACAGGCTTAGCTAAGGCAAGGCTGTATAATATCTAGCATCCTATGAAATCACACACACGAACCGTCCGGGCATTGGTTGCCTTTCTGGGTTCCAATAAGTTCTTCGCAATCACGGTAGTGGTGTTTGTGTTTCAGACCGTTTGGATTGCACTGAGTGCTCGTTACCCTCAGGCATTCGATGAACAATTCCACTTCGGGATTATTCAGCTGTACGCGCATCATCTGAGTCCATTTTGGGGCCAGCAGCCAGCCAACGCTGACACATATGGCGCAATTACTCGTGACCCGTCCTACCTATACCAGTATTTACTGAGTTTTCCGTATCGTTTCATCACGCTCTTTACTCATGACGAAACAATCCAAGTTATACTGTTGCGCCTTGTCAATGTTGGCCTGCTTGGTAGTGCGCTGTTTATTTTTAAGAAAGTACTGTGCTACACAAAAGCCTCCTCAGCGCTTATTAATCTATCGTTATTCTTCCTGGTCCTGACGCCATTTTTCCCACTGCTAGGGTCGCAGATCAACTACGATAATATGGTCTTGCCGCTCAGCGGGCTGGCAATCTGGTGGTGTTTGCGTTTTATTGAAGCGCTACGTCAGCACAAGCAGTGGCGTTGGGATTTGCTGGCTCAGCTGCTCATCTTGTGCTTACTGGCAAGCTTGGTAAAATACGCCTTTTTGCCAATTTTTGCTGCGCTGACCTTCGTCGTTATCTTCAATGGCGTGCGGTCAAGGAAGTTACTACGCAAAAGCATATCGCTGCCGGCATTGTTACGGACTCGAGGCTTGCTCTACATTGTGTTGATTATTGCCAGCTCTGGTTTGTTTCTGCAGCGCTACGGTGTGAATGTGGTCACCTATGATACGCCAACACCAGAGTGTAATCAGGTGCTCACCATTCAGCAGTGTCGGGCCTATGTGCCTTGGGATCGAAACTATCAGCTCGCCCAGTCACATAAAGTACTTGGTATCGGAAATATTATTAGTTATCCGTTTGTCTGGCTGTATCACTCCATGGGTGAGCTGGTGTTTACCATATCAAGCAGTTTCAATAATAATGGGACGGTCGAGTATCACGCTGGCACGCAGCTAGTCGTGATCGAAATATTATCGTGGAGCGTGTTTGGTTTTGGCTTATTGTTTTGTATTATGTACGCCAAGCGATTGTGGCGCCGCCCGACGCTGCGCATTTTTGCGCTGGTCATTGCCCTGTACATTGCGGCGCTGGGTGGCCAAAACTTTCTTGATTATATACATACGGGCTATCCGGTGGCGATTCATGGCCGCTACTTGTTGCCCATTTTGCCGCTGATCTACATAATTGTTGGCTTGGCTTTTTGCGAGGCGCTTGGCGGTGGCGTAAAGCCCCGGCTTCTATCTGTAGCTGCTCGTAAGGCGAGTCTTGCGGGCCTGGCAATGTTGGTGCTGTTGTTCGAAGGTGGTGGTTTTGTAACCTACATTATTCGGAGCGATCCTTCGTGGTTTTGGCCACAAAGTTCGCCGGTTCAAAAGGTCAATTCTAGGGCCCAGAGAATCCTTAAGCCAATCATTGTCGATAAGCACAAGAAATAGCCTGCCCCTGCGAACGGTTAGTCGAGTTGTTTGAAGCGCATGCGCTTGGTGTGCTCCAGGTTTGCTTCAATGAGAATACGATTAATACGAATGAGGTCAGCTATGATATCTAGCACCAAACACAGGAAAGCCGCAATCAGTACGATCGACCCAATGATAAGTGACTGAAGGTGTCCACGAGTGTTGTTTTCTACGGTTGCAAGATAAAAATAGCGTGCAATTGGAATGGCGCCAACAACAAATAAAATCCCGCCCAGCCAGCCAAAAATAAGGTATGGCTTGTACATGATGAAGCCCCGAATAATAGCTGCCGCTGATTTGTACACATGTTCACGCATTGATGTAAACAGGCGCGATGGGCGCGTTGGCGCGTTGGTCTCGATAGGAATACTGACAATAGCTAGTTTTTTATTACCGGCTTGAATAATGGTTTCCATGCAGTAGCTAAAGCGCGTGATGGTGTTGAGTTGTAGGAGTGCTTCTTTGGAGTAGGCTCGAAAACCGCTTGCAGCATCGGGTAGGTCGGTGCCGGCAGCAAGGTTTACAATCTTACTCCCAAATCGCTGCAAAAATTTCTTAAATGGTGAAAAATGAGCAATGTTTTGCGTTTGGCGGTCGGCGATAACGATGTCTGCGTGGCCGGCTATGATGGGTTGCACCAAATCGGTGATGCGTCTTTGGGGATATTGATTATCACCGTCGGTGTTGACAATAATGTCGGCTCCAAGCTCCAAAGCGTGCTCAATGCCATCGTGAAATGATCGGCCGAGACCCCTGTTACGAGCGTGGCGCACGATATGTGTTACGCCGTGTGCTTGGGCTATCTTGACAGTGTCATCTGTCGACCCGTCATCAATAATGACGATTTCGATACTTTCGATACCCGGAATTTTCTTTGGAATGCTGCCGAGTACCAATGGCAGCGTCTCCTCTTCGTTGAGACATGGAATTTGGACAACTAGCTTCATTATTTCTCCAGTTTTGACCATTATACCATTGCCTTCCACTTCCACGGGCTTCTGAGTCTGGGGCATTCCTCAGACTCAGGTCACGGTATGCTGCTATTTGCTGACTAGTTTGCCGTCGTCTAGCTTGAACGTGGCATCGGTTTTGCCGGCTATTGCCAAGTCGTGTGTGACCACGATGATGGTAGTATTTTCGGAACGAGACAGCTTGTGTAGCAGATCAAATATCATCTTTCCAGTTGCTGAATCAAGATTGCCCGTAGGCTCATCGGCCAGGATGAGTTTCGGTTTGTTGGCAAGTGCCCTGGCAATTGCTACGCGCTGCTGTTCACCACCGCTCAAGCGGCCTGGCTTACGGAGCTGCTTGTCGTCTTTTAGGCCAACTTGCTCCAGCAACTCGCTAGCACGGGTTTTGCGTTCGGCACGAGATACTTTGGCGAATTCCATTGGGAGCATAACGTTTTCAAGTGCCGTCAGATTTGGTACCAAATTGTAGCCCTGGAACACGAAGCCGATGGCCTTACAACGATAGGTGATGAGTTCATGATCGCTCAATTTGGTTAGGTCCTGTCCGCCAATCACGATACTGCCGCTTGTTGGCTTATCTAAGGCTCCCAGCAGGCTCAGCAGAGTTGACTTACCCGAACCACTGCGCCCGATAATGCTGGCGAATTGGCCGTCAGGAACTTTAAAGCTGATATTATTGGTGGCGTCTACGTTTGTGTCGCCAGACTTAAATGTCTTGACTAGGTGTTTTACTTCAATCATTACTCTGCCCTCATTACTTCCGATGGTCGGACTTTAGCAATCATGCCTGCTGCCAGCGCACTACCAACAAGGGCAATGAATATCGCGGCTCCAAAGCCGTCGAGCAAAATGCCCGGTCCAACCTGTGTCTTAATGTTGCTTATTCCCTTGACGGCGCTGTTGCGTCCCAAGGCTCCGCCGAAGCCACCACGGCGGGTGATGCCGCCTCCGCCAGTTGATTGGCCGCCCCCAAAACCACTGCCCCCGCCGAAGCTTCCACGTTGTCCTGGAGTGGCCGTTGTAGTGGCAGAAGTTGTACTATTTGACACAAGTAGCTTTGTTACAGGCTGGCCGCCAATGACGCCAATAACAAGTCCCACAACTGCGCCCAGGATAGTAAGCGTTAATGCCTCAACCATAAACTGGCTGATAATTGACAAGTTAGATCCACCAATGGCTTTGGTGACGCCAATCTCGCGCTTGCGTTCACGTACGACCATTACCATGGTCAGCAAGATGATAACTGCTCCCGCCACTACGGCACCAACGAGGCTAAAGACCGATATCGTTTTGACGCTGTCGAGTGGTGCGATGGCATTAGCTGCCTGATCTTTACTGCTAGTGACATCGGCCGTACTGCCTAGCTTGCTCTTGACTGCTGCTGTGACGCTATCCATGTTAGAGATTGAATCAACGGTAGCAGTGGCGCTCGTGATGTCACCTACTTGGCTGCTGAGTCGTTGCAAAGTCGGTAGTGAGAAAATCACCGCGTTATTGCTAAATGATGTGCCAGTATCAAATATGCCCGAAACGGTAATTGCAGAACCGTAGGCAGTAAATGTCGACCCAACGGTTAGATTGTTCTTGGTCGCCAGATCTTTACCGATAAGTGCGACGGGTTTATCGGCTGTACCGTCAATTTGTGAGCCACTGGTCAATTTTACTGCGCTGCCTGCGTATTGGCTGGTATCACTAACGCCTGTTGCTGTAACTGGTATCGTAAAGGTTTGCGCTTGTCCAGCTGTGCTACCGCTCGCACCTCCGCCAAAACCACCACCAAAGCCGCCTTCGCGACCAAAGCGCTGTCCCAGGCTTCCAGCGTCAATTGAAGATACTAAATTAGTATTGCTGCTATCACCGCTACTCGTCAGCCGGTCATTAATTGATTCGCTAATGCTGCTGACGTGCGCCAAAGACTTTAATGTATCAACGCTTGCCTGTGTCAGTGGATTGCCGCCACCTTCAAAACCTTGGACGCCGGCTGGTGCGATGGAAATTGTATTACCGATTGAACTTTTAACCGTAGCAATTTTGTTGCCAACAGCTTTGTTGGCTACTAGCATCGTCAGGCTTAGGCCAATGCTGAGTCCTAAAATAGCCACAATGGACAGGGTTCGTATGCCGTTGCGAAAGGCGTTTCTGATACCGCGGGTAAATACATTCATTGGTAGTAGTTTCCTCGTTTAGTTAACAGCATTACAACTTTGTTTACTTAGAACGAGCTTAGATTTCCTGAAAAACCACGAAAATAGAGTGCAAACAGCAGATTCTCAGATGTTGTTAGTAGACTTTAGCGGTTTTAATGTCGATAAGCTTGAGGTTTTACGGTATGATAGATACTAGCTTTCAATTGTTATGCAGAGTAAACGAACACCAACACGCTCGCTTGATGGTTTTATACCTCAGTCCAACGCCCCACGGCGGATCGGTTTTGACGTGGTAAAAAAGGTAAAATCGAAACCGGAGCCACAAAACCATCCGGTCAACTTCCCTGTTGTTGGTCAGACGCTGTCGAGCTATTCGCCAGCGGCAACCATGGCCGGCGAGTTACCTGAGCCACGGCTCACCCCTAGTCCATTTGACTTGGATATTGACGAACAACCAGCAAAAAAAACCAAACATCGTCGTTTTCGTCGTACTCGTTCGCTGTTTCGTTGGAAGCGGATTGTCGCTGTCTTTTTTTTACTTGTTCTGGCGGTTGGTGGTTGGCTGGGCTTCAAGTTTGTGTATAACACCTCAAAAACGTTCCAGGGTGGTATTTTTAGCGCTCTCAGCACCACCAAGCTAAAAGGTGAGGACGTCGGTAGGGTTAATATCTTGGTTGCCGGTAACTCTAGTGACGACGTTGGCCACGACGGAGCTCAACTCACTGACTCTATTATGATTATCAGCCTTAATACGAAGGACAACACGGCATTTATGTTAAGCGTGCCCCGTGACTTATGGGTGGATATCCCCGATTATGGCCACGCTAAAATTAATGAAGCATATGTTGATGGCCAAGCTGAAAAATTCAATGACAGTGGTTATTTCCCCGGCGGTATGGGCTTACTACAAAAAACGATCCAGGAGAACTTCAACCTAAATCTTAACTATTACGCCCTGGTCGACTACAGCGCGTTGCGTGATATGGTCAACGCTGTCGGCGGCATTACGGTGACAATTGCCAGCCAAGATAAGCGCGGTTTGTATGATCCAAGTGTCGACTACGCCAACAAGAACTTGCCGCTAGTAAAGCTAACCAACGGTGTACATCAACTCAACGGTGCTCAGGCTCTCGGTCTGGCGCGTGCCCGCGGCGATGCCTACGGCTCTTACGGCTTCCCGGCTAGCGATTTTGATCGCACTAGCAACCAACGACAAGAATTACTGGCACTCAAGAGTAAGGTTATATCTGCCGGCGTGCTCGCAAATCCAGCAAAGATCAGTAGTCTTTTGGACTCGGTCGGCAAAAACGTCATTACTAATATGACGCTTGGCGAGGTGCGGAGGGCTTACGATATCGGCAAAAATGTTAGCAATATTCAATCAGTTGGGCTCAACAGCGTCCAAGGTAAGGATCTATTGGCTAGCTACACCACGCCGCTAGGCCAATCGGCGCTGATCCCCGCAAGTGGACTTGATGACTTTACGCAGATCCAGGCGCTCATAAAGCAGCTAACCAGTAGCGATCAGATTGTTCGCGAAGGTGCCAGTGTCGTTGTATTAAACGCGACGTCAACTACTGGTCTTGCGTCTACTACGGCCAAAAAAATAACAGCCAAGAACATTACCGTCGCCAAAACTGACGACGCTGCTACTCAGCAAGCAACGACCACTATTATTGATGCCTCAAATGGAAAAATGCCTGCTACCGAAAAGGCTCTAACTGGGCTATTTGGCACAACGGTTACCACTACCAATCCGTATGCTGGAATCTATAATGCGGACTTTATCGTTGTTGTTGGTGCAAACCAGATCCCTGCACCCAAGACAACGACCACGACTACGTCAGCGTCTCAATAGGCTCTGTAAGAAACTTCACAGTCGTTATTGTTACGACCAGACTACAATCAAGACTACGATGAACGACGGGGATCCAACCGCTTCAGTTTAGCGCTGGTGGCGAGTACACTGAGGGAGATGATGAACGACACACTGAACAATCGCCTGGAAAATTTTTTACAGCAATATCCAGCCAAAAGCTATAAAAAAGGCGAGATTATTCTGTTTCAAGGTGAAGCTCCTCGTGTTGCGTGTATAGTCAAAAAAGGTATCGTTAAGGCCTACAACCTAAGTTCTGCTGGTGACGAAAAGCCCGTTTGTTTTCATGGAGTTGCCAGCCTTTTCCCTGGTTCGTGGGTATTTGGCCGTGTACCGAGCGCTATATATTATTATGAGGCCTTTACCGATGCGGAAATCTACTGCGTGCCGCCTGCCGAGTATCTAGAGTTTATCCGTAACGACCCCGATCTTTTGTACGCAGAGCTCGAAAATTACGTCGCTGACGATGTTGGCAAAACGATGCGACTCAACGCTCTACAGCACTCAAGAGCTAGCGATAAGCTGATCTATACCTTGCATTACCTTGCTATAAGTCACGGCACCAAAATAAAAACAAATGTTGCCGAGATTAATCTGAATTTAACACACCAGGATTTTGCGAACTTAACCGGTCTAACGCGCGAAACTACTGCCACGGAACTAAACAAGCTAAAGAATGCCGGTGTGATTAGCTATGGCAAGCATAGTCCTTACAGGGTCGATATCGTCAGGCTAAACGGCGCCTTGAACGATCAGTTTATTGCCGAACTCAAATTACTATAGCCTTCTAAGCAGCTGAGTCTGTTGCTTTGGTGCTCAGCGCGTCGTCAACCACGCGTGCTAGGTTTTGCGGTGCGGTCCAAGACTTTATGATGCAGCGGTGCGCTCCAAGTTTATAGGCTTCGGTGACCTCTGGTGAATTTTCCATATTGGTAAAAATCAGCACCTTGACATCCTGATGTTGTTCTTTGAGCGAGTAGTTCTGCAAAAATTCCAGTCCGCCCATAATTGGCATTAGCAGGTCGAGCAAGATGAGTTCTGGGTTGAATTTTTTGAGTAATTTTAAAGCTTCCTGGCCATTAAAGGCAGACTCGACGTCATGGCCTTCCTTTTTCAGGATAATTGTATAGGCTGCATTTAAGTCCTGGTCGTCCTCAACAATCAATACGTTAGCCATATGTTACCTCTTCAGTTTGTCATTACCTTTATTGATACCATGGCTTACGGCAAGCGGGTGTAAGATTTTTAACACCCTATCTGTGAGCGGTGTGTTTTTTACTTTGGCAGTGAAATATAAAACGTGCTGCCCTTATTTTCTTCACTTTCAAACCAGACCTTACCGCCGAGCCGTGTCACCAGGCCTTTTACCAGATATAGACCCAGGCCTGTGCCGCTTGTTTCGTGCTTGATAACATTCGGTGCCCGAAAAAACTTGGTGAATATCTGTTGCTGCGAGTGTTTGGGAATGCCAAAACCAGTGTCATGTACGCTAATGGTAAGGTGTTGATTACGCCCGGTGAGCTTAATGGTGACACTTCCCTGTTCGGGTGTGTATTTCAAGGCATTGCTCAGCAAGTTGCTCAGCACTTCTTTTAAGATGAGGCTATCGGTTTTAAGGATGGCTGGTGCGCTATATTTGAGCTTAACATCGATATGCTTGTCGTTAGCGATATGCCGGAGCCCTTTTATGACTTCTTCGGTAAGCTTAACAAGATTTGTCGTTTTAGGGATGATTGCAATACTACCACTTTCGATACGAGTGATATTAAGCAATGTGCTAATGAGTTCGTTCATCCGATCAGTAGCGCCGATGATGGTTTCCAGTGAGCGCCGTTGAAGTGGTAAAATCTCACCCATATAGCCATCGGCCAACATGTGGGCGTAGGTCTTGATAGCCGACAACGGGGTGCGCAGCTGGTGTGACGCCAGCGAAATAAATTCGCTTTTCATGCGATCAATTTTGAGCTCTAGGGTAATATCACGAAAGACTTCGATTGCACCAATCGGGCGGTTGTTATGAATAATCGGTGCCACTGTTATAGAAACGGCCAGCCTAGTACCATTCTTGCGTTGAAAGTAAGCTCGGTCAGATACGGTTGCACCAGTTAAGAAGGCTCTGGTAATAGGTCGATCAATTAAGCTCAACGGCACACCGTTTTCATCAACATTAATAACGGCACTGGGAAACCACTTGCCGATAATTTCTTTTTCCTTGTAGCCCAAAATCCTCAGCGCCGTGGGGTTGATACGAGTTATCTTGCCAAATTCGTCGGTGGCAATAGCACCGTCGCCGATACTATTAAAAATAGCCTCTGATTGGGCGCGCTCTTCGGCCGCCGATCGAGATCCGACGACTGCCTGTTTTTTGGTGTTTTCGTTGCTAGCCGGCATCGCTCGATACCCGCTTTCCTGTAGCCTCTGCTTCGGGGTAAGTCAGGCGTTGCAGTTGTAGTACGTATTCTTCGACGATTTCGGTGTCATCGGTCAATAGCGATACGGCGACGCGAATCCAGTCGATTAACTGTACGAGGTCGTCAACCGTGAGCTTCTCCGGCTCTTTCCCAAGATGGTTTTGAACCTGACGTGCAATAAAACGGTCGGCAGCAGGTCCAAGGTATATGTGAGTAATACGCACAACGCGGTCGTAGAGGCGAGTTCGGTGGTCCACGTACCTATACCTCTTCGATTTTCTTGAGCTTGGTAGCCCCCACCGCAATTAATAAAAAGCCAGCAGCATATAGCATGAGCACTGCGAATACAATCAGCAGTACCCAGTTAAGATTAATACGCCGCAGGTAAGGAGACGATGAGGTCAGATATTGCAGGACAATGGACGATAGGATTGTCAGGCCCATACCTCCGGCAACCAAGTTGAGTGCTCGTTTGTAAAACACGCCACGAATATGTCGACGATACAAGCTAATTTCATATGACGCCAAAAGTCCCATCAGCCAAGCGTACAGGTATGGTATGACTATCGTAAGTAAAATAAGCCACATTGGTAGTTGATAGGGATTTGCCGCCTGGGTCTGGACTGTGCGAATGGTGACGTAGCAATATGTGATAGCCAAGAATATAAAACTGACCATCAGTCCGCGGGTGGCTGCAAGTGAAGGCTGTTTGCCAGTTGCGTCGGTTAGCCCACGGGTACCTGTGTTTATAATTGTGAATGCAATAACCGAAATGATTAGTGAAGTGTAATGGGTGACGATAATTGCCATGCTGCCAAAATGCGGATACTCGTGGGCAACACCACCCAGGACGTTGCCAGCCAGGCTGGTAATCGGCAGGCCCCATGCTAGCCAGCGCAATCCCCTACCGATGCTGGCAAATGCCTTGCCGTCGGGTGTTTTTTTAATTGTCTGGGCGTACTGTTCGAGCTGGGCGTAACCGTAAAAAGCTGCAAACCACATTGCCACCACCGGTAGCGCAATTAACAAGACGAGTACACGATACCCTGTAGCAGAAAGATGGTAGGCCTTAAGCGTGGCGGCAACTGGCGGTAAGCCAATGCTAAGCAGGACGTAGACCAAGCTTAAAATACTAAACGAAACGAATGTTTGAGTCGGCTTGGTGACGGCTGTTTTATGCATATCTATCGGCTATTATACTACCCCAAGGCAAAGGGCTGTCCAGCGGCAGTTACTTAGGTGAGCAGCTCAATTAGGCGGTCGGCCGTGATGGCGGCCTTGAGCTCGCGAGCTAGGCGGTGTCCGGTGCTGAGGTTTTCACCGTACATGTAGTTGGTATATGGTGTGAACATAGTGCCGGGGCTACCAGGAATGCGCATGCTGACATCAAATACTTTGAATTCTTCCTTTGGTGGACCAGCGGTGACAGCACCTTGCAGCGCAAATGGCCCAATAATACCTGGCTTATAGTGTTTCTTTGTAGCTGCCACAAAGCCTTCACCGGCGGCATAGGCTTGTTCGAGGAGTGATTCTTTGATGGTGACTGCTTGGTGACCGTTCTCGATGTATTTGGGTTGGACGTGCTTTAGAACTTCATTTTGCTCTGGTGCAGTCAGGCGCAAAATACCGTCTAGGTTGGTCTGGCGGCGGGTATCGGTGCCCAAGAGCTCTAGTTCGTTCGTTAGTGGTGAATAAAAGAAGTTTAGATTCAATTGTGGACCAAGAATAAATTCTTCAATCACGGCAATTCGTAACGACTCTTCGGTAATTGTACCGGCTGCTAGGAGTTCGGCAGCGCGGGCTTTGTATTCTTGGGGGCTGCTTACCAAGAAAAAAGCCCGTTCGTAGCCGCGCTGAGCTTCCGCGGCTTTAACCAGCACAAGTCTATCGATGTCGTCTGGGTTCGCGAATTGCCGCGGAATCGGTACGCCGCCTTCCTGGAGCAAGAAGTATTGATTTTTTTCTTCGTCGCGTTCTTCTTTGCGGACTAAGTTTCTGGTGCCCAAAATTGGTACGCGGAAATTATTCTCGACCTCCGTAAAATCACAGTAGACCCAGAAGTAGCGGCTGTGTACGAATACGGCGTTTAGGGCTCGCAGTCGTTCCTGTACCTCTGGCTTGACTACGTCAGCAAAGCTATCAACCACGATGACTTCGTCTACGCAGCCACGGCCATCGTCGCGAGTTTTGTAGTACTGGCTGTAGGTTTTTTCGCGGCCCTTTTGGGCAACTACGACGGTTTTGAAACCTTCGGCTTTAGCGCCACGGCAGACATCAAGCGCGCTGTGGCCACCAAGTGATGCAATAGTAATGTTCTGTTTGTCGTAGCCACTCAGGATTTCGCTGATGTCGGTGTTGCTAATCATTTGCTGAATATCCTTTCAAGGTCGTCTTGTTCAATTGCCAGCTTTACTTCTCTGGCAATCCGGCGGCCAGTACTCATGGGCTCGTTGTAACGAATATCAGTGTACGGCGAGCCGCTAATGTAGGGGTTGGTACCGGCAACAATTCTGGCTGATATCTCGAAGACAAAGAATTCTAGCTCTGGTGTAATAACTGCTTCTAGGCAGAATGGCCCAAACAGCCCGATGCCATCAATCTTCTTTGATGCTTCTACTGCTCGCTCACCCATTTCTAGCACTCTTGAGAGTAATGATTCACGGATGACTAGGGGTGTATTCCCAACAATGTTATAGCTGGTTTCAATTTCCAGATCGAGCTGATCTTTGGCGGCAATCCGGCCAACCGAGTCAACATTACTTTCGTAGCGCCTGTCAAAGCCCATAATCTCCAGCTCTCCCGTCAGTGATGACTGGAAAAAGTGCATGTACATCGGTGCGCCAATCACATATTCCTGAATAATATAGCCGCGTTCTGGGTGCTGCTTGATTTTGGTCTCAAACTCTTCTGGAGTGTGGGCCAAAAAGTAGCCTTTGCCGCCGCCAGCACCGTCAAATTTGATAATGACTGGTCCGTCAATTTCGCTGGCATTGCTATAAATCCGTGGCAATGTTAGTCCGGCGTTTGACAACCATTCGCGCTGTAATTTGCGATCTGATTCCCATGGCAACACATGCTTGTTGCCATAATAGTTGAGTTGCAGCGCATTAATTTCGTCGGTGTTGAGCGCATTGACCAGTGAGCCATGAGGGATAAGAATGCCGCCTTTGTCTTTTAATTGTTGATCGAGGCCCGGTAATTCCGAAAAGCTGTCGACCAGAATGATTTCGTCGGCAACTCTGAATGATTCGTAAGCACGTAAATGCCGTCGTTCACATATGGCAATGTTCTTGAAACCTTCATCACGTGCGCCTTTTAAAATTTGCAAAGCCGAGTGGCTCGCTAGAGTACAGATCTTGAATTCGTTGATGTTTTGTGACAAACGGAGGGCCTTTGTTTAATGATTTCGTGTATTATACCTGGTTTTAACAGATGTAGCAAAAGCATTTTACGCTAGCGGAATCTCCCGAACTTTGTTATAATCACCGCCTGTAGCTCAGGGAAAGAGTTTGCACTATTAGGGCGTCGCCAAGTGGTAAGGCACCAGTTTTTGGTACTGGCATTCGGGGGTTCGAATCCCTCCGCCCTAGCCAATAAAATACGTTTTCTTAAAGTTTCCAAATTGTGTGGTATCCTTTGCTCATGAGTGAGTTAAAGAGGAGTATTGTTACTGCAGCCGGGCCAAATATGCAACCTTTACTACGGCAATACTCCCTACCGCGCATGGAATGGTATGGCGAAGCCTGGGATTATACAGTTAGTGCCCATGTTATCAATCAAGATGCAGGAGAACATGGTGACCCTCGGCATCATGCAGCCCGTTGGGCAAAACTAGGAATAATCCGACAAGCTCTAAAGGAATGTGACTTACTCGTATGGTTGGACGCAGACACTATAGTATGTCGTCGCGACCAAGACATCGCAGATGGAATTGGGCCCGATAGCTTCCAAGCACTTTCACTTGATTGGGTGCCCAAACTTAATCGACTTAACCCGAATACAGGAGTCTGGCTATTACGCAACATCCCGGAAACAAGTGACTTCTTGGATGCAGTGGAGGAAGCTGGAATACAACCAGGGCCTTGGGCCGATCAAGCAGCAGTCATGAAGAGTTTGGGGTGGAAATGGGATGACGAAGATTACAGAAATGCACGACCAGGCAGCGGTTCGCCATTCCTCGACGGTACGTCCTGGTTGGGCGAAGGCTGGAATCAGCCAGATCTTACTGCTGAGCGATGTATTGATAGTTGGGATGGGCGTCCATCGGTGGAGAGGCCCCACATCGTACATTTTATGGGCATGTACTTGCCGGAACGAACGCTAAAGATGGCTCGCTTAGCGAATGAGCTTGCGCTGCAAGACACAGTCGTTTGTGATATTAGCTCTGTGGTAACAGCTAGTTCTGTAATAATCGAAGCGATAGGCTAAGCCCAAAGTTTGGAGTAAAAGCTATTCGCTCAGCCATAAATCTTAGACGGTGGCTCGGTCAGGAAAATTGCATTTAAATCTGTTAATTTAGACACATCAGGGGTTCCCGATTCGATAGACCGGCAGGATAGTATTAGTGGGTCGACCCGTTTACTTTTTATGATTTAGGTTATAAGGTAAATAAAAGAACCCATGGGAGTAGCATGAATAGAGTTCATGGAACGGAAACGGAATGGTCGGTCAGAGTAGAGGCTATGGGTAGCACGCCTGATGAGCCGAAAAGTAAGGAGCTGGAAGCTTCGTGCTTCAAGCCCTATGTCGAGGCATACTTAGCCGATAAACCTTATGTTGGCACGCCAGCCGATTCCTGCTACCTAGAGAATGGCAGTAGGTTCTATGCCGACATTGGCCATAAGCGTGAAACGACTACCCCAGAAGACACTTCGTACCTTAGTACGACAGCCAGTGAAATAGCAAACGAAAGGATGATGTTCGATATCTTAAGCTGGGCTACGTACCCCGACCCCGGTCAGGATGGGCTTGAGCCACTGCCAAATTTTGCGCTTAATAAGCGGGTAATCGGGGATGATAATGTTGCCTGGGGCTACCACGAAAGCTATAACGTACCAGCAAACATACCGATTACCGAGGAAGGACTTGCTTTGTATGGGCTGCACATAGCAACGCGTAATATCTTTTGTGGTGCCGGTTTTTTGGATACTAACGGAAAATTTTGGAGCTCCCAGAAAGCCCTCAGTATGCGTACAGAGTTCTCGGGTAACACTACGAGCAGCCGCCCTGTCATAAATGCCCGGGACGAACCTCATAGCAATACCGAATCAAAGCGTATCCACACCATTAGCGGTGACCCGTCGATGTCTCCGTGGGTTACCCGTATGCAATTAGGTACTACGTCGTTGGTACTGGAGTTGCTTGCACAAGGTACGGATGCAGGTCAGTTCGCCTTTGAAGCGTTACGTCATAAACGGCTTGCCAAGTTCATGAGGGACCTAGCGGCAGACTCATCTGGCCAATCGCATGAGTTCAGTGCGGCGCTTGAGGTCCAAAAAAAGTTTGTCCAGATGTCCAAGAAGCTTTCACTGACAGAGGAGCAAGAGTGGACTGTAGATGAGTGGGAACATATCTGTTATGACCTCGGTAACAACCTCGCGGTTGCGGGCAATCGGGTGGAGTGGATACTACAGCGCCGTATACTAGAGCGCTACCAAGAAAAACATGCTTACGTCTGGACAGACCTAGCTATGCGACAACAGGACCGCAGATTCTGCAGAATTGGCGATAACAGCATAGGCCTGTCGCTACGGGAAACGGCGTGGAGCGAATGGATGCCTCCCGAAAGCCTCATACAGGAAAGGCGTACTGAAGCGCCGCAAACAACCAGGGCAGCCATAAGGTCGAAGTTTATTAAAGCATTTAGCCGCCTAAATGGGTATGGCTCAGGTGAAGTTGCTGTGGACTGGAAGGAGGTAAAGTATAACGGAGCCTCTATTAAACTCGCCGATCCCTATGCTACTGCCGACGAGCGCGTAGACGAACTAATAGCCTCACATGCTTCCAATAGCCAGGTTGCGGCCTAAGTAGCCTAGTTTACTTGTGCATAACCTGGTTTTGCGTTACAGTTTTCAGGAATAGTTTAGGTACCCTCACATTATGGCGACAAAAGATAAACAAGCAGCAGACTATATAGTACCGCTTAATATGAATGGGCTTGAAGGTCGTATGTTGCATATGCCGGCACCAAAGGCCCACCCGAACCGTGAAATTCTGATTGTCTATGGCCATCATTCGTCTATTGAGCGTTGGTGGGGTCTCACACAAAACTTTAACCGCTACGGTGCGGTTACGATGCCGGATTTGCCCGGATTTGGCGGCATGGAAAGCATGTACAACATCGGTAAAAAGCCGGATCTCGACAACATGGCCGATTACCTGGCAAGCTTTGTAAAATGGCGCTACAAGCGCAAGCGAGTGAGTATTGTTGGTTTGTCATTTGGGTTTTTAGTGACCACGCGAATGCTGCAACGCTATCCGGAACTGGTCAAAAAAGTTGATTTTCTAATTAGTGCGGTTGGTTTTTCGCATTATGATGATTTTGTGTTTACGAAGCCGCGTATGATGGCGTATCGCATTGCATCGCGTGCGGTTACCACTCGCCCAATGGCGTTTCTCTTTCGCTACATAGCTCTTGATCCTGCCGTACTTCGGCTTGCTTACAAACGAACCTTTAATGCCAAGAAAAAATTTGCTGGCGCCGACGCTGATTTGAGCAAGCGCCTGATGGATATGGAGATTGTGTTGTGGCACGCCAATGATCCGCGCACGCATATGTACACGACGTATCAGATGTTAACGGTCGATAATTGTCAGAACCAGATCGATTTGCCGGTGTGGCATGTATCCGCCGGTGTTGATCAGTATTTTGACGCCCATCGGGTCGAACAGCACCTGCGCGTTATTTTTAAGGATTTCCACGAAATTCGCAATGATTCGGTTCGTCATGCACCGAGCGTGTTGGCCGATGCCAAGGAAGCGGCATCATTTATTCCACACGAACTGCGCCGCGCGCTACAGAAGAAATAAGCTGTAGATTGCCGATTTGTTCTCGGTCGACGAGAATCATGACGGGCATTGCTAGTGGTTTTGCTATAATAGACGCTAAGTATGAAAATAGGACTCGTTTGTCCCCATAACATGGCGCGCGGTGGCGGTGTGCAAGAAATTGTGCGCGACCTTCGAGCCGGCCTTACTAAGCTTGGCCACGACGTTAAAATTATTACTCCACAACCGCGAGACATAGAGGGTTGTGACACCGAGGGTATTATATTTTTGGGTAACGCAGCGGATTTTCGTTCGCCCTTACATACGACATCGCAGTTTTCGGTGAGTGTTGATACTGATGAAATTGAGCGGATGCTCGAAACGGAACAGTTTGATGTCTTGCACTTCCATGAGCCATGGGTTCCCATATTGAGCCGCCAGATTCTAGCAAGGTCCAAAGCGGTAAACATTGCGACCTTCCACGCCAAGGTGCCAGAAACGCTGATGAGTCGCACCGTGATAAAAGTGGTTACGCCGTACACAAAATCATTGTTGCGCTATCTGCACACGTTGACGGCCGTATCCGATGCCGCCGCCGAATACGCTACAAGCTTAACTGATGAGTCAGTGACAATTATCCCTAACGGTATCGATCTAAAACGCTTCCAATTGGCCGCCAAAGCTGGCAAAAAAGACCCAAACGTCAAAACCATTTTATATATTGGGCGTTTAGAGCGTCGTAAGGGCCTAAAGTACTTGTTTCAGGCTTACGAACAGCTGGTCCGTAATCAGCAAGATGTGCGCCTGGTGATTGCCGGTGATGGTCCAGACCGCGAAAAACTAGAGCTACTTGTTAAATCCATGAAGCTACCAAATGTGACATTCTTGGGCTTTGTGACCGATAAGGCAAAGATGGACTTGCTTGGCTCAGCTGACCTCTTTTGTTCGCCAGCCTTATTTGGCGAGAGTTTTGGTATTGTACTCCTGGAAGCCATGGCAAGCGGCGTGGTGACGGTGGCTGGTGATAATTCTGGTTACACTGCGGTCATGCAAGAAATGGGTAATTTATCACTAGTGAATCCTAGAGAAACCGATGAGTTTGCTCGCCGATTGAGCCTGTTATTAAACGAAAAAACATTGCGTGCCGATTGGCAAAAATGGGCCAAAGGCTACGTGGAGCAGTTTAATTATCCGCAGATTATTAAGCGTTATGAAGAACTGTACAAATACGCCTTAGAACACCATAGCCACCACATAAAACTCCATGAGTAGGAGTCGTTCAGCGACATGAAGATTGGGTTTGTATTTGATGATTCGCTCGATAAAGCGGATGGCGTGCAACAATACGTTTTGGCTGTTGGTGAGTGGTTACGCGGCGAAGGTCACGAGGTGCACTATTTGGTAGGCGCTACCAAGCGTAGTGATCTGGCAAACGTACACAGCTTGAGTAAAAACGTGGCTGCCAGGTTTAACGGAAATCGTATGTCTATTCCTCTGCCGACTTCTAAAAAAGCCATTAAAGCGCTCCTTGAACAAGAAAATTTTGATGTCTTGCATGTGCAGATGCCTTATAGTCCATGGCTAGCACAACGTGTGATTGCTGCTGCTGGTCCAAGCACGGTTATTTTTGGCACGTTTCATATTGTGCCGCACTCTTGGCTGGTGCGAGCTGCGAGTCGTTTTTTGGCTAGCTGGACACGCCCTACGCTGAAGCGGTTTGACGATATTGTGAGTGTGTCATCAGCGGCGCAAGTGTTCGCAAGGCGAACGTTTGGGCTCAAGACTGATGTACTGCCGAACGTGGTCGATTATCATCGATTCCACAGTGCCAAAGCTTTTCCAACCTCGCAACATGATGTCTTGACGGTGTTATTTTTAGGACGCCTAGTACCGCGAAAAGGCTGCCAAACACTGCTTGAAGCCGTAGATCTACTGAGCAAGCAGATGGTAGACTTGCCGGCATTTCGAGTTGTAGTTTGTGGTCGCGGGCCGCTCGAATCGAAGCTGAAGGCCTATGTGCAGGAGCGTCAGTTGGCATCCCTCGTAGAGTTCACGGGATTTGTGGAAGAAGCCGACAAGCCACGCTATCTAAAATCGGCTGACATCGCAGTATTTCCAAGCACTGGTGGTGAAAGCTTTGGTATCGTGCTTATCGAAGCTATGGCGGCCGGTGCGGTTGTACTGGCTGGCGATAATGTAGGCTATCGCTCGGTCATGAGTCCGCAGCCAGATCTGTTATTTACACCAAATCGACCGCGCCAACTTGCCGATAGACTGGCGTATTTGTTACGGCAGCCTGCTATGCGATCAGAAAAGATGCGCTGGCAAGATCACTATGTCCAGGATTTTGATGTCTCAGTGGTCGGCGGCCAGCTGGTTGATCGCTATAAACAAGCGTTGCGCCAGCGCCAGAACGTGCAATAATAGAACTCATGTTAGGATTACCTCGCCGCGACCACAAAGAGGAGTTGGCGCTTACCGTCACTACGCAGACTTTTTTCCGCATGCTAATATTGATTCTTGGCACGTTTGCTATTCTTGGGGCCGTGCACAAGGCGGCTCATGCGCTACTACTCATCTTTATTTCTTTCTTTTTGGCACTGGCACTCAATGCTCCGGTCCATTGGATTGCCAGTCATCTCCCTGGTAGAAAACGAGGCAGCCGGGTGCTCGGCACGACGATATCATTTTTGATTGTGGTGATTCTATTGGGTGCTTTTATATCAAGTTTGGTACCACCACTGGTACGTCAAACCCAAGGCTTTATCAATGCTGCACCGCATCTGGTTCGTGATTTTCGTAGCCAGGATAGCGAAGTTGGCACGCTAATTCGGAAGTATCACCTGCAAGACGAAGTCAGTAAATTTTCTAGCCAGCTTTCGGATCGCCTAAAGAATGTCAGTGGCACTGCACTGTCGACGGCAACACACGTGGGCAGCAGTATTTTTGCGCTGTTAACGATATTGGCGCTGACGTTCATGATGTTAGTAGAAGGTCCTCGTTGGTTTGAGTTCTTTAAGCGACTGGTGCCGCGTCGCCACCAACGAGACGCCGAGCGTTTGGCGCGTGACATGTACAAAGTCGTGAAGGGTTACGTGAACGGTCAGGTGACGTTGGCTTTGATTGCCTCGGCGTTTATTTTGCCTGCGCTTTTGTTTTTGGGGATTAGCTATCCCGCTGCCTTAGTGGTGATTGTGTTTGTATGCGGACTAATCCCGATGGTTGGGCACAGTATTGGTGCCATTATTGTCACAACCGTGGCATTGTTTCACTCACCAACGGCAGCGATTATTATTCTGGCGTACTACATTTTGTATCAGCAGATCGAAAATTATCTCATTCAGCCTCGTATTCAGGCAAATTCCACTAACCTGTCGCCTTTACTGGTATTTAGTTCGGTAGTCATCGGCGTTAGCTTTAGCGGCCTTTTGGGTGGACTTGTTGCCATACCAATCATGGGCTGCTTGCGTATTATTGTGCTCTACTACCTGGAATCAGAAAACAAACTCAGCCAAGCTGAAGTGGCTACGGCCATTAAGCCAGCCAAAACAGCCTAGACACGGGACCAGACAGTGGTATTTGCTTGATCCTTTATGGTAATGCCTTGCAGTTTAAGCTGTTCGCGGAGATTGTCCGAAAGTGCCCAGTCTTGGTGCTGGCGAGCCTCTTCGCGTTCGTGAATCAATTGTTTTTGTTCATCAGAGATGTCTGGTCGACCAGACAGGTGTAGACCAAGAGCATTGTCGAGCCACTCTAAGAAATCGACAAAGACCACCTGACTGTCCGTGTTGATGCCGCTACCATTGATTGCTGTCTCAAGTTTGCTTAGTGCTGCCAGCACGGTCGGCGTGTCTAAATCATTTTCGAGCGCTTCTAGAATGCTGTGGCGAGCGGCTTCGATGGTATGTTTTTGCACGGTGCCGCTGTCATTGGCTTGCCATTGCCAATCGGCCGTTGCTTGGTAGGCGGCTAATCTGTTATTTGCGGCTTCTAGGCTTTCCCAGCTGAATTTACTCTGGCTGCGATAGTGCGATTCAAAGACATGCAAACGGAAAGCTTCTGGGCTAATGCCTCTGGCTTCAATGTCGGCCAAGCGAATGCCGTTGCCCAGGCTTTTACTAATTTTTTCGCCGTTAACCGTGACGTGATTGCTGTGGAGCCAGTAGTTACTGAAGCGTTTGCCAGTTGCGGCTTCAGATTGAGCAATTTCGTTGGTGTGGTGTACGGGGATATGATCGATGCCACCAGCGTGCAAGTCGATAGTTTCGCCCAGATATTTCATGGCCATGGCAGAACATTCGATATGCCAACCAGGGAAACCTTTGCCCCAGGGACTATCCCATTCCATGTCACGCGTATGAGCATTGTTTTTGGGGCTGAACTTCCAGAGTGCAAAGTCGGTGGGATTGCGCTTTTGGGTGTTGACTGCAACACGAGCGCCGGCCTGTAAGTCGTCGAGGTCGAGCTTTGCAAAGTTGGCGTAGGCTTCGAATTTGCTGGTATCGTAGTAGACGCCATCATCAATAACGTATGTGAAGCCTTTTTGCTCAAGTTTTTGAATCAGTTCAATCTGCTCTGGAATATGATCGGTGGCTTTGGTCAAAAAGTTCGGTTCGGTAATGTTTAATGCACGTAAATCATGCAAGAAATCATCGGTGTAAAACTTTGCGACTTCCCAGGCGGTTTTACCTTCGCGTTTGGCACCCTTTTCTAGTTTGTCTTCACCGTCGTCGGCATCACTTACCAAGTGGCCAACATCGGTAATATTCATGACCCATTTTGGCGCGTATCCGGCCGTTTTGAGCGTGCGAATCAGCAAATCCCAGCGAATGTAGGTAAACCAGTGGCCAACATGGGCGTAATCGTAGACGGTTGGTCCACAAGTGTAGACGGTTGCCAGGGGTGCGTTTAATAGTTCTAGTACTTCGGTTTGGCGCGTTAGGGTATTGTATAGCTTCATGACTACCCTATTGTATCCCATCTTGGGTGCTCTTGGTTGGTGACGGCCATAAATACGTCTAGATTATCTGGTCGCAGTGTATATTCTTTTGGTCGTGATTGTTGCTGTCTTCTTGTGTCCCCGAAGCGCACCCATTCAATGGGACGGTCGACGACGCTGCCGCGTATAAATAATCGTGGGCGTGAAAAGCGATACGTTGCGCCGTAGACAATCTGCTCAGGAGTGATTTCTTGTGTTGGTAGGTGGCCACTTCTATCGCTGGCTAGTACGGTGTAACCAGGAATATCACGCAGCTTGGCGAGTTCTGAAAGGTCAAAATTTTCTGTGGCCAACGCGTGCTGAACGGCACCTCGCAGCGCGTCGGCTCGCTCTTGTGGCGATGGCAAAATAACGCCATTTGCTACATCTAGGTATGTCTCGCTCATAGAGTATTTCTAATCCTTTCTTAGTTAAATAAAAAACGAGCCGGTGAGGCTCGTTTTGGGTACTTGTTTGGAATTTTTGGAAAACGGAAGCTGGCCTCACACTATGTACATGAAACCTGGTAACAACTAGGATTTGTGTCTTGCAGTAGCATGACTGTTAGCATAGCAGACAACGGTTTGGTCATCAAACTTTTTTGTTTTCCGCGAGTTCGTCTATGAGTTTTGTAGCGAACTTCACGGTTTCGGTTTTGATGTCTGCAAACGAGCGACCATCGCTAACCTTGAATCCGCTCGCGTAAGCATGGCCACCACCGCCCATATGTTCGGCTAGTTTTCCAGCTATGGGTGAGCCGGTGTTGGCGCGTAGTGCAGCGGTTGCGTGACCATCGTCGTAATTTTTGAGCACGATGCTAAGTTTTACCCCCTGGACTTGGAGCATGTCAGACTGTACGAGCGGCCCAGGATTGTAAAGTGGGCTGTATTCGTTAATTTCCGTTTGAGGTATTGCGACAATGGCAATTTGTCCGTTGGCTACAAATTCGGTGCGTGCCAACAGTGCTCCCTTGTAGGCGTAAATAACTTGTGCCATTTTGCTGTATTCGCGCCGTAGTTCTTCGAGCTTTGGACGGTTTGCACCTAAGTCAGTTAGATCTGCCATGACGCGGTAGGTGCTGGCTTGGGTGAGTTCGTTGCTCAGTCCCTGTGTGTCGCCCAGAATCGAGCTCATAAGGTGTTCGGCGGCTTCGGAATTGATCTTCCAGCCTAGGCCTGTGGCTATATGGAAAATGAGCTCGCCGGCCGAAGCAACATTTGGGTCGATGATACTCATATTCGCAAAATCAATCGGTTTTTCGACGGTTACATGATGATCGAATATGATACACGGCTTGCTTTTGAGCACGGGTAATTTACCCGACTTTTCTAGCTGATCAAACAGTGTATAGGTGCTGGCGTCAACAATAATGGCTAGGTCATACGTGCTTGGTGGCTCGTTGAGCACTCGGTCCCAGCCCGAAAAGTAGCGCAAATACGTTGGGATTTCCACGCCGCAGTACAGGTAGACGTCCTTGCCGAGGTCGCCCAAGATATGCTCCAGCGCCAGTGCGCTGCCCAACGAGTCGGCGTCGGGGTTATCGGCTTGCAGTACGACTATTTTCTGCGCAGCTTCAACTGCCGATTTAACTTGTTCCGCTAGGGGGTATTTCATAACGCTCATAATGCTTGTCTGCCTTCCAGTGCTCGTCCGAGCGTGATTTGGTCGGCATATTCCAGATCGACACCAATTGGTAAGCCACGCGCTAGCCGCGTAATCTTAACCGTGCGGTCTGTGCCAATTTGTTGCTGAATGTACAGTGCTGTTGACTCGCCTTCGACGCTGGCATTGGTGGCCAGGATGATCTCCTGCACATCATCGTCATCAATGCGGTTGATAAGTTCCTGAATATGCAGCTGATCCGGCCCAATGCCGTCGATTGGCGACACAAGGCCGCCCAGTACATGGTACGTGCCGTGAAACTGTCCGGTTTTCTCCAGGGCAACAATGTCAAATGGTTCAGCTACGACGGCGATGGTTGTTTTGTCGCGGCGCGGGTCGGTATACAGATCTGATTCGTCTTGACCGGCTGGTACTAACGCAAAGGTTTTTTTACAGTAACCAATGCCACCATGCAGGCCGAGCAGTGTCTGCGCAAGCTGTTGGCTGGCCTGATTGTCATGGCGCACTAAATAATAGGCGTAACGCTCGGCGGTACGTGGTCCAACGCCTGGCAAGGCACCAAGTGCTTCAATCAAGTCGGTCAGTGCTGGGGGCAGTATCTGCATAGAAAGTCTAAACTAGAAACCTAGATCACAAACCTAAATCACCAAGAGCACCCATCATTGGCTGCATTTTCTCGGCTGCAATTTTTTGGCTCTGTGCGATGGCTTCTTTAACGGCGTCTTCAACCCAGCGCTCTAACTGTCCGATATCGTCAACATCAACATAGTCTGGATCGATGTGAATTTTCTTAATCTTTTGTTCGCCGGTGATTTCGACTTTTACTGCGCCATCACCTTCTTCGACGGTGATAATCTGCTTCTGTAGTTCTTTCTGAATCTTCTTTACTCGCATCAGCATCTTAGCTTGATCAAATCGTGACATTGTTTCCCTTTCTTCTAAAATCGTACGCACTTTATCTGTAATATTGTAGCAACTCTAGAGCTTGTTGTGAAATGTCGGGCCTGTTGTGGGGCTGTGCGGCCAGGCCGTGTAGTATGAGCGCACGTTATAGAAACAGGCCATAGCGATGGCTAAACCTAGCAATCCGAAGCCAATGCTGCGGGCTAGCGGGTTGCGTGGAAATACGCGCAACCACTCATGCAACAAGTAGCCAACACCGGCGGTGATAATTAGATACACGATCGGTATAAGAATACTGAAGCTTACAGAGCCACCTAGCGCAAAGAAGATGGCGCCAATAACGTAAAGGCTGGCTAGTAAGCGAGTGCGTGGTGCGGTAAGGTGCTTGCCGTAAAAAATAAGCCCAAGAATACCCATAAGCGCACTAAACACATCAAGCACTGGCAAACGATCAAGCCAGAGCTGTGGTTGTTGCGGCCCGCGCCATACCAGGAAGCTAAGTGTTTGGACAAATCGGTGTGGAACCTCACCAGGATTGCTGAATGTCTGAGGTAACCCCAGCCACTGCTGCACCAGTGAAGGCGTCTTTGCGAGTGCGGCTGCCAACGGCAGTAATATTGCTACGAACAATGCTACCAAACAAATTTGCTGCCAATGCCGTTTGAGTTGTCGCCAGCCGCCAATAAGATGATGTGCTTGCAGGCCAAGGCTAAGAAGCACGAGCCACAACATGCCAGGAATATAGAGTAGTATTGCCAGTATAGCCACTGCCAGGAAAGTGGCGATTACTCGTTTTCTGTGGCGCTCCCAGGCAATATGGGTTGCCAGTAACATCGGCATAGCCCATAAGTAAAGTACTTCTGGTCCGGCAAATCGACTGACATGTAAAAACCAGCTGGAAAAACCAAACAAAACCGTGCCAAAAAAAGCCGTTCGCACACCGTACCAACGACGCAAAACATAGGCGAATGACGCGAGTGCCAACAGACCAAATAGAACGCTTGGAATCCGTGTAACGGTCTGGCCATGATGTGAAAAAATGGCCAAAAACAACCATTCCAATACCGTTAACGGTGCATTTAACGGGTTGTGCGCGATATTGTGCCACGAACTTGCAAACAATTGCTGACGGACTTCGTCATCACTTAACCCACCTGTTAGTGAGCCTAACCTGTAGAGCATGAAAGACAAGGCAACAACCACCGCCAGGCCAAGCATGCCGAGTATTCGCCAATTCTTTGGTACTAGAGGTTGGAGAGGTCGGAATTTTTTCATTCAACTTCCTATTATACGGCCTATTATCCGGAAACTATAAGCATTTTGACGTGTCCGAAACGAAGCGACAGTTTGCTTAGCCGCCGAATGGATCGTCTTGGCGTGATTCGAGCGAACTAATCCGTTGTTTGTCTCTGTCAAAGTAGAGTTCAACGCCACCAGTTGGGCCGTTACGATGTTTCTTGATCAGTACGTCCATGATGTTTTTGCGGTCAGTTTCCGGATTGTAATAATCTTCGCGGTACAAAAACGCCACAACGTCGGCGTCCTGCTCGATTGAGCCGGATTCTCGGAGGTCGGATAACTGTGGTATCTGTGGGGTCCGGCTTTCGACTGAACGACTCAGCTGGCTGAGTGAAATCAGTGGCACATTTAGTTCACGCGCAATGCCTTTTAGTCCTCGTGAGATTTCAGAAATTTCTTGCACGCGGTTACCTTCTGACGCATAGCGGCCACCGCCACTCATCAACTGTAAGTAGTCTACAATTACCAAGCCGAGCGGATGCTGGTGGGCTTCACGGCGAGCCTTGGTGCGCATGTCACTCACCGTGATACCTGGCGTGTCGTCGATGTAAATTTGGGCTTCGCTGAGTGTGCCCATGGCTTCACCAATCTTTTCGAAGTCACTATCGGTTAGGTTTCCGGTGCGCAGTGCCCAGGCGTCGACGCCTGATTCCATGGCCAGTAAACGGTCAACTAACTGTTCTTTGCTCATTTCGAGCGAAAAGATCAGTACGGGTTCTTTGGCTTTGACGGCAACTTTGTGCGCTAGGTTTAACACAAATGCGGTTTTACCCATCGACGGCCGAGCCGCCAAGATGAACAGGTCAGACCGTTGCAGCCCCGCCAGCATGTTGTCCAGGTCTTTGTATCCGGTGGGCACGCCGCGGATTTTGCCCTTATCTTTATGCAAGTCATCGAGTCGCTCAAAGCTTTCGGCCAAGATAGCTTCTAGGCTGATTACGTCTTGCTTGACATGCTTTTGGCTGACTTCGAACAGGCGGGTTTCGGATTCTTCTATGAGTTCGTTCAGTGATTTTGATTCGTCATAACTGAGTTCGGTCATTTCCTGAGAAGCATTGATGAGTCGGCGACGCAGTGCTTTCTGGGCAACAATTTCGGCGTATTGTTCGGCGTGGGCCGCGGTTGGTACAAAGTTGGTTAGTTCGGTCAGGTATGATGGACCACCCACCATTTCGAGGTTGCCAACACCTTTTAGCTGGTCGGCCAGTGTTAACACGTCGATGGGGCTGTGCTTTTCGTATAGTTTGGTAATGGCTTCGTAAATTTTTTGGTGTTTGGCGTCAAAAAAGTCGGTGGCGGTAATGGCGTCGGCAATTTTTACAATCGCGTCGGCATCAATCAAAATAGCACCAAGCAGTGACGCTTCGGCTTCGGTATTTTGAGGTGCTTGCTTACGCCCGCGGTTGTCCGGATCCACTTAGAATTGCCTCTCTTCTCTTGTCATTTGTGCTACTTATGATTGTAACAGCTCACCGCCGCCGAAGATATTGCTTATGGCAGAAAGCGGTTCGCTGGTTGCCTGGGCTGTCTCGGTGGTTGCGGCTGGCATAGTGATGTGTGTTGGCTTGGCGCCATCTTTAAGGCTGGCATCGTGTATGCAGCTTATTTCAATCTGTTTGCCAGTAATTTCGTACACTGCATCACTAATAATTTGACGGTTTTTTGCCTCGTGCAAGCGCTTTTGATGAAATGCAAAGGCAAACGCCAGTTCTAATGTTCCAGATTCCGTAAGGCTGGGATGGGCCATGCGTGCAATGCCGTATAAGGTGTTGTGATGCTTTTTGAGGCTTGTAAGCACCTTACTCCAGGTTGCTTCATCGAGCGGCTCCGCGCCAGGGGTTACGATGTTTGTGTTGTCTGCTGGTTCGGTAGTTGTTGCGGCGGCTGCCTCTTTCTGGGGCTGTGTGGCTGCTGCCACGTACTTTGGAGCTGTAGGTGTGGCTACTTCTGCTTTGGGTAGCTCTGGTGCTTGTGGTGGTAAGACCGCTGTTTTTGCCCTTACTGGTGGCTGAGGCGCTCCTTGCGTATTGCTTGTTTGCAATGTTTCGATGAGCGCAATTTCTAGGTAGCGTTCTGGATCGCGCGAGCTTGGGACGTCGAGTAGTCGTGCAAGTACGGCAGTAGCCGCGGCAACAGACACTACGAGCGTTCGAGCAAGCATTTGCTGGCGCAGTGCTGTAGCTAATTGCTTGGCTATGGCGCTTGCTTGAAAGCCTTGATCGTAAAGCTTCACGAGGCTAGCAATTAATTGACTAACATCGGTGGTGGGCGATTGTATCAGCTGTGCGAGTTCGTCAATTGCCTGCTGAGGTGGAATACCAAGCATCGCCTGCACGGCTTCAAGATCGATCTTTTGTCCATGGCTGCTTGCCTGATCGAGCAAGCTAATACTGTCACGAAAGCTACCATCGCCATGCTCGGCAATCAATGCGAGAGCGTCATCGGTGATATCAATCTTTTCTTGCTTGGCAATGTCGCGCATGTGCGCCACGGCTTTTGTGGTTTCAATTGGTTTAAAAATAAAGCGCTGCGTGCGGCTAATGATTGTTTCGGGGAGCTTATGGGCTTCGGTGGTGGCCAGGATGAATACGACGTGGGCTGGTGGTTCTTCGAGCGTTTTAAGCAAGGCGTTAAAGGCTTCTTTGGTGAGCATGTGTACTTCGTCGATAATGTAGACTTTGTACTTGGCGCCCGCTGGGGCAATGTAGACTTTGTCGCGTAAGTCACGAATTTCATCAATTCGGCGGTTGCTGGCGGCGTCAATTTCGATAATGTCGAGGTTTGTCTGGCCTTCGGCATACGGAATGTCATTGATTTCGTGAGCCCAAATGCGTGCAATCGAAGTCTTACCCACACCACGTGGTCCGGTAAATAGATAGGCATGGCTAATTCGCCCGCTTTTTAGCGCCTGCGCCAACGTGTGCGTAATGTGTTCTTGTCCAACAATCTCATCAAGAGACTTTGAACGATACTTGCGATATAATGCCTGTCCCATAGCTCCTGCTATTATACAAGGCTTCATGAGTACTGGCTGTTGTGTATTATGCTAACGGCGGCATGTCTATAGCCGATGGGACGAGAGGTATTGATTCCGGCTCAGATAATTGAGGTAGTGTTGGTATTACTTTCTCTTGGTAGTAGGTTTCATAGCCCATACCAGCCACTTCAGCAAATATGACGCCGCCAACTGCTGCACCAAAGCTTGTCGCGGCAACTTTAAGGCGAGCGGCTGGCCTTTCGATTAAAGAGTCTAACGCGGTTACAACTGCACCAGCTTCGGCAGCTTGCTTGAGACCAATACTAATCTTGCCAATTTTAGATGAAGGAATCTGTGGAAAGCCTTTGGTTTGCGTGCGTGCTTGATAGTCTGCAGACATGATTGCCGCTCGACGAACTTTATAACCCTCGTGGGCTGTTACGAGTGCACTTGCTGCTCGAGCCAGGGGGTGTGCTCGTTTGCTGATAACCATGCCAACTCCGAGGATCGCTAATGCAGCGGTGTCAGCACCCTGATCAGCCTGCGCACCGGTCTCGGTTACTCCCCAACCTGGGAAATAGGGTTCAATACCACGAGCAAGTTTGCCGTCAGCATAGTCAGTAATGGCAGATACTGTTGCTTCGGCTGCAGCAAGTTTCACTTTACCTTTTGAAAGGTGGTACACCGCCATAACGGCGAGTATAGGACGTAGGCCACTAAGAACTGTAGCGGGCGTTACAATTCTTTTTGAAACCTCGGCTTTATTCATTTCGCTATTGTAACATATTTACTATAATAATACAATAGTTTTTCCGCGAGAGACTTAGAGTGCAGCTTCGAGAGCAGCCCACTCGGCGGTAGAGTCGTCTTCTGGGACGTTTACGCTCACTTGGTCGCCTGGTTTTGCCTTAAAGTAGGTGACGCTGGCCAGGAGTACGCGGTACTGCTTGGTATTGACGTCGACAAAGTAATGGCCGTTTTCTAGCTTGAGTGTGCCAACAACTTGTTTGCGCGGAATTGGCCCAATTTGCTTGTATAAGAATGCGCCATCATCAGCGATAGTAAGTTTTAGGATGTCACCTTGGACTAGTTTTGATTTAGAAGCGTAATTTGCAGGTACGGGATAGTTTTTGCCATCGCTGCCGACCATGGTTTGGCCGTCAAAGACACCTTCGATAACTTTGCCGAGATTTTCTTCACGAACAGATGCAACGACTGTGTCGTCATCACCAACGAGGCCGATGAGTAGCTCATTGGCCGCAGCCAAACTTGTTTCAGCTTCCTGAATTAATGCGCGTAGTCTTTTGATCTGTTTTTCTGGTACGTCTGGCATGTCTGTATCTCTTTTGTCTTCCCGTTTTCACCTTTTATCTCACTTAGAAAGTACCACATTAATAAAATCAAGTCAAAACTGAGGATTTTTTATACAAAAAACTGTGGATAACTAAAAATACCCTGGTTTTGCACCAGGGTATTTTTAGGAACAGACCTAGTTAGGCTAGTTCGACAGTAGCGCCAGCCTCTTCAAGGGCTTTTTTGGCAGCTTCTGCATCTTCTTTTTTAGCTTTTTCGAGGACAGGCTTTGGAGCACCGTCAACGATAGCTTTTGCTTCACCAAGACCAAGACCAGTAATGTCTTTAACGGCCTTAATAACGGCAACCTTCTGTGCGCCAGCGTCTTTGAGCACAACGTCCCATTCAGCTTTTTCGTCAGCAGCAGGACCAGCTTCAGCAGCAGGACCAGCAACGGCAACAGCTGCAGCAGCTGGTTCAATGCCGTATTCGTCTTTAAGAACAGTTTTGAGTTCGTTTACTTCTAGAATAGTCAGTTTTGTGAGCTCTTCAGCTAGTTTCTTTACATCAGCCATGTGATTAATTCCTTATCGTTAGTTAATTTACGCGGTAGCTTTTGCTTCAACACCGTCAAGTAGTGCGTGCAAGTTGCCAGACAAGGCGTTGGTAACGTCGTGAACTGGAGACAACAAGGTTGCAATAACTTGGGCAATGAGCTGGCTCTTGCTTGGCAATGTTGCCAAGGCTTTGACTTCGTCGGCGCTCAGGAATTTACCCTCTGCGCTAATGGCGCCTACGAATTCAATCGTTGGGTTTGCCTTAGCGAAGCTGGCAAGTATCTGAGCTGGTGCGACTTCGTCTTCGGTATTAAAGGCGTACAAAAGCATGCCTTCGAGTGCCGAAACTTCAACGTCTTTTAGGGCATCGGTGGCTCTGAGCGCTTGGATAACCAAACGGTTCTTTACGACCTTTACCTTGGTGCCGTTTTCGCGGGACTGGCGACGTAATTCTTGGAGTGCCTTCACTGTTGTGCCCTGGTATTTGGCGACAACGGTCATTTTAGAAGTCTTGAGTAAATCACTGACTTCAGCAACTACGTCGTTCTTCTCTACTTTGGTTAGTGCCATATAAAAGTGTTCCTTTTATTAGATTTTACGGATATTCTCGACCTTGAATTCCGCTTTGTTAAACCAAAAAACCTCTGGTTATTAGCCAAAGGTTTTCATGTGCTCAAAAACAAAAAAATGTAATCTCTGCACCTCGGCGATAAATTAAGTTGATCTATATCACTATATTTCAACAGTCGCTGTCTTTGGTAACAGGTGTAATACTACTAGAAAGGCTGACGATTGTCAACCTTGCCGATATCCGTCAAAAATAAAGTTACCGAAAGCTACTACGGTCAGTCATAAATAACGGTTACCAAAAAGGCCATACTGTTTTCTGGGAGGAAGACAATATGGCCATGAGTAGTATAAGCCGAAAGGA
>Ga0210394_10000305_pt1 | contig 112876 bp, 107 predicted proteins | sample IncBWC12MmetaG_FD_160121 | JGI IMG/M metagenome (GOLD analysis project Ga0210394, IMG submission 160121) | Forest soil microbial communities from Barre Woods Harvard Forest LTER site, Petersham, Massachusetts, United States - Inc-BW-C-12-M | ecosystem: Environmental > Terrestrial > Soil >...
GGTTTATATGGGAAGCTTCGCTTTGGGGAGCGCCGCCTGGGGCGCGGTAGCCCAACGAGCGGGCATCCGGGTTGCTCTTGTCTATGCGGGGATTGGAACCATCGGGAGTACGGTGTTCGGGCTCTTTGCAAGACTTCCGGATTGCACCGTGGATCTGAGTCCGTGGAACCACTGGCGGATGCCGGTTGTGGTCAAAGAGGTTGGAGCTGACCTTGACCAGGGACCGGTGCTGGTTACGATCGGGTACGCCGTCATTCGAGAACGGGAGGCAGAGTTCGTGGAGACGATTCATCAGTATGGCCGCATCCGACGTCGTGATGGGGCGTATCGGTGGGGAATCTACCGCGATACTGAAGTCGCGGATCGCTACCTGGAGATATTTCTGGTGAATTCGTGGGCAGAACATCTGCGTCAACACGAGCGGCAAACCCAAGCGGACCGCGAACTGGAGCAGCGCTTGGGCAGTTATGTTGCCACCGAGCCAGAGGTGCGTCACCTGATCTATACGTATTCGAAGGAAAGGTAGAAGGGAGGCCGCTGTTCCCACCCGTCGAAAAGCACCCTTCGGCTTCGCTCAGGGCAGGCTAGGTGGGGCAGGCAGTTTACTTCTTCGACCAAAGGCCGCGGACAGCAGGTCCGCGCCACATTATTCGCGGTCTTTATTCGCGGTCCATGCTTTCGTCGATGGCGATCTTGCCGTTCTTGTCCACATTGACGACGCGGTGAATGTTCTTGAATCCCGAGAGCGTGATGTCAATGACGTACGTGCCGGGGTTCAGATAGAACTCAACCGGAGAAGTTTTGTCGAGCATGCGGTTGTTGACGGAAATCTGCGCGCCTTTGGGTTGAGTCTTGACGCTTACCGTGCCCATGCCAGCCACATCACTGCCACCAAACATTTTCTTGAACTTGCCGCCGGTTTTTATTTCGTCGGTATTGCCGAGCGGCTTCAGGGTGGGAGCGAGGCGGAACGTCTGGCCGGTCTGAAGATTGGCGGTGGTGGTTTCGTCGAGATAATTCTGCTTCTTGAATACAAAGGAATGATTGCCCGGCTTGTCCACGGAAATCTGAGTGGGAGTCAGCTTGCCGGTATCTTTGCCATCCATCCAGACAGCGGCGCCGGCGGGATCGCTGGTGATCGCAACCGTGGCGCTCAACGATGCCAGTTGAACCTGCAAGAAGGACTTGCTGCCGGAATTTACTTCGAGAGTGCGGGTTTCGGGAGCAAATCCGGGCTTGGTGATCACTACAATATGACTGCCCGGGGCCAGGCCGGGAAGATTGTAGGGGGTGATCCAGCCGGGGTCGTTCTGGCCGTCCACTTGAACCTGCGCGCCCTCGGGAGTGGAGTTGACGGTCAATTGGCCGGGAATGATGGCGGGAGCTTGTTGAACCGGTTTCACCTTTTTTGACTTGGCGTTGTGTTTCGCCGTCACCGAGATATCGGGCGCTTCAGCGGATGTGCTCTCCGGCACGGCCTGCGCTGGAGGCTGGTTCTGCTGGGGCGCTGCGGCTGGATTTGCGGGCTGCGGCGTTGAAACAGCAGTTGCCGAACCCAGAGCTTGCACCCCTCCGGTGTCGTTGTCCTGATTGGTGGAGTGAATGCGCCAGGCGATTCCGCCGATCAGCAAAAGAATGACGGCCACTGCGCCGCCAATCGAATAGAGAAATAACTTGGGAGGAGTTTTCTTTACCTCACTGATGGCTTTCTTGGCGACTTCTCCCGGCTTGATGCGGGGCTTCTCCGCCTCGGCCCTTTTGAAAACCGCGGCATGCACACGAGCTTGCGCTGCGGTTTCCTTGACGGGCGCAGCCGACGGCGGCGGTGAGGGCTCGACGTAGATCTCTTTCAAGGGAGGCAGTTCGGTGATCTCGGAGAAGCTGCGTCCCTGAGCGTCGCCGGTTTGTCTGTTCTCATCCATCATGGGATCGACGGTGATCTTCGGCGTTTTGACTTCGGGCTCGACGGTATCGGCGTAGGACATCAGCGGAGCTTCGGTGGAAGTCTCGGCGGACGCTTCTGCGGCTGGCTTGGTGAACTTCGGGGTGAAGCTCGGCTTGGCCGGCGAAGAACTGACGGCGGAACTGCCTGCACCGGCTGCCGCGGCCGCTTTCCTGGGCGGCGCAGCGACGGGCGCGTCTCCCTCATTATTTTCAGATCGGATTTCAGCGCGGACTGCGGCGCGGGGTGATTGCGCTGGGGCATCTTTCGTAGTTTTCGCGGCGACTGTGGAAGCTGTAGCGGGCGTTGCCGGCTTTTTCGCGGCCGTTGCTTTGGCCGGACTTTCCTTGCAGCGTTCCAGATCCATGACCAGCTCTTGCCCGGACTGATACCGATCCTCGGGAGCCTTGGCCAGCGCTTTCATGATGACTTCGCTGAGCACGGGGTGGACTTTGCCCTTAACATGGCTGAGCGCGACCGGGGTGCCTTCCAGGATGGCTTGGCGGACTTCGTCGGCGTCTTTACCATCGAAGGCTTTGCGCTCGGTGACCATCTCATAGAGGATTGCGCCCAGACTGAAGAAGCTGGAGCGGGCATCGAGCGGGTCACCGCGCAGTTGCTCGGGCGACATATAGTAAAGAGTTTGCGGAGGCTTGCCGGTGGCTTGGGCGGCGAATGCGCCCATGGCGGAGATTCCGAAGCCGAGGATTTTTACCGTGCCGTCCCAGGACACCATGATCTTGGCGGGTTCGAGAGTGTAGTGAAAAATGTTCTTGGCGTGGGCGTGGTCGAGGCCCTGAGAACTCTGGCGGGCGATGTCCTGCAAATCCCAGATGGAAAAGCCTTCTTTGCGCGCCAGCATGGTGGCGACGCTGTTGCCCTGCACGTACTCGAGCGAGGCGCAGAAACGTCCGTCCATTTCTCCTGCGCCGTAAAGCAGGGCGACATTGGGGCTGTTGAGCGACTTGCTGGCTTCGGACTCGGCGAGCAAAGTCTGCACCAGGGTGGCGGCTTGCTCCCCGAGGGGCGCCAGTTGGATGGTTTTCAGGGCGACGGTCTGGCCGCTTTCCGGGTCCGTAGCCTTATAGATGACGCTATTGTCAGAATGATGGAGCTCACTCAGGATTTCGAAGCGCCCGATTTTATTCGACATTTCTTTCTTGCCTCACGCAGGCGAACGACATGGCGTCTTCCGATGGAAGCCCGCCGGGGAGTGGTGTCCTAAGGGAAGGGATGCGGATAGGATAGTCCGGCTTCGGAGGGGGATGAGAGTTACGAAAGTACGTGTAGTTTGGTTTGGGTTATTTGTGATTTCTATCGTCGGCGGGAGGCGTCCAGGTGAAGCCGTGTTGGTTGCCTTCTGCATCAAAGAAAAAACCCACGACCTTGCCGGAGTCATTGATGCTTGAGGGGTACGTGCCTGAAGATTCTGGAAACTGCAAAGTGGTTACAGTCCCCTCCTGGTATAGAAATCCGATTGCCGGGTAGTAGTAACCCACAATTGCTTTATCGTCAGGGCGAATGCCGGTAACAACGGCACTAGTGAGATCTTTAAAGTTCAATACCTGATATTTGCCTTGAGAGAAAATAAAGTTCGTGTCATTCATCGGTCCCACAAATTCGCTCGAGCCAGAGACTCCCATCACCCAGCTATAAAGCGACCCGTTCACTCCAATATGCCTGTATGTTGAACCTGTCAGTGCAAACCCCAAGCGGTCTCCATTGAGGGCATATGCCCCACCAATCACCCCTGCGTCGTTGATTGCGGTCGGAAACGTATCGGGCGCACCCGGATAGGCAATTTCTGTAAATTCGTGAGTAGGAATGCTATAGACAAACCCCGTGCCTGAATCGGCCCAGCCAACCACCTGGCCCCTATTGTTAATGTTGAAAAGGTAAGTGAAGGACGCGGCTGGATAGTCAATCGTCGCATACACCCCGGCATTCAACAGAAAACCGTGTGCACGATTATCCGAATCGACGTAGATCCCTGTGACGTGCCCGGCCACATCAATTCCGTTTGCATTTGTCGCAACCGCGCCCGGCACGTCAATCTGCGTGTAGGTTCCTTGGGCAAGCGCCAGCGGCGCAGACGCGATCAGAAATATCGCCAACATCAGAACTGCTTTGCGGACGGTGGCCATGGAACACCTCCAAACTATCTCGCTATTTGTGCTCCCCGTCGCCCGCGGGAGGCGTCCAGAGGAAGCCGTGGGTGGCTTTATTCTGGTCGATGAAATAACCCACTACCTGTCTCGCAGCATTGATGCCATAAGCTTCTGTGGTGATTGCACCGGGGAAGGACAATGGGAGGAAGGTATTGTCGCGGTAAATGAATCCGGTGATCCCGGCGAATGGCTCGTAGGAACCTACGACTGCGCTGCCTTCGGGGTTGGTTCCGTAAACCAGGGGAAATGCGGCGTTAGGTATTGTGATCTGACGAAACTTCGCTTGAGCGAAGGAGAAATCGACGTAGGTGCCGGTGCGCGCGATGTAGGCATAGCCCACAAGTTCACCCGCCGCGCTGATTCCCCAAGCGTAGGTGGCGCTCGCATTGAGCGGCCCGACCTCGGTGTAGGTCGAACCAGTCAACTCGAAGCCGGCGGTTAGGAAATGGTTCCCCTTCTGCTGCTGGAAGAAACCTGCAATTGTGCCCGCGTTGTTAATGGCCAGGGGAAATGTGAACGTAGCGCCCGGATAGCTAATCGTCGTGAAAGCTTGAGTATTCATGTCGTAAAGGAAGCCGACAGGCTCGGCCAGCCCGACAATCTGGCCGTTGTCATTGATGCCGTAAAGATAGGAATACTGAGCGCCGGGATAATCAATGGTGGTGTAGGCGCCGCCGCTAAGCAGGAATCCGTGCCCGCCGGTGGAGTCATCATACAGGCCGGTGATATCGCCGGCGGTGTTGATGCCGGTCGCCTCTGTCATAACCGCGCCCGGATAGTCAATCTGGGTGTAGGTGCCTTGCGCCAGCGTCAGGGGCGCGGAGGCGAGGAGGAGAAGAGCGAGAGAGAGAATGAATTTGCGAAGGGTCATGAGTTCGTGTTCCAGGCGACGAGCCCAGCTATTGTGCTACGGGAGTGGCGGGAATACAAGATGCAAGAGTTTGCACACAGTTAACTTAGGCGGGCGGGGACGCCCGCCGCTCCATCGTCAGTGCGCGCCTCCGGGCGACCCCAAGGCCAGCGCGCCGAGCGAGCCGGGGCTTAGGTTCTCGGGGGCGGTCATGCTGAGGTCTGTTCCGCTTGTCTGACCGGCTTTGATGGACTGGTTGGCGACGGTCTCAAAAGCGTATCCGGTCAGGGTGGCCGTGATATACGGCCCGTTGCGATCGAAGGAGGCGGTAACATTCAGCCGAGCCCAGCCATAATGGGTTTCTCCGTCAAGGGCAAATTTCAATCCCAGGAAACGATCGGTGACGTTTGCCCAGTTACCGTATGCTTTGTTGCCATAGAAACTGGACCCGTAGAACCAGCTTTTGGCAATGGCCATCACTTCCTTGGGGCCGTGAACGTTGCGAAATGCCCGGCTCGAGCCGATGATCGAGCCGGAAGCCAGCGCGCCAGCGCTGTTGTTGCTGACAATGATGCTTGCGCCGGCGCTCCCGCCGACTGCCAGCCTTTGCCGCCACGCGTCCTGGCCAACGTTTGAAAAGAAACGGTCAGCAAGAATGAAGTTAGCTTTGCGGCCATTGTCGAGCGCAATGGGGAGCGTGCCATCGGTCAGCGTGGTGTCCACCGGGGTATAGATGACTTTGGCTTCGGCGGGCATGGTCAACGCGAGCAACCCGACACCGCTTGCGCCTGCCGCGAGCGCGTAGGCGCGGAGGCGCTTTTCGACCTTTCCCGTTAAATGGGCAGGGCTGGAAGAACGCTTAGGCGTATCTGAATTTGATTTGGGTTTCATCATAGCGGCGGCACCCTTTCGGAACCTGGCACCGGGGAGGGAGCAGACGTAGGAAGTATTGTCCCGATCCGCGCGGGTGTCAAGGGCTTTTGGGGTTTTGGAGTCCCGAAACCAGCGCGGGGATCGCAAAGACGACGGCTCCTTTTCGATTTCGCGAAGTAACCTATCCGGGTTGCAAACGTTTAATGATAGAGGGGTTTCGAGCGGAATGACATTTGTCATTGAAGGCTGATGACGATCTCCACTGGCGTCGCCGACGGCATGCGGGCGATGATGGGTACAGGAGAAAGACGGTTGTCGGGCTCGCATCGAATCATCTATGCTTGAGGTACGCGTTGCGTGATTGAAGCCTAAGAGATCGAAGCCCCTCGATAAGCGTGTTGTTCTCCGGAGTTGACCGTGACCCTGACTCGATTTGTCGGCAGAAACGCGTTTCGCAACAAACGGCGGAGCATCCTGACGGTGCTGAGCATCGCTTTCTCTTTGCTCCTGCTGACGCTGATGATGACGCTGTGGCGCAGTTTTTATATGAACGACGGCAGCGCCGAAGCTAATCAGAGGCTCATTGTCCGCCATAAAGTGTCGCTGACGTTTTCGTTGCCCAGCTACTACCGGGAGAAGATCCGGTCGCTTCCGGGGGTGGAGGCGGTGGCCCCGCTTTCCTGGTTTGGCGGGCTATATATAGATGATAAGCCGGAACACTTTTTTGCCCAGATGGGGACGGATCCAGACGAGTTTTTCAAAGTTTATCGCGATGTGACCATCGCCCCCGAGCAGGTGACGGCCTGGCAGCGCGACCGCCAGGGGGCAGTTGTTGACGACACGCTGGCCAAGAGATACGGCTGGAAGCTGGGCGACAGGATTGTGCTGAAAGGCACGATTTATCCGGTGAATCTGGAACTCAACATTCGGGGCATATTTCACTCGGTGCCCGATGACCAGTCGGTGTACTTCAATTCAAAATATGTGGAAGAAGCGGTCTCATGGTTCAAAGGTAAGGCGGGAAGTTTCGGGATTCTGGCTGCGTCGCCGCAGGACGTGAGCAAAGTCGCAGTGACGGTGGATGACATGTTCCACAATGCGCCGCAGCCCACGAAGACGGAGAGCGAAAAGGCGTTTGGCCTGGAGTTTGTTGCCATGCTGGGCAATGTGAAATTGTTCATCCTGAGTATTTGTTCGGCGGTGTTGTTCGCCATGCTGCTGGTTTGCGCCAACACCATGGCGATGTCCATCCGCGAGCGCACCCGGGAAGTAGCGGTATTGAAGACGCTGGGATTTACCCGCCAGATGGTGCTCGGCCTGTTTGTGGGCGAAGCGGTGACGCTTTCCGTGATTGGCGGGCTTCTGGGTGCTCTGGGCGGCTATGGGCTGGTGTATCTTTACGCGCACTCGCCTGCGGCGAGCGGATTCTTCCCGATCCTGGTGACGCCAGTCATCATGCTGGCCGCGATGATCGTCGCCGGAATCGTGGGCTTTGTGAGTTCGGTGATTCCCTCGTACCACGCCTCGCAGGTGAATATTGTGGAGGGGCTTCGCCACATCGGCTGAGTGACTTATGACGTTAAGCAGTTTTGTAATCCGGAACACGTTTCGCAACCGCCGGCGCAGCATATTGACGGTGTTGAGCATCAGCTTTTCTCTGCTGCTGCTCACCTTCATGATGACCATCTGGCACACGTTTTACATTGATCAGGGTGCGCCGAACTCGGCTACCCGGTTGATGACCCGGCATCGGGTTTCGCTGACGTTCTTCCTGCCTTCGTTTTATCGGGAAAAGATTCGCAGCCTGCCGGGCGTGGTTGCGGTGGTGCCGATGACCTGGTTTGGCGGGCGTTATAAAGACGACAAACCGGAAAATTTCTTCGCCCAGTTTGCCACCGATCCCGAGGAGTATCCCAAGGTTGCCTCCGACAAGATTGTTCCTCCGGATCAGTTGGCTGCCTGGCAGCACGATCGCGCCGGGGCTATGGTGGACATTGAGTTGGCAAAGAAGTATGGCTGGAAGATCGGGGACAAGATTACCTTGCAGGGGACAATTTTCCCGGTGAATCCTGAACTCACGATCCGGGCAATGTACACGATTGACCCTCCCAACCGCGCGCTCTATTTCCATACCAAGTATCTGGAAGAGGCGGTGGGATTCTTCAAGGGGGAAGCGGGATTTTTCTTCACGCGGACGGCTTCCGCAAAGGACGTTTCAGGAGTGGCAGCGGGAATTGATGATATGTTTCACAACTCTCCGCAGCCGACGAAGACAGAAAGCGAAAAGGCCTTTCAACTGGGCTTCATCGCCATGCTGGGCAACGTCAAGGCATTTATCCTGGGAATTTGTGGGGCGGTGGTGTTTGCGATTCTTCTGGTTTCGGCTAATACCATGGCCATGTCCATCCGGAGCCGGACGCGCGAGGTGGCTGTGCTGAAGACGCTGGGTTTCACCCAGGGCGGGGTGCTTTCACTTTTTGTCGGAGAGGCAGTTGCACTATCGGTGGTGGGCGGTTTGCTGGGAGTGCTGGCAGCTGCTGGACTGATTGAATTCATCGGTCACAGCAGCGTCACGATCGGAGTCCCCGGGGGTTTGCGCATAACACTTTCCACCATGGCGGCGGCGGTGGGAGTTGCGGCCGCCGTGGGATTAATCAGCGGCAGTTTGCCGGCGTACAATGCGTCGCGCACGAATATTGTGGAAGGCTTGCGTCATATCGGCTGAGCGGAAGGTTACATAATTATGGCAATACCGATTCGCTACAACCTGCGAAACTTGAAATTGCGCAAGGGCCTGACGGTTATGACTTCGTTGGGGATTGCGCTCACGGTGACGACGGCGATTTTCCTGATGGCGCTGCTGGCGGGACTCGATCGGGCATTTGTGACCAGCGGCGATTCAAAGAATGTGCTGGTGCTGCGAAAAGGTTCCGAAGCGGAGCTGTCTGGAGGTTTTGACGCGGCGCTGTTTCCAACGCTTAAGACTCTGCCGGGGATTGCGAAAGACAGCCACGGTGATCCTATGGCCTCCGGCGAGTGGGTGGTTGTCATCATTCTGCCGCGAAAAGATGGCACGGGCGAAGTGAACGTCACGGTCCGGGGCATGATGCCGGATGGTCTTGAATTGCGGCCGAGCGTGAAGCTGGCGGAGGGGCGCTGGTTTACTCCCGGGCAGCGCGAAGTAGTGGTCAGCAAGTCCATCCAGCAGCGTTTTGCGCGGGCGAACATTGGCGACACGATGCAATTTGGCAAAGGGACGGGGATGGTGGTCGGAGTGTTTGATGCGGGCGGTTCGGCTTATGAGTCGGAGATCTGGGGAGACGTGAACCAGATGGCTTCGGATTTCGACCGCCAGGGTGGGTTCGCATCGGCTTATTTGCGAGCTACGGATGCGGTGAGCGCGGATGCGCTGGTGCATCGGGTGAGCGACGACCAGCGACTGAAGCTCGAGGGCGCCTTGGAGACGGACTACTACGCCAAGCAGACCAAGTCCGGGGCGCCGATCAAATATATTGGCTGGGTGGTGGCGATTATCATGGCGATTGGATCGAGTTTTGCTGCGATGAACACGATGTATGCGGCGGTGGCATACCGCTCGCGCGAGATTGCAACTCTGCGCGTGATCGGTTTCTCGCGGCCCAGCATTCTGACGTCTTTCGTCTTCGAATCAGTAGTGCTGTCGCTGCTGGGAGCGGCGGCGGGCATTGTTCTGATGCTGCCGTTCAATGGCATGACGACGGGGACGTCGAATGCGGTGACTTTCAGCGAAGTGGTTTTCAGCCTGCGCATGACGCCGCAGGTGGTGGTGGTCGCGATTATATTTGCCGTGATTATGGGTTTGTTCGGGGGAATGGCTCCGGCTTGGCACGCGGCGAGAAGGGACATCATAGGGGCGCTGCGCGATTAAGTGCAGGCAGCCCGGTCGGGCGGGTGAGACACCCGCCCCAAAGCAAGAATTGCAATTATGCCGATTGACGCCAAACACGAAGAACTGCAAGGGCTGCGCATCGATCGCTCAGCGCCTAGCGGAGAACCTGCGACCTGGGCGCGACGCATCATCATCATTGGAATTTCCCTGGTGGTGGTGTTGAGCGTGGGAGCGCTGGCCTATCGCGTGCTCTCGCCCGATGTTCCCGAGGTGCAGGTCGCGCGCGCCACCGCTGAAAGCAGCAACGAAGGCGGAATCGTTCTATCGGCTACTGGCTACATCGTGGCGCATCACAAGATCAACGTGAACTCCAAAGTTACGGGCAGGGTGGCGTGGATCGGCGTGGAGAAGGGCGACAAGGTAAAAGAAGGCCAGGTGCTGGTGCGGCTGGAAGATGATGAATTCAGGGCTCAGTACGAGCAGGCGCGAGGCGCGACGGAAAGCGCGCAGGCCTATCTTGAGGAGCTTCAGCACGGCTCGCGTCCGGAAGAGATTCAGGCCGCGGAGCATAATCTTGACGAAGCCCGGGCCACGCTGGCCAACGACAGAGCGACGCTGGATCGCACGCGCGAGTTGGCGGCGCAGGGTGTGGTGTCGAAGCAACTACTGGATGACGCCACCGCGAAGTTTGGAGCCGACCAGCAGCGGGTGAATTCGCTTGGGAAGACTTTCGAACTCTCCAAGCTCGGACCTCGCGCCGAGGAAATCGCCCGCGCCAGGGGCGCGCTGCTGCAGGCCCAAGGGCAGGAAGCATATACCAAGTCGCTGCTGGATGCCACGGTGATTCGCGCTCCGGTGACGGGAACGATTCTGGAGCGCACGGCCGAGCGCGGGGAACTGGTGACTTCTCAGTTTGCCAGCGGGGCTGAAGGTGGACCACAGGGTGAGGTCGTTGCGCTGGCCGATCTCAATGATATTCAGGTCGAGCTCGACATCGCGCAGGACGATTTCTCGAAGCTGGGCGCGAACCAGAAAGGCATCGTCTCCGTGGATGCGTATCCCGACCGCAAATATAACGGGGTGATCGCGCAGATTTCTCCGGAAGCGAACCGGCAAAAGGCGACCGTGCAGGTGAAGGTGCAAATTCAAAATCCGGACGAGTATCTGCGGCCGGAGATGAACTCCACGGTGAAGTTTCTGGCGAACGAGGCCAAGAAGGATACAAGTTCGCAGCCCTCCGGAGTGTTCGTGCCTACAACGGCGGTGCGGGATCGCGACGGCAAGAAAGTTGTATTTATCGCGTTCAATGATAAGGCGCTCATGCGCACGGTGCAGGTCCTCTCGCAGCGCAGCGGTGGGCTTCTGGTGCAGGGTTTGGTCGGAGGCGAAAACGTTATCACCTCCGGCCCGGAAAATTTGAAAGACGGCGAAAAAATCAAAATTAAGGGGCAATCATGAGCACCGCTACTCTTACCAATACCGCCACGCAAACCAAAGTCGTGCAGGTGCGCAATGTGAGCAAGGTCTTCAAGCGCGATGCCTTCGAAGTAAAGGCTCTGGATCAGGTATCCATCGAGATTGGCGGAGGCGAGTTTATGGCGTTGATGGGGCCCTCCGGCTCGGGCAAGACGACGCTGCTGAACATGATCGCGGCCATTGACCGTCCCACGGCAGGTGAACTGCTGGTGCTGGGCGAGAATGTTTTCCGCTTCAGCGACGGCCAGTCAGCCCGGTGGCGCAACGAGCACATCGGGTATGTCTTCCAGACCTTCAATTTGATTCCGGTGCTCACCGCATTCGAGAACGTGGAACTGCCGCTGCTCCTGACCAAACTCAACGCGCAGCAGCGCCGCGACCATGTGATGACCGCTCTAAAGCTGGTGGGATTGGAAGACCGCGTCAATCACTTGCCCAAACAGCTCTCCGGCGGGCAAGAGCAGCGTGTGGCGATTGCGCGCGCCATCGTGAGCGATCCAACTCTGTTGCTGGCGGACGAACCCACGGGTGACCTGGACAGCCATTCTGCCACGGAAGTGCTGGAAATTCTCAAGCGTCTGAACGAAGATTTTCACAAAACCATCGTGATGGTGACGCACGATCCGCACGCCGCTTCCTACGCGCACGTGACCCGGCACCTGGAAAAGGGGATGCTGTTGCCGCCGGGCTAATTCTGGCGTGTTCCGATTTCGTAAATTTCTTCACTTTTCTTGTCGGTTAAGTGCCTTCCGTGGATTAAGCACCCGGACCACTCAAAACAAATTCATCACAAGCCTGACCGAACCGCTCCGGGACAGGCTATCCTCTGAGCCTATCAGGACATCCCTCGCCAAATTGTTCCCAGAGCGGGGAAAACTGTCCTAAAGGAGAATAACAATGAAGCGCAAGATTCAACTGCTCACCATGGTTTCGATGCTCGGCCTGGCGGCGTGTGCAACGCCGGCATTCGCCGAGGGCCCCGGCCCCGGTCCGACAATCATGCTTCCTGGCACGAAGGCGCCCGAAGGCCCGGGACCCGGCCCCACGGCGCCGGCGCCGCACCCATCTACGGCTTTGACATCGTTTGCGGCGCAGTAACGATACCGTCAGGTGTGGCGACAGAGCATTGGCGATTGAGGCTTGTGAGCGGTTCAGTTAAGCTGCTCACAAGCCTATGTATCTTCTCAACCTGATTTTGTGGTGGGGAGTGCTCCCGCTTCAGGCGGTGTTGCTATTTATATTGAGCCGAAAACGGGCCTTCGATGCGTTCCCCTGCTTCTTCGCCTACACGCTTTTTTCGGTATTTGCCGGGCTGGCTCGTTTTCTCCTTCGTGGCTATCACGACATCTTTTTCTGGGTGTATTGGGGGACTGACGCGGTTTATTCCCTTCTCGGCGTCGCCGTCATGTATGAGGTATTTCAAGTCGCTTTCCGCAGCTTCCGGCATATTTGGTGGTTTCGTCTCATATTCCCTGCTACCGTCATCGGCGCCGCTATATTGACCTTAGTTCGGGCCAAAAGCGTTCCCGCGGGACCGCATATTCGTATCGTTCAAGTTGTGGTGACAGGCGAAATGGGTGTTCGCTTCCTGCAAGTTGCGATGTTTGTGCTCCTGGTGGGTCTGGTGGCGCTGTTTGGACTCCACTGGCGGCAGCAGGCGTTCGGTATTTGCGCGGGCTACGGTCTATATGCGACGGTTTCTCTGCTCAGCACGACAAAGTTTTACGAATTCGGAAAAACATTCGCTTTGATGTGGTATGGCATATCAGTGGCAGCGTATACTTTGTCCGTTCTGATTTGGCTGTGGTATTTCACCGGGCCTCTGGAAACCGAACCGCCCCGCGCCGACCATCCTCCCCTGTCAGCGCAGGAACTGGATCGCTACAAAGAGATTGTAAGGAAAGTACAGCGACCATGATGGAGATTGTTCTTTGGGATTTGGTCATCACCGCGGGATTCATCAGCTGTGTCATCATTGCTTCCTGGATCTGGTTTCATTTCCCCGAGCGTACGGTGGATGACGTAGTGGATTTTCTGCTGCCCGTGGATCTCCAGAAGGCAGAGACGCTGATTGACCCGCATGCAGAGAGTTCTCTGCGTTGCGAGCTTACCCGCGCGGAGTTCCGGAGGTTGCAGAGCAAGCGCATTCATCTTTACATCGCCTTCGTCGGCCGAATGGCACACAACGCGTCGGTGCTGATTGATTGGGCCAACCGCGAGGTGGAGGGATCGGATGACCGGGCGGTGCAACTGGCGCGCGACCTGCAGCAGGTGGCCATCGAAGTACGGCTATACTCGCTGCTCACTTTGGTGAAACTGCGTTTCTGGCAGCTGATCCGCCTGGGTTCCTGGGAAATCCTTCCTTCCCCCAGCTTGTGTGAATTCAACGAAGTTGGCGGCATCAAGGGGCTGGAGAGCTACGACCGCTTGAAAACGGCCGCCAGTTTTCTGTTTCTGGAGCGGAGCCAGGGAAACTTCGTAGAACTGCTGCAAAACCTCTAAGCGGGTCGCGGAAAAGGGCCCGAGTCCACATCAGAGATAAAAGCAAGGCAGCCACCCAGATACCGCGCACACTCCCCTCTGTGTTGATTTGACTAATAGTAGTTTGTCAGGCGGCCGGATGCTCGCTAGCGGGAGTCGCGACGAAGCCACTGCTTACTGGATCAGAGATCCACTGCCACGCCCGCCGCCCGTTCTCGCGCACCACGGCACGGGCTTCGCCATACTCCACCAGGCGGTTGAGCACGGTGGTGACCGAGGCCAGAGGATCCTTGTGCCGGGAAAGCAGGGGAGGAGTGCGGCGCTCGATCTGTTCGCAGACTTCGCGGGCGCCCAAAGGTCGTCCGGCTTCCATCAGAGCCATGCGGCAGGCTTTGGTGAATCCCGGCTGGCGGCCGCTGGTTCTGCGGTCCACCAGTTCGAGCAGATCTTCACTCAACAGGTCGTCGCCAAACAGGTTGGCCAGCCCCACGATGGTCTGCTTCACGTTGCAGATGCGCTTCATGATCTCGGCCCGCTGCCGCATGAGGGAGCGCAATTCCTCGTGCGCGGATTTCACCACCTGCTGGACATGGGGATCTCCAGAAGCTAGAAAGCCCCGGTTTGCCATTCCACTGCCATTATGCCTGTCTTCCATGACTTACCTCCGACCTCGGCGTTTGTGCCGGCGTAGCTCAAACTTGCAGGACACTAATCCTTAGATGCAGGTACGTAGATGCAGGGCTGCTGGTTCAGAAATCTGGTTGGTATTCATTTCCGGACACATCGGCATACTGCACCGGCCGAGACTGCATTATTAAGTTTGACGTTGTGGGGAGAGAAACGTTAGAGGGGTTGCGAGACTTTGACTGGGATGGGGCCGGCTTGGTGTTAGACTTTGAAGTTTTCCTGTCGAAAGCCGGCAAAGGAGGGAACGGATGGCAATTCAGCGGGTGGGCGTGGTGGGCGCAGGGACCATGGGCAACGGCATTGCGCACGTGTTTGCCCGCAGCGGGTATCAGGTGGTGTTGTGCGACATCGAGCAGCGGTTTCTGGACCGGGCGCTGGCGGCGATTGACAAGAATCTGGAACGCGAGGCGGCCAAGGGCAAGATCACGGCTGCGGACAAGGCGGCCGCGCTGGGAAGGATCGAGCCGGTAACAGAACGGGCGAAGCTCAGCAATTGCGACTTCGTGGTGGAGGCGGCGACGGAGAAATTTGAAATCAAGACGGAAATCTTTCACGAACTCGACCAGATTTGCCGTCCGGAAATTATTCTGTCTTCCAACACTTCCTCCATTTCGATTACCAAACTGGCGGCGCTGACCAAGCGGCCGGGGAAAGTGATCGGGATGCACTTCTTTAATCCGGTGCCGGTGATGAAGCTGGTGGAAGTGATTCGCGGGCTGGCGACATCGGATGAGACCTTCCAGACAGTGCGCGATCTGGCGATGAAGCTCGAAAAAACGCCTGTAGAAGTGAATGACGCACCGGGATTTGTCTCCAACCGCGTGCTCATGCCGCTGTTGAATGAAGCCATGTATGCGGTGATGGAAGGAGTGGCTACGCCGGAGGCGGTGGACGAGGTTTTCAAGCTGGGGATGGCGCATCCCATGGGACCGCTGACGCTGGTGGATTTCATCGGGCTGGATGTTTGCCTCGACATCATGCGGGTGTTGCAGGACGGCCTGGGCGATCCCAAGTACCGGCCATGCCCGCTGCTGATCAAGATGGTGGATGCGGGCTGGCTGGGGAGGAAGAGCGGGCGAGGGTTTTACAAATATTGATCATTTCTCGATTTGCGATTGATTAAGACCCGCTTCGACTTCACCCGGCAAGCTTTATTTCTTGAAGTACGCGGTGGGAAGCTTTCCAGACGAGGACATGCCCTTGACTCTCTCCCCTTGCCGCCTGTAGCTTGCCTATTTGGTTTCTTATATCGAACTCAGGAGCGTTTACCCCATGCCGCGTCGTAATGCATCAGTTCTACTTCCGGTCGTCATCCTGATAGCTTTGGCCGTGCCTCTCTCCGCCCAAACCAGGCCGGACGCTCCTCCCGAGTTCGACGTCAAGGCCCACTACACCAAGTACGAATACCGCATCCCCATGCGCGATGGCGTGCATCTTTTCACCTCGGTTTACGTCCCCAAGGACATTTCCGCATCCCATCCCTACCCATTTCTGATCAACCGCACTCCATACAACGTTGGCCCTTACGGTGTCGATCAATACCGCACCCGGCTCGGCCCGTCGCCCGAGTTCGATAAAGCCGGATACATCTTCGTCAATCAGGACGTGCGCGGCCGCTACATGTCCGAAGGCACGTTCATCGAGATGCGCCCGCACCTTGACAACAAGAAATCCAGCAAAGACGTGGACGACAGCAGCGACCTCTACGACACCATCGAATGGCTGCTCAAGCATGTGCCCAACAACAACGGCAATGCCGGAATCTGGGGCATCTCTTATCCTGGATTCTTCACCTCCGCCAGCATCATTGATTCGCATCCGGCGCTCAAGGCCGCCTCGCCGCAAGCCCCCATGACCAACCTGTTCATGACCGACGACGCTTACCACGGCGGCGCTTTCATGCTGGCGGCCAACTTCGGTTTTTACAGCTTTTTCAAGCCGCAGGATAATCCGCAACCTCCGCCCAAGACTCCCGTTCCCTTCGATTACGGCACCAAAGACGGCTACGAGTTCTACCTCAATGCCGGGCCGATCGCGAACCTGAGCCGATATCTCGAAAACAAGAGCGCGCTGTTCGACGACCAGATGCATCACAATACTTTCGACGACTACTGGAAAGCCCGCAACCTTGCGCCGCACATGAAGAACATCCACTGCGCCGTCCTCACCGTCGGAGGATGGTTTGACGCGGAAGATTTGCAGGGGCCGTTCTCCACTTACCGCGCCATCGAGAAGAACAATCCCGGCATCTTCAACGCGCTGGTGATCGGGCCCTGGGTACACGGCGGCTGGTCGCGCTATGACGGCAATCATCTCGGCCGGGTGGATTTTGCCTCCAACACCGGCGATTACTACCGCAAGAACATTCTGTTTCCCTTTTTCGAGCAATATCTGAAGGGAGCGGGAGACGCGAAGCTGCCGGAGGCTTACGTTTTCGAGACCGGAGCCAACGTATGGCGGCAATATTCCGAGTGGCCTCCGAAAAATGCCGAACAGAAGACTCTCTATTTCCACTCCGGCGGCGGGCTTTCTTTTGATCCGGCGTCAGCGGACGCTTCGCCGTTCGACGAATATGTAAGCGATCCTGCGCATCCCGTGCCTTTCGTGGCTTACACCGCGCAGAGCGTGCCCCAGGAGTATATGGTTTCCGACCAGCGCTTCGCCGCGTCCCGCACCGATGTGCTGACCTACGAGACGCCGGTCCTGCAGGAGGATGTCACGATTTCAGGGCCGGTCTCGCCGCGGCTTTTTGTTTCGACGAGCGGAACCGACTCCGACTTCGACGTAAAACTGATTGACGTTTATCCGCCAGATTATCCCGACAGCAAGCTGGACGAAGTTAGACCAGAAGACAAAGACAAGCCCCGCACCGATGTTGGCCCGTCCACCTTTACCATGGCCGGGTATCAGCAACTGGTGCGCGGCGAACCCTTTCGCGGAAAATTCCGCCGCAGCTTTGAGAAGCCGGAGGCGTTTACTCCCGGCAAAGTCGAGGAAATCAATTTCACCATGCCGGACGTGAACCACACCTTCCGCCGCGGACACCGGATCATGGTGCAGGTGCAGAGTTCATGGTTTCCCCTGACCGATCGCAATCCTCAAACTTTCGTCAATATCCCCGACGCCAAGCCCTCTGACTTTGTGAAAGCCACGGAACGCGTGTATCACAGCAAGGGAGAAGACTCGGGGATCGTGGTGGAAGTGCTGCCGTCGCCGGCAGGAAATTAGGGAACGATACCGTTAAGATTCGATATAGGCGCGGGCGTCCTCGCCCGCGCGGGCCGAGCCCGGATGGATGGTTGCCTTCCCCCGTGGTCCTCCGTGCCCTCTGTGGCGAAAACAAATCCGTTGATTTTATCGATATTCCTTACTATAATGTAAGGGATGTAGATAATCGAAAGGACCATCTTTGGCCACCGCAACCATCACCTCCAAAGGACAAATCACCATCCCGGTTAAAGTCCGCAGCGCGCTCGGGCTTGACGCCGGAGACCGCATTGAATTCGTGGAAATAGAAAAAGGCCAGTTTGCCATCGTGCCCGCTAATCGCTCCGTGCGGGAACTCAACGGGATGTTATATCGCAAGGGAAGGAAGCCGGTTTCGATTGAGGAGATGGACGCCGCGATCGCGAAAGGCGCGTCCCGATCCCGATAGCTGGCGACGAAATGATCGGTCTCGATACAAATGTTCTGGTCCGTTATCTTACTCACGACGACCGTGCCCAAACTGCCGCTGCGATCAGAGTGCTAAACTCCCTTTCCTTCGATTCACCGGGATTTCTGTCCTTGATCGTCATCGCGGAGTTGGTTTGGGTATTGTCCATTTCCTACCGTTGTCAGAAGAAGGAAATCGAGCAGGTACTGGAGAACCTGTTACGGAGCAAGGAACTGGTTATCGAACGTGCGGAAATCGTCTCGCAAGCGTCTCGGGCCTTCAGCGCCGGCCGCGCCGACTTTGCCGATTACCTGATCGAACGCTGCGGCCAGGAGGCAGAGTGCCAATACACCATAACGTTTGATCAGAAAGCGGCAACGGTGGCGGGGATGCGGCTGCTGCACTGAAAACCGCCCTCACGGCACCACCCCGAAAAACTCCTCCACCACCTTCAACTCCGTCGTCTTCCGATAATTCGGCAAGCTCTCCACAAACACCCTTCCATACTGTTTTTTCAGAATGCGATTATCCAGCAGCGCCAGCAGCCCGCGATCGTGCAGCGAGCGAATCAGGCGTCCGAAGCCTTGTTTCAGCGTGATCACCGCCGCCGGAACCTGATACTGAAAGAACGCATTACCTCCCTCGGCGTCAATCGCTTTTACCCGCGCCGCAACCACAGGATCGCTCGGCACCGCAAACGGCAGCCGATCAATGATGACGCAACTGAGCTGCTCGCCCTGCACGTCCACTCCCTGCCAGAAAGAAGACGTGGCAAACAGCACCGCATGGGGCGTCAGGCGAAACTCTTCCAGCAGCGCGCTCTTGGGCGCATCGCCCTGCAACAGCATGTGAAAATCGAGCTCGCCCAGCAGGCGCTGGTAAACATCTTTCATCTGCGCGTAGCTGGTGAACAGAACGAAAGCCCGGCCCTGCGTGATCTCGAGCAGACGCTTAATGCGGTCGGCGGCTTCGCTTGGAAACTGCGGGGTGCGCGGATCGGGCAGATCAGGAGGCACATAGAGCAGCGCCTGATTCTCATAGTCGAAGTGCGAAGGCAGAATGCTTTCGCGGGCGTGCTCCAGGCCCAACCGGCCGCGCATGTATTCGAAGCTGCCGCCGACGGCCAGGGTCGCCGAGGTCAGCACGGCGCATTCCAACTTGTCGAACAAGCAGCTCTTGAGAATGGGAGCGACGTCAATGGGCGTGGCTTGTAGAAAAACATTCAGCCGGTCGCGTCCGCCACGCCGCCGCTCAATCCAGAAGACCGTGTTGCGGTCTTCTGACTCCATAATGAAAGTCAACTGCACCTGCAACTCCTGCGCCCGCCGGACAAAGTTGAACATTTCTTCCGGCTTCGACGGCAAATTCTCCAGTTCTGACCCCAGCCGCTGTAAGGCATGCTGCAACGCCAGGAACTCATCCCCGTTTTCTTCCAGAAAATCGCGGCGATTCTCGAAAGCAAAGCGGCCTTCGCCGGGCGGCAGCAGGGCAAAGAAAAACATCGAGCGCTCGCGAAGAGTTTTCAGCGCGCCAGAGAGCGAAGCTGACGACATGCCATTGCGCTGCAGAGAAGCTTCCGCGTCGCGGCACAACTCATCCACTCGCGCATTGGTTACCGTAACTCCAAAGTAGCTGCCGGCAACGTCTTCCAGTTCGTGGGCTTCGTCGAAAATCACCGCGCCTACGTCGGGCAGGATGCCGGCATCGGGCGCATGCTCGGCCTGCTGTTTGATCCCGAGGTCGGCAAAGAACAGATGATGATTCACAATGATGATGTCGCTCTCCATCGCACGGCGGCGCATCTCGGTGATGAAGCACTTGTCCCACGAGCTGCATTTCTGGCCGATGCAGGCGTCGGCGCGCGCGTCTATTTTGTGCCAGAGCGCGCTGGCCTCGGGCAGTTCGGCAAGCTCGGCGCGATCGCCGGTTTGCGTGACCGTCTCCCACGCGGCAATGGCGCGATACTGCTCGATTTCATCGAGGCCACTCAGCACCGGCTGTCCGGTCAGGTCATAGAGCTTTTTGCGGCAGAGATAATTGCTGCGTCCTTTCATGTAGCAGACGTTGAGTTTGCCCTTGCCATCGGGAAACAGCGCCTTCTCCAGAAAAGGGACGTCTTTATGGAAGAGCTGCTCTTGCAGATTCTTCGTCCCGGTCGAGATGATCACCCGCTTGCCGGATCGAATCACGGGCACCAGATACGCCAGCGTTTTCCCTGTGCCGGTGCCGGCTTCGACGATCAGGTGGCGCTTCTCTTCAAGTGCCTGAGCGACAGCCTGCGCCATTTGCAATTGTCCGCGGCGGAACTCGTAAGCCGGATGGGTTCGCGAAAGCACTCCGCCTGGCGCGAAAAACTGGTGCAGGGAAACGTCGGCGTTTCTTGCGTTGGGTTTGGTGGAAGACGCCGCGGGCTGGGAGGCGGGGGGCACAGAGTCTCTATGATAAGGACTCTCTATAATAAAGAGTAGCCAGCAAATTGACCCGCCTCAATCCCAACGCGATGGCCGCACCCGCCAGCAGCGGACTTCCCACGCTTGCCATCGTCGGCCGCCCCAACGTGGGCAAGTCCACGCTGTTCAACCGCATTGTGGGTTCGCGGCGCGCCATCGTGGGCGATGAACCCGGCATCACCCGCGACCGCCTGTACGGCGAAGCCCATTGGCGGGGGCGCGATTTTCGCGTGGTGGACACCGGCGGCATCGAGCCGGACGAAAAAGACTTCATCCCATCAGAGATTTTCCGCCAGGCCCGGGTCGCGCTCGCCGAAGCCGACGCCATCATCATGGTGGTGGATGGCCGCAGCGAACTTGCCGCGCCCGACGTTGATCTTGCGCGCCTGCTGATCCGCGGCGGGAAACCAGTGTTTCTCGCGGTCAACAAAATTGACGGAGACAAGCAGCAATCTTTGATCGACGATTTTCATCGGCTGGGAATCAGGAAAATGCTCCCGCTCTCCGCTGAGCACGGCCGCGGGCTGGACGATATTCTCGACGCCGTACTGGAAGTTCTTCCGCCACAAGCAAAGATGGCTACGGAGACCCTGGAGCTCACCGAGGAACTGCCGAACGAGCCTGAACGACTGGATTCTGCCAACGACGTACGACGAACGACCAACGACGATTCGCCGAAGGCTGAAACCAAAGTTGCTATCATCGGCCATCCCAACGTCGGCAAATCCACTCTGCTGAACCGCCTCACCGGAAGCGCTCGCGCCATCGTCTCGCCGGTTCCCGGTACCACGCGCGACGCCATAGATGAAATCGTCGAGCGCGATGGCCAGCGATTTCGCTTCATTGACACTGCCGGAATTCGCCGCAAAGGCAAAACCCATCTGATGGCTGAAAAACTTTCCGTAGTGATGGCGCGCAAGCATCTCGAAGCCGCCGACATTGCGCTGCTGGTCATTGACGCTACAGAAGGCGTGAGTGCGCTCGACGCTGCCATCGCGGGTTACGCCCACGAAAGTGGCAGGTCCATCATTATCATTGTCAACAAGTGGGATATGATCATCAGCGGCCAAAAGAAAGCCGCCGACCAATCGAAAGCCGCACGCATGCAGGAGAGCAAACGCCCCGCCGATCGCGCCGCCTACGAAGATCGGCTGCGCGATGGACTGAAATTTCTGAGCTATGCGCCCGTCCTGTTCGTGTCAGCTTCGACCGGCGTAGGCACAGACAAGATTTTCCCCACGCTAATAAAAGTTGCCGCGGAACGCCGCAAGCGCATCGGAACTGGAGAGATGAACCGCTTCCTCGAGCACGTCGATTTCGAGCGCGCCTCGGTTCCCATGCGTCAGCGCGTGAAAATTCTTTACATGACGCAGGCCTCCGTCGCTCCGCCAACCTTCGTGCTCTTCACCAACCGTGCCGTGAAGCTGCATTTCTCTTATCAGCGCTTCCTTGAAAACCAGCTTCGCCACGCCTTCGGTTTTGAAGGTACGCCGATCTGGATCAAGAACCGGGCAAGGGACTGACCTGCATGATCGCGACCAGCAGTTCGAATGTCCGCCGCTCGCTGATGCTTGTCGTCATTCTCCCCTGTGTCGGGATTCTCGCGCGCGCCCAGGATAACTACGAAATTCAGGTTTACGGCTCTGAAACTGTTCCTGCGAATACCACCATGGTTGAGCTGCACTCGAACTTCACTGCTGAGGGCAGCAAAACGGTAGTAGATGGCGTGCAGCCCACCAATCACGCGGAGCATGAGACCGTCGAAATCACACAGGGATTCAATGATTGGTTTGAAACCGGTTTCTATATCTTCACCACCATCCAGCCCGATGGCGGGTGGCAATGGGTGGGAGACCATATCCGTCCCCGCTTTCGCATTCCTCCGTCCTGGCACTGGCCGGTGGGCGTGAGCCTCTCCAACGAGGTCGGCTATCAGCGCCGCCAATTTTCCACCGATACCTGGACGTGGGAAATCCGCCCCATCGTGGATAAGCAAATGGGCCGCTTTTATTGGAGCTTCAACCCCACGCTCGACCGCTCCTGGCATGGCTTGACGGTGCATCAGGGCGTGGTGTTTTCACCCGACGCGAAAGTTAGTTACAACTTTACTAAGAGGATAGCCGGCGGGCTGGAGTACTACGCTTCCCTGGGGCCGATCACGGGTTTCCTTCCGCTACGGGATCAGCAACAGCAAATCTTTCCGACGATTGACCTGGATCTAGGCCCCGCCTGGGAGTTCAACTTCGGAGTCGGCGTAGGTCCGACCGCCGCCACCGATCACCTGATCATCAAATTCATCCTTGGCAGGCGTTTTTCGTGGAAGCACGATCACAACACACCCTGAAGCCCTCTACTCATACCTTAGCGCTTCCACCGGGTCGAGCTTCGACGCGCGCAGCGCCGGAACCAGCCCGCTGATCACGCCCACAAACAGGAGAACCAGAGTCGAGAGCGTTACCGTCATCAGCGAGATGCGCAGATGAATGTCGCCTTTGCCGGAGTCGTCCTCGAACAGCGGGCCCATCATTGGCAGTGTGCCCACAGCCGCTGCAATGGCGTACGAAAGCAGCACGCCCACAGCCCCGCCTAGCAGCATGATGAGCAAGGTCTCGGCCAGAAATTGCAGCTTAATGTGCCGCTTGCGTGCGCCCAACGCCCGGCGCAGGCCGATCTCGCGGATGCGCTCGTCCACCGAAACCAGCATGATGTTCATCACGCCCACCCCGCCGATCCCCAGCGTCAATGTGCCGACAAAGGCCAGCAGCACCTGCAAGCCGATCGTCAAGGCGTCAATCACCGGGCGGAACTCGTCCCGTCCGAACATCTGGATGGCTTTCGGGTCGGTTGGCGAAAACTGCTGGCGCGTCGCCACGGCAGCCAGCACCTGCGCCATGGCTTTCTTCTCAAATTGCGGCGCGATCGGCTGGAACACCATAACTGCTGAATCCCGCGTGTCCCACAAATCTCCCGCGGCGGAGAATGGAATCCAGACTGACTCATCGTCGCTGCTGAAATAATTGCTGAGCTGAATCTTGCGCGCCATCACGCCGATCACCGTGAACCGCACTCCACCGATCTGCACAATTTCGCCCACCGCGGGACGTCCGCTGAACAACTGCTCGCGAATGCGTCCTCCCAGGAAACAAACCCGGCGGCGCTCCAGTTCGTCGCTGGCATTGATCCAGCGCCCGTCTTCGGGGACCTCGTTGCGCATCTCGCCATACTCGGGGCAGACCCCCCGGATTGCCGCGGTTCCCACCATGCGGTCTCCGTATGCAATCCCGGGACGGCGCACGGTTTCGAGGCAGACGTGCCTCACGAGCGGAGCCGTTTCTTTCACCATCTCCAGATCCGCTTTTTCCAGGACAACTTTCTTGCCCGCGCGCTGCCCGCCCGGCTGTTCGCTGGTTTGCTGCGGCCAACAGATTACGACGCTCTTGCCGAAAGCATCGAACCCGCTCACTAAAACATTTCGGAAGCTGCTGCCGTAGGCGATGAGCAGAGTGACCGTCGCAATGCCCCAGACGATGCCCAGCATGGTAAGCAAGCTGCGCGTGTAGTTGCGTTTCAGCGCGACCCACGCTTCGCGAATGATCTCAATCAGCATGTTAGGTAAGGGCTCAAAACCTTCAACCACTGAGGCCACAGGGGTACACAGAGGAAAACCTAAACTACCCTCCCGCCTCAAAGCGCAACGCCTCAATCGGATCCACCGACGCCGCCTTCCTCGCCGGATACAGCGCCGAGAGCACCGCGATCATGCTCAGCAACCCGCTGGCCAGCAATCCCGATTGCCATGTCGGCAGCAGTCCGGCAAAGAAATCGGGCATGGGGAGCAGATTAACCAGCGCGCAGATCCCGTAGGCAACGCTCAACCCTATGCCGCCGCTCAAAAACGCGATCAGCAAAGCTTCGATAAAGAACTGCCGCAGAATGGTGTGTGCGGGTGCGCCCAAAGCCTTGCGCACTCCAATTTCGCGAGTCCTCTCACGCACCGCCACCATCATCATGTTCATCACGCCCAATCCGCCCAGAAAAAGAGTCACAAAGCCGACCGCGCCCAGAAAATACTTCATGCCATCCGTCATCTGGCGGAACGCTTTGGCTTCCTGCACTGTGTCCCAGACGGGGCAGGCTTCTTTGTCGTTGGGGTCGAAGTTGTGCATCTTCCCCAGCGCCGTCCGTATCTCCCGTTTGCAGGCTTCGTGCTGCTCCACTGACTTGGGAGTCACCAGCAACTGGTCAAAGGTCGTCGGAGTTCCCGGCGGCTTATCCGGAAAATCCCGCCGCATGGCGCCGAAGGGAATGAAAACCTTGTTCACGTCCCAGCCGTCATAGCTCGAATCTTGTTTCTTCTTCGCCATCACCCCGATGACGATGTAGGGAAAATCGTTCAAATAAATGTTCTGACCCACGGGATCGCGCCCGGGAAACAGTTGCTTCGCGGCATCGGTTCCCAGGAACGCCACGCGCCGTCCCTGGCGCTGGTCATCCCAGTCATAGAAGCGGCCCAGGCCCACATTCAGGCTGCGAATCTCTCCAAACGGCGGATGCGATCCCGTCACCGTAAACGCCGCGTTGTTGTAATTGCTGTGGGTGCGGACGTCATCCTGCTCGAGTTCCGGAATGGCGTATTCGCAATCCGGAGAATCGGACTGCACCGCGGGCAGATCCGCATCGTCCCAGTGAACCGTTCGTCCGGCGCGCGCTCCGCCTGCTTGCAGGCTGGTCCGCCCGTGGAAAACGATCATCACGTCTTTGCCGAGGGTCTTGGCCTGGTCCTCCTGGCCTTTTTCCAGACCTTCGCCCGCGGCCACCATCAGCACGATGGAAACAATTCCCCAGGCAATGCCGAACATGGTGAGGAAGGTGCGCAGTTTGTGCGACCACAGGGTGCGGAGGACATCGCCGATGAGATCGCGCAGAACCATACCCGTTGGTTGGACGCGCCCGGACGACGAACGTAAGCCGAAGAACGTAAGCCGAGCCGGGACGCAAAGATAGATACGGATTTCGCCGCTCGTTGGTTGCAGGAAAATGGGCGCTGGGCCTTACCGGGATGTTTGGCCTACCTGTGACATCTCAGACGATGCCGGCGTCCGACGAATTCGCGACTGCCAGACTTGTGTATGCGATTCTACGGGATGATTACCAATCTGCGGCCAGGCTGGTCGCGCTGCCACGCGCTCTCGATATCCGCGAGCGGAACACGTTCCGTATCCACGTGGAGCTCCCCAGTGGCAGCATGCGCCATGACCCTTTGCATGGCCTCAACCAGCAGGTCGAGAGGTGGCATCCCCGCCGTTCCCATGATGGTCAGCGCTGTGCTGCGCAGTACCGCCGCTGGAAGCGAGATGGCCGGCCCAGCGCTTTCCCCAACCTGAACCAGCCGGATCTCTGACGTAACGGCTGCAAATTCCTTGCGTGTGATCGCCGCCAGAAATGCTTCGGTAGGCCGGCCCCACACGTAATCAATCACCACTTGAAAGCCTGATTCGCCGGCCTCCCGCGCAAACGCCTCGCTGAGTTCCGGCGCAGGGGCGTCGAGACGAATGGTCGCGTCGGCACCGGCCTGATGTAGTGTGCTCAGAACCTGTTGGTTGCGCCCCGCAGCAACCACACGGCCAGCGCCGAGAAGCTTCGCGATCTTTACCGCCAGCTTGCCAGTGATTCCAGTCGCACCCAGGATGAGGACATTTTCGCCCCGCGCCAGCTTTGCGCGAAAGGTCAGCGTAAGCCATGCGGAGACGCCCGGATTGGGCAATGCGGCGGCGGTTTCGTCATCCACGCCATCAGGAACCGGAAAACAGAATGCTCGGGGAACCACCGTGCGTTGTGCCATCGCGCCGTACGGTGCTCGCGCGCCCCCGAAGAATACTCGCTGGCCGTCGCTGAGATGCCCCACTCCGTCGGTCCCACAGACGAGCGGCAGCTCACGGGGACGGGCATAGTGTGAGCCGCTGGCAAGCTGCTTATCGATTGGTTTCAGCGATGCGGCGCGAACCGTCACGATCGCTTCGCCGTCAGCAGGGACTGGCTCCGGAAATTGCTCGCACCGCGGCGGTTGCCCAAGTGTGCGCAACACGGCAGCGTTCATAACGGGTTTCCCTCCGTCTCACTGCAACTTCGCGTACTCCGCCCTGGCCTCTTTCAGGATGGGGATGTCGGGATCGGCGTCTTTCCACAATGTGAAGAAATCCTTGTAAGCGGCGAGCGCCCGGCTGCGGCGGGCGTCGGCATCAGCTCCCTGCGAGGTTCTCGACTCCAGGGCGTTGGCACGAGCCAGTCCGAGATGCGCCAGCGCTCCCGTCCAGCAGTTCCACACGATGCCGTTGTGGTCGATGATTTTTTGGAACTCGGCCGCGGCAGCACCGCCCTGTCCGGCTGCCAGGTATGCTTCACCGCGCACGTACACCGAATACAGGCAAGAAAGATTCAAAGCGAATCCGATTTGCCCGAGCTCGAGTTGACCTCCCGATTGCAACGCCGATTGCAGGAGGCCGATGGCGGCAGCCGGATCCTTTCTGTCCAGCGCCAACTGCGCCCGGATGCTGGGCAGCCACAGCCCTTGCACCTGTGTATCCAGAGGGAAATCCCTGGCCAGGTCTTGCGTCAGCAATTCTGCTCTCGTGGAATCGCCCAACATGGCCGAAGCCAGCGCCGCCTCCACCCGAACCCCCGGGCTTGCGGGCGCGAGTTTGAGGCCGCCGGCGACGGCTCGCCGGGACTCCACCGTGTTGCCGAAGGCGGTTTCGCGGAGCGCCGCATGCTCCAGCCAGATAGCTGCACTCTCCTTATTGTCAGTATGCTCGGAAGAGTCCACAGCTCCCTGGGTCAGCACCCGCGCCTGCCCCAGACGGCCGGCATACGCCGCCGTGTCTGCCTCCAACGACAACCCATAGTTCTCGTACTCGGGTTTGCTGTTGAACCACGCCACCTGCTGCGCCCTGCCTTGCGAGTCACCCTCCAGAAACGCCAAAGCATACAAGGCGACTGTGATCAGATCGTCCTGCAGTTTTCGGGCCTGCGCCTCCTCCTCCAGCTTGCGGGCTTCGTCGAAACGCTGCAAGGCCAGCAGGACATTGCCGAGATTCGCGTAGTCTGCGCTCTTGTCAGGAGACATTTGATGCGATTGGCGCAACATTTCCTCCGCTCTCTGGTACTCTCCCAGTGCGGCATACATATTCCCCAGGTTGTTGTACGCGCCACTGCGCCGGGGATAGTTTGCAATCTGCTCGCGGTAGGTTTGCGCCGACTTCTCCAACTCTCCTGTTACCCCGCTGTAGTACTCCGCTTCGATCGACAGCTTCTCCCGCTCGCTGGTGTTCTGGCGCAGCTCGAATGCTTTTTTGAAATATTCCGCCGCGCGTCCGGTCTCAGCCTCCTCGGTGTAGTCGATACCCACCGCCAAATACCCCATGGCAAACCCGGGATCAAGCTCGATGGCACGCAGGTCGTACTGCAGAGCGACTGCGCCGCCTTTCTCGTTCGAGGTCTTGAGTCCGAGACTGTATGCTTTCAAAGCTTCGAGCGAAGCCGTGGTGGACTCTGACAGCGGAACATCAAGTTTCTGCACCGTCGCCAGCGACTCGCCCAGTCCGCTGCGCAGCTTGGCTGCCGCCCGGCCCAGCGCATCCAGCACCTTCTCTTTCGACGCCGCCGTGACCTGCTCCTCGGCCAGCAGGTCTCCACTCTGGCAATTCACCGCCTTCAACCCCAGCACGTATTCGTTGCCCAGACTGGCAATCGCACCGGTAATGTAAGCTTTGCTGCCGGCCCGCAGGCAAAGCTCGCGGGTTACCTCGGATGTGAGTTTGGTGTCGGCGGGACGGGTCATCTGCCGCAAGGTCTTCGCGACCTGGGTGTCGGAGAGCAGATTCAAGAAAGGCGACTGCCGCAGGGAGACGTTGAGCGCGGTCTTGAGTGTGTCGTCGAATACCGCATCGCCGGTGCTGTTGGCAAAATCGGCGAGAACGATGGTGTCCTTATCGGTCAGCGGCTTGCTTTGGCGCAAACGATAGTAAAACCCGCCGCCGATCAGGAGGACGACGACCACGGCAGACAGCAGGACAGGAACCGCAATCTTCCAGAGCTTCCCGCGTGGTGCCGCGGGAGCTTCTTGCACTGGCGAAGTGTCGGAACCTGCGGCAAAACTGTGTCCGCTCTCGCTGTCCCGCTTCAGCCGTTGCAGGTCGGCTCGCATCTCCGCCGCGCTCTGGTAGCGCAGATTGCGATCTTTTTCTAAAGCCTTGTGGATGATCCGTTCCAGGTCGGGCTGCATGTCGGGGTTCAGCCGTAGTGGAGCCAGCGGAGAGCGGTTCATGATCCCGTCCAGAATCACCCCCGTGCTCTCACCGCGAAAAGGCAACGCGCCTGTCGCCATCTCGTACAACACGACTCCGAAGGAAAACAAGTCCGTCCGGCCGTCGAGTTCCCTGGCACGCACTTGCTCCGGCGACATATAAGTGACGGTGCCGAGCGTAGAACCAGGGCTCGTCAGGTGCTCTTCACTCATGGCCGTCTCTTGGGCCGCTGCTCCCGCAGCTTCTCCGCTCTTGCTCGCAACGGGTTTCACTTTCGCCAACCCGAAGTCCAGAATCTTGGCGTGTCCCCGCTTGGTGACAAAGATATTGGCAGGCTTGATGTCACGGTGAATAATGCCTTCTGCGTGGGCAGCGTCCAGCGCGTCAGCGATCTCGATGGCCAGGGACAGAATCAACTCGGTTTCGATCGGACGGCCCCCAATCCGGTGCTTCAGAGTCAGCCCGTCCAGAAACTCCATCGCGATGAAGGCTTCGCCGTGCTGGTCGTCAATTTCGTAAATGGTGCAGATATTGGGATGGTTCAGTGCAGAAGCAGCTTTGGCTTCGCGCTGGAAGCGGCTGAGTGCCTGCGGGTCTTTGGCCACGTCGTCGGGAAGGAACTTGAGCGCCACAAAGCGGCCGAGCTTGACGTCCTCAGCCTTATAGACCACACCCATGCCGCCGCCGCCTAATTTCTCGAAGATGCGGTAGTGCGAGATGGTCTGGCCAATCATCCGGAAGCCGCCCGGGCTTGGAGTCGCTTTATGTTAAGGACGCGGCCCCGGTTAGTCAACGACCGGCGAGAAGCCCGGCCTTTGCCGCTGCCAGTCCGGCCTTCTCCAGCCAGCTATCGAACTCCTTCAACGCCACCTCGCACTGGCGTTTGTGCCGCTGCTGGCGGTCACGAACTCTCTCCTCCAGCGGCGGCAACAGATCGAATGTTATGTTTGCCGGTTGGAACTTCCTGGGATCGGCTTGAGTAATGTAGTGCACGAGCGATCCGAATGCCGACGCGCGCGGGGGCGCAACCGGCCCTGCCCCCAGCGCCACTGCCGCCGCATGGCTTCCCGCCATCAGCCCGGTGGCGATGGATTCCACGTATCCCTCAACGCCGCAAATCTGCCCCGCGAAAAAGACTCTCGGATGCTGCTTCATCTGCAAAGTGCCGGCCAAAAGCCTCGGCGAATTGATGTAGGTGTTGCGATGAATCTGCCCATAGCGCAGGAAGCGCGCGTTCTCCAATCCCGGAATGAGCCGTAACACTCGCGCCTGCTCGCCGAAGCGCAAATGATTTTGAAATCCCACCAGGTTGTATGAGTCCGCCCGCAGATTCTCCTGCCGCAGTTGCACCACCGCGTACGGCGGCTTCCCGGTTCGCGGGTCTTTTAATCCGACCGGCTTCATCGGACCAAAGCGCAGAGTATCGCGGCCACGGCGCGCGATCTCTTCGATGGGCAGGCAGCTTTCAAAATAGTTCAGTTTCTCCCACTCACGCTCTTCCACCGCTTGCGCCGCAGCCAAAGCATCGTAAAACCGGTCATACTCCTCTTTCGACATCGGGCAATTAATGTAGTCGGCTGTCCCCTTGTCGTAGCGGGCCGCGAGATAAACCCTGGACATGTCAATCGAATCCGCTTCCACGATCGGACTGATCGAATCGTAGAAATAAAGATTGTGTGGGACGGACACTCCTGTCGGCCCGCTTAGGTTTTCCGGGGCGACAAGGCGCGCAATCTCCCGCGACAGCCCATCCGAAGTCAGCGGGCCCGTCGCGATAACCGTGAGTTGGTTCTCGTCAATATGTACGACTTCCTGTCTCTGCACGCTGATCAATGCCTCGCGCGAAATCATCTCAGTCACTTTCGCCGCGAAGCCTGCGCGATCCACTGCCAACGCATGACCCGCCGGGACGGAGCACTCGCGGGCGATCTCCAATAACAACGATCCTGCCCGCCGCATCTCTTCTTTCAGCAGCCAGGGCGCGGTATTCTCGCTGTCCGATTTCAGTGAATTAGAACAAACCAGCTCGGCAAAATCGTCCGTCTGATGCGCGGGCGTCGAACGCACCGGCCGCATTTCGAACAGCTCCACGGCAACGCCCCGCCGCGCGCACTGCCACGCCGCCTCCGATCCAGCCAGTCCCGCGCCGACAATGCGCACTCGCGATTTCATGCTGCGTTTCCTGCCAGGAGCCGAAGGGCTTCGCCGCCCAGCAGCACTTCCCTTCGGTCGTCCAAAAACTCCGCCCCCAGCGCCTCATAGAGCTTGATTGCACCCTGGTTCCAATCCAAAACCTCCCAGCGCACTCCGTAACAATTCTCCGCAACCGCAATTCGCGCCACCGCGGCCAGCAGCTCCGTTCCAATTCCTTTGCCACGAAATTGCGAGCGTACAAAAAGGTCTTCCAGAAACAACCCCGGACGCCCTGCCCAGGTGGAGTAGATACCAAAGAAAAGCGCATAACCTGCAGCTTGCGGTCCCCACTCCGCTATCAAAGCACGGAATCTTGGCTGCGGCCCAAAGCCATCCCGCAGCAGATCAGCCTCGGTGACCACCACCAAATCCAGTTCGTGCTCGTACTCCGCCAGTTCACGGATGAGCGCATTCAGCAGCGCCGCATCATTGGCCGTCGCAGGACGAATGGTGAGCATCTCCTTTATTATACGGAGGTCAATTCCCACCACCCGAGGCTGGCATGGCACGAATTTCATTGGTTGAAGCGGAAAATGCCGCTCCCGAAGTAAAGGAAATCTACGAAAAGGTTCTTCGCGGCAAACCGGGCAATATCCAGAAAGCTCTGGCGCACCGCCCGGACATGCTCAAGAATTTCCTGGCTTTTTATGGCAGCGTAGGCAAGTCTCTCGAGCGCAAACTCTATGAGCTGATTTACATTCGCATTTCGTTCATCAACGGCTGCAACTATTGCCTCCAGCATCATCTGACCTTCTCGAAAAATCTCGGATTGACCCCGGATGACTGGAGCGCCCTGAAAAAAGGTGATTACAACCGCTTCAACGAGAAGCAGCAAGCCGCGCTGGCCTACGTTGAGAAACTTACGCGCTCCCCGCACGACGTCACCGATGCCGATTTTGCGGTTCTAAAGAAGCACTTTGCCGATGCCGAGATCGTGGATCTGCACATGCTGGCGGGCTTGGCCAATCTCACCAACCGGGTCACCGATCCTCTGGGTCTGGAATTGGAAATGCCCACCCAGGCCGTGTAGTGAACCTCGACGACACCATCGTTGCCATCGCTACTCCGCCCGGACGCGGCGGCATCGGCGTTGTCCGTCTTGCTGGACCCGACGCAAAACGAATTGCCCTGCCCATGCTGCGTGTGAAGCACGACCTCGATCCCGGACGCGCGGTGTTCGCAGAGCTGATTGAACCCGAACCGTGTGGCGCGGGCGCCCCTGCGGCAGCCCGCATCGACGAAGTCGTCGTCACCTGGTTCGCCAAGCCTCATTCCTACACCACCGACGACATCGTCGAAATCTCGGCCCACGGTTCACCAGTTGTGCTGCGGCACGTCGTCGAGCTCGCCATCGCCCGTGGCGCGCGGCTGGCCGAGCCGGGCGAATTCACCATGCGCGCCTTTCTCAACGGACGCATTGATCTCACCCAGGCCGAGGCCGTGCGCGATCTCATCGAATCGCAAACTTTGTATCAGGCCAAAATCGCCGCTCAACAACTCGAAGGCGCACTGTCGCGGCGCCTGCAGCCGATCAAGCAAAAGATGGTCGAACTGATCGCGCTGCTCGAGGCCGGAATTGACTTTGCCGAAGACGACGTTTCGGTTCTTCCCGCGCAACAAATTCTGCAACGCGTTGCGGCGATTCGCGCGCCCCTCGAAGATCTTGCCGGCTCTTTCGCCTACGGAAAGATTGTGCACGAAGGCCTGACTCTCGCCATCGTCGGCCGTCCTAATGTCGGCAAATCGAGCTTGTTTAATCGTCTGGTGGAGCGCGAGCGAGCGATCGTCACGGCATCTCCGGGCACGACGCGCGATTTGGTCAGCGAAACCGTTGCCATTGGCGGCATCCCGGTGAAACTGGTGGACACCGCCGGAATCCGCCGCGTGCCGGATGAGGCCGAAGCCGAAGGCATCGGTATTCGCAAATCTCTGGAAACTCTGGCGGACGCCGATCTGGTTTTGGTGGTGCTGGATTCATCGCAGCCGGTCTCGACCGAAGACGAAGAACTGCTGGCGCAGGTCGCAGCCAGGAGCGCGATCATGGTGGAGAATAAGTCAGATATAGCCAGCTCTCAGTTCCAGCTTCCGAGTTCGCAGTTGCGGCGGGCGCGAACATCCGCGTTGACGGGCGACGGTATTGCCGAACTACGCAGCGAGATCCTGCGCCACATCGGGGGAGAGTCCGGCGCTCCCTCGGAAAGTGGGTTTCTTACCAACCTGCGTCATCAGGGATTGGTGCGGGAAGCGGTGGCCGCGCTGGCGGCTGCAGAGACAGCGGTCGAAAACAAAATTCCTCACGAAATGCTGCTGATGGATCTCTACCGCTCCCTGCGGCCGCTCGATGAAATCACCGGGGCAACAACAACGGACGACATCTTGAATCTGATTTTCAGCCGATTCTGCATCGGGAAGTAAGACTACACGTTACAACTTCCCATTAGTGTCCACGGTGGCATCAAATATTCCTTGATTTGAGGGCACGGCGACGCGCCGAGCCTACTTGGACCCGGATTTCGCCATTTGAGTCACGCCACCTTGCGGGCTTTCGTCGCCGTCTTCCGCGCGATGCGTGGCTTTTTCCGAGCTGCCGCTGAAGGTTTTCTCGTTTTGGGTACCGCCTTAACGGAGGATGGCAACTTCAGCCTGGGCTGTTTCGCAGTGCGATGGTGGCCATGGTTCAGCGGCTGGATGCGCGCAGCTTCTTCTTGCCTCAGCAGCTGAGTGTCTCTATCTTTTTGGCGCTCGTCCTCAAGGTATTCGGGAATCGTTTTCGTTGTCATGGTCAGAGTGTGGCAGAACTATACCCGTCCAAGCTGTCCAATTCTGGCCACTCGGTGACAAATTCATCGACTACCTCGAAGAGGTGGCGGGGTGGATTGAAGTAATCCAGATTCGCATACGCCCTAGCGCAACAATCCACTACATGCGCATTGCTTCGGGTTGCTCAGGTGGAAGATTACGCGGCTTCAGCTTCAACAATTTCCGGGTCGTCCTTCGGTTTATCGCAACCGTGCTTGTCGCGACTAAAATGTTGCGAGCCGCAGCGTTGATATATCTCAGCTGCTTTATAATCCATTGCTGCTTGTTTGCCAGATCTACCTCATTCTCCTTAACGGTCCGGGCAGAGAATTGGCGTAACACATCCACACTAAACAAGGCGTTGGTTCGCGGGTCTATCTCCATAATGGACACTCTTCGCACATGCCACAGTCAGGAATCAAGCAGCACGGCCACGCATTCGTTCTCTGGCCGCGCTAGCCGCGCCAACGAGAGTATCCCCAGCCCCCGCCACCGAGCAAAAACAGCACCACAAGAACAATCAATACGGTTTCCATGTTGTGACCTCACTTGTAAGAGGAAGCTGGACTGGCCTTTGTAACGGCCATCTCATTTCTTCTCTACACTTCATGGTATAAGCGGCGAAGATGTACGTCTGAGCACATTGGACCACTTTGAGTTGCCCGTCTCTTCCCTGGACACCGAATGCCGGCAGGAAGAGAATAATAGGCATGCCAACCGCAAATGCTTCCGAGCAGGATGGACATGGGCGATCTGCACGCGTTGGCCCTCGAGATAGAGACGGTCGTGCGCGCCGGTCACGTGCTGCGCGTTTGAGCCAGCTCGTGCTACTCGTGATCGGGGCATATTTTGGTTCTAATCTCGCGCTTCGGGCGCAAACGTCCGATGCCGGGACAGGCGATGCAAATAAGTCGTGGACGGCCACAACCGAGACGCAGAGCGCCAACGCAAATCCCACACGCTCCATCGAAAGCCATACCCAAAGCGGTGATCGCACGCTAGACAAGCAATCCGTCCTGGGCCGCAGCTCTGACGGACATTTCGAACCTGAGCAGGACATCGAAAAGGAAACGGTGCAAGTGGACGCTTCCACCGTGCGAACCACGACGCGCATGTTCGGTCGAGATGCCGATGGGGTGAAAACACTGGTGCAGGTGATCGAAGAACAAAAACACACTCTACCCGGGGGTGGCTCGAACGTAGTCCGCACGACCTCGAATCCCGATGTCAATGGCAGCCTTCAGTTGGTTCAGCGCGAAATCGAGGAGACGAAGAGGACGAGCAAATACGTGGAGGAGACGAAAACTACGGTGATGCTCCCAAGCGTCAACGGTGGTCTGGCTCCAGCTAAGAAGATGGAAGAGCGCCGCACAGAGGGCGCTAATGACACGGTTGAATCTCAAAAAATCACGCTGCTTCCCGATGGCGCCGGAAACTGGCAGGTGAACGAGATACGGCAAGCTGTCATGCGAGAAGGTAAGAACGGGAGCAGCGAGGAGCGTGTCTCCCGCCCCGATTCTGAGGGCAATCTAGGCGAAGTCTCCCGAACCGTGGGCAAGGAATCCGAGAGCGCCTCCGGAGAAACGCGCAATACAACGGAAACCTATTCCGTCGATGTTCCTGGATCGCCTCGGGACGGCAGCTTGCACCTGGTTGAGCGCGCAACTGCCGCTCAGCGCACTGGCTTAACTGGCCAGCAAACCACCGAACAGCAAGTGGAGCAGCCTAACCCCGGCGATGCGGGCGCCGGTCTGCGAGTGACCACACTAACCACCGATACCGTGCGCTCAGGTCCTTCCGGAGCGCAGGCCACGCGAACGATTCAAGTGCGCGACGCGAATGGCAGTTTTGGAGTTGTCTCCGTGGACACCACAAAGTCCGACAACATTCACGCCATTCAGGTTCAGATAGCGCCTTCCGAAAAGCCTAAGTCCGGGGATGCAGCGCGGAAGAACCCGTGATACGAGCTTGACGAAGCAGCTTTATCCATCCCCGTTTTCCGTTTCGCGGCTCCGAGCTGGTTCGAGACTCATATGGCTTCCGGTGGATCTGTACTGCAGAAGCCAGAGCCGTTTGAGATGGTCGGCGCCGGTCTCATTCGAGATGTAGGCCAGCCACTTGCCATCCGGGGAGACACGACCGTGGCGTTCGGCCGAGGGACCATTCAGCACCAGGACGAGCTTTTTTCTCGACCTGTAGATCCATATATAAGTGTCGGGAGTGTCCTGCTCACTCTATACCTGCAGCACATCGCCTTCACGGGCAACCATCTCGTATAACACGGGATTAACGAAGAATCCGATGAAGAGGCGGGAAATGAGACCGGCCACTATGACGATGGCGAACGGCCTTTGCGTATCCGATCCAATACCGGTGGAGAGCGCGGCCGGCAGCAATCCCAGGCAGGCCACGAGAGCCGTCATCATGATGGGACGGAGCCGCAGGAGCGAAGCTTCCCGTGTTGCCGTGTGGATATCCATTCCCTCCTGCCGCAGCTTGTTGATGTAGGAGACGAGAATGACGGCCGTCTCCACTGAAACCCCCAGGAGCGCCAGAAGACCCAGGACCGAGGAAACGCTAAAAGGAGTGTGCGTGAGCTTAAGCGCGACCAGCGCCCCCACTGGTTCAGTCATGATTACGCCCAGGGCAATGGTGACGGGAAATTTGAAATTTCCGTAGAGCGCAAACAAGATCATGAAAATCAGCACCACGGCGAGCGGACCAATAAAATACATCTGCGATCTGGCCTCGAGAAACTGGCTGTATTCACCGCCCCATGCCATTCGGTAGCCCTGCGGCAGGGTCACAGCCTTATTGACTGCGGCCTGGCCGTCTCGCACCGCCCGCTCTAAATCACGCCCCTCGATGCTGTATTGCACCCCGACGTAGCGGGAGTTGTTTTCGCGATAAATAAAAGACGCACCGTTTCCCTGGCTGATGTTGGCCAGCTGGCTAAGCGGGATCTGCTGCCCGTCCGGCGTGCCAACCAGCAAATTGCCAATCTCGTGCGCGCTGCTGCGGAATTGGGGTTGCATGCGGACAACCAGGTCGAACAGCTTCTCCCCTTGAATGACTTGAGTGACCGCCTGCCCGCCCACAGCGGCCGAAATCACAGCTTCCACATCCGCAACGTTGATCCCGTAGCGCGCGATCTTGTCGCGATCCACGTCAACCAGGAGGCTGGGCTGGCCCAGTTCCCGCACCACCGTGAGGTCGGTAAACCCGGGCACCCTGGAGAGCGTGTTCTTGATCTGAATCGCCTTGTCCTGCAGCACATTGAGGTCGTCGCCATATACTTTGACCGCCAAAGAGCTCTTCAGGCCGGTCAGGGCCTCGTCCACGGCATCTTCGGCGGGCTGGGTGTAGTTGTAAATAATCCCGGGAAAGGCCGTGAGTTTCTTATTGATCGATTCAACGAGTTGTTTCTTCTCGCTGATTTTGCCGGTCCAGGCCTTGTCCTTGTAGGGTTTCAGGCCAACGTAGAATTCGCAGTTAAAAAAGCCGGTGGGATCAGTGCCGTCGTCGGGCCGTCCTAACTCTGAACCCACCACGGTGACCTGGGGATAAGACATGAGAATGTCGCGGATCTGAGGAGCGATGCTGCTGGCCTCCTCGAAGGAAATGGTGTAAGGCATGGTAGCCCTGACCCAGAGCGCGCCTTCATCGAGGTGAGGCATGAACTCACCGCCGATGAAGGGCACCAGCAGCAGAGTCGCTGCGAAGATCAGGGCCGCGATCCCGATGGTGGTCCGGGGCCGTTCGAGCGCCCAATCCAACTGAACCGCATATTTCCGCTTCATCCATTCGTATGCGCGATTCCGTTTTTCGCGCACGCCCCTCTTGAACCAGTAGGAGGCGAGCACGGGGATCAGCGTGAGCGTCAGGATGAGAGCGCCGACCAGTGCGAAGGACATGGTCTCAGCCATGGGGTGGAACAGTTTTCCCGAGGGCCCGCTCAACGCGTAAATTGGCAGATAACCAGCGAGGATGACGGCCACCGAATAGAAGATCGGGCGATCTACATCTTTCGCCGCCGCCAGAATGACTTCGTTCAGGTTGTACTTCTGGCCCTCGCGCAGGGCCAGCTCACGGTAGATATTTTCAATCATCACCACCGTGCCATCAATGACAATTCCGAAATCAATAGCTCCGATGGAAAGCAAGTTTGCGGCAACGTCATGCGCGTGGAGCACGATGAAGGCAAACAAAAGCGAGAGCGGAATGGTGAGGGCAACAATGACGGCGGCGCGAAAGCTGACCAGAAAGAAAATCAGCACGACCAGGACCAGCACCATGCCGCGAAGCAGGTTCGCTTCCACCGTGTCCGTGGTCAGGTCAACTAGTTCGCTGCGGTCGTAATAGGGATGAATCTTGACGTCAGGCGGCAGGATGTGGTGGTTCAGTTCCTCGGTTTTTGCTTCAACTCCCTTGAGGACGTTCTGCGTCTGCTCCCCGCGCAGCATGAGAATGACGCCTTCGACGGCATCGTCATTCTTCAGGAAGCCGAATTCGCCCAGGCGGGGGGCGTGCCCGATCGTGACATCTCCTACATCCCGCACACGGATGGGCACGCCTTTGTTGGCGCCGACTACGATGTTTCCAATGTCCTCAGTGTTTTTTACCAGCCCGATGCCGCGAACGTAGTAGAACTGTCCGCCTTGAGAATAGAATCCGCCGCCGGCATTCGAGTTGTTGGCTGCCAGAGCAGCCGTGACTTGCGGAATGGTGAGGTGATACCCGTAGATGCGCGCCGGGTCGAGCAGTACCTGATATTGCATCACCGTTCCACCGAAGCCTGAGTCGTCAGCCACGCCGTGGACTGACCGATACGCTCTCTCAATCACCCAGTCTTCAATCGTTTTCAGTTCCTGAGGGCTGCGGTCGGGGCTTTCCAGCACGTAGCGATATACTAGGCCACTGGGACTGAACAGGGGCGCGAGGCTCGGCGTTACTCCGGTCGGCAGGGTAGCTTGGGCAAGCCTCTCAAAGACGACTTGCCGTGCAAAATAGCTCTCGGTGCTTTCTTCGAAGGTGAGGATTACATCTGACAGCCCATAGAGCGAGATGGAACGCATCACCACCATGTGCGGGACGCCGTTCATCTCGAGTTCAATTGGCAGCGTAACCAGCCGTTCGACCTCTTCCGCGGCATGGTCCGGCCACTGGGTGATGATTTCAACCTGCGGAGGTGAGAGATCGGGATAGGCGTCCACCGGCATCCGCTGAAAAGACAGGATGCCTCCGACCGTGATGAACGCGGTCAGCATCAGCACCAGGAACCTTTGCCGCAGCGCCGCTTGGACTATTCGGTGGATCATTCCGATGTGGTGGACACTATTCTTGCCAGAGTTCTTGGAATGCCTTTCAAAATCGCGGTTCGGCTAGCGCTGCAGCGAGTTCGCAAACTGCAGAAACAAGCTGCCATTTCCGATCACCTGGTCGCCCGCTTTCAGGCCGCTGGTAATCTCCGTCTGTCCGTTCAGGCTTTCCCCGAGGGTCACTGAGCGTCTGCCAAACTGGTTCGAAGATGCGGCGGCATAAACAAAAGGCTGGTTCTCGCTATCGCGCAGGACAGCGGCATCCGGGAGCGCGATGGCATTGGGGATGGTGCCCGCGTTTACCGTTGCAACCACATACATATCCTTTTTCAGCTTCTCGCCGGGATTGCCCGTCTCGATGCGCGCCTGCAGTGTACGGGTGCTCGGATCCAGGGACGCTGCCACGTAGGCAATGCGCCCATGGAAGGCTTCGGGATAAGTGTCCGTCTGAATTGTGACCGTATCTCCGACATGCACATAAGGCAAATCCTTCTGATAGACATTGACCAGCACCCAGACAGTACTGATGTCGGAAATCATGAAACACTGGGTGGCCCCGGGCTGAATCAGTTGCCCCGCAGCCACATCTTGTTCGACGACCAAGCCGCTAATCGGCGCCCTCACCGGAACCTCGAACGAAGGCGGCGCTTTCACGAGGGCGTCGGGATCAGTAATTCCCATGACTTTCAAAGCGGCTTGCGCCGCCGCCACGTCGCCGCTCGCCTGCACCTCGGCGGACTCTGCCTGCTCTAAAGTCTGTTCGGCAATCGCGTGATGCTGGTACAAGTCCTGGGCTCGGGCAAAAGCCATTTGGGCGAGCGAGTAAGCGGACTTGGCCTTCAAGTAGTTGGTGCGGAGTTGAGAATAATCTGGGCTGGCGACGTATAACATAGGCTCGCCCCGAGTCACTTTCTGCCCGGGAACCACCACTACCCGGCTGACCGGTCCGCTCACCTGGGTGATGACCGGGGTCGTGTGAAAACTGTTGTACGCCACGGCCCCCGTAAGACGCAGCGATCGGGTCAGCGTCGTAGGCTGTACGGTCAGAACCTGGACATGCGACATCTGGTCCTGCGGAATGGTAAACAGCTCAGGATTATTTGAGTTCTTCGCGCTGCCCGAGTTACCGGCGGCATTCGATCCTGAGCCCTCACAGCCAGCCAACCCCAGCAGGATCGCCGATACGGCTGCAAGCGCAGTCAAGGGTTGCCAAAGACTCCTGCGCACGGTCATTGTCCGGAAATTCATGGCAGGTTCCTCGTCCCCACCGCTTCCTTCAGTTGTTCGAGTGCGGTCATATAAGCAGCCAGCGCCTGGCGATAGGCCAGTTGAACCGACCGGTAGCTGCGCTCGGCGTCAAGAAAATCCAACAGGCTGGCAGCCCCGCGTTTATATGCGTACTCGCTAATATCGCGCGAGTCCTGCGCCTGCTTGAGATAGCCGGAAGTGTAGAGTTGCACCACTTCGGCGTTGCTCCGGACTGCCTCATAAGCATTGGCAACATCGGAAAGAACCGTATCCCTGGCCGCCTGCTGCTGTTCCTGCGACTGGGTTACCGCATAACCGGTACGCGCGATCTCACCTTGATTGCGGTTGAAGATCGGCAACTCAAAATTCACAAAGATCGAAGCCGTGTTCTCACCGGAAACATGCGTGAAGTCATAAGTGCCATTTACATCTACCTTGGCGTTCGCTTTGGCCAGCAGGACCTGGCTCTGCGCCGCTGTTATCCCCAATTCCGCGGCGCGGAAGTCGGGGCGCTCGCGCATTGCCTTTGTCTGCAAGTCTTCCAGGTTCGCCTGCAGCCCCTGATACGCCAGATCGCCAATCACGTCGTAATCGGCCGGCACCGCGTTGTAGCCCAGGAACTCACGCAGGCCGACAAGCGCCTGCACTTTCGCCAGACGGGCCGAGGACACGTCGGTCTGAAACTGCAGAAGCTGCAGCCTTATCTTGAGATAATCGCCTTCACCAATGTATCCCGCTTTGTATTGCGCCTCGCTAATATCGACCGTCTGCTGAAAGCTGTGCAGATCCTGAAGTGCGAACTGAAGAGTGGATTCCGCCAGTAAAACGCTGACGAACTGCTGGCCTACGTTGAAAGCCAGAGTGCGCTCGGCGTCGGCGACCTGGGCGCGGGTGACCGCTGTCTGATCGCGAGCCGCTTGCAGGCGCCGCTGCCGCTTATGACCCCGTTCGAACAGGTATCCAATCCCAATATCGAACTGCTGCGTTTGGTTCAGATTTTCCCCGGAAAAATCCTGGGGACTGAAGAATGGGACGAATTGGCTATCAGCTCCCAAAGTCGGATTGGGGCGCAGATTGGCGGTGATCTCCTGGGCCTGATTCTGAAAAACCAGCGTTCGCGTGGCTTGGATGGAATGGTTGTGCGCCAGCGCCAGATCAATGGCTTGGTCAAGACTGATCAGCGCCGTATTCTGTCCAACGCCTGTCCCCCGTAGCAGCAGGAAAAACATCGCAGCCGGGACGAACATCCGAAAGTACCTGAAGCGCATAAGGCCGGGGCGCATAAGGGTTGAGATCAAAGCGCACTGACTGCAGCGAAAACGATCGCGCACGGATGTTCGAACCTAACGGGCACTACGCCAAGCTCCATCGTCCGTAAACATCCTCTGGTATCTAAGACTGCGACTCAGGACTCAATGGATGTATTGTAATTCACAGCAACCAGCGCGGCGGAGGAACGACTTAGGCTTGGCCGCGGGCCCAGGTGGGCTGGTTGCTGAGGGGCAAGCGCGGATGCTCCCGGGAGGAATTGGCACATCAGAGGTGCCGAGCCCGTTCATTCAGCGGCGGGACTGGCGGAGAGGGAGGGATTCGAACCCCCGATACCCTTTCAGGTATGCCGGTTTTCAAGACCGGTGCCATCAACCGCTCGGCCACCTCTCCACTTACTACAGTTTTACTACAGTTTTCAGTTTTCACAGGGGCATCGGCAGGCAGATTGACCTTGGGGCGAAAACCGCAGGCCCACCGGAAGCGTCAGCCGGTTCGGGACTTCACCCATCCATCCCGGACTACGGAAGATTAGAGGCATTTCGTGATGAGCGCAAGCGGCAAAACCATCGGATTCCGTCAAGGGCTGAAGCCATGCCCTCCCAAAACAATTCGTAAGACGGCTCTGGCATACTTGATGGCAGCGTTCCCCGGTCGGTGTGATTTAATTTGAGATATGTTCGCTCGCAAGATCCGCGTGGAGTACGAAGAAAATGGACAGCGGCATCCCTGCCCGCTGAAGTGGCTGGATAGCTTCTCGATGCGCAACTTCACCAACGCCAGCGTTTTTGACGACACTTTGCCGGTCGCCGATGGAGCGATGGAGATCGGAAGCCATGTCCCTATAGCCCAGCTAAGGAGCGCCATGGAAGACTGGTTCCGGCGGAAGAGCTACATCGCTAAAGACGCCATCCTGGTTCTGACTGATTTCTGATACGGGACATTCCCGATCCGACATTCATAATAATGAAGTTGATGACCCTCCGTGCACAATTGGCGGGCATCGGGTGTAAGAATGTCCTTGAGAACGTAACAAAATTAGCCAGACCACATCTAATTGGTTGTAGCGGGGTTTGTATAGTTAGCGGCAGAAAGATGACATTATGACGGACTCGGCATCAGAATCGCGGAGTGCTGCCGGCTTGATGGAGCCGAGTTTTACAAGTATTCAACAATTGCGGGAATTGCTGGTGACAACTATCCTCGCGAAGCGGAATAGACTGTAAACGGATGACAGTTATGAAGTACTCAGCAACAGAATCGTGGGCCGTGATCGGCGCGAGGCCGAAACGCGCGCTGCTGAACCCCGTAGTTGTGCGCGATGCCGCGTGGGAGGCAACCCTTCCTGCCCTACCCAGAGAGAAGCCGCGGATTCTAAATACCGTGCGCTGGAAGTGTTTCAACTGGAACATGGCGCTTGGACTGGGCACCGTGGCGCTGGTCTGCGCGGCGGGCTGGGCCGGAGCAGCGCTGGTTGTCTCTTCCGTGCTGGGCAAATAAAAGATAAAATCGCTGTTTATTTTTCGTAGTGCAGCAGTGAGAAAACGTCATACTGCTTGAGCTTGTCCCGCCCGCGCAGGAAATCGAGTTCCACCACAAAACCGAGCCCGGCAATTTCTGCGCCGAGTGAAGTGGCAAGTTTTGTGGTCGCCTCCGCGGTTCCACCCGTAGCCAAAAGATCGTCACAAATGATCACCCGCTGTCCGGGTTGAATGGCGTCCTTGTGAATTTCGAGCGTGTTGGTGCCGTATTCCAACGCGTAGTCGTAGCGGGCAGTGGCGGCGGGCAGCTTGCCTGGTTTGCGGACGGGAACGAAACCCGCGTTCAAGCGATAGGCCAGCGCCGGACCGAAAATAAAGCCGCGGGCTTCCATCCCCAAAACCAAGTCAATGTCGTTATTGATGTAATGCTCCGCCAGAGCGTCAATCAAAGTGGCGAAGCCCAGCTTGTCTTTCAGCAACGTGGTGATGTCGTAAAAGAGAATGCCTTTCTTGGGAAAGTCAGGCACTTCACGGATGAGCTTCTTGAGCGGCGCGCAATCCATCTTGGGCTTGAGGGTGGTCACTTTGGCGGACATTACCAGGCTCCTTCAATACGAAATGTACTAAGGCCGGGGACAGGCCTGGCCTCGACTTCCTCGACATCATCCACGCGCGCGGCGCGCGGGCCTTCCCGCAAACGCGACCGCAAACCCGCGAGCTGATCGCGGCTGCCGACGGCCAGAACTTCGACGCTGCTGTCGGCATTGTTACGCACCCATCCGGCAATGCCGAGAATGTGCGCCTCGCGCTCCACGAACCAGCGGAAGCCGACGCCCTGCACCCGGCCGCGAACCAGAAAGCGGCGAGCTTCGGTGGCCTTTTCAATAGAGGTCATGTTCAGAAGTGGGAATGCAGAAGTAAGAAGTCAGAATGAAGAAGTAAGAACAGTGCCGGAGTTTTACTTCTACATTTTTACTTCTGACTTCTGACTTTGCCCTACGCCCGCGACAAATATACGCCCTCGGCGGTGTCCACCTTGATTTTCTCGCCCTCGTTGATAAAAGGCGGCACCTGCACGACGAGCCCAGTCTCTGTTTTTGCCGCTTTAGTGACGCTGGAAGCGGTCGCGCTCTTGAGCCCCGGTTCAGTCTCAACCACAATCAATTCTACGGTCTGTGGCAATTCAATTCCGACAGCCTTGCCGTCAAAGAACTCTACTTTAATTTTCAAATTCGACGTAAGGTACTCCACCGCGTCGCCGAGGACATCGCGAGTCAAGTGGGTCTGCTCGAAGTTGGTCGTGTCCATGAAGTAATAGCTCTCGCCGTCGGCGTAGAGGAACTCCATCTCCTGCTCATCCACATTGATCTTCTCAATGGGATCAGGCGAGCGGAAACGGTGCTCGAACATGGCGCCGGTTCGCAGGTTGCGCAGTTTGGCCTGGATGAAGGCGCGCAGGTTGCCGGGAGTGCGATGTTCGACGCTGAACACGGAATGCAGATCATTGTTGTGCTTGATGATCATGCCGGGGCGAAGCTGGGTGGCAGGAATAGCCATTGCGAACAGAATCTCCTTATGAAAGTAGGCAAGTAGGCCGGCGGCAGCGGGCGGGCCACAATCTCCGCCAGACACGAGGTCCGAACAACTTATTTTACATGGGCGTGGGGTAAGGTGGGAAATGGAACGGCTCGGCGCTCCAGGCCTTCCCGGCACGAACTACGGGATCAACTCAAACACGACGCCTGCGCCACCCGAGCCGCCGGTCACGGCGGTCCCATAGAGCTTGCCGTTGCGGAGGATTAGGCCTCCGATCGGCTGGGCTCCGTCGCTGCCCACGAAGGTGTGTAGAACACTGTATGTCCACTTCCCGCCGGAGCCCGGCATGAGCTTGAACACCACACCGCAGCCGCAGCTCGCTGAACCGCCATAGACCGTCGTGCCGTAGAGGTTGCCAGCTTGGTCCACGACAACCCCATCCGGCGGCCCATTGCCGTCCGCGCCCCCGGTAAAGTTGTAGATAACCGTCTCGTGCCAATGGCCGTTGGCCCCTCGCTTCATCTTGTACACGGTGCCGCAAGGGCTGCTGCCGAAGCAGATATAGCTGCCGCCCCCGCCGGTACCGTAGAGGTTTCCTGCGCTGCCGAAGGCTAGGAGTGAGGAACCATCGCTGTCGTTTGGGGCGCCGGTGAAAGCGTGCAATACCGCCTCGCTCCAGCTTCCGCCTGAGCGCCTGAGCTCGTACACCACGCCGCAGCCGTTGCCACCGATGCAGCTCGGGTCGCCGCCACCGGCCGTGGTGCCGTACAAGTTACCCGCGGCGTCAAGAATCACTCCGGCATAAAGAACGCTCCCGTCCTTACAGCTCGGCCGCGAGCAAAAAGAGTAGAGCAGACTCCCCACCCATCCCCCTGAATCCGGTGTCAGCTCGAACACCGCACCCCCTCCGTTTGCCCCGCCGGCCTCTGCCCCGTAGAAGTTCCCGGTCCTATCCATTATCAAATTGGAGCGTGGCGAGCACGGGTCACCCGCAGTGGCACAGAAATCGTAAAGAACACTGAAGGACCAACCATTTGCGCCCGGCGTGAGCTCGAAAGCAGTCCCCCCAAAATAGGGGCCGCCACTCTCCGCCACGCCATAGAGATTGCCCACGCCATCAATGATGAGATTCCCCACTGCATCGTACCCATTTGGATCACCGTTCATAAAGCTATGCAGCACGGTCTCCGTCCATTCTCCCTGCTTAGTCGGTGCGAGCTCAAACACAGTCCCGTAATTGTAGGCTCCGCCGCCGCTGGTAGTGCCATACAGCTTGCCTTGCTTGTCCATGACAACACCGTAATAGAGGCCGCCGCCGTCCGCGCCGCCGGTGAATGAATACAGCACTTTGAAATTGCTCTGCGCCGCCACGCTGTGTGCGAACCTCAACCAGACTGCAAGGGCGAGCAAGGCCTTGCTCACGGCTGAAAGCGCTTGTTTTGGGGACATCGGATTTGCCTCCGCGACGGGCCGGTTCAGGCGAGGGCGAAAACTGCTTCTGCGGTGGAACTATACCACGAAAACCCAGCAATGTTCGCGTCAGATCACAGCAGGATAGCTTGCCCTACTTCAACGAATTCGCTTTCGCCCTGACCTTCTCCAGCAATTGCGGCGGAAGTGGATTGTAACCTTCCTGAGCGCCGAGCTGCTGGCCGGAACTGTACATCCAGGTCAGCAGGTCGGAAAGGGCGACGGAACGCCGGGAGTCAGTCGCATTCGTACGCAAGTAGAGCCACGTGAAGCTGGTAATTGGGAAGGAATCTTCTCCCGGCGCGTTGGTCAGCGATGCGCCAAACTTGTTCCATGAAGGCGCTTCGATGGCGCGGCATGCAGCGCTGATGGTTTCAGGCGAAGCCTTCACGTATTTGCCGGCGGGATTCAGCACGCTGCCGTAATGGATGCCTGCCTTCACCGCGTATTGCAGCTCTCCATACCCCAGCGCTCCAGGTTGGGATTTTACTTTGTCAACCATGTCTGAACTGCGCTCGGCCGGCGTGCCCAGGGGCCAACTGGGAGATGCCGTCACTCCAACCTCGCTCTTGAATCGCGGACTGGTCTTCGAGAGAAAATCGGTGAAAACGTAGTTCGTGCCCTTCCCCCCCGGCCTGAAGATCACCTGGATCGGCATATCCGGCAATTGGACGTCAGGGTTGAGCTTGGCGACGGCCGCCGAGTTCCAGTTCTTTACCTTGCCAAGAAAAATATCGGCCAGCACCTCGCCATTAAAGCGTAGCTCCTCATGAACACCCGGCAAGTTGTAGTAGGGGACAATCCCGATCAGCAGTGACGGCAGTTCGATCAGGTTCGCTTCGGCGCGCTGCTCCGGAGTGAGCGCGACTTCGCCCGCCGCAAAATCGCCGCTCCCATGAGAAATCTGCTTGATCCCTTCGCCCGTGCCGATTGGCATATATCGCATCTGCGTCGCGGCACTTCGTTTGTTGTATTCGTCTGCCCATTTCAGATAGAGCGGAGCGGGAACGCTGGATCCGGCCCCCACCAGAACGACTGCATCCTGCGCAGCCGCCGGCAAAGCAGCGATATTGCACGCCAGCGCCAGGGTAGCGATACCGATTACAGATCGTCGGAGGAAAGCAGCGCGAGCGGATATTTCTTGTCGCAGCTTCCGTCTGGCCTGTTCGCTGTTGTGAAGCGTGCTGACGCGCATCGTGTCGCCTCTTTCGGCAGCGGGAAGCGTAACCAGCACTTCGCGCTTCAGCCCGCCTCTGAGGCAAAGTGTAGTCCGCTTTTGGGTTTTGGGATTGGGCGAAATCGCGGAAAATTGGCTTTCTTGGTTCCCTTCTGCGTTCGTCCGCCGCTTTGACTATCCCGCCCACGGCTTGTAAGATTCGCATTTCCCAAGGAGGAAGAAGAAGAACATGCGAAAGTATCGCGCCCTCGTATGGATTCTGCTGGCGTTGTCGCCGTGGTTGTTTGCCCAGCAGCCCGCGGCCAAGGACAAGGACAAAGACGACAAAGACAAAGTCAGCGGGTCAAAACCGTCCGCCGCCGCCGCCCCCGAGTCGGGCTTGAAGGAGATGTTCGAAGCCAGGATCAAAGATGAATGGGAAGCTTTGAAAAGGAAGGACAAGAAAGCCTACGGGGATCTCCTGGCGGACGATTTCGAAGGGGTTGAAGTGGACGGCAAAGGGGAACGCAACAAGATCCAGGCGATCAACGAGGTTGTCGAGGGAAATGTCTTCAACTACACCCTGTGGGGTTACAAGATGATTCCGCTGGGGCCAGACGCCGCATTCGTCATTTATGAAGTCACGATGGAGTTTCCGCCAAAGTCGCAGGTGCGCTACTCCCGGGTGTACATCAGCGAGTTGTGGGTGAAACATGGCGGACAATGGAAAGAGTTGCACTATCAGGAGACACACGTTAAGTAGTATCGCCGGGGCAAGGTTCGGCGTGGCGGCCGCGTCTCAAGCAACCTCGCCCGGCGCAGCTCAGTAGAACCTCAAAAAATCACGGTCTTACGTGACGATTCCATCGTCAACTGCTACTGGCAGTCCACGATTGGGGAAAAGACCGAGTTCGAATCGCAGGGCGGCAACTGCCGCTTCTGGTACTGGTTATATTTGAGTATCCAGAGCCCTTCGTTGTTTGTCAGGTAGATTCGTCCGCCATCTGTCAAGATGCTGGTGACCGCGTCAAATTTCTGCAAGGTCTTGGGATTCGCCGGATCGCTCATGTCCAGGACCCTGACCGATTCCGCCGGACGCGGAACACTGTTCACCGAGCCCGAAGACTTGGCCGTGGTTTCGGCGAGGGCGACATCCGGGCCAACCATTTCCAAATCTCCTGAGGCTGCCGGGGCCGCGGGAGCTGTGCGATCCAGTACGTTCGGGCGGCTCGCCTTGCTCACATCCACAATCATAAAGCCCTGTCTGGAAGCTTGCTGTATGTACAGGTACTGTTTGCTGCCCTTTTTCCGGAGTAGCATCTGGCTGCCCGCATCCGCGGGCAGGGACACGTGGGCGACTACCGTTGCCGGCACGTCAGCAGGCCTGGCGTCTTTGTCTTTCGCCAAGGCTGTGGGAGCCAGCGCCAACAATGTGAGGACTGCCAGCGCAGTAGCGCGGGCCGGCAGGCTTGCTTGACTGATCAGTTCCATAAAATCTCTCCTTAACTTGATACGGCCATGTCTTGTACGTGCTGAGGCAGACTGGCAACCAGCTCCAGCACACTCCTTTTGCACAAGCGGCAGCGGCGCGACGTCAGGAGATGGGCGGGGGCCGATCATAGAGGCCGCCATCGAGGTGCACAGCCCGGACCGGCTCATCTTCCCACACGAATCCATGAGCGGGAGCCGAGGCCGGCAGTAGCTGGAAACGCGCAACCGGTGCGGCCCAGAAGCAGGCATCGTTATCCCTGTGCTGAATTTTGGCCTTTGGGGCGTGGCACTGAGCAGTGACGGTTTCACTGCTGGATGAACTAAAGACCCGATTGGCTAGAGTTATAACGAGTGAGATGACGGCAAGGCAAACCACCGACCCGCGCCAACCGAGACGAAGCCGTTTGGCCGCTGCATTATGTCCAGTCAGGCACATGAAAGGCGCAACCTACTTGCCATCCCTACACACCATATTCTAACCCTATTAGATGGCAGTTGAGCGGCAAAGGGTGTAGGGCTTCCAGCGATGTCCTGACGAAGACAGGGTGGCTATGCCCGGCCACCCCTGATCACATTCTCCTGGCGCTTCGCAGTCAGTTCACACTCTTTTCCTATTGCTGCGCATAAACAACAATACAGCCGTTAGCGCTTTGGGTAGTACACCCCGCGCCAGCCTGAAGAGGCACGAACGCGTGGTTGTTGCTCGGGTCCACCGAAATGCTGTGAGAATTGCTGTTAGTGACGACGCTCTGTAGCCAAAGGTTGCTGCTGGCGTCAATCACGCCCATCACCGGTCCAGTCGGCATGTCTCGAGCGGCAAGATAGTAGCGATTGTCGCCGGAGTTATACCAGACCTCATCAACCCCGCCGACTTGCGTGATGGTCGCGAGAATTTTGCCGGTGCTGCCGTTGATCACGTATTCGTTGGGCGGGAAGGCCTCCCCGTCATGGTCGCCGCAACCTACCAGGAAATTGTCGCCCGGCCCCTGAACAATGCTGGTGGGCATGCAACTGGGCATGACGAAACTATTGATCACGATCGGCCCATTGGGATTACCAACTCTCGGATCGATTTCATCCACCGTTCCGACAGTCAAATCGGCGGTAGCATTCGAATTCGTAACTAAGAAATGACCGCTGTTGGGATTAAACGTACTTCCGCCGATGCCTGCCGGCGACAGAGCTCCTGTACAGCCAGCGCCTGGGGCAGTCTGGTTGCAGAACTGCCCGGAGACCGTCAGGATGGGGCCGTGATGGCAAGGAATCGCTTTTGTACCTGCGATATAGGGGGGTGCACCGGAGACTCCGGAATTCACCTGAGGATTCGACGGATCCGGACAAACGAAGCCGCCGGCCACCGTATCCACCGGGACATTGGGATTGAGTCCGAACCCCAGTCCCTCTCCGCCAGACGCGATTCCTCCTGCGTTGTCGTAGTAGATCTGCCCGAGGATGCACGAGGGGGCGTTAATGGGACCCAAATAGTTAGCGAATGGAGGTCCGTAAGGCTCAGTCGGAAGAACCGGCAGGCAGTTGGAGGTGCGAGCATTGATCCCCGACATGTCGATCAAGGTGACGAACGGGAACCCGGGATCGCCGTTGGACACCAAGAGAATCTGATCCTTCGCGTCGTACGACATCTCATCCGCCCGGAGATCACCGCAGCTTGGGTCGGAAAAGGCGCGCCCGTTGGCAGAAGCAATGCAACCGGCAACACCAGTCTGATTGCCGCTCGGATTACCGGCGATTGGATTGGCGTTTCCGAACTGCCCGTCATAGTCGGGAGACAGGCCAGTGGGAATAGTGGCAATGACGCTGGGCGCGGTGGGCGGGTTCTTCGTCAAGTCCATCGAAGTGAGGTCGAAAACCACTACCGAACTGCTGCCGTTTGCCGAGAACAAGGTCTTGCCATCCGGAGTCACAAGCTCCCCGTCCGGACCGGATAAGGGGTTCACACCGTTGGCGCGCGAGGCGCAGCACTGTGCCCCCGGAAAGCCCCCGAAGAAGCCATTGGCCCCAAACCCCGGAATATGGAACGCTCCCGTTCTGCACCCATACCTGACCCAGTTCCCCTCGGCCGAGACGATGGGAGGGATATTCGCCGCCGGCAGGCAGGTGCTGGCAAAATCGCCGGCTCCGGCGACACCGTTGAACCCGGTGATGACGTTGATCGCCACATCATTCACCGTATCAATCACCGCAACGTCCAAGCCGATGCGATCCGACACGTAGTCCCGGTGATTGACCGGGTCAATCCAGCTTATGTCGAATGAGTTGAAAGGTCCGCCGGGTTCGCCGGTGGGATTGTGCTCCGGCACCGGTATGATGTCGATGCCGGCGTAACCGTCGTTCTGAGTGGTGCCGCACACGGGACAGTTCTTTACGCTCCCGCAGCCGCTCGCCAGTACAAACAGCACGGTGAGAAGAATGGTAAGTAGAATTCGCGATCTCATCGAATCTCCTCCTGCGATTTTCCCCTCCGGCCGCTGCTCATGCGACCGGCTTTCAACCCAAACTGGACGACCCCATCTGCACGATCATCAGAATCTGAACTGTATCCGATTCAACAGCACAGTGAAATCCTGCGGCACCTGGCCGGTGACACTGGGCTCCTTCAACCGGTCCACCGCAACGTTGAACTGGTACTTCACCCAATAATTGAGATACCAGTTGACGCCGAAAGTGAACTCGTCGGTATGATTTACAAAGGTGGTGACAAACCCCGGCGTAAGCGGATTGTTGAGCAGGCTGATGCCGGGCTCGTGCGCCTCGATACTGTCGTAGCGGAAGGCGAGTTCCCAGGCGCCCAAAGCGCGTCCTCCGCCTCCGGCATCGCCACCCGGTCCGAGAAATGGATGCTTCACCTTGGGAGTGCCGTTTTCCGGCCGGGTCTCCCCGGTTAAGAGGTAAGTCACTTGTCCGTAGCCGGCCTTGGCTACGATTCCGGGAAGGCTAATGAAACCCAAGTTGTCCGACTGCTCCGAACCGACACTGCGCCTGAATTGGTTGAGCTGGTCGTATTCCGCGCGCACACCCCAGCGGCTGTACACCCAGGTGAACTCGCCGTTGTAGCGCTCCACCGGACCATTGATTCGGAACGAAGGAAAGAAAGTGTACGCGGCGTCCGGCAGGGTCGCGCTGAAGCTGTTTTCATTGGAGAGGCCCCTGGTTCGACCGGCGCCGATTGACCCGCCGAAAGCCAGACCTTGAAGCATACTGTCTTTATGCTTCCTCCAGGGATAGAACCGAAGCCGGCCGATGATTTCCGGCTGGTTGGTAGTGTTATTGGCAAGGATCCCTTTGCCGTTGAAGGCTCCCGCCCACCACTGCACGACCCCGCCATCAATGTCGCCGTGAAACGCCATGCCAGGGCTGCGGTACGAGGTGGCAGCAGAGGGGTAAAGCATCGAAGCCAGGGACCTTTCCACGAAGTCGAGGTTGGTGGCTCCGGTGAGAGTCTCCTGCGCAAACGGCTCCTTAAACTGCCCAATTTGTACCTGGAATTCTGGTTTTATCTGGGCGTTGATGTAAAGGTCGCGGAGAATGAGGCCATTGGTGGCGGCGGCATCGGCCAGCACCGCAAAGGTGTACCGCTTGCCGTAATTGCCTTGAAAACCGAAGCGTGCGCGCCGGATCAGAAAGGTGTTCGGGGGCGCCCCGTCTCCAGTGTAGGAGCGGTAGTCGCTCTGGAAATACCCGTAAGGCTGAAGCTGGAACTGGCCATCGGAACTCTTGATGAAGAAATGCTCCCCGTTCCAGCCCGCGGTGACCGGAGCATCGACCTTCTTGGGGGCGGCTTGATCGGCAGCCAGCGCAGCAAGGATGGGATCGGGCTGCACCAGCACGGTGTTCACGATATGAGCACCGTCCCCGGCAGGAGCGTTCGCCGCAGTGAGATCCGGGCTGGTCCCGGACACAGGTTTAGCCTGAGCCGAACTATTGCCGCCCGGCCGGGCCTGCGCTTCCACCAGTTTCTGGACCATGGTCTTCAACTCTTCGATGGTCCGCTTTTGCGCTGCTACCTCGCCGCGCAGTTCCTCGACCTCCTGTTTGCTTGCGCCCGCAGCCGCCGGCTTTGGGTTCTGGCTGGCAGCATCGTTGCTTTGGGCTTGGCCGACAGAACCCAGCGCGCCAAGCAAGAGTACGAGTACGAAAAACGCCGTAAGCGAGCGCATGTGTTTCCTCTCCCGGATGATTTGAAAAACCCGGCCCCGTCCCAAGGCGCGAGGCGACAAAAGCCGCTGCACGCCTTGCGGGCCGGCCACAAAGCGACAAACTCCGACTACAATGAAATCTGTTCCGGTATGAAAAGCGGACCAATTTCCGCCGGGTGGCGGTTTAACATGTTTGATAGAACGATGTCAAGAAAACTTTTTTTGACCTGGCCGCACGGGGATTACTCAAATGATATCCGGCATCGAACCGGCGTAAACGAGGAGTAAACGGTCAAGCGTGTGCGAGGCGCGCCTCCTCCGGGAGCGGTTATATTATTTGGGATGAAACCCTGAACCGGCGATTCCAGCCGGATCGAAAATCCGAAGTGAACTCGTCTCAAGGCAATCTTCGAGAAGCGGCTTGTTCCAGGCTGCCGCGAAAGCGGGTCACCCCGGGGCTGGTCGAATGCCACGAAATTAATACGAGGACAAATCCATGAGCGCTACAACGGTTGCTGATGCCCAAGTCGTGCAGGTCGTTCCGAAGGTGGTTAAGTTCGTGTATTTCTTCGGCGGCGGCAAGGCTGAGGGCAACGGCAAGATGAAAGATGACCTCGGCGGCAAGGGCGCCGGGCTGGCGGAAATGACCAATGCGGGATTGCCCGTGCCGCCGGGATTCACCATTCAAACCGAAGCCTGCCGCGAATACATGAAACACGGCGGCGTGTCGGAAGAGGTGGATCGTCAGATGGATGAAGCGCTCGACCGCCTCGAGGAATTGCAGAAGCAGCGGCTGGGAACGGGAGACAACCCGTTGCTGGTGAGTGTGCGTTCCGGGGCGAAGTTTTCCATGCCCGGCATGATGGATACGATTCTGAATCTTGGACTGAACGACAAGAGCGTTGAAGCGCTGGCCAGGCGCAGCCGCAATCCGCGATTCGCCTACGATTCCTACCGGCGGCTGATCCAGATGTTCGGCAACGTGGTGCTGGAGATTCCCAAGTCCGTTTTCGACGAGATCTTCGACCGGAAAAAGAGACAGAAAAAGGCCACGCTGGATACCGAGCTGGATGCCAAAGCTCTGCAGGAAGTCATCGCGGAATACAGGAAAGCGGTCAAGAAACATGCCAGGCGAGACTTTCCGCAGGACCCCCGCGAGCAACTCGTCATGGCGCGCGACGCCGTCTTCCGCTCCTGGGAGAACGATCGTGCCAAGACGTACCGCCGCATCAACAACATTGACGACATGCTGGGTACCGCGGTGAACGTGCAGGCCATGGTGTTCGGCAACCTGGGCGAGACCAGCGGCACGGGCGTGGGCTTCACCCGCAATCCGGCAACCGGCACGAAAGAGTTTTACGGCGAATTTCTGATGAACGCGCAGGGCGAAGACGTAGTCGCCGGTATCCGCACGCCCGTCCATATTTCAGAACTGGAAAAAATCATGCCGGGGGTGTACCGGCAGCTTTGGGATATCACCACTCGCCTGGAGAAGCACTACCGCGACATGCAGGACTTTGAGTTCACCATTCAGGAAGGCAAGCTCTACATGCTGCAAACCCGCAATGGCAAGCGCACCGGGCGAGCCGCCGTCCGCGTGGCCATTGCCATGGTGAACGAGGGATTGATCAACGAGCAGGAAGCCATTTTTCGGGTTGATCCCAATCAGCTTTACGATTTTCTGGTTCCGACCCTGGATGAGAAGAAAACGAAGGTTGAAGTGCTCGCCACCGGCCTGCCAGCCTCGCCCGGAGCGGCGGTAGGGCAGATCGTTTTTACCGCCGATGACGCCGTAGAGAAGGCGGGACCGAGCAGCAACCGGAAGCCTGTCATTCTGGTGCGCGCGGAAACCACGCCGGAGGATATCCATGGCATGGAAGTGGCTGCCGGCATTCTTACCTCGCGTGGCGGCATGACCAGCCACGCCGCCGTGGTCACCCGCGGCATGGGCAAATGCTGCGTGGCGGGCGCGGGCGACATCCAGGTGAATGAAAGATCCGGCGAGATGCGCGTCAAGGGGCAAGTGTTTCATGAAGGCGACTGGATCTCGCTCGATGGCACTACCGGCCGCGTGATCAAAGGCAGACTGAGCACACTGGAAGCCTCCGCCGATGACGCCGAACTGCAAAAGCTGATGAGCTGGGCGGAGCCCTTCCGGAAGATCGGCGTGCGCGCCAATGCCGACATTCCCCGCGATGCCAAGAAGGCGCGCGAGTTCGGTGCGGAGGGCATCGGGCTGTGCCGCACCGAGCACATGTTCTTCGCCGAGGACCGCATTCCGCACATGCGCGCCATGATTCTGGCGGACAACGAGAAAGACCGCCGCACGGCTCTCAAGAAACTTCTTCCCATGCAGCGCGCCGATTTCGCCGGCCTGTTTCGCGTGATGGACGGACTTCCGGTAACCATTCGCCTGCTGGACCCGCCATTGCACGAGTTTCTGCCCAAACGCGAAGATTTGATGACTGAGATTGCAGTGCTTGAGGCCACCAAGCCGCGCTCGCCGAAGTTGAAAGAGTTAAGACGCCTGCTGCGCCGGGTGGAAGAACTGCATGAGTTCAATCCCATGCTCGGACATCGCGGCTGCCGCCTGGGCATCACTTATCCCGAGATCACCGAAATGCAATCGCGCGCCATCTTCGAAGCGGCGGTTGCGGTGGAGAAAGAGGGAGTGAAGACACATGCGGAAGTGATGATCCCGCTCATCGCAACCCTGAAAGAAATGGAGAACCAGGCCGCGATCGTGCGGCGCGTGGCGGAGGAAGTTTTCGAGGAGAAGGGGAAAGAAGTTCATTACCTGGTCGGAACCATGATCGAGCTGCCGCGCGCGGCGCTGTTGGCGGATGAGATTGCGAAAGAGGCTGAGTTCTTCAGCTTTGGCACCAACGATCTGACGCAGACCACGTTCGGCTTCTCGCGTGACGACGTCAATAAAATCCTGCCGACGTATCTGGCGGAAGGCATCCTCAAGCAGGATCCGTTTGCAGTGATTGACCGCGAGGGCGTGGGAGAACTGGTTCGCATCGGCATTGCCAAAGGACGCAAGACCCGCCCGCGCCTGGAAGTGGGAATTTGCGGCGAGCACGGTGGCGATCCGTCCTCGGTCGAGTTCTGCCACATGGTGGGGATGGATTACGTCGCCTGCTCGCCGTTCCGCGTGCTCACCGCGCGCCTCGCCGCCGCGCAAGCCGGCGCCAGCGACCAGTTGAAGGTGGAGGCGGGAAGAACGAAATGAGGCCGAATCGAAATCAAGAACCACGAAGGACACAAAGGAACACGAAGGAAACCCTCTCGATTCATAGCTTCGTGCGCCTTCGTGTCCTTTGTGGTTGATGAATTTGAAACACTACCTCGAGGAGATTCTGCTGTTTGACTCCCTCCTCCCGCCCTGCCATGATGTGGCGATGCCAGACCGGCGCCTCCAAATTGCCAGGTTCATCGGGAGCACGCCGAGCGTGGCTTACTGCGATGTATGCAGGTTAGCGTTCCGCACACGCCAGGAATTTCTCACGGACTTCGATAAAGCCAGACAACAACTCCAGGCGGATTTCGACAAGCACGAGTGCAAGCCCGAGGAAAGCGCCGTCAACGACGCCCTCAGTCATATCAAGTAAGTGGCCGCGCGTATTTTCAGTTAAAAAGAGATTGTCATCCTGAGCAAGCGCCCTTTGCGCAGCGAAGGATCTGGGCGAGCCGCGCGAGAAGGTCGCGTTCTTTGCGACCTAATAATCGCGCGTTCGGCTCGCTTCCTTAACTAAACCGCCCCTGCCCAAACCTGGCGATCCTGCATTTATGCGGTAGGATAGTTTCAGCTTCTAACTCGGTAAGGAGCCGGCCTCATGGCTATGCGCACTGAAAAACCTACTGCACAATACATGAATTATGCGCCCGCGGATATGAATCCGGAGCGGGATCTTCCCAAGGGGTTCATGGATTTTCTGCTGCCGCTGCACAAGCAGTTCACTCCCCGGCAGCAAAAGCTCGTAGCCAAGCGCGCGGAGGTGTTGCAGGCCTCGCATCGCGCCAAGGCGCCAAACTATTTGCCGCCGTCGGAAGCGACCACTACCAATTGGCATATTGACGTGCCCGAGTGGTGCGCTGATCAGCGCAATCAGATGACCGGCCCGGCCGATGACGCCGAGCTGACGGTGAAGCTGTTGAACTCAGGGTCTCCGGCCGTCATGGTTGATTTGGAAGATTCGACCGCAAACGCCTGGGATCACATCCTGCTGGCGGTGAAAAATACGATCGCTGCTTACAAGTATGAATTGGGCTACGACGACAAGAAGCGGCAGAAGCGGGTCACCGTGCAACGCTCGAAAACTGTCACCTGGGTGCGCCCGCGCGGGCTGCACCTCAGCCAGGGAGGAGTCTTCAAGAACGAAATCATGTCAGCATCGGTGTTTGATCTGGCGCTGATCTGGTACCAGATTGATCCCGCATGGTTGCCGCACAATTTCTCGGTTTACATTCCCAAGAGCGAGTCGGCGGAAGAAGCTTTCTGGTGGCGCGATCTGTTTCAGGTTTTCGCCAAACAGAAAGGCCTGCCCAAGGATTACATCAAATGCATGGCGCTGGTGGAGGCGCATCCGCTGGCGTATCAGATGGAGGAATTTCTTTTCAATCTGCGCGAGCACTGCCTGGGATTGAACCTTGGACGCTGGGATTACATGGCGTCTTTGATTGATTTCATGCTCGAAGACCCTAACTGGATTCTTCCCGACCGCAACACCATTCCGCACGACGTTGCTTTCTTTCAGAACTTCCGCACCTTGATGCCGGAAATCTGCCACAAGCATGGAGCGCATGCCATCGGCGGCATGACCGCGCTTTTCCCCAGCCGCACCGACCCTGAGCTGAACGCACGCGCCCTGCGAGTTTTGGAAGAAGACAAGAAGAACGAGTCCAGTTGCCTGATGGATGGCGCCTGGACCGGCCATCCCGATCAAAATGAAATTGCCGTGGCGCAGTTTCCCTATCCCAATCAGATTGCGAAACGGCCGAAGTTGGCGAGCGTTCATCCCGACCTGAGGCCGGTGCCGAAAGGCGTGGGCAAGATCACTCTCGCCGGAACCCGGGCGGCGGCGCGCACGGTGATTCGTTATCGCAACGGAGTGCTCAACGGAAAAGGCGCCAGCCTGCTCGATGGCTACATGGAAGACCTGGCGACCGACCGCATTTACCGCTTGATGATCACGCAGCGGGTGCGGCATAGAGTCACCGTGCCCGGTGATGACGCCAAGCCGATCACGCACAGCGCGGAGCTAGTGACACGCATTTTCGATGAAGAGCTGGCGAAGATTCAGCGCGATTTACCCAGCGAGATTGACCGCAAGGCGGCTGAAGCGCTGCCTGAGGCACGGCGTCTGGCCGAAGAGATGATCGTACAAGGACACCACTCACCGATTTAGGGAACTGATTGAGCTGTGAATTTCGCGCGAGCTCCGCACGGGGAGGTGGCAGCCTCCCCAACGTCTCGGAAGTGTCGGCCTTCGTATCCTGTTGGAGAATGGCTAGGCTGGCGAGGAGGTATGTCATGAAAAGGCTTATGAAGCGTACTAGCTTCTGTTTGCTGCTCGTCGTTGCAACGGCGTCTGCCAACGACGAAGCGGTCCCACAGAGTGGAAACGCTTTCCTACATCAGTGCGGATTACCAAGCCCAGGCCACAGCAAAGATCCGGCCCCACCTTTGTTCGGCTTCTGCTTTGGCTACGTTAACGGGGTGATCGACGGTGCGCTAATGGCAACTGCTCCGGCCTTCCCCTTCTGCACACCGGAAGAAGGGGTCACGCGAGAGCAGGAGTACAGGGTGGTCGTGAAGTTTATGGAGGACAACCCGGATGCCGATCATCTTCTCACTGCGTCACTTGTGATTAGTGCCATGCAGAAGGCTTGGCCGTGCGGATCTTCGGGCCCGGCCAAGAAGTAGGGCTGTCGCGCTGAAATCCAGGCTTACGCGGAGGTGTGGGATCGTGGCTCTGAGGCTTTCTGGAGCGAAGTCTTTCAGCTAGAATCACAATTGCACTCACTGAAGGGGATCATGCGAACCTTTGTCTATAAACGAACCCATAAGCGTGATCCTGATAGCCAAGGTCGCTTCGGTATTGAGGACTGCATGGGCAGTCTTAGAAAATGTGACTTCGACGCTGTTATCGGAATTGGCGGAATTGGTGCGTGGGCAAGGAAAGAAGGTATCAGCCGAAAGCTGACTTGGATAGGGATCGGCGCGAGAAAGCAGCCGCTCAGTGCCGGGCGCGGGCCTTTGCTCACATTCGATCATTTTTTGCTACTTGAGGAAAATGGCGTAGATTTTGCTAGCATCGCACCTGCCCTTGCTCGGCGTTTGCTTCATGCGAAGGCCGCCAGATTCCTGTTTAGCGATGGCCTTAATAAGACAGAACAGGCGGAAGTGAGGCGCATTCTAAAGCTGGCTAGGGGTGCGCCGCCTTCGGTGGAACGCTACATCGGACGCCAGAAAAGAAGCGGCAATTGCGCTGCGGAGCACTGCTGCAGCAAGTCATTCGGATTCCTTGCGCGGTCTGGCGCCCCCATGAGTCCTGCGCCGGGCTGCTAGCTGCCGGGAGTAATCGCTACCGCTGGAGATTGCCCGCTCCATCCCCTACGAGTGATAATCGGCAAGGAAAAGCTTCAATCATCCCGGCACCAAGGCACAGGCGACAACGAATGACCCTGAAGTCTGTAGATACGCTGCTGGACGTTTTGCATTTTGCAGACAGTCATACTGCCGTTGTGGTTCCTGAACTTGGCATCCGGGTCACCTACGATGCGCTCCGGAAGCAGGTCCTCGCGATGGCTGATGCTCTGGCCTCCGCCGGAATCCACCGGGAGGATCGGGTTGCTATCGCGCTGCCGAACGGGTTGCAATCCATCGTATGCTTTCTGGCCGCCTCCATTGCTGGAATCGCCGCGCCGCTGAATCCCGCCTACCCGTATGAAGAATTTCTTTTCTTTCTTCGCGACACCGAGGCCAGCGTTTTGCTCTGTCCGCCGGTTGGGGCCGAATTTGTCCGCAGCGCCGCCGCCGACCTCAAGATACAGGTGTATGCCGTCGAGATGAACGAACAGGGAAACGTTCACCTGCTGAATGCGCCCAGTGGCAAGTCCGCAACTGAGCCGACCGGCGATGACGCCGCCCTCATCCTGCACACCAGCGGCAGCACGGGACGCCCCAAGCGGGTGCCGTTGCGGCATTTCAACCTGGCAGTTTCTTCGGCCAACATCGCCAACACTTATGCGTTGTCGCAGAACGATGTCGCCCTCTGCGTCATGCCGCTGTTTCACATTCACGGCCTGATTGCGTCAACCATGTCAACTCTCCTTTCTGGCGGAACGATCGTGGTTCCCGCGAAGTTCAATGCCTTGAATTTTTGGCGGACGGTGCGAGAGCATAATGTCACGTGGTATTCCGGCGTGCCCACCATGCATCAGCTTTTGCTGGCGCGGGCGCACTCCAAGCCGGTGGAGGCGGACTCCCTCCGTTTCATCCGCTCGTGCAGCGCGCCATTGTCCGCGGAGCTTATAGAAAAAATCGAAAACCTGTTCGGCGTACCGTTCGTCGAGGCTTACGGCATGACCGAAGCCTCTCATCAGATGACCTCGAACCCCCTGCCCCCGCGCCATCGCAAAGCGGGCTCGGTGGGAGTGGGCACCGGGTTGCGCATCAGGATCATGGACAAAAACGGTAATTCTCTGGAAAACAATCAACATGGCGAAATCGCCATCCAGGGTGCGAATGTATTTCGTGGATACGAAAACAATCCGGAAGCGAACGCCCGCGCCTTCGTCAACGGATGGTTTCGCACCGGCGACCAGGGGTTTCTCGACGACGATTGTTATCTGCATCTGACCGGCCGGATTAAAGACATCATCATCCGCGGGGGCGAAAATATTGCGCCCCATGAAGTGGACGAAGTTCTGCTGAAACATCCCGCAGTCGCAGCGGCAGTTACATTCGGCTGTGCGCACCCCACGCTGGGGGAGGAAGTGGCAGCGGCCGTGGTTTTGCATGAAGGGCACGCCGCCACGGAATCTGTGCTGTTGAAGTTTTGCCGGGAGTGGCTGGCAGAGTATAAATGTCCCAGAAAGATATATCTGGTGAAGAGCATTCCGACCACTGCGACCGGAAAAATTCGCCGGCGCGCTGTCGCCGCCGCCCTGGTGGATGAAGCCCGATGAGGCCCGCCCGATGAAAGCAGCCCGATGAGATTCCTGATCGCCGGGGCCGGGGCTATCGGAGCCTATATCGGCGCCCGCATGGCGCGCGCCGGCTTCGATGTCACGCTGTTCGCGCGCGGGCCGCATCTTCGCGCCATGCAGGAGCGCGGAGTGCAGGTCAAAAGTCTCGATGGAGACTTCGAGGCGCGGCCTGTCATCGCCGGTTCGCTCGAAGAAGTCGGATTGGTGGACGTCGTCTTTCTTGGCGTGAAGGCGCATGGCCTGCCCCAGCTTGCGCCTTTATTGCAACCGGTCTTAGGTCCCGATACGGTAGTCGTCAGCACGCAGAACGGAATCCCGTGGTGGTATTTCCAGGGCTTCGGCGGCGAGTGGGAAGGAATTCATCTCGAGCGCGTCGATCCCGAAGGCGTGATTTCCGCGGCGATTGAGGCGCGACGCGTGCTGGGCTCCATCGTTTACTTCTCCACTGAAATCACTTCTCCGGGAGTCGTGCAGCACACCGAGGGCAACCGCATCTCGCTGGGCGAGCCGGACGGTACCCGGTCGGATCGCAGCCGCAAGATTGCCGAGGCGCTCATCGCTTCCGGCCTGCGTTGTCCGGTCACGCCCCGCATCCGGCATGAAATCTGGGTAAAGCTTCTGGGGAATGCCTCGTTCAATCCGGTGAGTGCACTGACCCGGGCGACGCTGGTGCAGATGGCCCGCGATCCCGACGTCGCGGCTGTGGTTCGAAACACCATGCAGGAAGTGGAGGCGGTCTCGCGCAAGTTGGGCATGGAGCTGCCGGTCTCGATTGACCAGCGCATGGCGGGCGCGGAAAAAGTCGGTGAGCACAAGACCTCGATGCTCCAGGATCTCGAAGCCGGTAGGCCGCTGGAACTGGAGGCGCTGGTCGGCTCGGTCGTGGAGTTGGGAGAGCGCGTGGGCGTTTCCATGCCAAATCTGCGAACGGTTTACGCCTGCACGAAACTGCTGGCGGAATGCCGCCCCAGGTAATGACTTTCGTGACTTGGCCCGAAGCGAGGTCAGCGAGTAGCGTAAGATGTATGAGCAGTTGTAATACTCCTCGAAGAAAAAGGGCCGCGATGGCGACAGCGTCCAGGAATCCCAAATCCGCCAAAGATACTCTCGTTGACAGGTTCGCAGCTCTAATCGAGGCGCAGAGAAAGAAACTCAGGCCCGAGCAATTTCAGAAGGCCGAGGAGAACTTCGAAAGAATCACTAAGAAAGCCCGCGCCGCTCGCGCAAGGCGTCGCGAAACAGCATAGTCCACTTCCATAGTTCCTCTTTGCTCAGGTCAGGCTTGTAGCCTTTAACCGCCTAAATAAAATCCTCTTCTGAGCCATAATCAAGAATGAGGTGCACCTTTTCGGCAAACGACTCCTGTCGCTGTTCCTGTTCGCGCTGTGCGTCTGTTTTTGGAGGTTTGAGTTTTCTTGCCATCTGCCGTTAAGTAAAACCTCGCACTCTCGGTTCGGTATCCACTCGGTCTCAGCCGCTGGGCTTCGGGTATCCGGCCCCGGCGAAGCTGCCTGTGAGTTCAGTTGAATATAACGATGGCGGGTGCAAACATTGCCAGGGGATCCACTGTAGCTGATCCTTAGCGCCGTTTGTCTGACCGACAATCGGCTTTCCTTATCACCCTGAAAAAATATTTTTGCCCTGCCTTGCTTTTGGGCTTGACAACGGGTGTATTATTCCTCTGGTCCACTTATCGGACCAGTTCGGAAGCAGCAATGCCTGTCACGCTCAAATCCGACTTTGAAGCGATTCGTCGCAACAAAGTTTATGAGGAAGTCGCGCGCCAGATCGAGCGGCTGATCATGAGCAAGCTTCAACCCGGCGACAAACTGCCTTCGGAGCGCGAACTGGCGGAGATGCTGGGCGTAAGCCGCAGCTCGATCCGTGATGCGATTCGCAGTCTCGAACTGGTGGGCATGGTGGAACCGCGTCAAGGTGCCGGAACCATCGTTCGCGAAATTTCGGCGGAACAGCTGGTGAATCCGCTCTCGAATGCGCTGGTTCGGCAGCAGGCGCTGGTCAGCGAGCTTCTAGACTTTCGCAAGATGCTGGAGCCGCCGCTGGCGGCGCGGGCCGCGACCCACGCCTCGGCGGAGGAAGTCGGAGAGATGGAAGACATCCTTCATCGGCAGGATGAGAAGCTGGCCCAGGGAGAGTTGGCCATCGCCGAAGATTCCGAATTCCATTACGCTATTGCCCTGGGTTCGGGCAACAGCGTGGTGTTGAAGGTTCTGGATCTTCTGATGGACTTGCTGCGCGATACGCGCGAGCGTTCTTTGCAGGTCGAAGGGCGCCCGCAGAAATCACTGGCTGGGCACCGGCGAATTCTGGCGGCCATCAAGAAGCGGGATGCCGAAGCTGCGAAAGCTGCCATGCGCCGCCACATCGAAGACGTTGAGGAGATTGTTCTGGAAAAGTTGTAACGCTTTTGCTGGCAAAATTTTCGGGGTTCAATATCGGAGGCTTTCAATGGGCCGGTTATTCGCAATCGAAGTTATCTATCGCGGAATTTTTCAGAAAACCCTGGGCACCAGAATCACGCGCTCCATCGTCCTGGCTGCGCACGAAGAAGGCAAGCTCGGTATTTCCTTCGGGCGGTACGGAGACAGCCCGGAGCGCAACGGGATTCCAGCCAAGAGCTTTGCCATTGTAGCCACCGACCAGCAAACGCTGGAGGAAGGCATGGCGAAGTACGAGCCCAAAGAAGTTGACATCACAATCGCCGTGGACGACACCTTGTGCAAGGGCGTGGAATCCTGGGCTTGGTATGGCTTGCAGCCAGTGAACCGGCTGCTGAAGCCCGGCGGCACACTGATCGTCACCTCGCGCGAGGGACCGGATTCGATCATCTCCATGGCGCACCGCAAAGAGACGCCTTATAACCTGGCGATTCTGAAAGGCACGGTGAGCTTTTCAGGGTTGTGGGTTTACAAGGAAGATCACACCGACGTGCGCATCCTGGGCGCGATTTCAAAGATCCTGCCGGAATTGTTCAGCCTGAAGTCGGTGCAGAAAGTCATCGCGGATCAATGGCACGACCCCGTGAAAGCTGAATCGGCGGCGCGGGCCCACGAGCGCATCAGTACGATTACGGTCCAACCGAATCAGGGCAATCCTGAGGTTCCGTACAAATTCGATCTGCCAAGCTGGCACGAGATGGGCGACGGCATCGCTATTCCCAGCATTCCGGCCGGTGGGGCGATGGAGGACCCGGTCAGCCATGCCGAAGGCGGTTTCCAGCCTGACCGCAATCCAACTTTCAAGAAGTTCAGCACCCGGACCATGCGGCCGGTGGTGAATTTCGATACCTGCATCAAATGCACACTGTGCTGGTTGCAGTGCCCGGACTCCTGCTTCGACGTCACTCCCGAAGGCCTCTATGACGCCAACATGCAAGCCTGCTGCGGATGCGGCGTTTGCGAAGCGGTATGCCCGGTGAAGGATTGCGTCACCATGGTGAACGAAACCGAATTCCACGATAACTCCAGCCAGTGGGAAGCGTGGAGAGAAAACAAAGAGGGTTACCAGGCCTGGCTCGCGGACAAGATCAAATCGCGTCCCGAGCGTTCGCACGGGTTCCGTTACCGTGGGCAATATGAAGAGCAGGTTCCGGGAGCGCTGGAAATCGCGAACAAGGCATAGCAAATTTTCAGGAGGGAAGTTTTCATGGCAACACTAGCGGCTGTCGAAGAACAACGTAAAACCGAAGAAACAGCCCTTATCACCGGCAGCGAGGCCATCGCGGTAGCGTGCAAGCTGGCCGATGTGGATGTCATCACCGCCTATCCCATCCGACCCTATGACACCGTCATGCAGTACGTTTGCAAGCTGGTGTCGAACGGCGAGATGGATTGTGAATACATTGTGGCGGAAGGCGAACATTCACAATTTGAGATCGTCAAGCATGCCTCGGCTGCGGGAGCGCGCGTGTTCTGCGGATCAAGCGGCGTGGGCTGGATGTACGCCATGGAAGCGCTGACGGTGACTCCTGCCCTGCGCATTCCCATGATCGCCATGGTAGGAAACCGGGCGCTGGACGATCCCGGAGCATTCGGCGTGGAGCACAACGACGCTCTTGCCGTTCGCGATCTGGGCTGGCTTTTGACTTGGGTGGACAATGCGCAAGAGGCGCTGGACACGGCGCTGATTGCCTATCGCGTGGCCGAGACCCGAAGCATCTTTTTGCCCTGCGCGATTAGTTGCGACGGAGCGTTTCTCACTCACTCGCAGGCGCTGGTCAAGATTCCATCGCAGGAAAAAGTGGACGAATTTCTGCCGCGTTATGATCGCGCGGACTTGTTGCTCCATCCTGACAATCCCATCACCGTAGCCCCTCAGGGTAACGAGGACTGGGTGATGGAAATCCGGCGGCAGAACTACGCGGCCATGGAACGGGCGTTTGGCGTGATCGAAGAGGCCTACGTTGACTTCGAGCGGATTTTTGGCCGCTCCTACGGCAATCCGTTCTTCGAAGAGTACATGACCGACGATGCCGACGTAGTCCTGATGGGCATGGGGACTCTTTCCACGCCGGTGAAGGTTGCCATCCGGCACATGCGCAAGGAAGGCAAGAAGGTCGGGTTCGTGCGCATGCGCTGGTTCCGGCCGTTTGCCGCCGAAGCACTGGCAAAGTCGTTGCAACGCTTCAAAGCTGTGGGAGTCGTGGACCGCGACTACTCCTTCGGCTCACCCTATCTCGGAGGCGTACTGGCCGGGGAAGTCCGGCACGCACTCTACCCGGGGAAGGGCAACAAGCCGCCCGTGATCGGTTTCATTTGCGGCCTGGGCGGACGCGAAGTCACTCTGCCAGATGTGGAAAAAATGGCCGACGCAGTTTACCGGGCGGCGGAAGGCAAGCCACAGCCGCTTACTCAATGGATTGGATTGCGAGAGTAATCCGTTTTTGCTGATGTGCGTACAGCATCAGAAAGGGGCGAAAGCATATGGAAACTTACATACAGATTGATCCGACCCAGAAACTGGATCCGTTCAAGGCAGTCAAGAAGCTGCCTTTGGAGGAATATTTCACTTCCGGTCACCGCACCTGTCAGGGTTGCGAGTCGGCGCTGGTGATGAAGATGATGGCCAAGGCGGCCGGCCCCAGGACGATTGTGCTGGGAAGCACCGGCTGCATGTACGTGGCAAACACCACGTATTACAGCACTTCCTGGGTACTCCCCTGGATGCACACCCAACTGGGCAGCAGCGGCTCGGCCGCTCTGGGAACCGCCGCCGCACTCAAAGCGCTCATGCGCAAGGGAAAGATGAAAAAAGAGCCCATCAATGTGATAGCATTCTGCGGCGATGGCGGCGGCGCAGATATGGGCGTGGGTGCAATCTCCGCGACCCTCACTCATCCTGACTACAACTGCCTCATTTTGATGTACGACAACGAGTCGTATGCGAACACGGATATTCAGCTCTCCGGCAGCACGCCGTGGGGCGCGAACACGACGTTCAGCACGCCCGGCAAGGTGAAAAGAATTATGCACCGGCGCTGGAAGAAAAACATGGCGGGCATGATGGCCGCGGGCCATCCAACCTGCCGGTATGTTTCGACCGTGTGCATGTCGTACGGCCTGGCTGCAATGAACTCCATCCGCAAAGCTTTGGCGATTGGCGGGCCGACGTTCATTCACTCGCTCGATCCCTGCCCCAAGGGTTGGGACTACGATCCCTATATCTCCCACGAGCTGGGGGAACTGGCTGTGAATACCGGAGTGTGGCCGCTGTATGAGATTGAAGACGGGCACTTGCGTCTTACCGGCAGAACACAGCAGATTGCCGCCAAGAAGATCCCGCGGCAGCCGGTAAAGGATTACTTACTAAGGCAGGGAAGGTTTGCGCACTTTACCAACGATGATATCGATTATTTCCAGAGTAAGGTCGATGAGATGTGGGAAAAGTGGCTGGTTCCCGGCGTGATCCCAATCCGCAAAGAAGTGGAGGCTGACCACTCGCCGGCATAGAGTGCCGGCGGAAGGCGGCATCGCTCACCTGTGCGGAACGATCGCGGACAAGTAGGGGAACTGGTGGTGTGGAAACGTACTCTAAAAGTCTGATAGACACCGAGGAGGTGTATCTATGGCTGCCCCTACAGCCGCAGTTGCTTCTAAGGCCAGCGATCCCAACCGCTGGGTAGTTCTTCTGTTCAGCATTCTCGGCATGGTGGCGGTGGCGAATTTTCAGTACGGCTGGACCCTGTTCGTGCCGCCGCTGCAAAAGCACCTCAAGGCAGATCAAGCCCTCATCCAGGTGACCTTCACCGTTTTCGTGCTCCTTGAGACCTGGCTCGTCCCCTTCGAGGGCTGGCTGGTGGACACGTTCGGCCCCAGGTTACTGGTGATGCTCGGGGGCGTGTTGGCCGGCCTCGGCTGGGTGGGAGCTGGAAAAGCCGAGACGCTGACCGCTCTGTACCTTTCCTACGCCGTGGCTGGGATAGGCGCCGGCATCGTGTACGGCACAGCCATTGGCCTCGCTATGAAGTGGTTTCCGGACCACCGCGGGCTGGCGGCGGGACTCACGGCGGCGGGCTTCGGCGCCGGATCAGCCCTCACGGTTGCGCCCATCGCCGACATGATCAACTCGGCCGGCTACCAGGCGGCGTTTATCCGTTGGGGGATCATCCAGGGAATAACCGTTATTGTGGCGGCATTCTTTCTCAAATCGCCGCCGGTCGGCTGGATGCCCAAAACCTGGAGGTTAAAGGGCAGCCCCGAGGTGAAGAAACGCCAGACGCAGGTGGATTTTACCTCCGGTGAAATGGCGGCCACGCCCAACTTCTGGCTCATGTACGTGATGATGGCGATGGTTGCGACCGGGGGCTTGATGGCAGTGGCCCAGCTCAAGCCAATGGCGGTTGACTTCAAGGTTGATAAGATACCAGTCCATCTGCTCGGTATGGTCATGCCGGCGCTGGTTTTTGCGCTCTCGGCTGACCGTTTGATAAACGGGCTATGCCGTCCCTTCTGGGGATGGATCTCCGACCACATCGGCCGGGAGATGACCATGACCGTGGCCTTCGGTTTGGAAGCCGTCGCCATCTACGTGCTTCTCAAGTTCGCCACTAACCCGCTGCTGTTCGTCGTCTTCAGCGCGTTCACCTTCTTCGGCTGGGGTGAGATCTACTCATTGTTCCCGGCGCTGTGCGGAGACTTCTTCGGTCGCAAACACGCTACCGAGAACTACGGTTTCCTGTACACCGCCAAGGGCACCGCTTCCATGTTCGTGCCCATCGGCTCGGCGCTTGCGGCAGGCAAGGCTTTCGACTTCCGGGCCGACATCCTGCTCCTGCTGGGCGGGGTATTGGTGATGTTCGCAGTATTCCTGGCGCCTACGGTGCTTCGCGTGCAGTTGGGCCGAAACGCCAGGGCCATACTGCTGGCTGTGGCCGGGGTGCTGATTGCCTACGGGATCATCCTTACTGTGGTGCCCACGGTTTGGACTCCGTTCGCCGCCAAGTTCGCCATGCCGAACATGGGTTGGAAGGGCGTGTTCCGGTTTGCCATCGTCTTCGATGTCTGTGCAGCACTGCTCGCTTTCTTCGTGCTTCGCCGGATGAAGGCACCGGTCCACGATGAACTGACAGGCGTCGCCCCGCGACTGACGCCCGCCAAGGTCCGCGGCGCAGCTTAACAGCTCCGCTCGCCAGTTCGGCGTAAAACCAAAAGCTCCCTTCCTTGCGAAGGGAGCTTTTTATTTCTGCGGATTGCCTTCGACTTTGACCGGCGGGGGCTCCGGTTCGGCGGAGCCGTCGGCGCGCGGATCGGATGCTCCGTAGTTTACCCCGGTCTTCGAATCGTGGAGGACCGCTTGCCCGCGGCCCATGGTGGTCGAGTACTCGCCCCGTACTTCAAATTTGTGCCCTCTTGCAGAAAGCTTCTGCCGGACCTCAAGCGGGACTCGGGCCTCGATCAAGATGTTGCATCCCCGCTGCGGGCTCACGGTGAAGCGGGCATTTTCCAGAGCCGCCTGAATATTCATGCCGTAGTCCACGACGTTAGAAACGAATTGCGCGTGAGCCAGTGGCTGGTTCGGTCCGCCCATAATTCCGAAGCCGATATGCTGATCGCCATGCTCCATGAAGGCTGGAATAATCGTATGAAACGGCCGCTTGCGCGGCCCGAGCACATTGGGGGAAGACGGATCGAGCGAAAACAAGGCTCCGCGATCCTGCAGCACAAACCCCATGCCGCGCACGGTAATGCCGGAGCCAAACATCTCGTAGTTGCTCTGAATCAGCGACACAATGTTGCCATCGCGATCCACCACCGAAAGATATGTCGTGTCGCTCGTCGGCGGCGCGCCTGCCGCAACATCGCAATTGGCTTTGTTGGGATCGATCAATTTGGCGCGTTGCTTCGCATAGTCCTTCGAGAGCAATCCCTTCACCGGAACTTTGGCGAAGCGCGGATCGGCGTTATAGCGGCCCAGGTCGGCATAGGCCAACTTCATGGCCTCGATTTTTTTATGCAGCTCGGGCACGCTAAGCGGGCCGCCGGGCGAAGCGCCAGAGGTCTCCATGATATTGAGCATCTCCAGCGCTGCCATGCCCTGGCCATTCGGAGGGAGTTCATAGATAGTCCAGCCACGATACGTGGTTGAGATGGGCTCGACCCATTCGGGAGCAAACTGCCCAAGGTCATCCGCGGACATGGCGCCGCCGAGGCTCTGAGACGTACTCAGAATCTCGTGCGCAATCCTGCCCTGGTAAAAGGCAGACGCTCCATCCTGCGCCAGCAATCGCAACGCTTCCCCAAGCCCGGGATTCTGGAAAATCTGTCCGACCGCCGGAGGCTTGCCATCCGGAAGGTAAACGCGGCGGCTCTCAGGATCGCCGGAGATCGATTCCATCGCCTCGCCCCAATAAGACGCGATGACTTCGGGGACCGGATAGCCAGTGTCAGCGTAGAAAATCGCAGGCTGGAATAGATCGCGCCACGCGAGCCGTCCAAAACGCTGGTGCAGCGCCTGCCATCCCGCCACTGCGCCGGGGACCGTCACCGAGTCAATGCCCACCACGGGCATGGACGTCAATCCTTTTGCTCGCAGACGCTCGATGGTTAGGCCCTGCGGCGCCCACCCGCTGGCGTTGAGTCCGTAAAGTTTACCGGTCTTCGCCTCCCAATAGAGAGCAAACAGATCGCCGCCCATGCCGTTCATCATGGGCTCGGTCACGCCGAGGACGGCGTTGGCCGCGATGGCCGCATCCGCGGCGGAGCCTCCGCGGGCCAAAACCTGCGCCCCCGCGACCGAAGCCTGCACATGGCTGGTGGCAACAATTCCGTAACGCGTGACTACCATGGATCGCGCATGAGCGCGGTCTTGCGCCGGCATGGAGGAAGCAAGCAGCACGAGAGCGACTGTAACCCGAATCGAAATGTTCATGCTACACCGCCAGATGCTGTGACGCGGCGTTCTAAATCCCAATCAACCACCAAGGACACCCTTCGACTTCCCCTTCGACTTCCCCTTCGACTTCCCCTTCGACTTCCCCCTCGGCTTCGCTCGGGGCTTCGGCAAAAACAGGGCAGGCTCGTCACACAGACGTCCGCATCCTGGAGTTCCTTGGTGTACCTTCGTGCCCTTCGTGGTTAATAAGACATTACCCGATCTCACGGGCATTGCGCCCGGACCGCCCACGCCCGCGCGGGCAGCACAATCGCTCCGTCCGCGTTCGCGGGCAGCGAAGCTCTTAATCGCTCGCGGATTGCGTCGCGCACCTGCTCGCTGCGGCTCGCGAGATAGTGCGGTGCCGAACCTTGCCCCGTCAAAAACGGCTCCCAGTAGTCATCGAAACCGGAGAAGCGGGTCTCGATGTCGAGGGCGCGGACCGCAACCTGCTCAAGATTTGCCGTTTCAAAAAATCTCCGCAGGCCCTCTGGGGTGCAGAATGCGAACCGTCTTCCCTGGTCGAACGCCAAAGCCTCGGGATCAAATTGCAGCGCTGCGTCCCAGAACTCGCGGACAAAACGCGCTCCCTGCTGGTAATCCCAAAAATAGGCCGCGATGGTTCCACCGGGGCGCGTGACGCGCCGCATTTCGCCGAGAGCGCGTTCGGGAGTTGGAATAAAGTTCAGCCCAAGGCCGGAGACGGCAACATCGAACCTGTGCTCCTCGAAGGGCAGCGCCATGGCATCCGCCACGTCGAACGTTACATTCGCGTGAGCGCGGTGCTCTCGGGCAAACGCGATCTGCGTGGGAGCGGCGTCAACGCCATGAACGCTCGCAGGTGAGCAGCGCTTGGCGATGGTCTGGCTGAGAACGCCGGTCCCACAGCACACGTCGAGCCAGCGCGCGCCCGGCGGGACGCTCAGCCAGTCCAGAAAGTCATCCGCCAGCAACTGGCTCCAGCGGCCCATCCACGCGTCATAGGCCGGGCCGGAGGTCCATTTGTCTTTCGTTGTTTGCCCGGCCGGCATGGTTTCAATGTTCCAGAAAGTTCTTCTCTGTGACTCTGTGGCTCTGTGGTGAAGGATGTTGGGCGATTATTTCACCGCATCCGCGCCTGCCTTGGCGCACTGGCCGTCGTGCTCGCTGCTGTCTCCCGAGAGCCCGATGGCGCCCACAATCTTCCCATCCATAACAATTGGAAGGCCGCCCTCGACTGGCACGGCTCCCTCCAGGCTCATCACGCGCAGCCCCGCGCCGCCGCCGGCCAGCGCATCCTGCAACACCTTGGTCGGGCGCTTAAACAGAGCCGCCGAGCGCGCCTTGTCCACGGCCACTTTGGCGCTGCCGAGCTGGGTATTGTCCATCTTTTCGTAGTAGATCAGGTTGCCGCCCGGATCGACGATGGCGACCGCCATGGTCCAATTGTTCTTCGCAGCCTCGGCGAGCGCCGCCGCCGCGGCTTTCTTGGCGTTCTCCACACTAATGGGCAGGCCATAAGGATTGGATAACTGCGCCAGTGCGCCAAAGGCGCACAACGTGGACAGCGCGACCAGCAAAGACTTCAGAATGTGAGGGGACATGCAGCTCCCTTTCCGGTTTGAGGATCGAACCGAACGTGACCGCACTGTAAGGCGGGGCGATGGAGAGTGTCAAGGCGGAGGGGTGCACGCGATGACCACATCTCCGTGAAGAGTGACCCTTTGCGCGGTTTGCAAACGGCTGCTTCCCGCTCGAAGCCACGGACGTTACTTTGCAAGCGTCCCACGCCTCGCAAAACACGAAGGAGCACAGGAACACGAAGGGGAACCCCGAATTCACGCCTTCGTGTACCTTCGTGCCCTTGGTGGTTGATGAATTTAGGACGCCACCCGCTACATCCGCCGCTTGACTTGCCCCTCGCCGAAAGCGTACTCTCGCGTGGAATTTTCGAGCATTCGTCCTCACATCCGAAGGAGATTGCGCATGGTTCCTCTGACCGCTCTGTGGCTTCCCATCCTGCTGTCGGCCGTCATCGTTTTCGTCGCCAGCTCGCTCCTCCACATGGTTCTGCCTTTTCACCGCAACGACTACCAGGCGCTCCCCGATGAGGACAAGCTCCTCGGCCCTATGCGCGCTGCGGGCGTGAAGCCCGGCCTTTATGTTTTCCCCTATTGCACCCATAAGGACATGAAGTCGCCCGCCGTGACAGAAAAATTCAAACAGGGACCGGTCGGGTTCATGACCGTGCGTCCCAGCGGCCCGGTTGCCATGCCGAAGTTTCTGGGCCAGTGGTTCGTCTATTGCCTGGTGATCGGATTCTTCGTCGCCTACCTCACCGGACGCACGGTCGCGTCCGGCGCGGACTATCTGGCCGTCTTTCGCGTCGCCGGTACCACGGCGTTCCTCGCCTATGGTTTGGGACACCTGAGCAACGGCATCTGGAAAGGCCAGCCCTGGAGCGTGACCATCAAGGAAGTCATCGATGGACTGGTGTACGGCTTGCTGACCGCGGGGACGTTTGGGTGGCTGTGGCCGAGGTAGCAGATAGCGGGCACGGCTTACCTGCGGACGAAAGGCGGTGAATTAGGTTCGCGCGCCTAAAGTTGGCTCGGCTGGGGGGACTACGCGGCTGCGGCTCGCCTGCTTCGCAAATCTCTCGCCCTCTGCCTGTGCTCGTGGGCCTTGGCAATGTTTCCGCCCGGACGAGCATAGAGAGCGCCGAGCCAGCGGTGAGCATTCAACATCCCAGGCATCATGAAGACCGCGGTTTCGAAAGCCAGAATCGCCCGCTCGTACTGTTCCAGTCGTGCCAGGGCGACGCCCAGATAAAAGTGCCCCGCAGGAAAAAGGTGCTGAAGACCGACCGCCGCCAGCGCTTCAGCCGCGGCAGATTCAAAGTGCCGGCGGCGCAATTCGACCATCGCCACGCCAAGATGGCCTACGGCCGAGTCGCCGTCAATCTCAATCGCTCGTTGAAAGGCGCGGCCGGCATCATCCCAGCGACGAGTACGCAAGTAGCTGTTGCCGAGGCGGATATGGAGGTCGGGCAAGCGCGGTTCGGCTTCCTCAGCCCGCCGCAGGTAAACCAGCGCTTCTTCCTGTTTTCCCTCCTCCTGCAGCAGCACGCCCATCAGCCAATCCGTCCAGGGTCGCGAGCCTCGATGCATCAGCGATTCGAGCACGCTGCGCGCTTCCGGCAGCCGCTTCGCGTCCATGTAAGCCTGGGCCAACTGGACCGCATATTGGATCCTTTCGGGGTCTTCGGCGCTGATTTGCTGCAGCAGCGGTATAGCCTCCAGGGGACGATGGGAACTCGCATAAACTCGGGCCAGATTGTACTTTGATTCGCGGACTGCCCTCTCTGCGGATTTTGCCTTATTCTCATCGAGGGGCTCGATATAACCAAGCGCCACCAATTGATCGAGCACGGCTTTGGCGGACTCTGGTTCCATTCGCAGTTCGGAAGGATGCATACCGCACTCCCCGCGCTCGGTCTCCCAGCTGGGAACGGTCTCGATCGCGGGCGGGTGTTCAAAGGCCTGCATCAATACCCGCCCGTCCATATCCTCGCCGACCGGCAGGCCAAACAAAGTGAGGATGGTAGGGGTGATGTCAAGGAGGTTAGCGCCATAGATACGCTCATCCTTCCGGATATGTGGCCCCTTCATGCAAAAGATTCCTATTGGGCGGTGCCACACCGCGGGGCCAGCCGCCTCTTTAGGCTGGTAACGAGGCCGCAGATGGTCAGAGTGAAAACCGTGATCCGAAGCCAGAATTACGGTTGCATCGGGTCCCGCCAGGTCCAGTAAAGTCTTGAGCATCATGTCGTGGAAGCGATACGCACCCACCATGACATCCTTGTAGATTTCAAACTTCTCTTCTGCCACGCCCTCCAACCGAGGCGGATAGAAGGACATGAAGGCGTGGCAGAAGTGGTCGATGCCGCTGTAATATACGGCCATAAAATCCCATTCTTCATTCTCCAGGATCCACGTGGCCGCGTTGTGGATCGAACAATTCTCCGCCAATATTCTCGCTAATGACGCCAGATGTCCGTCCTTATCCTGATCTACCTCGGCGGCCCGTGGGATGAATGGCAGAATCTCCTCCTGCGTCATCTCCGCGGGGTGAATCCGCAGCTCTGACAATGTGTCCCGCAAGCTGGCAGGGTGGATCGACCCTTCGGGCAGGGGCCATGGTTGATCAAGCGGCGCAGTCGGAAGAGCGAACAGAGGCGACACATAAACGCCGTTGATCGGCTCGGCCGGATGCCCGGCATACCAACCCAACACGTGGCTGCGCAGGCCGCGTTGCATCAGGATATTCCAAATGGCTTTTACCTTTCGCGAGATGCTGGAGACAGGCCGGGTGGCGCCGGTCTGTGGGTCGGGCTCAACAAAGCCATGAATTCCATGTTTGTCAGCCAATTTGCCGGTAGCAATGGAGTTCCACAACATGGGTGACAAAATCGGGCGCAAGGTTGCCAGATTGCCCATGACGCCGCCCTCAATGAGGCCGTTGAGACTGGGCATCCAGCCTTTGTCGAGGAGGGGGTTGATCAGCTTCCAGTCAGCCGCGTCCCAGCCGATTAAGAGCACCTTCTTGGCAAGTCGTTCGCTCATATGGAAACCGCTTAGGAGTTGATCAAAAGCACAAAACGGCAGCGCGGTGGACTGTTTGTGGCCCTAGGCAGGCGTTTTTAGGACCGAGCATTCCCTGAGAGCGGGTCGGAAGGACCTAGCCAAGCCGATCAGCCTCGCGTTTTTCGCGGGCGACAAATGCGGTCTCTTGCCGCGCTTACTTAACGAACCGATCGACTGCCACGAATGTGACTCGACCAACGGGGCCGCCGCTCAAGAAAAAATATTGGGCCAAAGCAAACACGACATCTCGTCTCCACAGCTTTGGCCCGTAGCTTTCTTTCGCGCGCAATTATCCGCAAGGAGCGTACGGCGGCTGGCCGGGCTGCCGTTTTTGCTGGCGCCACTGCTTCACGCCTTTTTGGCCCTTACTCAACAGCCGAACCGAAGGAACTCTCGCAGCGTCAGGCTGGGCGTCCGCGGCTATTCCGGTGTCACCGGCAAGAATGGCGGTATTCGGCGAAGCCTGGTACGCATATCCGTCTAGAGTCGCCGCGACACCGAAGTTGGTAACGCCCGTGCCACTGCTAACGACAAAACTGGCCCATCCATAATGCACTTGACCGCCAAAAACAAAGCGCAACCCAAGATACTTGTTGGTCACATTCAGGAACTTACCGCTGGAGTTCTGAAAGGTAAACGTCCCCCGTGCACTTGAGGAGCGAGAAACGCATGCCATGTTCAGTGACTGAGATGCAACGCGAGCCCAAGGATTGCGGCCGGGAGGTCCAATTGTGCGGCCCTTTGGAAGAGCAACTGCACCATTCCCAATTTTCCACGCTCCGGCACCGGCGGGGTCTCCTTTGGCGTTGACCTGCATCAAGTCCTGTTCACCAAAAAAGGTACAAACGGTGCCGCCGTCGGTGTCACAAAAGGTCGCGACGGTGTTAACGACGTTGAAATCGTAGGTCCCATCATTGTTGAGATCAATCTGCAGCGTGCTGTTTTCCGCAATGGTGATGTCTGTAGGCGTGTAAACGATTTGGGCGTGGGCGCAGGGAGAAAATGCGAATACCCCGCTTCCCGCCAGTGTGTAGGCAAGTAAACGTTTGTCCAACTGCTGCCTGACTACGGGGGAAAGATCACGCGATTGTGCATTTGCTTTCCTTTCCCGCTTAATCGTGGATTTCATAATCGCCCTCCAGGGATCTCGATTTGAAAAAGCAACAATCCTCTGAGACAGCCCAGTATGTGAACTCGGTACCCGGTGCAGAACCAAAAGGCGGCTAAGTTGGCGGCAATTATTGGTCACACAATTGGGTCTGTCAAGTATCAGGGTGGTTGTTAACGCGAACGTAACGCGGGCTTCTCATGCCGATCGGCTCGCAAGCCGGGGGTGGTTAACAGGAAACGGAGAAAAACACCCGGCACGGGGCATCCGCGAACAACATCCCCACTACTCCTCCCTCCGCTGCTTCTGAATCTCTATGCCAAGCTGTTCCGCCTTCTTATAAAGATGGCTGCGCTCCAGGCCGAGGGCTTTGGCGGCGTTGGTGACATGATAATTACTGCGTCTCAGCTCGGCCAGAATGGTCTCGCGCTCGAAATGCTGCACCCGCTCCGCCAGTGGCCCCGAACTCCCGCCGGAAATGGGCGAAGCCGATAGAGCCTGAGGCAGCGCGGAGCGCACGGTTTCGACCGTTACCGGGCCGTCGCTCGACAACAGAATCACCCGCTCAATTACGTTGCGCAACTCGCGGACGTTTCCCGGCCATGAATAGGTCTGCAGCTCGGCGATCGCTTCGGGAGCAAAGACGATCGGCTTCCAGTTATTCTGCGCGCAGACCTGGGCGGCAAAATGCGCGACCAGGGCGGGGATGTCCTCCGCGCGAGCGCGCAGCGGAGGCAGCAGCAGGGGAAAGACGTACACGCGATGAAACAGATCCTGGCGGAACTTGCCCTCGCGCGCCAGAGCTTCCAGATCGCGGTGCGTCGCCACCAGCACCCGCACGTTGACGGCGATCGGCTTGTCTCCGCCAATGCGCTCGACTTCGCCTTCCTCGAGCACGCGCAGCAGCTTGGCTTGCATCGGCAAGGGCATGTCGCCGATTTCATCGAGGAAGATGGTGCCACCGTCGGCCTGCTCGAATTTTCCGGCATGACGTCCGGCCGCTCCGGTGAATGAGCCTTTTTCGTGGCCGAACAGCTCCGATTCGATCAGCTCCGCCGGCACGGCGGCGCAGTTCAACGCCACGAACGGTCCGGCGGCGCGCGGGCTGCGCTCGTGCAGAGTGCGCGCCACCAACTCTTTGCCGGTGCCGGTTTCGCCGAGGATGCAGACCCGCGATTCGCTTGCGGCAACCCGCTCCACCTGGGCCATAATTTTCTCCATGACCGCGCTGGTCCAGATGATCTCGTGTTTTCCCAGGCGCTGGCGAAGCTGGCGGTTTTCCGCTTCCAGGCGCTTGAGCTTGAGCGCATTCTCCACGGTCAGCAGAAGTTTGTCCGATGAGATGGGTTTTTCGAGAAAGTCCAGAGCGCCGAGTTTCGTAGCCCGCACCGCCATTTCGATGTGCGCTTGCCCGGACATCATGACCACTGGGACATTGACATCGGCTGCTTTCAGGTCTTCAAGGAACGCCAGGCCATCTTTGCCCGGCATGACGACATCGGAGAAGATCAAATCGAAGTTCTGGGACTTGGCGAGTTCGAGCGCCTTGGCGGCGTTGTCGCAAACCGTGGCCTCGTGGCCGGCGAGGCGGAAAGCGCGGGAGAGCGAGGCCAAGGTGTTGGCTTCGTCATCCACGATCAGCAGATTGGCTTTTTGCGGCATCGGCTTCTTTCCTAGACTTTGTCGCCTGCGTTATCCGGTGCGTCAAGTTTGTCGAGGTTGCGCGGCAATTCGATTTCGAACGTCGTGCCCTGCCCCGGCTGGCTGCGGACGCTGATGCGGCCTCCGTGATCGCTGACTACCGACTGCGCAATGGCCAATCCCAGCCCGGTGCCGCTGGACTTGGTCGTGTAATACGGCGTAAACAGCCGCGCGCATTCCTCCGGAGTGAGGCCCACGCCGGTGTCTGAAACTTCGATGAGAGCGTTGCCGCCTTGCTGACAAGTGCGCAGGTTGATCGTGCCACCTCGTGGCATTGCATCCATGGCGTTGAGTAGCAGATTCGACAGCGCCCGGTGCAGCAGGTCGGAATCGGCGGCAATAGGATTCATCGGCTCAGCCAGATTGAGCTTGCATTCTATCGCGGCAGCGCCGGGCGCGCGCAGCCGCGCCTGGAACAACCGGACGGCGTCGCGAACGGTTTCGCTTATGTCCACCGGCTGAAAATGCGGCAGCGGCATTTTGGAGAAATCGCTGAAGCGCGAAACGATGGTCTTCAGATGGGCAATTTCGGCCAGCAGTGTCGAGGAGCCTTCGGCAAAGATTTCGTCGAACATCGCAGGACTTTGCTGGCGGGCGCGCAGCAGATTTTCAACCGTTAATTGCAGAGGAAACAGCGGGTTTTTCAACTCATGCGCCAGACGCCGCGCCAGCTCGCGCCATGCGGCCACGCGCTCGGCTTGTATGAGGCGCTCTTTTTGCTGGAGTAACTCGCGCGTCATCTGGTTGAAAGACTCGGCCAGGTCTCCCAATTCGTCCCGCGAGGTGACCGGGACCTGCGTGCTCCAATCGCCGGCGGCAACTTTGCGCGAGGCTTCGACAAGCTGTTCCACCGGACGGCTGACACGCGCCGCCGCCCATCCGCTCAGCAAAACCGCCAGCAGCAGGCCGGCGCCTCCGGCCAGCAAGGCCGCGGTGCGAATGTGCTGGCGAAACTCAACATAGGGACGGCGGGAATCGCCGATCAGCAGGATTCCCATAATCTGGTCATTCTGGCCGTTGAGCGGGATCGCGCGAAAAGTCTCGTCATCGGCTGCATCAGACGACCAGTGAACTAACGTCGAAGCCTCGCGCTTTTGCTGCTGGACCTGCTCGATGAGCGGAGCAAGTTGATTCACTGACTGCGCTGCGCCAACCGGGGCGATCAACATTTGCGGAGAGAATCCCGCCGCCGGATTTTGCAAACTCAAGTTCCGGTAAAACATCGCCCGCATTCCGCTGGGCAATTCGAGGCTGGCAAGAAAGCTCTGATCGAGGCGGCGGCCACCCATCACATACAACGGTTTGCCGCCGAAATCGGCTGCGGCAATGGCAAACAAACCCAGTTCTGCGCTCTGCGGCAAGTCTTCCTGCTTGAGAAATGCTTCCTTTGAAATTGTCTCCGTTGAAAATGATTTGTCCTTGTAGCCGAATTTCGCCGGCCACTGAGCGGATGAGATGATGGTGCCCCCAGCATCCACCAGTTCCAGAAAATCCAACTGCTGATTTCGGGCAAGCGTGCTTGCCAGGTTGAGGTAGGCTCCGTAGTCCGGCGAACCACGGCTCAACGCGAGAGCGATCCGTGCCGTTTCTTCGCCGGCAGCGATGCTCTCCACATGACGGGCGATGTCTTCGCCGCGGCGATTAAACTCGCGGCGGAACTGGGCGACCAGCGCCGCGGTGCGGTCTTCGTTCGCGCGCTCAAAAGTGCGGCGGGCGACGGCGGAAACGATCCACACCACTGGCACGACGGACAGAAGCACCGTCGCGCCGAATGCGAGCAGAAGTTTGCGGCGAAGAATCATGGTTCTGGTGACGCCTGCATCGGCTGCCGTCGCGGGACGGGCTTTTCTGCCAGCCAGGCGTTTTGCAACCCCCAGCTTCCCGAGCGGTCTTCTCTCGCGTTCATCACGGTGTCGCGCACGGCGTAGGCGCTTCGCAAATGCAGCAAGGGAATGACGCGCCCCGACTGCAAAAGACTGTTCTCCGCCGCGTAGAGACTGTCAATCGAATCACCAGCACGAGGCGGCGCAAGTGCCAGAGCGGCGGCAAGCTCGGTGAGCGCAGTCTGGGCGTCCGGAGAAACCATGGGAATACGGGCAAGATGAATGTCAGCGGTATTTCCAGCGGTGATCTGGATGCGGAGTCCGGCCTCATTCGCGTTGAGCAGGATTCGATCGGCGATCACCCGCTCGACCGGATCGCTCGCGTCAAAGCTCAACGTCCACACTCCTGCCTGCGCAACTTGCGCGCGCTCTTCCTGAGCCGCCGTCATGTTCGCCGTCGCGGAAAACAGAAAACCATAGCCGGTCATCCCATTGGGCAAGAGGCTGCCCGTGGGTTCGCCCGCACCTTGCAGCAGCACGTTATTCAGCAGCCCGCGGTCAATACTGAGGGAAAGAGCCTGACGCAGATGCGCTTCTTCCGCGGATTGCCGGTCGCGGGCGAACACCAGAGCCATCAGTTCCAGCGGAGCCGAAGTCTGCACCTGGCGGCCCTCGGCTGCGGCGCGGCGGGCTTCCTCCGGCGCCACTTCGATCAAGTCTGTTCTTCCCAGGTCGAAAGAGACCGCCTGTTCGCGAAAACTCCTGCCCATTTCGATCTCGAGGGAATCCAGAAAGGCGCGGCCCGCCCAATCATCCTCCCGCGCGGCCAGAAGGAGCTTCTTCCCGGGATTCCATTGCGTGATTACAAACGGACCCGTGCCGTCAAGCTGCGAGCCATTGCGCTTCGCGATGCCGTTGCGGGACAGCGCCAGTTCAGCCGGAAGATTCGGAGCCGGCGAGTCCCGCTCAATCGTGAGCGCCTCGCCGGTGCAAAACACTTTCCAGCTCGGATTGGCCGCACGCAGCGATGCTGCCGCTACGGCGCAGGTGAGCGGGCTTCCGTCCTGAAACGTCACGCCGCTTCGCAAGTTAAACTGCCAGCGCTGGTCACCGGGGTCGGGTTTCCAGGATACGGCCAACGTGGACTGGGGCTTGCCGCCATCGTCCACAGTAACCAGGGTGTCGAAGATCAAGCGCGAGATATTGGAGAACCCCATCCAGTCAACCTGCTCGGGAGATGCCGGATCGAGAGACATGGGCGCGGCACGGACGGCAATGCGGAAAGCGCCGCCGTAGTGCGGACGGGTCGCAGCACCGACCCTTGCCACCAACAGCACGCTACTGATCGCAGCTAATAGAAAGCTGGTATGCCTCATATCTCCTCGTCTGGGAGTTTTGTGAAACTGCAATCACGCTGGCGTTATCCCACGCCGTCCAAAGTGCAGTGATTGCGCCCGACACTTCCGATGGCCGGCTCGCTCGGACGGGTTCGCGGTCTGGCATGTTGAACGCCCGCACCGCATCGCTTGCGCCCTCGCCCGCTTCGGTGGCCAGCACCTGCCAGCCCGACCCGCATCCGCTGCGCACGCTGGCGATATCGCTCCCCCATCCCTCGGTTGCGGCGATTTGATCTGTAACGCCGTCGATTAAATGAATGCGGCCGTCAAGGGCGGAAAACATCCACAACATGTACTTCTCGCGTGGCATCGCGGCTGCAGAATAAAACGGCGCAGCCGCAGTCTGTTTTACGATTGCCGGCGAGAGCGCTCCAGTAAAGAAGTTTCTCGTAGAGGTGAAAAATGCGCTGAGATTGACTTGATCAGTCCCCAACGGCCAGGGGTCGTCGCTGGCCACGCAGTTCACACTCAGCGGAAGATTCGCCATTGCCCGGCAGAGAACACTGGGCAAGTAGGCATCGAAGAGGTGGTCTTTACGCGGCACCAGCCTTCCCCGCAAATCCCGCGGCCAGGGTTTTGCATGACTGATGGCAAGCGATTGTTCGGGCTGCCAACGTCCCGCCTGCAACTTGTACAACGTGACGGTTTCCGGATCGAGCACCAGCATACGCTGCGGATTGCCGCTCAGCCGCGCAACATCAAGAATGCGGCTCTCCTGGCTCCAAAGCAGCGTCTTGTGAATGGTCAGCGGAAACTGCTCGCGCCCGTCTTCCACGGTGGCGGGGCGGGAAACGGAAATCATGACCACGGAGCGCTCGTTCGCGCCTTGATGAATGTCGGCGGCCCAAACGTAACTCTGCGGATTCTCGGAAAGATAAATCGTCACCGTTGCCGTGGCTTGCTCCGCTTTCACGGAATTCAACCCGGAGGCTTGGAGTTCCGTGACAATTCCCCGGCGAATCTGCTCCGTGTCGGCGGGGCTTAGAGATGAACGGTTCACGAGATCCAGAGCAACCGCGCCGGGGCCGGTCACAGCCGCGATTTTTGAAGCCAATTGCTTTTCCGGCTGTTGCCAATCGCCAGCCCAGGTCGGTGTAGCGCACACGAAAACAACGAGCGCAAAGAAAAGAGCGCGCAGGATGCGTGACAAGAAAATGCACATGCAGGCGATGCGCGCATTATAAACTGCGGCGCTGCTGTTGCTCTTCATGTCGTGATCTCGTCGTAGGTCGTTCGTCGTTGGTCGTTAGCTGTTGGTCGTTAGCTGTTATCTTGGCGGCTTCGGCGAAGCCAGCGGCTGGCAGCCAGTCCGCAACCAAGCCAGCTTCTATAACTCCCCTCACGGTGGCTCGGTTTAGCCAACGACCAACGACGAACGACCAACGACTAGCGACGCCCGACCTACGACGGGTCCACTCACTTCTGCGAATCATCCGCCTGATCCGCCTGGCTGCTGCGGTTCGCCATGTTCATGCTGCGCAGCACATCATTGGCAAAGAAGAACTTGCCGTCGGAGGGCACCATCATGATTTGCAGCTTGTCCGAAAGGCGTTCGGCGACGATTTTGTTAATCAAAAGGGGATTCATTTTCAGAATCTCGCCTTCGCTCTTCATGCGCTCGGCGTCGGCGACGGCGGTTACGCGAATGCGGTCGGCTTCGGCCTCGGACAGCAGCTTGCGCCGTTCCAACTCGGCTTTGCTGTCAATCACTTTGGCTTCCGCCAGGGCTTCGGCGTTCTTGACCGTGGTTTCCTTGCGCGCCTCGGCTTCCAGTTTCGATTGCTCGATTTGCTTTTGCTTCAACGGAAGAGTGTATTGCATGGCATCGGCTTCGGCTTTGGCCTGCAGCACGCGCACTTCAGCTTCTCCCTCCGCCCGCTTCACTTGTTGCGCTTTGGTTCCTTCGGCTTCGAGTTCCGAAATTTTCACCTGCTTTTGTTGGATTTCCGTGTCCACGCCCATGCGGTCGTTCTCCTGCTCCTTGAGCAGCAGATCCTCCAGCCCCTTGGCATATTCGGGCGGAAGCTGGATATCGCGCAGCATGACTTCCTTCACCATGATCCCATCCGCCGCCAGCTTCTGGGTAATAATGTCGGACGCACGCTGGCGAACCTCTTCGCGCTTCGCGGCAAAAACATCTCGCACCGTGTAGTTGGGCACAAGCTCACGCCAGGCGCTGGCCACCACGGCGGGCACAATTTCTTTGTCCACCGGCTGCGGCAGATTGGCCTGGATGTAGTCGAGGTGCCGTGCGTCAAGCCGGTAGCGCACCGTAATGGAGAGTCCCACTGTCAGGCCTTCTTTGGCCTGCACGTTCAGCGGCTCGTGCTTATCTTTGTCCCTTCCCTTGGCTTGCGGCGATGATGAGCCAGTTGAGCTCTCTATCGCGCCAGTGGTGAATAGCTGATCGCGAGTGTCGAACAGCGCCACGCTTTCCGCCAGCGGCGTGATGAAGTGCGCCCCGGGATAGAGCGTGCCGGGAAGAGTGCCGCTGGTCTGGCTCACGCGGACTCCGGCCATGCCGCTGGGCACGACGACGATTCCCAACGCGAGCACTATGGGTCCCCAGGCCAACAAGGCGAGCGCGAGCGACGCCCGCCAGCGCACATGCGGAGACGGAGGCAACGGTTCCGTACCGCCCTTGACCGCGTTTTTGTATTGCAGTTCGAGGTAAAGGTCGTGGATGAGAATCGCGGCGGCCACCACCATCATGGCGATGCCGCCCCAGGTGAGCAAGTATTTCAGGAACAACATGTTGTTCTCCTTATTATGCTTAACGCTTTTGCGCTGATTCGACCCGAGCCGCCTGCGGGACAAAAAACAGTCCCAGCACTTTTCCGAAGATCAACTCTTCCACCAGAATCGCGATGGCGAGCGAAAAAGCCAAACCCGCGATCACTACGGTTGCTGTCATTAGGAATTGCATGGTGTTCTCCTGAAACTCTCCTCATGATTCGTTGCGCGTTATTAGTTCAGACACCGGAAACGTCCGGCGCACGCCAGACTAACTGGCAGGTGAGGGGCCGGAGGGAGGATGTTGATTCCAGGAGGGTTGTGGACTCCGTTTTAATGTGAGTCGTGTGTCTGAGTACTCACTGTGTTGGGAGGGACACACGTCTTGGGCGAGTCTGGTTGGTTTCCAAATGCGAAATTGACTATAATGACTACTATAGTCATAGTTGGAGGGCGGAATGAGCGCAGGCACGTGGACGGTGGCGGAGGCGAAGGCGAAGTTTAGTCAACTGGTGGAGCAGGCGCACTCCCGCGGGCCGCAGACGATCACCCGGAATGGGCGCGTGGCTGTGGTGGTGGTTGCGGCCGAAGAATGGGAGCGGAAGGCGAAGCGAACTGGCAACCTGGCCGAGTTTTTGCTGGCCTCGCCACTGCGGGGCAGCGGGGCCACGGCCAGGCCATTGCCGGTCCGCTTGCGAAAGACTGAATTGTGAATTTCCTGCTCGATACCAACGTCATCTCGGAGACCATGAAACCGCGCCCCAACCTGGGTTTGCTCGGTTGGCTGGCGGAAGCGGACGAAGATCGAACGTTTTTGAGCGTTATAACCTTGATGGAACTGCGGTACGGTGTCGAGCGCATGGCGGCCGGCCGCAAGCGTAAGCGATTAAAAGAATGGCTCGATCACGATCTTCCCTCGCGGTTTGAGAGTCGAATTCTAGCGATTGACGCCCGTGTTGCCGACGCGTCGGGACGACTGGTGGCACGAAGTGAATCGCTTGGCCGCCCGATAGACACACGCGATGCTCTGATCGCGGCCACAGCGGAAATCCACGGGCTAGTTCTGGTCACACGAAACGTGTCGGATTTTGCGCCGACCGTGAAGGAGTTGTTGAGTCCGTGGAATTAGGGAAAAGGGAGTGGCGACTCACGTGCGCGGTTCTATGCCGGTAAGTGATCACGATATTCAAGTCTGTCCTCGGGAATGCCTAGCAAAATCAGCCGACGAAGAATGGAGTCGAGGACAAGTGGTTGCTGCGCCACGAGGAGAAACGGAGCATGCGATACATAGTAGAAAGAGGACAGTCCGTTCTTCCGCAAGAACTTCATCTTGGCTTCCCTTTGCGCTTCCCTTCCGAGTTCGTGCTTCCGATGATAGCTCTGGTCGTAGCAGACAATATACTCAGGCCCAAGGTCGTTGTTGAGCTGAACGATAAACGGCAGTGAGGCGTGCCGACCAGTTGCGCCAACTAGTTTCTGTGTTGGTAGAGGGATGCCGGTGTCGGGATCGAGTAGGAGGCCAAACCTACCCTCGCGGCGCGCCGCATCTAGAATTGGAATAGTGGTCAGAGTGGTGTACGCATCGCGGAGGCCTGGAGGCACGAAATCTGGATAGGCGTAGAGCCGTGCAATCGGAGCCAGAGCTTCGCAAAGGAAACGCTTTACGAGATCGTACGAATCGCCGAGATACTCTTTATCCATACTGCTACCTCCGCATTCATCTTAGCTGCGGCGTTTCGCGGGCGAGGGTGCCTTCGACTTCGCTCAGGGCAGGTCCGCGCCACACGGTTCGAGGCGGGATTCGAAGAAATCCTCCACGCGGGTGAGGATTTCGGGAGCGTTCTTTGATTCGTAGATCGCCTTCCTAAGCCCGGCGCTGCCGGGCACGCCGTGGGTGAACCACGAGGCGAATTGCTTCATCTTGCCGACGGCGTCCGGCAGTTCTTCTTCGATCAGCATCTGGAAGTAGGTGCGGATCATCTGGTAGCGGTCGGCTTCGGTGGGCGCATCGTAGCGACCGGTCTCGGTGTACTGCTGAATCTGCCGGAAAATCCACGGATTCGACGGAGCGGTGCGGCCGATCATCACCGCGTCGCATCCGGTTTGCGCGACCATGGCGCAGGCGTCTTCCGGGGAGCGGATATCGCCGTTGCCAATGACCGGAATCCCAACCGCATCCTTCACCGCTGCGATCCAATCCCAGCGGGCAGCCCCGCTGTAGCCCTGCTCCCGAGTGCGGGCGTGGAGAGCGACGGCGCACAGCCCGCAATCTTCGGCCATCTTCGCCAGCTCGACGCAGACGATGTTGTCGTCGTCCCAGCCGGCGCGGAATTTCACTGTAAAAGGAATGGTCACCGCTGCCCGGACGGACTTGAAAATCTCTCCGATTACGGGCAGGTCGCGCAGCAGGCCTGAGCCGCCATTGCATTTCACGACTTTTTTCGCGGGACAGCCGAGGTTCAGGTCCACCAGATCGAAGCCGAGATCTTCCACCATGCGGGCGGCATCGGCCATGACTTTGGGATCGCTGCCGAACAACTGCGCCGAGATGGGATGCTCGTCTTCATAAAAGTGGAGATAGCGCTTGGCCTTTTTGTCCTTGCCGCGGAGTATGCCGTCGGCCGAAGTGAATTCGGTCATGATCAGGCCGCAGCCGCCAAGATTGCGGATGAAACGGCGGAAGACCGTGTCGGTGACACCGGCCATGGGAGCGAGAACCGTGGCAGGGGAGATTGCGACGCTGCCGAGAGTCACCGATCCCGGGACAGACACCTGTGTGGCGCGGGCCTGCCCTGAGCGAAGTCGAATAGGATCCTCGCCCGCGGCCTTTGCCGGGATGTCCCATGCCTTGCGCATTACGGTCTGACTTCCAGATTTGGTGGCCGGCTCGCGGTGAATCGGTCGATTCGCTTGAAAATGGAAGAGTCCAGCCTGAAGCGCTCTGGCCTAACTACCAATTCGGCGGAGAGATTCCCGGCATGGTCTTCCTGGACGTGAATCAGGCCGATCCTGCCCATGCCGTCAGTCGAGTAGAGCGTCTGCATTCCGGGCTGGCGATTCTGGTTGTCGAAGAGAACCAAGTACTTGAAATGAGCGGGGACCTGCATTAGGTAAGAGACAGCGTTCAGGATGTTCGCCTGGCTCTTTCCTACGGTGACTTCAGCGACGTGAATCTCCCCACTACCTGAACGATCTACAGCCAGAACATCAACCCGACTGCTGCGATCCGGCCAGGGGGCGTCGAAAAACACCTTGGGTACGATCAATTGGCGACACAGTAGGTCAGCCACCGCGCTCTTGGCCCGCTCTCGCTGTTGTTCCGGACTAAGTACCGCCTTGTGCGACACGGAGGATCTCCCTGAAATAATTGTAAGCCCAGGCGTTGAACCTCTCGGCCTTATCTACAGCCATGAGCACCGCCTGGTTGTCGATTCGATGGTGCTCGTAAGCTACGGCGTTCTTCCATCCCAAAAGCCAGCTAAGATGGTCGATTCCCTTGGTATTCGAGACGCCGTGTGATGCGCAGATCTTGCCCAGTTCGCGAGCCGCCCGATCGTGGTCCTGATATTTCCCTCGCCTGCCTGTGATCCCAATCGTGATCGCATCCCCTAGAGAAACTGCGCTGTGAATCGCCAGCAGGCCTATGCCGGTTCGATAGGCTGGAATGTCGTCAACAAGCAACTTCATACCCTGAAGAAAATGGTCCGCTTTCTCGATATATTGCTGGGTCGCGATTGGGCTGACGTTCTTCAACTGCCACTTCACCTCAATAAAGTCGGCCCTGTTATTTTACCGCCTTCCCCGCTCTTACCAGATATGTAACAATTTGCATCACACCATCATGGCTGAAACTTCTTTGACACCCGCGTCCGAAACCTGGACTGCTCCGCGAATCATTTCCCGGCTGGTGATGGCTTTCCTGCTGGCCGAGGCGATCTGGGCCTCGCTGGTATCGCTGACCAACAATCTGGTGCTGCCGCTACTGGCCGGAGCCATGGGAGGAGACCCGGCCTCGCCGCTATATCTTGGAAAGGGGAACATCAACGTTGCAGGCTTGTTTTCTTCGGCTCTGGAGCTGTGTTTTGCGGGGCTGGTTGCTGTGGTCCTGGGCTTTTGGCCGCAGCGGACGGTTAAGGTCGTACGCCGGACAGTGAGAGTGAGTCCGGCGGCTGCACCGGCGACCATGCCGAAAGCAGCCTCGATGGCTCAGGCCGATGGCTCGGCTCCACAAGCCAGGGTGGCGGTCGAACCAATCGCGGCTGCCAAGCCCGTCGCCCTGTCCGCGCCTGCGCAGCCGGCGAAGCCGAAGCCTCCTAAGGACGTCTTCTACAACATTGTTGGAGAACCGATCAGCCCCACGGAGGACGACTAAAGCCCGCCGCTGACGCGGCACTTTCCGGCGGACACAACAAAGGCCTCCCATTCGGGAGGCCTCGATCTTATCGGCGGCACCAACCTCTTATTATTTCTTGGCTGTTTCCCCCGCCTTGGCCGCTTCCCCGGTCTTTGCGTACTTGCGGCGGAAACGCTCCACGCGGCCGGCGGTGTCCATCAGCTTCTGCTTGCCGGTAAAGAAGGGATGGCAGTTGGAGCAGATTTCCACGTGGATGTCGCCCTTATGAGTGGAGCGGGTGGTAAAGCTGTTGCCGCAGGCGCACATAACGCGCACTTCGTTATAAGCGGGATGAATGGCTGCTTTCATGATTTGTGACCTCGATTCGGAGCTATTCGATTCTATAGGACGGCCGCGGGATTCAGCAACCTGCAACTCGTTGCTTTTGCTTCACTTGCCGGGGTTCGCAGTTCACTAGCTGCGACCTATTCCGTTGTAACGTCATAAGCAACCACGAAGGGCACAAAGGTACACGAAGAAAACCTTCAGAATTCTAACCTTCGTGGAACTTCGTGTCCTTTGTGGTTGATGAATTCTCCAGAATCGATAGGCCCGCCAAAAATGAAAGCGGCAGGGCCGCCACCCTGCCGTGTCTTGTATCTGAAACTTGGGCCCTATTTACTGCGGTTGACAGCTTTCTTGAGTTCCGCTCCTGCCGAGAATTTCGCCACCTTGCGAGCTGCGATTTTAATGGTGGCCCCAGTCTGCGGATTGCGCCCGTTGCGGGCCTTTCTCTGCGAGACCGAGAAGGTGCCGAAACCAATCAGGGCTACCCGATCGCCCCTCTTCAGTGCCGAGGTGATGCTGTCCACGGCGGTGTCAATGGCGCCGGCTGCCTGAGTTTTATTGATCCCAGCACCGGATGCGATTCTGTCAATGAGATCGGCTTTGTTCATCGTCGCTCCTGGCAGGTTCCTTTGTTCTCAAGGCATGCGGGAGAGGAGCACTCCCTGAGCTTAGAAACCCGGCGGCCCTATTTAGCGCCTGCGCAAGGCAATTGTCAACTGTGGAAATCGGCGCTGGATGCTGCTTTTGGTGCGTCTGGCCGATTTCTTGTCTGGGGGCTGGAAAAGTCGCCAAAGAAAACCGCTCTCGGTCGCCGGTTAGCGACAGCGAAAAGCGGCTGTTTGGGAGCAAACCTGGAGGCCCGGTTAGGTCAGTCCCCCGAGGGCATCAATTCCGGACTTGCCTCCGGACCCGGCAGCAAGACCCCCGCATTGGCCGACGGGCGCTTGCTAAGAACCGCGCTGAACCCAGGCTCTGACTGCGCCAGGACCTTCATCCCAGCGAATTGCTCGGCCTCGGTGGAATCCTTCAGCGCCGTGACGGACGATGTCCCACCCGCGATCACTTGCGTGACTGCATCGAAATATCCCGTACCCACGAAGCTCTGATGTTTCACGGCTTCGTATCCGTACTGGTCTTCGCTGCGGAATTCGGTTTCCTGTAGCCGCGAATACGCGCTCATGCCTTCCAGCTTGTAGCCTCGCGCGAGCTCGAACATGCTCAGGTTCAAAGAATGGAATCCGGCGAGGGTAATGAACTGAAACTTGTATCCCATGGCCGCCAGTTCGGTTTGAAACTTGGCGATGGTGGCGTCGTCGAGCTTCTTCTTCCAGTTAAACGAAGGCGAGCAATTGTAAGCCAGCATTTTGCCGGGATATTTTGCGTGAACGCCTGCGGCAAATTCCCGCGCCTCTTCTAGGTCAGGATGCGAAGTCTCGCACCAGATCAGGTCAGCGTAAGGAGCATAGTGAATGGCGCGCGCAATGGCGGCTTCGAGACCGCCGCGGACGCGGAAAAATCCCTCCGCGGTCCTCTCTCCGGTCAGAAACTCGTGGTCGCGCGGATCAATATCACTGGTGATCAGCTTGGCGCTGTCGGCGTCGGTTCGCGCCATTACCAGCGTGGGCACGCCCAGTACATCCGCGGCCAACCTTGCGGCAACCAGTTTCTGGATCGCTTCGACCGTCGGGACGAGCACCTTGCCGCCCAGGTGGCCGCACTTCTTCGCCGAGGAAAGCTGATCTTCAAAGTGAACGCAAGCCACGCCCGCTTCGATCATGGCTTTCATGAGCTCGAAGGCATTCAGGTTCCCCCCGAAGCCGGCTTCGGCGTCGGCAACCAGGGGAGCAAACCAATAAGTGTCGTCCTTGCCTTCAGCATGATGAATTTGATCGGCGCGGGTCAGCGCCTGGTTGATGCGCCGGGCGAGATTGGGGACGCTATTCGCGGGATAAAGGCTCTGGTCGGGATACATCTGCCCCGCGTCGTTGGCGTCGGCCGCAACCTGCCAGCCGCTCACGTAAATGGCCTGTAACCCGGCCTTCACCTGCTGGATGGCCTGATTGCCGGTCATCGCGCCCAGCGCCGGAACATAGCGCTCGCGCTGCAGCAGGTCCCACAGGCGCTCAGCGCCCCGGCGGGCGAGCGTGTATTCAATGTGCATGGATCCGCGCAGGCGGTCAATATCGGCCACCCCATAGGGCCTGATAATCCCCGCCCAGCGGGGCTCGTATTGCCAATCATCAGCTTGCTGCGAAGTCCTTCCGTTCCCGTTGCTTGCCATTCGTCACCCCGGTGTGAGATTTGGATTACCAGCCTTGCATGCTTCGGACACTGCAAATAGGGGGGGAATCTGCTGGAATGCGGCCTCGGAACAAGCCCGACTTCGAACTCGCCGTTGATCTGAACGTCGTTGATCCGAAGCTGGATCTGCACTGTAGCCCTGCCGCCGCAGTCTGGCGACTTGGTGGATTGTGGGCCAGGATGCGCGGCCAGTCAAACTGAACGTTTCTATCGTTCTGATAACATTTCATTATCAGTGACAGAATCCCGATAATAAGATATTGTTAGATTCATCTTCAGCAGCTGTTCAGCCGGGTGAGGCACGATGGAAATCAGTCAGGTTGAAACGTTTTTGGCCGTGGCCACATTCGGCGGCTTTCACCGCGCGGCGGAAGCCTTGCGCATCAGCCAGCCGGCGGTGAGCGCACGCATCAAGGCTCTGGAGGAGTCCCTGGGAGTGAAGCTTTTCTCCCGCTCCCGCGGCGGGCTGACGGTTTCAGACTCCGGCCGTATTTTTCGTCCCCATGCCGAGCAATTGCTGAAAGTCGCTTCGGTCGCGCGCCAGGCGGTTCACGAATTGCAGCCGGCCAGCGGAACCCCCCTGCAGATCGCGGCTGCGCTCTCGATCTCAGTCTATTTTTTGCCCGACGTCCTGAAGCGCTTTCAACGGGCGCATCCTAACGTCATCATCAGCATCCGCCCGGGCCACTCGAAAGAGGTACTGGAAATGGTCCTGGGAGAGGAAGCGGAAATCGGTTTGGCTCGCTCCCTGCAACATCCGGAGGTAGAGACCCTGAGCCTGCGTGATGACCCCCTCCTGCTGGTCACCCACCCCACCCGGGGACCGACCCACTCACGCCGCGCGCGTCTGGAACAAGTCGCCGCCTTGCCCCTGATTTTCTACGATCGCGGATCCAGCGACTGGATGCTTACCAATAGTCTCTTTCGCAGCGCCGGCCTGGTTCCTAATATCGCCTTGGAGGTTGATTCCATCGAGACTGCCAAGCGCATGGTGAACAGCGGCCTCGGTCTCTCGTTTCTTCCCCAGATCGCCGTGGGCCGCGAACTGCGCACCGGGAAACTCCGCACCATGAGAATTGTGGACGCCGAACCGCTGCGACGCAGTCTTGACGTGATTCATCCCCGGCGCCGGCCACTTCGGTCGGAAGCGCGCGCATTTCTGCAGATGGTAAGAGAGGCCGCCAGCCTTACGGGCAGTTCCAATCGCAGACCCGCTGCCAGGCCGCGCAATAATCATCGGCCTTCGTTCAAATAGAACGACTGGGGCGGACCTTGTCGGGCGGTTTTTCCTGGTTCCTCCACAGCGCCGCGTGAATCTCCACAACATCTACACAGACGCGCTGCCTTTTGCACTTGCGCAACCATGCGTTTCCGTTGCACAGTCATGGTAGGAAACGCAATCAGACAATGAAGGTCTCAGCGGAAGTTTGTCCTCTTTGCGAGGGAACGGGCTGGAAGGCGGTCTCAACCGGCTCCGACCGGCGGGTCAGGCGCTGCGATTGCCGGCTGCAGGCGCGTACCCAGGCTCTGCTCGTCTCGGCCCGAATTCCCAAGCGCTACGAGCACTGCGAATTGTCGAATTTTGAATTCGATGGTCCGCATCGTTCGCTGATGCCGGCGCGCATGGCCGCCTGCAAGTTCGTCGAGGATTATCCGCTCGACAATACCGGCCTGCTGCTCATTGGCAGCATCGGCACCGGCAAGACCCACCTGGCGGTCGGCATTATTAAAGAGCTCATCCTGAGCAAAGGGATCGCCTGCCTCTTTTACGATTACCGGGAGTTGCTGAAACAGATCCAGAATTCCTATAACGACTCCGTCAAGGTGACTGAATTGGAGGTTCTGCGCCCGGTTTTCGAAACCGAAATCCTGGTGCTCGACGAACTCGGCGCCGTGAAACCGACGGAATGGGTCTGGGACACAGTGAGCCTGATCCTCAACACGCGCTACAACGACAACCGCACGACAATCATTACGACCAACTTCCCCGACGAACCGGGACAGGACGCCTACGCGAATCCGGCATCGGAATTTGCCCGGGCCCAGCGCTCCGCGCGCCGCGAAACCCTCGGGGACCGCATCGGCGAACGCATGCGCTCCCGACTGCATGAAATGTGCCGCATCATAACCATGGAAGGCGCAGATTTCCGCCAGACTCTCAAGAGCGCCAGCTTCCGTTAGCGGCCGGCTTGGCATTTCCTCTGATTCCACCTGTGTCCTCTGTGGTTAATCCGAACTAGAATCATCCTGTGCTCTCGCAGCAGCTAGAATTCGTTCCTGCCCAGGACGCCGATCTGTTCTCGGCCGTCCCGGCGGCAGCGGCGGTGTTTGTCCTGCGTGCGGGGGATCCCCAGGCCGAACCCTACGTCAGCAAGACGGCAAATCTGCGGCGGCGGTTGCAGCGATTGCTGGGCGCTCCCACCGAGCACAGCCGCAAGCTGAACCTGCGCGATCAGGTTCGCTGGATTGAGTACACGCTGACTGGCTCCGACTTTGAATCCGGATTCCTGCTTTATCAAGTGCTACGTTCCGCGTTTCCGAAAACCTACTCCGCCCGCCTGCGGCTGCGCTTCGCTCCCCTCATCAAGCTGCACATGGAAAACGAGTATCCGCGGGCTTCCGTGACCACGCGGCTGGGACGGTTGGACGGAAACAATCTTTACTATGGGCCGTTCGCGTCGCGCCATGCGGCGGAGAAGTTTGCCAACGACTCGCTCGATTTTTTCAAGATGCGGCGCTGCGTGGACGACCTGCATCCCGATCCGACATTTCCGGGGTGCATTTATTCGGAGATGAAAATGTGCCTGGCGCCCTGTTTCAAAGGCTGCAGCGACGAGGAGTATCGCGAAGAGGTTGGCCGGGTGCGGGAGTACTTTGACAGCGGGGGCGAATCGTTGTTGCGCGCAACCTCGGCGGAGCGCGACCAGGCTTCGGCAGATTTGCAGTTTGAAAACGCATCCGGATTGCACGCTCGCCTGGAGAAGATCAAGCCGCTGGTGAATCAGCTTCCGGAGATCGTGCGCCGGATCGACCAGCTTGCCGCAGTCATGGTGCAGCCGAGCGCAATGCCCGAGACCGTGTCTTTCTTCCGCATCCAGTCGGGACGAATTTCCGGTCCGGTGACGTTTCCCATTCAATCCGCGGAACATGCCAAGTCGCAGTCCATGGAATCGCGTGTGCAGCAGGCGCTGGCGGCTTTGGATGACGCTGTGAATCAGCCACCGCCGAAAACCGCGCTGGAAACCATGGAGCATCTGGCACTATTGAAACGCTGGTATTACCGCAGCAATCGCGCGGGAGAAATCTTTTTTGCCGACGAGAAAGGCGTGCGGCCGCTGCGTAGAATCGTCCGCGGAATCGCGCGCGTGTACCGCGGCGAAAAAGCTGAAGCGGAATCAGTTGGTGTGAGAGCGAATACAGCCGGACCGGAAGGTGAACCATGAAGAAAAAGACAGATACGCAGGCGAACGACGCAAACAAAATATTGCGCCGAGATCTAATTGAGCTGTTGAGCGGCGGCGGAGCACATGCAAAATTCGAAGACGTGATTCGCGGCATCCCTGCGGAAATGAGCGGCAAAAAGCCCGCCGGTCTGCCGCATTCGCTGTGGATGCTGCTGGAGCACATGCGCATTGGGCAGTGGGACATTCTGGAATTCAGCCACAATGCGAAGCACGTTTCTCCCGAGTGGCCCAAAGGATATTGGCCGGACACCGATGCCCCGCCCAGCGACAGAGCATGGAATGAAAGCCTCAAAAAGTTCCGCAAAGATTTGAAGGCGATGCAGGATTTGGTTGCCAATCCCAAGACGGATCTATTCGCGCGAATTCCCTGGGGAAACGGCCAGACCATTTTGCGCGAGGCCCTGCTGGTGGCGGATCACAACGCCTATCATCTGGCGCAGATGGTGGATGTGCGACGGGCGCTGGGAGCCTGGGCGGGAGGGTGAGATCTGATCCCTTGTTAACTACAACCAGTCTCATAAATGGCGAGCGCTCTTAGCGCCTATCTCCATAGGTGCCTCCCCATGCGCCGATACGCAACCTCCGCAATGAACGCAACAATGATCAAAAGGTTTAGGTTGATTATGGGTTTCCGCGAGATGCCGTCGTCTTGTCAACGAAGACAATCACGTCAAAAGCCTGCGGCCATGACGTGCTGGCGATGGGGTCAGGCGAGTCTCCTCCTTTTTCACTGTAAACTCCGCCGATGTTCCGCATTGCGTGTGGCTTGGCGAACCACCGGGCGACTGGTCCATCCTTTGGCAGGTCACGGAGGTCGAGCGCGAAAAGCGGAATCCCGGCCGATGCCAGAGTACGGTCCAGGCTGCCTTTGGGGAGCGGCTTCACGGTGAATTCACGCGGTATTCTTCCGGTTTCGACCGCACGGAAGGAGCCCTCGTTGAAAGAAAATCCGAAACTGACCATCCCCCTCCCGAACCTCTCGTGCAGGTATCGGCCTGTGGGAGTGAAGTCTGGGAATGGCGCATACCGAACGTGTCCGTTGGCCGCCCACAATACGATCTTCGCCCCCGGGTTGTGATCCGCGATCCACTCCACGTTCTCCGCCATGCTTTGATCACGGCTTTGTTCGCCGCTCTGCAATAGTGCATATTGGAGGACGATTCTCGCGTTCTGAATGACCCAGTCAACGGTTTCGGCCTCAAGGCCAGCTTGCAGGAAACCGGCGCGGTTTTGGTCGAGATGCTCGATCACGTCGCGGCATTTCCCCGCCATGAGGTGATCGGATAGCTTCTGACTTGGCGATTCCTCGTCAGACCATGTTTTTCTTGTTCTTTGCGTGACTTCGTCATAGATAGGGTCCACCGTTGTCTCGAAGGATCTGTCGTTGGTGGCGACAAACGACTGAACGATCTTCATCGCGAGTTTCGGCGTCTGCATATCGAACCCGGTGAACTGGATCCGGCCCTTTCCCTGGCGATTGAACTCGCGCATCCACAGAATCATCTTGAGGAATTCGTCCGTGTCCCATGTCCAGAAATACATGCCCTTGAGGAGTTGTTTCGGGTCGCCTTCGCCTTTTAGAACGAAATCGTTCAGGCGATAAGCCTCGGGCATGTTCGCTTCGATAGAAAAAATGGTGAAGCCCTTCTGGCTGGCCAGGAACTCAACCATGCGGTGTTTGAGCTGGAAGAATTCGCGAGTACCGTGGGTCGCTTCGCCGAGCGCGACTAGTCTGGCATCGCCCACCACTCCCGCGAGCGGCTGCATATCATCAAAGCCGTGCCCGGCCTCCACGGACTGCAAGCGAATGGCATGGGACCGAATCCAGTCCTCAGGTCGTCGCTCGTCGGCTGTGCGTGCGGCGGTGACTAGCACCAATAGAAACCATACCGGGGCAAGCTGCCTGCACTTTAGCATTCTGAGCTGCTTTCTTGAGAGCGTGAGACAATCCACAGGCTGGGCCCTCACACCCTCAACTCCACCACCGTCGCGCCTCCTCCGCCTTCGTTCTGTGGAGGCTCGGCAACGGACTCGACATGAGGATGCGTCTGCAAAAACTGCCGCAGGGCTTTGCGCAGAATGCCCATGCCGCTGCCATGGACAACGCGAACCCGCGGCAGGCCGGCAAGAAAAGCGCGGTCCACGAATTTTTCGACCTCGCGAGTGGCGTCATCCACGGTGCGACCGATGACGTTGATCTCCGACGGAACACTCTGGCCCTCGTTTTCGAGCGAGACTGAAACGCCATGCGCCCGGGCGGCCTTGACCGGAGACTCCGAGGCACGCGCCAGGACTTCGGCAATATCCTCTCGCCCGATCTTCATCTTCATGGTTCCAATCTCGACTTCGAAATGTTTGTCATCGAGCCGGCGCATCACGCGGGCGGGGCGACCGACGGACTTGAGCTTGACGGTATCGCCTTCGGAGACGTGCTTGACGATTTGAGGTTGAGCATTAAGATCGCCGTGATCGGCGCCCGTGGAGTGGGCGACCACGGAGGAGTCGAATTGTTCGCGAAATTCGCGCCGTAACTTCGAGATCCGTTTCTCCGCCTCCTTCGAAAGCTTTTGCGCAGCAGCGCGGTCCTGAATAGCAGTGATGGCCTCGCGCGCGTGATATTCAAAATCGCGCAGGAGGCTCTCCAGTTTCTTTTCCATTTCTTTGATTTTGGCCTGCTGATCTTTTTTTCCCTCGGACGCGAGATGCGCCTTCTCTCGCGCGACTTCTTCCTCGCGAGCGCGCAACTGGAAACGTTCGGCTTCCGCCTGGCGCAGTTCTTCGTGAAGACGATCCAGGAAGTGGCTGACATCGCGGGCTTGCGAACTCAGGCGCGAACGGGCCGATTCGATGATCGCGGGATTCAGCCCCAGGCGCTGTGCAATATTAATTCCAGCCGACGCTCCGGGAATCCCAATCTTCAGTTCATAAGTTGGTTGCAGATCGTGTTCGTTGAATCCGACCGAGGCGTTGACCACTCCACCGGTATTAGCGCCGTAGATTTTCAGCGAAGTGTGATGAGTGGAGATGATGGTGAGGCAGCCGATGCGCCGAAAATATTCGGCGATGGCGACGGCCAGGGCAGCGCCCTCTTCCGGATCGGTGGCCGAGCCAAGTTCATCGAGCAGAATCAATGATTGCGGCGTGGCGGTCCGGGAAATGAAATCAATGTTGGTGACATGGGCGGAAAACGTGGAAAGATTCTGCTCAATGGATTGATAGTCGCCGATGTCAGCCAGAACGGCGTCAAAGACTGGCAGCTCGGCGCGGTCGGCGGGAACGGGAATGCCGGATTGCGCCATCAGAACCAGCAGTCCGACGGTTTTCAAAGCAACGGTTTTTCCTCCGGTGTTGGGACCGGTAATGACGAGTTCTCGTCGCTCGTCTTCGAGTTCAATGCTCATGGGCACAACCGATCCGCGTTTGGCCCTGAGGTTTCGTTCGAGCAGGGGATGGCGGGCGTTGATCAGAGCCAGGCGCGCTTCGCTCACATGATCAGCCGGGGGCGGGTTCAACACGACTTGCGTGCAGTGGTAATCCTCGGCAAATCTGGCTTTGGCAAACTGCAACTCCAGTTCGGCAAGTGTGGACATTGCGGCGCGGATTGCGTCTGCGTGTTCGCCAACACGATGGGTCATCTCCAGCAGAATACGATGGATCTCGGTCTGCTCGTCATCGAATAAGCGCACCAGTTCGTTGTTCAGCTCGATGGTTTCGAGGGGCTCGACAAAAACCGTTTGCCCGCTGGAACTGGCGCCGTGGACCACTCCCTGCACCCGGCGTTTCTGCTCGGCCTTCACCGGGACGACGAAGCGCTCGCCACGAATGGTGATGAGTTCGTCCTGCGCTGCGCCGTCCTCCGACAGCCGGCGCAGATACGAGCGCAAAGATTCCTGGATAGAGCGCCGCTGCTTTTCGATCTGGCGGCGAATACGGGCCAGCTCCGGCGAAGCACGATCTTCGAGCGTGCCGTCAGGCAGAATCTTGTTGCGAAACGTCCGCAGAAATTCCGTGAAGTCGGCAATGGCGGCAGAGAGCTGCGCGACCGCGGTCCATTCCACCTTCATGGCGGCGGGAGGTTTCAGCGCGATCTCGCGCCATTCAGCGGCGCGGTCCACCAGCAGAATCACGTCACGAATTTCGGCGGTTTCGAGCACCGCTCCATCGATTCGCGATTTGTCGATCTGCTTGGTAATTTCCGGCAGGCCAGCGAAGTCGAAGCTTCCACCCGCGCGGCGGAATTCTCGAATCTCGGCAGTAAGCTGCTGCTGATTCTCGATCCAGGCGCGGTCGGTCAAGGGCGCAAGCGCCGCGATCATCCCCTGGCCGAGCGGCGAGGAGGCGTAGCCGCGCAAGCAATCGCGCAGCGAGTCGAACTCCAGCACGCGGGCGCTGGCGTGGGTTAGAGGCGAGGGCGGCATCGCAGTTTTATGTTACAGGAGGGCACGTAAATCTGGAGCCCCGGTTGCAATGTTGCCGCAACTACATAGCGTCCTTATTAGTGCTTTATTAGTGCTTTGTTGGAAGCTCGGGTGTGGGACTGGCGGGCGCTTGTGAAAGTTCTTCTGATTTTTCCTTCAATTCCGCATTCTGTTGATGCTTACCATAGACAAACACACCCACAAGCGCCGCCAATGCGGTAATTATGGAGGTGAGGCCTGCACCACTCATTCCGCGAAATGATAGCCAGATGCCACCGACAATGGCGGTCATAGCAATGATGAAGGCACACGCCAATCCCCATTTTTGAATATCCGCGTTCGATTCTATGGCGATCTTCTCCAAGTGCTGGCGATGAGAAGATTGCTGCTCGGCCATACGGATTATCCGGTTCGCTGAGCCAGCGAGAACTTGCTCGTATTTTGCCAGATATTCAGGCGGGGGTAATGGGCCAGAGAATTCGGCGGCAACACGAACCATCGCCGCTCGTTGTTCTTCTGGACTCACTAGAAGAAACTCATCTGTCTTTCATCAACGGATAAGCAGTTATCGCTTTCGGAGGTTTTAAATGAGAGGGTATCCTCAAGTTCTTGCATTGCACCAAAAATCTCGTGGCCGACAATACTCCAATCTGCCCACAGGGCCTTAAAGTCAGCCTCGTGCCCTGTGATGCTGCTATTGTACTTATCGAACGTGCCATACAAGTCGAGGGCACGAGCAGCTCCGGAGACGAACGACGGTGTTGCGTAGAGAAACCCGGACCTAACCGACTTCACAGTTTTTGCTCTCCTGAACGGTAAAGATGCTACCACATTAGTAGAGGGTTGGAAGTGACCAAAGGATGCAATTCGGTTTACTGTATAAGAACTACATTAAATCCAACAGATTAGATCGTCAAGAGAGAGCCTGCCAGCCGGGGATGGGGCTCGAGCGGCCCTCTGCTAGAATCAGCTTGACCATATGGCTTTTCCCACTACCCGCCTTCGCCGCCTTCGCCAGAACGAGCAGATACGCTCGCTGGTGCGGGAGACACGGCTTACGCCGGAGGCGTTTGTTTATCCGCTGTTTGTGACTCCGGGCAAAGGATTGCGCAAGGAAGTGCGCTCTATGCCGGGCGTGTGCAACCTGTCAGTGGACGAGGCGGTCAAAGAGGCGCGTGAGGCTTATTCGCTGGGAGTTCCGGCGATCATATTGTTTGGCCTGCCGGAGAAAAAAGACGAGGTTGCCACCGGAGCCTGGGCGGAAGACGGCATTGTGCAGCAGGCGGCGCGGGCCATCAAGCGCGAATTGCCGAAGCTGGTCATCGTTGGCGATGTTTGTCTGTGCGAATACATGTCGCACGGGCATTGCGGAGTGGTGCGCCCTGCGGCCCCGCAATCGCTGGGAGCGGCTGTGGCCGAACGGCCAAGAGCGACCACCGATTATGAAATCGTGAATGACGCCACGCTCGAACTGCTGGCGAGAACCTCGGTTTCGCTGGCGCGAGCGGGAGTCGATATCATCGCGCCTTCCGACATGATGGATGGGCGTGTGGGGGCAATCCGCAAAGCGCTCGATGAGGCTGGGCTGATCAATACTCCAATTCTTTCCTATGCCGCGAAATTTGCTTCCGGCTTTTACGGGCCGTTTCGCGAAGCCGCGGATTCGGCGCCGCAGTTCGGCGACCGCCGTTCTTACCAGATGGATGGTGCCAACGTCCGCGAGGCGATGCGCGAAATCGAACTCGATATCGAAGAAGGCGCAGACATGATTATGGTGAAGCCGGCTCTGCCCTACCTCGACGTGATTGCGGCGGCGCGGGCCCGCTTTGACGTGCCGCTCGCCGCGTACCAGGTTTCCGGCGAGTACGCCATGATCGAAGCCGCGGCGCGCAATGGCTGGATCGACCGCGAGCGCGTGATGATGGAATCGCTGCTCTCGATCCGGCGGGCAGGCGCGAGCATCATCCTTACTTATTACGCCAAAGAGGCGGCGAAGTTGCTGGGGTGATTAGACGATGACCTTCGAGCAGGCGCTAGCCCCAGCGCGCCATGACCGGCACGTCCACCTTGAGCGCCCAGACCAAGGCAATCACCCATCCAATCGCGGTCCAGCCCAGGAAGAAATTCAAAACCAGAATAGACGCCGTGTCCCGCTTATGCCGCGCGATGGCGATGATCGAGGGCAGGAAGTACAGAACGAAAGCAAAACCGAACATGAGCATTCACCTTCCGCTGACGCCAATTCTAGCACCGTGAAACGGCTATCATTTGATACGCTTCGCCGCCGCCGTCGGTTCCCGAATCCTCAAGTCCTATCGTAGAATCAACTATTTAGGCACACGTCTTTATTTTCGCTAGAGGGGGCACTGCTTTGCCAGAAACTACTTATGACATCGCAATTATCGGCAGCGGACCGGCGGGATATACCGCTGCCATCCGCGCCGGGCAGTATGGTCTGAAGACGGCGCTGATTGAAAAAGACGGGTTCCTCGGCGGGACCTGCCTCCATGTGGGATGCATTCCAACCAAAGCTCTCTTGTTCAACGCCGAAATCTGGGACCACCTGAAAGACGCCAAAGAATTCGGCATTGACGGCGTGGATGCGCGCAAGTTGAATTGGGCTGCGATTCAGGAGCGCAAGACGAAGATCGTCAGCAAGCACGCCAAGGGGCTTGAGTTTCTGATGCGTAAGAATAAGGTTGAGACGATCAAGGGCTATGGCAAGCTGACCGGCCCGGCGAAGAATGGTGTGTTGACGGTGAATGTGGAGGACGGCGGAAAAACCGGCCAGATCAAAGCCAAGAACGTCATTCTGGCTACCGGTTCGGAAGCGCGCATGATTCCCGGACTTGAGCCCGGTGCACAGGTGTTTACCAACATCGAGATTCTGGGATTGAAAGAGATTCCGAAGTCGCTGGTGGTGGTCGGAGCAGGCGCGGTGGGCGTGGAGTTCGCTTCGATTTTTCGGTCTTTTGACGCCTCGGTAACGATTCTCGAAATGCTTCCCCGGCTGGTTCCGGTAGAGGATGAAGAAATTTCGAAGGAGCTGGCGCGGGTGTATCGCAAGCGCGGTATTGAATTTCACACCGGAGCCAAAGTCGAGAAAGTCGAGAAGACGAAGTCCGGAATCGCCGTGACTTTCAGCGTCGGCGGCAAGCAGGAGAAGATTGAGGCGGAGAAGATTTTAATAGCGGTGGGACGTAAGCCGCGTACCGAAAACATCGGGCTGGAAACCACTCACATCAAGCCGGATCGCGAATTTCTAAAGGTCGATAGCTGGATGCAAACCAGCGAGCCCGGCGTTTATGCCATTGGCGACATCGTGCTGGGAACGCCGCAACTGGCGCACGTTGGAGCCATGGAAGGAATTGTCGCGGTCACCAAGATCGCCGGCAAGCCGGGCAAGCCCATCAACCCGGAGCACATTCCGAATGCGACGTATTGCCATCCGGAAATCGGCAGTGTGGGCCTGACCGAAACCAAAGCCAAAGAAGCGGGCTACAACGTGAAGGTCGGCAAATTTCCCTTTACGGCGAATTCGCGGGCGTCCATCGTGGGCGCGCATGAAGGATTCATCAAGATCGTTTCCGATGCGGATTACGGAGAGATTCTCGGGGTCCACATCATTGGTCCGCAGGCCACGGAACTGATCGCGGAAGCAGTGGTAGCGATGGAACTGGAGGCGACGGTGGAAGACTTGATCTGGACGATCCACGCGCATCCCACGCTGGCCGAGGCCATGCTGGATGCGTCGAACAGTGTTTATGGCATGGCGATCAACGCATAAAGGCAGTTGTTATGAAGGTACGCGATGTCTTGAAAATGCTGGAGCGCGACGGCTGGTATCTGGATCGTACTCGCGGTAGCCATCGCCAGTTCAAAAATCTCGCGAAACCCGGCTTAGTAACCGTGCCCGGCAAGCCAAATGATGACTTGGGCCCCGGCACACTCAATAGTATCCTGAAGCAGGCGGGCCTAAAGAAATGAAGAAATATCTGATCGTTATCGAGCAGACTGGTACCGGCTACTCCGCTTATTCACCTGACCTTGACGGTTGTGTGGCGACCGGCAAAACGCGTGAAGAGATTGAAAGCCAGATGCGGGAAGCGATCGCCTTCCACCTTGAAGGCATGGCGCGCAACGGCGAGCCCGTGCCCGAACCGCACACGTATTCCGCGTATGTGGAGGTTCCTGCCCAGGCGCGTTAAACGCGAGCGCTTCCTGAGTGGCTGACCGTGATCTCCGTTCTCCAACTCGGGTCAATCGATTACGCGACCGGCCTTCGCTTGCAACAGCGGCTAGTCGAATTGCGCAAGAGCGGCCGGATCGGGGACGCGTTGCTGCTGCTCGAACACACCCCGGTCATCACGCTGGGTCGAAATGCGAATCTGACAAATGTAATCGCTTCGCAGGAAAAGCTGGCGGCGCGAGGCGTCGAAGTATTCGAATGTGATCGCGGCGGCGATGTGACCTTTCATGGGCCGGGCCAGCTGGTCGGGTATCCGATCTTCGATCTGCGCGGTTTTCCCTCTGCCGACGGCAAGCGAAAGAGTTTGGGAGCGGTCGAGTACGTGCGTGGATTGGAAGAAGTGTTGATTCGCACCTGCGCCGACTTTGCCGTTCCGGCGAAGCGCGTGCCAGGGCTGACGGGTGTGTGGACAGATCCAGAAGCTGGCCTTGAGGCCAAAATCGCGGCCATCGGAGTCCACATCTCGCGAGGAGTGACCTCGCACGGCTTCGCCCTGAATGTAAACACCGATCTCGACTATTTTGATCTCATCATTCCGTGCGGAATTACCTCCAAGCCGGTCACGTCCATGGCCGGGGAATTGGCCCGCGAGATGGACCTACAAGACGTCGCCCATGCGGGTTCGCGCAACTTAGGAAGCGTGTTTCACAGCCAGATGCTTTGGCTGGAGACGCTGGATGACCTGCTGGGAAACACGGTGGGCGTCCCGATGAAGCCACCATCCGAGTTGCGCGAGATTCATCAGGAAGAAGACACATTCTGGGCGTAGTGGTCCGCCGAAGTTGGTCAAATCCTGCCTGCCGGGTTAGCATTCTGTTAGGTCGATCCGTATCTCCGTAAGCGCAATGGCCAAGAAGAAGCCAAAGCATTCCGGGCGTCAAGGCTCGAACGGCAGCGCACGAAGTGCGCCGGATTCGAAGCAGCCCGCCAGTTCGCAAAGAACCTACACCATTGTTGACCATCGTATGGAAAAGCCCAGCTTTTCCATACGGCAGGTCCGCCGTGGCGATGAGATGGTTTACGAGGTGGTAGGCGACCTGAGCGCGCCAGTGCCGCCGATTCGAGACTCGAAGTATCTCGATAAAAAGCAATGCATCGAGATTTATCGCTGGATGCTTCTGAATCGCAAGATGGAGACGGCGCTGGAGAATCTGTACAAGCAGGGCAAAGTCGTTGGCGGCGTGTACTTCGGACTGGGCCAGGAAGCGTGTTCGTGCGCGTCAGCCTACGCTCTCCAGCCGGACGACTGGCTTGGTCCCATGATTCGCAATCAAGGGTCGTTGCTGGTGCGCGGTTTTTCGGCGCGCGACATCATGATGCAGTACATGGCGAAGGCAGGATCGCCGACGAAGGGGCGCGACGCCTCGTCGCACTTTGGCGACATCGAGAAACGCAATGTGGTGGCGCCCATTTCGACTCTCGGAGATTTGATTCCGGTGCTCGCTGGTGTGGCTCTGGGAGCGCGATTGCAGGGGCGCAACATTGCAGTGATGACTTACATCGGCGACGGCGGCCAGTCAACCGGTGTGACCTATGAAGGCCTGAACTTCGCCGCGGTGCAGGATCTCGGGTTGGTCTTATTCGTCGAAAACAATCTGTGGGCATACTCGACGCCGGCCGACATGCAGTTTCGGGTGAAGGATTTGGCGGAACGGGCCATTGCTTACGGAATTCCCGGCATCATCGTGGATGGCACGGATGCCTGCCAGATTTACGACGCGGCGCATGAAGCCTGTGAGCGCGCACGGCGCGGCGAAGGGCCGACGTTGATTGAGGCCAGGATGATGCGCATGAAAGGCCATGCCATCCACGATGCCGCCGACTACGTCCCCAAACCCCTGTTCGAGTATTGGCGCAAGCGTGACTGCATTGCCCGGTTTGAAAAATATTTGCTGGGCAAGAAGTGGCTGACGCCACAAGAAAATGAAAAGCTTATCGCGGATGTGGATCGCGAACTGGAGGCTGACCGCGATTTTGCCGTGGCCTCGCCGATGCCAGCGCCGGAGTCAGCGGCGGGGGGCGTGTACTGCGAAGATGGCTGCCACGAGATCAGGCCGAAGTATGGAGTACCGAAGGTAAGAGGCGGGAAGGCAGGGGCCAATAAGCAAAGCGAGGCGGCGGTCCATTTGAAGTAACGGTCGTTACAACCCCTGCCGGTACACTTCCCTCCGATGCCCGATACGCACGATGACGATCACCACGCGTTGCCTCTCAATTCGGTAAATGACGCGGTAATCACCGACTCGAATCCGCCAATGGTCGTCTGCGCCTTGAAACTTCCGCGCTCCCAGTGGAATCGGATCCTCCACGAGATCTGCGATCTTGGCGGAAACTCGGCGTTGCAACTGCCGGTCGAGCGCTCGAAATTCCCGCGCCGCCGAGGTCGTGAACTCCACGGTGTAGCGCATGACGGAAGGGCGACTTACAGCCCCAGCTCTTTCTTAATCTTCGACCACGGAATGTTGGGCTCCTTCAGGCGCTTTCTGACTTCCTCAAGATCAGCCCGATCTTCGATCTGTTCAAGCATCTCGAAGTCCTCGATCGGTACAACTGCCGCCACCGGCTTTTTGCCACGGTGTACGATGACTCTTTCGCCGCCGTACGCTGCCCGGTTTAGAATGTCAGAGAAGTTCTGCCGCGCCGCGCTGGCGGTCAACTTTGAAGACATGGAAGGCACCCCGAGTTACAACATGTATGAAATGTATAATATCATACTTTTGTACAAAGTGTAATTTCCGGTTATCTAACTGAGCCAACTCCCAAGGGCCTATGCAACTTACCTATCTCGAAGCCATCCGCCAGGGAATCTGGGAGGAAATGGAGCGCGATCCCACCGTCTTTTGCATTGGCGAGGACATCGGCATCTACGGCGGCGCGTTCAAAGTCACCGACGGCTTTATTAACCGCTTCGGTCCCGAGCGCGTGATTGATACGCCCATCGCCGAGTCCGCGATTGTCGGGGCGGCATTTGGCGCGTCGCTCACCGGTTTGCGCCCAGTCGCCGAATTCCAGTTCATGGACTTTATCGGCTGCGCCTTCAACCAGATTGTGAACATGGTCGCGAAGGCGCATTACCGCTGGGGTGCTCCCGCGCCTCTGGTCATCCGCGGGCCGAGCGGCGGCAATGTGCATGGAGGGCCGTTCCATTCTCAGAATCCTGAGATGTGGTTTGTGCATGCGCCGGGGTTGAAGGTGGTGTGCCCGGCCAGCGCCTACGATGCAAAGGGTCTAATGAAGGCCGCGATTCGCGACAATAATCCTGTCATCTTTTTCGAGCACAAGTATCTTTATCGGCGTATTAAAGAAGATGTTCCGGCAGAAGACTACATTGTGCCGCTCGGCAAGGCGCGGATTGCGCGCGAGGGGCGTGACTTGAGCATCATCACCTACGCTGCCATGGTGCATGTCGCGCTGGAAGCGGCGGAGATCCTGGCGAAAGAAGGAATTGATCTGGAGGTGCTCGACCTGCGGACCCTGTCGCCGCTCGATCGCGAGGCGATTGTACAGACGGTGCACAAGACGAACAAAGTGATTCTGCTGCACGAAGACGTCCGCACCGGGGGCATTGCGGGCGAAATCACTGCGATAATAAACGAAGAAGCCTTCGATGATCTTGACGGGCCGATTATCCGTATTACTGCGCGGGATTCACCGGTCCCATTTTCGCCGCCGCAGGAAGAATATTTTCTGCCTCAGTTGAAGGATGTAGTGCGGGAGGCGCGCAGACTGAAGGCGTATTAGCCTTTGAAAAAAATAGTCCACGGGAGGAAAGATGCGCAATTTTATTGTTGGAGTGGTAGTCACGCTGCTGGTGCTGGGGTTGGGAAGCTTGGCGTTTCTCAATCTCGGCTACATGCCGACCAATGCGGACGCGACTCCGTCGCGAATGGAACACAAAATCGCCAATGGCGCCCTCGATGCTGCGATGGACCGTCACGCTCCCCGCGTCAACAACCCTGTTTCTCCCACGGACGACAATTTGATCGAGGGCATGAAGATCTACACCATGAATTGCGCCGTGTGCCATGGAACTCTGGATAACAAGCCGAGTCCGCTGGAGAAATCCTTCTACCCTCCGGTGCCGCAAATTATTCTCGACCCCCTGGATGATCCGGAGTGGCACATTTTTTACGCGATCCGCACCGGCATCCGCTATACCGGAATGCCCGCCTGGGGCCGGACTTTGAGCGAGCAGGACATATGGAAGTTGACGGCGTTTCTATCGCGACTGGAAAAACTGCCGCCGGGTGTGCAGGATTACTGGAAGAAATCCTTCGGGGTGGGACCATTGCCCCCGGGTGCCGAGAAGAAAGACGGCGACTGAGCGCAGGCGGCGCTCGGAAAACATTGGATATAATTAAAGTTTGCGCCAAGCCCGTAGCTCGCAACCGGGCCCTGAAAGAAGAGAACTATGCCGACTGACATTGTCATGCCCCAGATGGGCGAGTCAATTTTCGAAGGAACCATCACCAAGTGGCTGAAGAAGCCCGGGGACAAGGTACAGCGCGACGAGCCGCTTTTTGAAATTTCCACCGACAAGGTGGACGCCGAGATTCCCGCGCCTTCCTCGGGCGTTTTGCAGGACATCAAAGTCGCGGAGGGTTCCACCGTCCAGGTAAACACCGTGGTCGGAACCATTGCTGCGGACGGGGAAGCCAGCACGGCCCCGGCGAAAGCGGCTGCTCCGCCGAAAACCACCCCAACCGCATCTGAAAAGAAGGAAGCCGCACCAGCGAGACCCGCACCGCCTCCGCCTGCTCCAATTCAAACGCAAGCTGCTCGCGAGGAAGACGAACATGCGCGGTCTTCCCCGCTGGTTCGCAAAATCGCCCGCGAGCACAACGTTGATCTTTCACAGGTTTCGGGATCAGGACTGGGCGGACGCATCACCAAGCAGGACATCATGGCTTTTCTGGAGAGGCCGGAAACCGCGCCTTCCGCGGGAACGGTCTCGGCGGCAGCTCCCGCGGTTCGTCCTGCTGCTCCGCCTCCTGCTCCAGCAGCCATCCCCGGTGACCTGGTGCCCCTGACGCAGATGCGCAAAATCATCGCCCAGCGCATGATCGAGTCACGCCGCACCAGCGCTCACGTCCACGCCATGTTCGAAGTGGACATTTCTCGCATCGTGAGTTTGCGCAACAAAACTAAGACCGCATTCGAGCAGCGTCACGGCGCGCGGCTTACGTTTATGCCGTTCTTTGTGCGCGCGGCCATCATTGCATTGCAGCAGTTCCCCATTGTCAATGCTTCGCTCGAAGGCGAAAGCATTCGCTATCACCGTTACGTGAATGTGGGCATCGCAGTCGCGCTCGACTGGGGATTGATTGTTCCCGTTCTGAAGAATGCCGGGGAGTTGAACTTTCTTGGATTACAGCGCGGCATCAGCGATCTTGGCGAGCGCGCGCGCTCCAAGAAGCTGAAGCCCGATGAAGTGGAAGGCTCGACCTTCACCGTGACCAATCCTGGCCAGTTCGGCGCCGTCTTTGGCTTACCGATCATCAACCAGCCGAACTCAGCCATCATGGGCGTGGGCGGAATCACCAAAGCGCCGCTCGTGGTTACGGACGCAGATGGCAACGACTCCATCGCAATTCGGTCCGTGGTTCATTTAACTCTGGGCTACGATCACCGCCTGATTGACGGTGCGGTAGCAGATCAGTTCATGGCTTTGGTAAAGAAAAACCTGGAAGGATGGAGTGAAGAAGTCGGGTGAGTTTGATTTCGCCTCACCTTAGCGTCACCCGGTTCAGCAACGCAATCGCCGCGCTAATGGCGACGCTCAGCGCGGCGTTGATCAGGCGTTCATAGACGCTGCGTTTTACATCGTTGCGCTCCAACTGAACCAGGCGGTCCTCCATCAGCTTGATCCGGCCTGGCTGGCCGTTGCCCACCAGCATGTCCATCTTAGTTTCCAGTCGGCCTAGCTTGTCGAGCACGTCGCGCTGAAAGTCATTGTCAGTGACACGCACCACGAGCGCCTGCTTGCCTGAGTTGGCAAAATGCGACCCGCCGTCTTCTTCGCGATGGCTCATAGCGGATCGTTTAACTGATATACGACGGAATACACCGTATTCGCCGGCGTGGCATTCACGTTAGGAACCAACGCAACGTTGAGCGTGCCTCCGGTCCCCAGGGTCGCGCTTGTGTTTCCGGCCGCTACCGCCTCCCCGCTCGCCGTGGTGAACGCCGGCCATGAAATCAGGAGTGTTCCCCCGGCTGGGGTCCCGTCCGCGCGATAGACAATGTCGCTGATGGTGGTCGTTGGAGGAGCTTGTGCCAGTGCCGCCAATCCCATTGCCAGAGTTACCAGCAAATAAAAAAGCCGCCCCATGGGGCGGCGCGCGTCGAACATAACTCCTCCGATTACTTATCCAATCCGGGGAAACAAGGTGTCCTGCGGAGACTGAGGACCAATGACTGCGAGCCTACCTGACCGCTTTCACCTGCTGCTCCAGGTATCTTTTCACGCTGCGCACATACACATCGGCAAAATCAGCAGCTGGGCGCTTGCTCTCGATCAACTGCATGGCTTCGTCAAGCTTCCAACTGAGCGAGCACAACACCGCCAAAGCCATCATCGGCGCCCGGTGTACTCCCGCGGCGCAATGGATGAACAGCTTGCTTCCATCCTCGTCCAGGGCTTGCAACGCAAAATCCACTCCGCTTTCAAACAATTCCGGAGGCTTCGCCTGGAAATCGTCGTCCGTCGGATTCCACAACACCGTAATCCCATGCGGCTCTGCCAGGGGCGTATCGTCAAATTCAATCTGCATGTCGAGGATGTGTGTCACCCCCGCCCGCGCCACCTTCGCCATGTTTTCGGCGGTCCAGATGCCGCCACCGACCGCGATCCGGCCGGTCACCCAGGTCATATCCATGCTGTCTGTCTCATGCTGCGCGGCCGCGTTCGCCCGCCTGCCGGAAAGCGCCCATCTGCCGGATCGTGCTGCTACCGCTTCGCCTGCCCGCGCCAGCGCCTTTCGCGCCGGCAATAACGACGTCCAACGCCCGGCAGATGCCGCGACACCACTATCTTTCATTTTACGGCATCCTTTGCTCTCCCGCCCCATTCGCTTGCGTATCTTTCGTACCTTCGCTCCCGGTCTTGCTCTCGTCTTCCAGGCCCAGGTGCCGCAGCAGTATCTTCGCCAGCGAATCTTCCTGCTCAGCCTCTTCCGCCGCGCTCGCCGGATAGAGTCCGGCAATTTCGAATAGATATTTCATCGCGAGATAGCTAAGCTTGCCGTCCTTTTTAAGGATGTTCTCCACCAGGGTGACTGCGCCGCTGCTGACTTTGTGTTTAATTGTCTGCCGGACCTTTTTCAGATCTACCGGTCCCGCCTCGTCTTCGTCTTGCGGCGAACCCTCGCTTGCGGCCTCGTTTTCCGGCTTTGCTTCTTCTTTCTTTTTCTCTTTCATCCCCGTTCGGCTCGGTCCCAACTGCACCCGCAAAACAAAAGGCGCGCTTTTTAGGCGCGCCCTCAAGAATTCTTAGGTTCATATTCAGAATAGCAAACCGCATAGCGTACTTGCGCCAGGTTTTTAAGAGATTTTTCCTCCGTGGATCGTTTGGCTTACACGGATTCCACTCCTTTCACCCTCTTGACACTGCTTTTCGCAACTCGCTTCGTTGCCCGGAAGTCGCGTCAATATGTCCGCTTTCAGGAAAATGTCGCTCAGCCTGTCCAGGGTTTCCGGGTAGCGGCGCACTATCGTCCGCCGTCCGCAGTTCAGCAGGCGCGCCGCCTGCTCTTGCGAATAATCCTGCAATGCCAGGGTTGCAATCAACTTCTGCTCGAAGGCATCAAGTTTCTCCAGACAGCGCTCCACGTCATACACAAAGATCACGGCATCCTCAAAGGTGGATACGTGGTAAGACGTGACCCGTGTCCGGAAGAACTCCCTCCCCAACAAGGATGGCAGCCGCCCCACCTCCACCGACAGCCGCATGTACCGTTTCAGAAGTCCGACCGTCCGGTCCCGGTATAACCACAAGTCGGAGTCTTCGCCGAATCCTTCAGAACGCGCAGCCTCTGCCTTGCCCGCCTTGCGCTCAGACGCCGGCAGAATCCGCCCTCCCGCTTGCGGCCTGCGGCTGGCAAGCACCTGCGGCACTATCGTGGGATATGCAATCATGCCGTACCCCCTTCACAGCACGCCGCCGTGTCTCTTCCGCCGTCGCTGTTGACCTCATATTTACGATTGCGGGACAGCCCTGGTTTGGGCCCCCGCCGGAGCGGCGCGGGATACCCCGCCATTTGCACGGCGCAAGAACCGCAATACCGGTTGTCCGAGCCGCGCTCCCGCATCCACAGCCCTCCGCACCGTTCGCAATACTTCAGCTCCAACTGAATGATTTCGCGCTGGTCAATTTCCATGGTGGCCTCCAATGAGCCTGCTTATGAATCCCTCAGCCTCAAGCCAACCCAACAACGGCCCGTGGCTTTCGGCGAAAATAAAAAAAGCCCTGCGCCGATTGCTCGGTCACAGGGCCCGTTTCTGTTACGGATAACCTGCTGGATTATTTAGTTATGATTGCGGTTGTCTGGAGTAACGGCGTCAGATCGTCGCCTGCTGCCGAAAGTAGCCCTCCTCATAACCGGATTTCAGCACGCGGCCGTTCTGCACCACCACGCTGACCTTTCCGGTGAACTGGAGCGCCTGCAGCAGTTGCTCCATCGAAGTGGAAAGCACCTCCGCGGAGCGCACCTTGCGGCGAAACTCCACGAATTGGCCTTCCTGGTTCTCGTTTTGTACGGTCCTCAACATTCCGGCTTCCTGTCTTGGGGGGAGAGTCCAACCAAGTTATAGTTAAGCGCTCATCCTATAGCTCGCAGAAAGCGATGTCAACGATCATGATTATTCACTTGACACAAATAAGTAACGCTGCTACGATCTTGCTATGGATAAGAGTTTGCGGACGTGGTTGATCGTTTCGACTCTTTGCCTAGTCGTCATAATCGTCGCCATACTTATTGTGCTGAGGCCAAAATGAACATCCGCGAAGCCCATGAGAAGTTCGCCACTGACGAGCAGTGCCTAGCCTACATCGAAAAGATGCGCTGGCCGGACGGCGTGGTTCGCTGCCCTACTTGCGGGGATAAGAACGTGGAAAAGTACGAACGTCCACGGCACGAACCCAAGCAGCGTTCCAAGAAACGCGATAAGGACAGGGCAAAGCGGCCTAATCGCCGTCTCTGGTTTTACATCTGCCGGAACGCGGATTGCCGCGAACAGTTCACGCCCACTGCCGGGACGATCTTCCATGACACTCATCTGCCCCTGATAGTTTGGTTCCAAGCAATCACTCTCATGCTGAATGCGAAAAAGGGTCTCAGCGCGATGCAGCTAAAGCGCGACCTGGGGATCGGCGGCTACAAGACGGCGTGGTATTTGAATCACCGCATCCGCGAAGTCATGGCCGAAGGCGCGATACCCAAACTTGGCGGAATCGTGGAAGTGGACGAAACCTATATCGGGGGAAAGCAGAAAGGCCATCATCGCCAGTTGAAAAACAAAGACGTGGTAGTGGGCGTTCGTGAGCGCGGCGGACCTCTATATTTGGTTCACACTAAAGACGCGAAGGAAGGGACTCTCTACGACGTGATTGCGGCGCATGTGTCGAAAGATGCGAAGGCGATTATGACGGACGAGAACCCGGCCTACAACTTCAAGCTGACGCAGTTCGAGAAAACACGCCATGGGACAATCAAACACAGGAGCCGGGTGTATGTACGCGGCGACATTCACACGAACACGATTGAATCAGCGTTCTCCCTGCTCAAGCGCGGACTGATAGGCAGTTTCCATCAGGTCTCGATAAAGCACTTGCAGCGTTATCTAAATGAGTTTTGCTACAGGTTCAATCGGCGCGAGGATGATAATGCGTTCACCGAGACGG
>Ga0210394_10000306_pt1 | contig 112767 bp, 96 predicted proteins | sample IncBWC12MmetaG_FD_160121 | JGI IMG/M metagenome (GOLD analysis project Ga0210394, IMG submission 160121) | Forest soil microbial communities from Barre Woods Harvard Forest LTER site, Petersham, Massachusetts, United States - Inc-BW-C-12-M | ecosystem: Environmental > Terrestrial > Soil >...
GCTTTCGTTCGTTATCCAGTCAATAGCCAAACAACTGGAACGGTTATCTTAAAAGCTACGATCGATACCGACGGCGCGGTGGAAAAGGTAGTAGCTGTCCGCGATGTACCTGCTCTTACCGAAGCGTGCGTTGAGGGATTGAAGAGATGGAAATTTCAAGCCGCCGAGTTCCACGGGAGCCCCATATCTTCAACGATCTACATCGCGTTTGTGCTTCGTCCTCCGAACGGCAGCTGAGAGGCATTCTTTAGACTGTCCCTTCTAAATATAACAACCTAACTAAAAGTGGGTACTCGAATGGCTAGCGCCGCGCGTGCCGGAAAGCGAACCTTGCGAAACCAACCATGCGGAAGAATTCCTAATTTCCCGGGTTCCGGGTGCCTCATTTCCTCCTGTAATAAACACATTGCCTGTTGATACAACCTGGCCCTGGGCACCGTCACGCGTGTCTAGAAGGGAAGGGGATGAGCTGCTGACGAATCTTTTGGATGGGCTTCGGGTTTCCGAGTACGCTTACGATGTGCGGATAAACCCTGTTTCTGTAGAAGGACATAGTCGCCTCACTTCCTACCAAACAGAATTGATGCCCCGCGGCCTTCTAGCTGGCTTATGATTAGCATCAGAGTCTATCAAGGCAGAGGGTTTCGTTCGCCATGAGTTTAGAGACGCATTGGGACAAAATTTACCGCGAGAAAGCCCCGGAAGCGGTTAGTTGGTATCGCCCGCACCTTGAGACATCACTTGCACTGATCGAAAAAGCAGCGCCCGAGCGCAGACTTTCCATCATTGACGTTGGTGGCGGTGAGTCAACATTGGTGGATGACCTCCTTGCCCACCGATATCAGAACATCACCGTCCTTGACGTTTCGCAAACTGCCATCGACGTAACCAAAAAGCGTCTGGGTCCTGCTTGGGAGGGCGTTCAGTGGATTACGGCGGATATTGTAAACGGCGAACTCCCGCCCAAGACCTACGACGTATGGCACGACCGCGCCGTGTTTCATTTCCTTACTGCGATGGACCAGCGTGTCGCGTACGTTCGCCAAGTGGCGCGCGCCGTGAAACCAGGTGGCCATGTGATCGTCAGCACGTTCGGACCAGAGGGTCCTACGAAATGCGGTGGCCTTGAGGTTGTTCGTTACGACGCCATGTCTCTGCATGCGGAATTCGGCGTGCACTTTCGCCTGCTGGATAGCATCAAGGAATTGCACACCACACCGTTCGGCACGACGCAGCAGTTTCTCTATTGTCTCTGTCGCGTCGAATGAACTAATCCCCGTCGCGGACCTCTACGATATGGCCGAACTCGCAGTTCTCGATCGCACGACACTGGTTCGTCATGGACGACGGCTCGAATACTTCACGATCATTTGGAACGGCGTCGAGGGTTTAGTGGCGGTCGTCACTGGCTTAATTGCCAGCAGCATTTCGCTTGTCGGCTTTGGAATCGATAGTTTCATTGAAGTGACATCGGGATCGGTCTTGCTGTGGCGGATGTCGGTTGACGCCAATGTGCGGGAACGCGAACGGAATGAAAACCGCGCGCTGAAAATAGTCGGAATCTGCTTCGTGGGTCTAGCTGCCTACATCGCTTATGAATCTGCAACGGACTTGTGGTCCAAACGACCGTCTGAGCACAGCATTCCGGGCATCATTCTGGCCTGCGTCTCCCTGGTGGTGATGCCACTCCTTTCGCGCGCGAAGCGACGAGTGGGGCACGCGCTCGGGAGCGCAGCAATGAACGCGGACGCGAGGCAAACCGAGTTCTGCACCTATCTTTCGGCCATACTCTTGGGCGGTCTTCTTTTGAACGCGGTTTTCGGCTTGTGGTGGGCCGACCCGGTTGCGGGTCTGATTATGGTTCCCATCATTGCGAAAGAGGGAGTGAATGGCTTACATGGCAAAGCTTGTGAAGATTGCTGCGCACGCTAGTCAATTCTTCGAAGGATCGTTGCCTATGGTTGGAGCATCCCCCGTCTGATGATCGATGATTTGAAAGAGCAGGAATGCGTGGACGGCGTCCGTGGTTTCCGGACCGGCCGTGACCAGCCGAATCCGTGCGCCGCCTTCTATTTTCGAGAATTCATAGCGAATCTGTTCCTTGAGCCGGGTCATCGTTGCGACACCTGGTGGATTCGTGTCGTGAATGAGCATAGGTGCGTTGAAATTCCCGGCGGAAAACATCTTGGCGATATGTCCAAGGTGGTTGCGGATTTGCTCGATACTGGTTTTGTCGTTCGGGTCTTTTGCGGTGACGGCGATTTCTCCTCCGTCCTGGAATAGCCGGAAGTGATGCGTCGTCCCTTCGTGGGAAAAACCCATCACATGCTCTCCACGCTTGACGACATCTTCCGAACGCTTGTTCTGGTCCGGTGGTGGATTCTGTTGACCGCTCGCTATACCCGGAAGGATGGCCAGGAAGACAAGAAGCAGCCTCGTGCGCATGATCTAGAGTCCTTTCTTCTTTCGGAATGCTAAGGCTCCGGAAGCAACCTTGCCGCGTGCTCTCGGCGGCACGCTCTCAAGCAAGTGTGCGACTTGCCCGAGTTTTGCTCGCCGCAACCGCTTGTCCCACTCTCTCGACAATCGATTCATTTCGGCACGCAAGGAAACCAGAATTCTGATTTGTCGGTCCAGGTCATGGATCTTCGAACGCAGTAAATCGCGGACGTGGCTGCAGGGTGCGCCACCCTTATCGCGTTCGGCCAGAATGGTTTTCAATTCGGCGAGCGAAAAACCAATTATCAACGCACGTTGAATCAATTCCACTCTCTGCGAAGATGCCGGAGGATACTCACGATAATTTCCCGCCGTACGCTGGGGCAGAGGCAAGAGTCCAAGACGCTCGTAGTGCCGCAACGTGTCAGTGCTTACGCCGGTCCGACGCGCCAATTGTCCGGAACGCATGGGCTGTCCTCCCCGAGAAGAGTCTAAACGCTGGAACGGATTCCAGGGTCAAGTCGAAACTGCTGGCTGCGCCAACCTGGCGTCCCAAACTTTCCGGCCCACCAGGTGGTCAATCTTTTGTCGAATTGTCCGCCTGCAGACGCAGAGTCCCGCGCCGCAGGGCGCGCTCCTTCATAAGGGCAAAAAATACGGGCACCAGAATCAGGACATGAATGGTGGAGGTGATCATGCCGCCGACGATCGGTGCGGCTATGGGCTTCATTACGTCCGAACCGGTGCCGCTCTCCCACAGGATGGGCAGGAGGCTCGCGAGGACAGCAGTGACGGTCATCAGTTTTGGCCGCAAACGCTGTACAGCTCCTTCAATGGCCGCCGCTTCAATGTCTTCGTGCTTGAGGGGGACACCGGACGCGAGACGCTTATCCAGCGACTCGTGAAGATAGACAACCATAACGACGCCAGTTTCTACGGCAATTCCAAAGAGTGCAATGTAACCCACCCACACAGCGACGCTGAAGTTGTACCCGAGCCAATACTGGAGGATGAGTCCTCCGGTCATGGCATAGAAGGTGGGGAAGATGAGGACCGCCGCCTCCGTTGCCGAATGGAACACCATGTATAGCAGCAAGAAGATTACAAAGAACACGATGGGCACGATGATCTTAAGACGCGACTTGGCACGCAATTCAAATTCATATTCTCCCGACCATTTGTAGGTATAACCGGCCGGCAGTTTGAGTTTCTCACGCAGAAGCCGATCTGCTTTTTCAACGAACCCGCCGTAGTCTTTGGTGGATAAGTCCAGATACACGTAACCGGTGAGCAGGCCATCCTCATCGCGAATCATCGCAGGACCGCGGCTGAAATAGACTTTCGCGACTTCCGAGATTGGAATCTGCGCACCCGTAGGGGTTGCAATCACAACACGATTTAGTTCTTCGATATCGTCGCGGAAGTCGCGGCTGTAACGGACGTTGACGGGATAGCGTTGGCGTCCTTCGACATTTTCGGCGATGTTTTCCCCACCGATACCGGAGGTCACCGTGCGATGAACGTCCCCCACGGTAAGTCCGTACCGGGCAGCTTCGAGGCGATTGACTTCGACATTGATGTAAAAGCCCTCGGCAACTCGTTCGGCAAATACCGAACGGAGTTCGGGGATGCCGCCTAAGATTTGTTGTAGTTGCGTTCCGGCCTGTTGAATCACTTCCACGTTGGGGCCTTGAATCTTCAAACCCACAGGAGTCTTGATACCGGTCAACTCCATGTCGAGGCGGTTCTGCACGGGCATGGTCCATGTGTTGGTCAGGCCGGGAAACTGGAGCTTTTCGTCGATTTCGTGGATCAGTTTTTCGTAGGTCATTCCAGGCCGCCACTGTTCACGCGGTTTGAGCATGATCGTCGTGTCGTACATGTCCAATGGAGCGTTGTCGGTAGGGCTGTTGGATCGGCCCACGGCACCAAAGACAGTTTCGACCTCTGGGAACGATTTGATGATGCGGTCTTGCTCTTGCAGCAGAGTCGAAGCCTGCGTGATCGAGATTCCGGGAAGAGCCGTCGGCATATATAAGGATGAGCCCTCATAGAGCGGGGGCATGAACTGGCTTCCGATTCGCCAGGCCAGAGGAAAGGTGACGGCCAGAAAGATCAGGTTGAGAACAAGCGTAGTTTTCCGGTAGCGCAAGCAAAAGCGGAGTACAGGCAGATACATGGCCTGCGTCCATCGAGAGAAGGGGTTCTCGGATTCAGGGTGAAGGTGGCCACGGATAAAAATGACCATGAGAACGGGAACCAGAGTGATGGCAAGAATGGAGGAGAAGGCCACCGAGAGAGTCTTGGTCCACGCGAGAGGGCGGAACATCCTTCCTTCCTGCGCTTCGAGGAGAAAAACTGGCAGGAACGAAACGAGGATTACCAGAAGCGAAAAGAAAATCGCGGGACCCACCTGCTTCGCCGCGCCAATCAGAATAGCTTTCCTTTCGTTGTCAGATATTCCGTTGCCCGCTTGGAGTGCAGACGCTCTGCGTTCCGACAAGTGGCGGTAGCCGTTTTCCACCATGACGATGGAGGCGTCGATGAGGACACCAATGGCAAGTGCCAGCCCTCCGAGGGACATGATGTTTGAGCTGACACGGAGGAAATACATAGGAATGAAGGAGGCGACCAGAGCAATCGGCAAGGCCAGAATGGGAACGAGTGCAGAGCGGAAATGAAATAGGAAGGCGATCGTTACGAAGCTGACGATGGCAACTTCAAGAAGAAGATCGCGCTGGAGTGTCTTTATGGAGTCACGAATCAGCCCGGAACGGTCATAACCGGAAACGATCTCAACGCCGGCAGGAAGTGCCGGTTTGATTTCGCCGAGTTTCTTTTTTACACCATCAATTACCGTTAAAGCGTTCATGCCATCCCGCATCACGATGATGCCGCCGACTACTTCACCCTCTCCGTTCCATTCGGCAACCCCTTCCCGAATGTCGGGCCCGAAGGCGACTGTGCCGAGATCACGAACGAGGACCGGGGTGCCGTTCTTCGTTGCCACCGGAACGGTCTCGAGGTCCTGCAGCGAACGCAGGTAACCCAAACCGCGAATCATGTACCGCGCACCGGCCATTTCAAGAACGCGGCCACCGACTTCATTGGTCGAATCACGAACGCGGTCGATCACCATGGAAAGCGGAATGTTATAGGCGCGAAGTTTGTTGGGGTCGAGATTCACCTGATACTGCCGAACGAACCCACCTATCGAGGCAACTTCCGCCACACCCGGCACGGTTTCGAGTTGAAAACGGAGATACCAATCCTGAAGGCTGCGCAATTCAGCCAAACTGTGACGGTGAGAGCGATCGATAACGGCGTACTCGTAGACCCAACCGGCTCCGGTAGCGTCAGGTCCGATCATGGGCGAAACGTCTTTCGGCAAAACTCCCTGGAGTTGCTGGATATATTCGAGCACGCGGGAACGCGCCCAATAGAGGTCTGTGCCATCCTCGAAAACAACGAAGATGTAGGAATCGCCAAACATAGTTTGGGCCCTCACGGCTTTCACATGGGGAGCGGCGAGAAGAGTCGAGACTATGGGATAGGTAACTTGGTCTTCGATAATGTCCGGGGGTTGGCCTTCCCATGGAATGTGAACGATAACCTGCACGTCTGAGATGTCTGGCAGTGCATCGAGCGGAATGTTTTTTAGAGACCAAATTCCACCAAGGAGCAGTAAGAGAGTCCCAGTGAAAACGAGAAAGCGGTTGTTCGCGCACCAATCAATGACGCGGGAGATCATGGCTACATCCCTCCTTGCACTTGGAGGCTGAGCTGCTTCGTTGCAAGGGCAGCACCGTTCTTAAGCGCCGTGATGGTGAGTTTCCATGTTCCGCCGCTATCCAGCGTGACTTGACCTTCGTAGACGCCATTGCCTTTTCCGACGAGCGGCGTGACCACATTCATGGCAGCCATGCCCATTTCCGGCATCGCGGCCATGTAGCTACGCACACTAATCTGTGCGCCAGTTACAGGCGCACCATCGGACGTTGTGACTCTCACGCGATACAGGTTCGTTCCCTTACGTGACTCTGCGGGTTCTGTCGAGAATTCAATTTGAGCTGCCGACTGGACTGTCGAGGGATTCATCGCGGCGGCCGCGCCAGCACCAGGCGGCGGTGGAGCATAGGACCCGATGGCGGCTTGCAGCTGGCTTTCCGAATCAATCAGAAAGTTCGCAGAGGTCACAATGCGTTCCCCGGCTTGCAGGCCCTTGAGAACGACATACTCGTCATTTGCTTGAGAGCCGAGTTGCACTTGGCGCGGTTCCAGATAGCCGCTCCCGCGATCCACAAAGACAATCTGCCGCGATCCTGACTGCAATACTCCACCGACAGGTATGACCAGTTGTTTCCCCAAGCTCACGTCCATGCTCACGTTCACAAACATGCCGGGAGAAAGGGTGAGTTGCGAATTTGAGAAGACTAGACGCGCACGGGCGGTGCGCGTGGTCATGTCCACATCCGGATAAATGAAATCGACTCTGCCTCGGAATACGCGACCCGGATAGGAATCCACGGTGAGAGAGGCAGGTGAACCGACCTTGACGCGACCTAAGTCATTCTGGAAAACCTGGGCCAAAACCCACACGCTAGACAAATCGGCAATGGTGTAGAGGCGTGTATCCAGCTGAACCATCAAATTGGGGAGAGCATTGCGCTCGGTGATGTAGCCAGAGACGGGAGATTGGATGGTCAGAGTGTCCTCGACCTGGCCTGTGGTTTCGAGGCGCGTAATTTCCTGCGGAGAAATATCCCATTGCGCCAGGCGTTCACGAGAGGACTCGACTAGCGAAGATACGCCGGAGGCAACGCCGGGAACCGAACTTTGCATTAGGTTTCGCGCATTTTGGCTGGCAAGAAGGTATTCGCGTTCGGCCGCGATGAGTTCGGGGCTGTGAAGTGTGAAGAGCGGCTGGCCTTTCTTCACATATTGATAGGTGGCGTTCGCAAAGACCTTTTCGATGTGGCCGGAGATGCGCGTCTGTACATAGGAAAGACGACGCTCGTCAATTGCCACCGTTCCCGTCGTGCGAATGGTGTCCTTCAGGTCTTTGCGCTCGACGACTCCGAATTTGACACCGATGGATTGCAGGCGTTCGGGAGAGAGTTGGATGGGGGAAAGCGGCGTCTCCGCTGACGATTGGGGCATGGCAGAGGGACTCGTCTCCTGCTGGGGCGCAGGCGTGGCGGCGGTCTTTGTGGCTGCGGGATGATGCGAATGCCACCAAAAGCCTGCGAGCATCGCGACCAGAACGAGGTTCGCGGCGAGGACGATGAGGAATGCTGTTCGATAGTTTTTCATGGAATGATTCCTTTGCGCGGGTGTTCAGCGCAGGGTTACTCCTGCTATTTCTTCCATCTGTGCCAGAGAGATTTCGTGTTCGGAGAGCGTCTGCCAGTATTCCTCTTCGAGTTTCAAGACATCGAGAAAGGATGCGAGCAAAGCCTGAAAGTCTTGACGATTGGATTGGTAAGCGGCCATGCCGGCTTGGAGTTCGGCGCGCGCCTGGGGCAGCAAGCCTTCGCGGTAAATCTTCAACAGCTCCGCTGATTTTTCAGCACTGATAAATTGTTGGCGGAGCTGGAAGGCCGTTCGCTGCGATTGCGTGTCATAGTCGCTTTTTGCGCGGGCGTGGTCAGATTCGGCCTGGGCGAGTTCCGGACGCTGACGGCGGCTGCGGTAGATCGGGATTCGCATGCCGACGGTGAACTGGTAGTAGGCGCGGAATTGCGTGGGGTCGGTACGCTGCCACATGCCCTGCACGTTGAAATCAGGATAGAAGTCTTTTTTTGCAGCCTCTATCTGAAGTCCCTCGCGTTCCACCATTTTTTGCATGCCGGCAAGTTCGGGATTGTTGGATTGCGCATCTGCGAGAAGTTGATCGAAGGTGTAGGCAGGAGCACGTTCGGAGAGCTCTTCGGCTTCGATGTCGGGTGAGGATTGCGAGCGGCTCAGGAGGTCCTTCAGTTCGGCCTGCGCTTTGCCCTGTTCGAGTTGGTTGCGGTTGATTTCGCGAAGCAGCTTGGTGCGCTCGAGTTGCGCCTGGAGGACTTCTTGTTGGTTGCCCATGCCACTCCGATAACGCGCTTCCGCCGCCTGTTCGGCTTGCTGGAGGAGTTGCGCGTCTTCGTCGAGAATCTTCTGCCGTTTCGCCAGATAGCCCAATTGAAAGTAGGCCATCTTCACGTCCCCCATCACTGCGCGCCGGACGGCTTCGTATTTTTGTTGAGTTGCGTCCGCATCCTTTTGGGCGATTTCACCGCGAAGGCGCAGCTTGCCGGGGTAAGGCAAGTCCTGCGAGAAACCAAACCCGATGTACGCGAAGTCGCTGTTGGTGTACCCGGCGAAGGGGCGGGGACTACCGACGTTTATTTGTTGCAGGACGACTTGAGGGTCCGGCAGCGTAGCCACCTGCGAGGGGATCTGTTTTGCGGATTGCCAACCGTGGCGTGCCGCCTGAATCTGCGGATTGTTCTTTTCCGCTTCAGTCAACAGGTCTGCGAGTTGCGTGGGTTTCCCGGCCGGAACATTTTGGCCTCGGCCAGGGGGTGCTGCAAATACAAGGAGAGAGATTCCTGAAATCCAAACCAAACGGAACTTCATAAACTGTCCTTTCATTAGCATCGAGCCAAACTGGAAGTGGTCGCGATGAACGTAGCTGGCTTTGGAATCGGAACGCACGAAGACACCTGTGCGTACGGTTAGCTTTGCTCAGGACGGATTCAGATCAGGAAGGTACAGAGAAGGGATTGCAGGGAGGGTGGTGAAGAGTGTTCGAGGACCAGTAACGTGCTGTAGCTTGTCGCAATCGGAATCGCGAGGGTGTTCTGCGATACGGTGGTCGCAAGAGCTGGTCCAAGCTCAATCCCTTTGAATTGCAATTCGGGGAGTGGCGCTTGCGAGGTAAAGCAACAGGATTTGCCAGAGCTTTTGGAAACTTGAGTTTCTGCACTGCGGGAGTACATCTGATCGCATGGTGACGGGGCCGTCGCCTCCGCGCATTCCGCCCCTCTGGAAGTCAACAGAGCGCAGGCAGAAAGAGGCATCAGGCCGGCGGCAAAGACGCTCAAAGCGAGCCCAAGAATAAGTACCCTTCGCATCTACCCCTATTCTAGCAGGCGGGACATCCCGCATGCTCATTTCGTATGTTCCCGTATCGCGTCGCGGAGGTATGTGATTCCCATCACTTTGCCGCTTAAGATTGTTCCGATGATGATCAGGCGCCTGGGACTAACTGTCTGGATTGCAGCAACTCAAAATGCCATAACAGCGAAGACGAGAACAAAGGCACTCGAGGGATTTGGTGGGTCCCTCGTGCCGCTTTCCTCTCAGCGTTTTGTGTACAACTTGTGTACAAGAAGGGGGTTTTGAAGGGCCTGAAATTGGGCCTAAGCAACGCAGAATCAACAACAGACTCTTGAGCTACAGGCCCGGACACACGTGGCAACAACTCTTTCTACTTTACCGTACCCGTCAAATCCTGGCAATTCTCTCTTCCTAAATCGTCCTCTAGCTGGCACTGAATTTCATCCTGAGGCACAGCCGCCGCCCCATCCCCCGCATTTTCCTGCCTGCCCTGAGCGAAGCCGAAGGGGAAGTGCTCCTCGGAGGCTGCTCCTGGTCACAGTCGCGTCACCCTTGCAACGCTCGCACCTCTACTCCTGCCCCCACCAACGCCCTCCGCACCGCCTCCAAGATCTGCTCCGCTCCCGGGGTATCCCCGTGGATGCAGATCGTTTGTGCCTCCACCGCCACCACCGTTCCCTCACGGGTCAACACGCCTCGACCTTCAGCAATTCGCACCGCTTGTTCTGCCGCTTGCTCCGGCACATTCAACAATGCATCCCGAAATTTCCGCGCACGCAAACTTCCATCCTTCTCATATCGCCGGTCCGCGAATGCTTCCGCCGCCACGCGAAATCCCGCCGCGCTAAACTCCTCGAGCATCACCGATCCCGCCAACCCCACTAACACGACGTCTTTGCGCCATCGCGCCACTCCGTCCGCAACACTTCGCGCAATCCCAGCGTCCCGCGCCGCCTGGTTATATAGCTCGCCATGCGGCTTGACGTGCACCACTGTCGCGCCGCACTCCTCCGAAATTCTCGCAAGCCCCACCAACTGCCGGTACACCGAATCTCGAACCTCTTCCATCGGCAAATTCAGCGCCACCCGCCCAAAATGTTCTCGATCCTCATATCCCGGATGCGCTCCCACGGCCACGCCATATCGCAGCGCCTGCTCGATCGTCGCGCGCATCATCTCTTCGTCGCCCGCGTGCCCGCCGCAAGCTACATTGGCCGACGTAACAAACTTCATCAGCGCTTCCTGGCTCCCGTCCGCAAGCATCTCCGGCAGTTCGCCCATATCGCAATTCAAATCCACGCGCTTCATTCGAACAGCCGCTCCTCCGAACCCAACAATTTCTTCCGCTCGATCCACAATTCGCGCGCCGCCACCAGCGATACTTCTTCAAATCGAATGGTATCCCGCGGCCGCAACTGCCCGACGCTATGCAAATCGGTTCCAATCACATTCGCAATCTTCGGATACCCGCCCGTCGTCTGCTGTTCCACAAACAAAAGGATCGCCTGCCCCGACGGCGTTACCTGAATCGCTCCAACCGGCGCGCCCTCGCTGATCATCTCGGCGTTTTCTCGCATTGCCAGCCGCGGCCCGTCGAGCCGCAAACCCACACGGTTCGAATCTTCATTTACCACAAACGCGCCGTTCTCCAGCGCCCCCCGCGCCTCTTCCGAAAACCAATCAAACTGCGGCCCTCGCGTCACCCGCAGCTTCTTCTCCGGCTTCAGTATTTCCAGAACTCCCGGCCTCAGCTTCCGCCGCCGGATATTCATCTGCAGACTTCCGATCTGTAACACATCGCCCTTTCGCAGCGCGCGTCCCTCCCATCCGCCCAATCCGCTCAACAGGTGCGTCGATGCGCTCCCCATAAAATCCGCCACGCCAACTCCGCCCGCCACGCACAAATAGCAGCGCGCGAAATCCCGCGTCGCGCCCAGCGTCAGTCGCTTCCCCGGCAAAATCGCGTGCGGTCTCCACAATTCCAACGCTCTCCCATCCATCTGCGCGCCGAAATTTGCGCCTGCAAGGCAAATCACCGCTCCATCGGGAAACAAAAACGTTCCGCCCGTCAACGTCATCTCCAGCGCCGGCGCGCCGGCCTTGTTCTCCAGCAGCAGATTCCCGATCCGTAGCGCCACCGCGTCCGCCGCACCCGAAGCCGAAACTCCCAGCGCACCATATCCCTCGCGCCCGAAATCCTGCACCGTCGTCTGCAATCCCGCTGATTCCACTACCAGCAAACTCATGCCCGCCTCGCTGCCAGAAATTCCGCCTGCGTGATCGGCCGGAAGCGTACCTGGTCTCCGATCGCAATCATCCCCATCGGCTCGCGATCTGTACGGAAAATTTCCAGCGGCGTTCTTCCGATCAATCGCCAGCCGCCCGGCGTTGCCTGCGGATAAATCGCCGTCTGCCGCCCGGCGATCCCCACGCTTCCCGCCGCCACTACCTTCCGAGGTGTTTCCAATCGCGGTACCGCGATCTCTTGCGCCAGATCTCCCAGGTATGCAAACCCCGGCGCAAATCCCAAAAAGTAGGCGTGATACGTTGGCGCGATGTGCAGCTCGACAACCTTATCCGCCGGCAATCCGCGCTGCTCCGCCACCCAGTCCAGGTCCGGCCCAAACTCCCCGCCGTAACACACCGGCACTTCCACCAGGCGATGCGACACCGGCGGCAACTTCTTCGTCCGATTTTCAAGTTCTGAAATTGTTGCCTGGACTTCGGCGTGATCCACCGCGCTGGAATCAAACGTGATCAGGATGGAACAGTACGCCGGCTGGATATTCCGCAGCCACTGGATCGGTTCCCGCTGCAACAGCCGCAACAACCGCATCACGCGTTCGTGCGTCGCCGCGCCGATCTCTTCTCCCAGATAAACCAGCAGCGTCTGGTCGCTCGCGGCCTGAAATCGCACTCCGCTCTCCCTGCGTTCTCGCCTTCTCTACTGCACGAAACCGATGTTCGCCCCCGGCATCGGCGCGCCCTCCGGCCCCTCTTTGATCGGCCCGTACGCCGCCTCAAACCTTGAGATATTTTCGCCCAGTGCCCGCCAGATCCGTTTCGCATGCCCGGGGCTCACAATCACGCTGCTCAGCAGCTTCCCCTGCGTCCCATTCGGAAAAATGTACACAAAATTCAGCGTGAACTCCTCCGCGTGGTGCTGGATCATCACCAGGTTGCTGTACAGCCCCTGCATTTCTTTCTCATCGGCCTTGATCTGCACCTGCCCCGGCTGCGGTACTTGCTTCTCATCCATGTTCTTCTCCCAAAATTCCTCTCCCAAAGTAACACAGCCCAACCCGCCTAACCGTCTGTGATTACCGATCTTCCGATCGGCCTTCCTACGTAGCGGCCACCTTCAGGTGGCCCCGTTTGAATTTGTAGGGGAGGGGCTCGCCCCTCCCTCTTGCTGCTGTACGGCCCGCCGACCGTGGCGGGCCGCTCTTCTCTGCGTCCTCGGCGCTCACTGCGAACTCTGCGTTCTCTCCCTGCCTGACTCTTTGTTCTCCCTTTCGATAAGTCCTATTGACATCCGCCCTAGTTAATTCTACTTTATAAGAGAAGTTAACCATAGTTAACACAATCGAGCCTGACACGACGAATGTCCGACATCTTCTCCAAGCGATTCTCCACCGCCCCGGCCCTGCCCGCCGACCAGCCCGAAGTCTCCGCCTGGCGCCGCGCTCTCACGCTCCCCTCGCTCCCCGAATCCCACCGCAGCATCCCCATCGCCCACAACGCCCACTGGTTTCGCAAAATCCTGGCTTTCGCCGGCCCCGGCTATCTCGTCGCTGTCGGCTACATGGATCCCGGCAACTGGGCCACGGACATCGGCGGCGGCTCGAAATTCGGATATACGCTCCTTAGCGTCGTCTTGATCAGCAATCTCCTGGCGATGTTTCTCCAGGCGCTTTCCGCGAAGCTCGGCATCGTCACAGGCCGCGACCTCGCCCAGGCCTGCCGCGACCACTATTCCCGCCGCGTGTCTATTTTTCTCTGGGTCGCCTGCGAACTGGCTATCGCCGCCTGCGACCTCGCTGAGGTCCTCGGCTCCGCCGTCGCCCTCAATCTCCTTTTCCACATTCCGCTTCTCCTCGGCGTTCTTCTCACCGCCTTCGACGTCCTCATCGTCCTCGCCCTGCAGGGTCGCGGCTTCCGCCTCATCGAAGCTTTCGTTATCACCCTTATCGCCAGCATCGGCCTGTGCTTTGCCTATGAAATTTTCTACGCACACCCAGTCTGGCGCGAAGCCGCCCGCGGCTTCATCCCGCACGCCGAAATCCTGCGCAACAAGGAAATGCTCTACATCGCTATCGGCATCCTTGGCGCCACCGTGATGCCCCACAATCTCTATCTGCACTCCAGCATCGTGCAGACCCGCGCCTTCGGCCAGAAGAAAGAGGAAAAGCGCGACGCCCTGCGCTACGCCGTCATCGATTCCACCGTCGCTCTCTTTTTTGCGCTTTTCATCAACGCCGCAATCCTCGTTCTTGGCGCCGCCGCGTTTCACACCCGCGGTATGAGCGAAGTCGCCGACATCGCCCAAGCTTACAAACTCCTCAGCCCCACCCTCGGCGCCGGCCTCGCCAGCACGCTTTTCGCTTGTGCCCTGCTCGCTTCCGGGCAAAACTCGACGCTCACCGGCACCCTCGCCGGCCAGATCGTCATGGAAGGTTTCCTCGATATCCGCCTGAAGCCCTGGCTGCGCCGCTTGATCACTCGCTCCATTGCTATTATTCCCGCGGTTCTCGTCATCGGCATCGCCGGGGAAGGGAAGCTCACCGCGCTTCTGATTCTCAGCCAGGTCATACTCAGTTTTCAGTTGCCCTTCGCCGTGATTCCGCTCGTTCAATTCACCAGCGAACGCGCCAAGATGGGCGAATTCGTCAACTCCCGCGCCACCATCGTCACCGCCTGGTGTGTTGCCGCCGCCATCCTTTTCTTCAACGGCGAACTCCTCTGGCTCATCCTCCGCCCGGCTTAGTTCTGAGTGCGGAAGCGCAGCTTCCGCTTTTGCGCACTCAAACTCACCGACCAACCCACTTCCCGCCCGTCCCAGCCTATGCGAAAATTTTCCCGGTGAATAAAAAATGCCCGTTCCTCCAAAGAAACCAAAAACACTCCAAAAACTCCTCTTCGCCCTGGTCATCCTCCTGATATTCCTGTCCATCGGTCTGGCCGCGTTCCACAAAACGCCCTGGAGTGTCCCACTCGAAGATAAACTCCGCAAAAATCCCCTCGCCGGCTCCGACGCCAATCTCAACGCCGCCAAACCCGTCTACAACGAATACTGTTCCAACTGCCACGGCGATTCCGGCAAAGGCGACGGCTCCGACGCCATGATGTACGACCCTTCGCCCAGCGACCTCACCGACGCCAAGCACATGAACCACCTCACCGACGGCGAAATCTTTTACCAGATCACCCAGGGCCGCAAACCCATGCCCTCTTTCCGCAAAAAGCTCACCGAAGACCAGCGCTGGCAACTGGTAATCCTCGTCCGCTCCTTAGCCGCCTCCGCCGCCTCATCTCCGACTCCAACCAAAGCTCCCGAGCCACCCGCAACCAAAAAACCCGAACCACCCGCAAAAAAGTAATGGCCGGTCCAAAGACCGGCCACCGGGACTCTTATCCTTTACTTCCTTTGCTTCCGCTAGTTCACCTTTCCCAACGCCGTCGCCACTTCCTTCACGTCCGGCACCACGGGAATGTCGTAATCCTTCACCCAGGCCACCTTGCCGCCCTTATCAATGATGATGATTGAGCGCCCCGTGATCCCCTTGTCCGGCATGTACACGCCATACTTCTCGCTCATCGCGCCCTTGGGGTGAAAATCCGCCAGCAGCGAATACTTGATCCCCATCTTTTCCGCATACGCCTTGTGCGACCACACGCTGTCCACGCTGACGCCGAGCACCTCCGCGTCCAGCGTCTCGAAATTCCGCATGTCGTTCACGAAGCATGCGTGCTCATTCGTGCAGGTGGGGCTCCAGTCCAGCGGGTAAAACACCAAGACCACTTTCTTTTTCCCCGCGAAATCCGAAAGCTTCACTTCCTTCTTGTTCTGGTCCTGCAGCGTGAAATCCGGCGCCTTCTGTCCAACCGCAATGCTCATAAACACGTCCTCCGATGCGTTTTAAGTTCCACCAGCATCTTACCGAATCCCGCCCCCGCCGCCAATCTGCGCCCTTCCACGCGGGAACTCGGCGCGATACACTCCGCATTGCAGAATCCCGGCCGCCGCGCAAATTGTTCGCGCGCCCCCGGCTGGATACCCACAATGCTCAGCCTGAAAGAAGTAGTCGATCGCTACTCCTCGCTCGCCAAACAATGGGGCGATCCCGTCGCCCTGGAAGCCTTCGCCCTCGACACCGAAGAAACTGTCAAGCTCTTCACTTCTCTCGACGAGGACTACCACATCAGCCGCTTCGTCAACTTCTCCTTCGACCACGGCCGCCTCTACCTCATCAGCGGCAATCCCTCCACCCACATCCGGATCGACGCCGCCATCCGCGAATTGCTCTGACCACCCCCCGGGAACGCCAATCTCCCGATTGGCGCTCCTCCCTACAACTCACTCGCCAATCTGAAGACTCATTCGTCTGAAGCTGCGGGATACATCACGATTGGCATTCCCTTGGAACGCGCTGCTCCATACCCAATTCTCCGCTGCATCAACCAATCCAGCCTTCACCGGATTCAAATGAATATATTCAACCGTCTGCGCCAAATGCCGCTGATCTCGGATGTAACGATCCCAATACTCCCGGTGCCATACGGGTCGGGTGAACTCTTCTCCCAAATCCTTCTGCCAGTCACAAATCCTCCGCGCGGTGAATTTTTTCCAGGCGGCGACAATTTGCGAAACGGTCCATCCGCACACAGGTTTGAACAGCGCGTGCACGTGATTCGGCATCACCACCCATGCAAGAAGCCGGTAGCGCTGCGCATCAAACTTCAGCAGCGAAGCTTGGGTAACGGTGGCAATTTCCGGTCGGCGAAGCACGCAGGAGCCGTGCCCCGCGTCTATCCATTCTTCCAACCGCTTCCGCCGCTCGACGCTTCGTTTTTTCTGTGGAAGGAATTGCAGCTGACTTTCTAATTTCCTCAACGCATTCTTTGCAAGGCTATCTGCCAAATGAAATGTGACATGCTGAGGCAGTTCGTTGCATTCAAAGTGCGGCAAATACCCCCGACTGTGCCACCACCCCCTGGGAACGCCAATCTCCCGATTGGCGTTCCCAGGCTCCTGGTGCTGCACGGATGCAACATCAGGGCTTTCAGGTTTTTCCCCGTCACCCAGCATAATAAAAGATTATATACAAATAATATAAATAAATGAATAATATGCTTGCTTTCAAAGGCCAGTGAGAAAGCTGGCCAGCACATGGAATCGCCGCCGTTCAGGTGCGAGGAAAAATTCCCGGAAGCGCCAATCGGGAGATTGGCGTTCCCGGGCGCAACCTAAAAAATCAGCTTCAACGAAAACTGTATCTGCCGTGAAGTCCCCGCCGTGTGAGAAATAACCCCGAACCCGCTCCCCCGCACCACATTCGACGGCAATCCGAAATTCACGATGTTAAACAAATTGAAAAACTCCGCCCGGAATTCCACCAGCCCCAGGTCGCTCTTCCCCCGCCGTCCGAACGGCGTGTCCTTAATCAACGCAAAATCAAACTGCTTGAATCCGGGCGCGCGAAACGTATCCCGCCCCAATGTCCCGAATCGTCCCTGATTCGGCCCCGTCCCCCCCGGCACATTCACCGGAACAAAAAAGAACGACGTATTGTTATTTCCCAATCCAAAATAATCCTCTCGCCGCGTTCGGCTGGTGGAGAAATTGGGCATCATCAGCAAATCCGGCCGGTCCGTTCCTCCGTCACCTGCGCTCGTCTGCTGAATCCCCGAATAAACCGTGAAGGGAGGCCCGCTCAAAATCGAAGTGATGTTCAGCAACTGCCACCCGCCGGTCACATAATGGCTCACCGGGTGCAGAAAACTCACCTTGTCGAACGGCAACGCTTGAAACACGCTCACCGAAAAAACATGCGTCACGTCAAACGTCGACACGCCTTTTTCCGCGCGTTCGTCCAGCGGGTCCTGCGCGAACGTCTGCAGAACCGCTCCCGCGCTACTTGGAAGGCCGCCCAGGACCGCGCTGGTGTCGTCGATCGACTTCGAAAATGTATAGCTCGCTGCGAAATTCAGCCCGATCTTCGCGTTCGTTCCGCTCACGCTGGTCTGCAGCGCGTTGTAACTCGAATGAGAATCGCTGGCCATCACATACTCCGGCCCGAATCCGCCAGTCGCATTTCCCGAGGAGTCAAATTGCGTGAAACGTGCAAACTGCGGCCCTGCTCCCCCATACCCGTTCGGAGCAAACACCCGCGCCAGATGAATCCCCGCCGTCCCCACATAACCCGCGTTCCATCGCACCCACCCGAAGTCGTGCTCAACCCCCGCCGTGTACGTGCCGATGTATCCGTTCTTGAAATGGCGCGACATCACGCTCACGCTCAACAGCTGCGTTTGATCCCCCGGCGTCAGCGCCTCCAGATCCTGTTGAAATCTTGCCAAATCAATCGGCGTATTCGCCGCCATGTTCGAAGTGCTTCCCGATGCAAACAACGGCTGCCCGGAAGTCGTAAAGGGTTCCGGCACTTGCAGCGGCACAATCGTGTTGGAAAAGGGGACCGGCACGCCGGGCTGAGCCGTCACCAGCGGCTGCACTACAAACGGCAATCCGCCGGTCACAAAATTGTCCTGCCACAAATTCGGCAAAATCGTGGTGATCGCCCCGCCCGCGTGCAGCGTCGTTCGTTTCGTCAGCCGGTAATCGACCGCCACGCGCGGCGCCCAGCCATTCCAATCGATCGGATAAATCGGCTGCGGATTGTACAAAAATTGCTGTGTCGCTCCTGGCGTCAGAAAATCCGACGGCTTTCCATCCGGTCCCACCGGCGTTGCCACCGAAGTCCGTTCACTCGCTTCCTTGATCCGGCTGTTCACTTCATAGCGCAGGCCATAGTTGATGCTGAGTTTCTGCGTCGCTTTCCACGCGTCTTGAAAATAAAATGCATAAGCCTCCCGCCGAACTGCCGCTTCGTCAAATCGATCTCCCGTCGGCGTCAGCCGGTATGGCGCCGAAATCGTGTACTCATAGGGCGTCGCCGTCAGCAATCCCAGCAGGGAATCGGGTAGTGGATCGCCCGGAAGAATATTGTGCGTCCCGCTCGCGGATGGGATGAACACGGGTGAAAATGCCGTGCCGCCGCCGAACGAATAGATACCGCTCGGATTTGTGCCGAACACGGAAGTGTCCCGGTTCCAGCGGATATCCACGCCCCACTTGAACACGTGCCCGCGGTGCATGTAGCTCATGTCGTGCTTGAATTGAAACACGTTTCCATACGACCCGAAAATCGATCCATCCGCCGTGTTAAATCCCTCGAGAAGCCCGTCCCCGAACCCCAGCGCCACATCCGAGTGGTTGCTTGAAGGAAACACCGGCGTGCTGCGCACATAATCGAACATCGTCGTCGAATTCAGCTGCGCCGAATACGTCCGCGCGTAACTCACTGCCGCATTGCGCTGGTGGTCGAAAAACTTCACCGCAAAGCTGGGGTCGATCGCCGTCTGATCCGGATTCGTCGTCGGGCCATTCACGTTGTTCAGGCTGAAGCGCGTGAAGAGCGTCGCCTTGTCCGAAAGCTTGTGATCCACGCGAATCGAGAACTGGTCCGTGTCCGTCGCCACTTTAGAAGACGTCGCGAATGTCCGGGCGCCAAAGGCTCCACCCGGATCATTTGGCAGTGGATACCGCGCCAGAATCCCCGCAATCTGTGGGCTCACCGGCACGGTCAGCGTGTCGCCGGGGAAACTTGTTGTATCAATTCCTTTTCGTTCGTCGGCGGTCGGCACCGCGAAGACCTGCGTCGTGCCCAGCACCTGCCGGAATCCCGCGTACTCGCCAAAGAAAAACGTCTTCCCGTGCCCATCATAAATTCCCGGCAGCATCACTGGCCCGCCGATCGTTACGCCAAATTCGTTGCGTACAAACGGCGGAATTCGCCGCGGGTCCAGTGGGTTTATGTGGTCAAAGAAATTCCGTGCGTCAAAAGCGGCGTTGCGCACAAATTCAAACGCGCTGCCATGCAACTGTCCGGTGCCCGACTTCGTCACCACGTTTGTGAATCCCGCCGCGCCCTGCCCGATTTCCGCCGGCATCACGCCGGAGTTCGACTGCACCTCGTGTATGGCATCCACATTGAAGTTCGCAAATGTCGCCCCGCCCAGCTCCGGGTCGGTGGTTGTCCCGCCGTCCATCGCAAACACGGTCGTCACACCGCGCTGCCCGTTGAACGCGAATTGTTGGGTGAAGTTCGCAGCCCCGTTCGTGTCCGTCATAGTGCCCGCGGCCAGCAGCAGCAATTTGCTGAAGTCGCGCTCGTTTAGCGGCAGGCCGGAAACTGCTTCGCTCGAAAGATGTTCGCCACCGGTCCCTTTCTTGCCCGTCCCCTGCGATTGCCCAGCCACAACCACAGTCAGCGTCTGATTCTGTGCGGAAAGCGTGAGCTCTAGATCCGGTGCGCTTCCTTCCGCGATCACAATCGGCTTCGGCGCTGTCCACGTCTTGCCCGCCGCCTCAACTGCCAGCGTGTACGTTCCCGCGTCAATCCCGGCAAACACAAATGTGCCGCTCGCGGTTGTCCGCGCTTCGTACGTCCGATCCCCGGAGCTTCCGCGCACCGTAATCTTCGCGTCGGCCACGGGTTTTCCCGCGGCGTCGTGCAACACGCCATTCCAGGTTGTAGCGGAGAACGAACAACAAGCGAAGAGGAACGCCAGTAGGATTACAGACACCAATAGCCGCGTGGGTACCGAAAGGGCCGCCGACATGGTTGACGATTCTATATGGTTTTAACGAGAAATGACTTTCTGTTCACTTGCCGTGTGTAAAAGATTATCTCACCGTAGCGTCCACCTTAAGGTGGACGCTACCGGGCTCAGGCAGGCACTGACTTTTGAAATCTGCTGACTACGGCCTCATGCTCTTTACGCAGTTCCGAAGGTAGCCGCTCCCCGAACTTCGCCAGGAATTCCCGGCTGTCCGCCAGATCGCTTTCCCAATCGTCCGCGTTCACGCGGAACAACTCATCCAGCGCCTCAGGCGCAATCTTCAACCCATCCAGCGTCAGCCCTGTCCGCGCCGGCACATACCCGATCGGTGTTTCCTTTGCTTCGCCGCGCCCTTCCACGCGCTCCAGAATCCACTTCAGCACGCGCACGTTCTCCCCGTAACCCGGCCACAGGAATTTCCCATCCGCGCCTTTCCGGAACCAGTTCACATGGAAAATCTTCGGCGGATTCGGGATCTTCTTTCCCATCTCCAGCCAGTGCTGGAAATAATCCGCCATGTTGTAGCCGCAGAAGGGCAGCATAGCCATCGGATCCCGCCGCGTCACTCCCACGTCGCCCGTCGTCGCCGCCGTCGTCTCTGAAGCCATCGTCGCCCCGACAAACACGCCGTGCTGCCAGTTGAACGCTTGATAGACCAGCGGCGCCAGCCGCGCCCGCCTCCCGCCAAAAATAAACGCCGAAATCGGCACGCCCTCCGGCGCTTCCCACTTCGGCGAAATGCTCGGCGATTGCCTGGCCGGCACGGTGTACCGGGAATTTGGCTGCGCCGCCACACCTTTCGAGGGATCCCATTTTTCCCCGCGCCAAGTGATCAACCCCGCGGGTGGTTCCCCGCCGATTCCTTCCCACCACGGCTCGTTCTCTGCCGTCACGCCCGTGTTTGTGAAAATCGTGTCGTGGGTCAGCGCGTCCATCACGTTTGGATTCGTCTTCCTGCTCGTCCCCGGCGCCACCCCGAAAAATCCAGCCTCCGGGTTAATCGCATGCAGATACCCGTCCGCGCCGATCTTCATCCAGGCAATGTCGTCGCCAACCGTCCACACCTTGTATCCCTGGCTCTCCAGTGTAGACACCATCATCGCCAGGTTGGTCTTCCCGCAAGCGCTCGGAAACGCCGCGGCCATGTATGTTACTTTTCCGCCTGGCGATTCCAGCCCCAGGATCAGCATGTGCTCGGCCATCCAGCCCTGCTGCCTCGCCATGTAACTGGCAATCCGCAGCGCGAAGCATTTCTTTCCCAGCAGCGCGTTTCCTCCGTAGCCCGACCCCACGCTCCAGATCAACCGCTCCTGCGGAAAATGCGCAATGTACCGCCGCAGGGGATCCAGGTCTCCCATCGAATGCAGCCCCGGCACGAAATCTTTCGAACTTCCCAGCTTGTCCTGCGCCACCTTGCCCATGCGGCACATGATCCGCATGTTCGCCACTACGTACGGGCTGTCCGTCACTTCCACGCCGATCTTGCTGATCGGGGAATTCACCGGCCCCATGATGTACGGCACCACATACATCGTCCGGCCGCGCATCGCTCCGTCGAGCAACTTCCCGATCTTGAACTTCGCTCCTTCGGGGTCCATCCAGTTGTTGGTGGGTCCGACTTCCTCTTTGTCCGGCGTGCAGATAAAGGTGAGGTGTTCAGTGCGGGCCACGTCGCTCGGATCGCTTCGGTGCAGGTAACAGTTCGGGTAGGTTTTCTGGTTCAGCTGGAAGGAGTCGCCCTTTTTCAGCATTTCCTGCAGGATGGCCTGGTTCTCGGCTTCCGACCCGTCACAATAAACAATCTTGTCTGGCTTGGTCAGCCGGGCTGCTTCTTCCACCCAGGCTTCCATTGGCGTCGCCACGGTATTACCCCCAAATGATTAGTAGGCTGCATCGAAGAATGGAATGGATGCGCCCGATCCGGCCCGTCCTTATCGCGCGGACTTATATCTGAGACTGGCGGGACACTCTACTACGCTCTGCAAACCTGCCCAGTGTATGTTACCGCCAACCCCCGAAGCAAGTTTACCCGCCACATGGCTGGGCTTAGTATCCGATTGCGGCATTATCAAGACTTGCGACCGCCTTAATCCATCCATACGAGTAAACAACTCCATTCGCCCGATTTGACCACCCTTCACCCACACGTCTAAAATCAGCTCCTTCTTGGAATCGAAGATACCTAGCTCACGTTCATCTGCACGCGGCGTTATCGCCGCCGAGGAGACATCTATGGTCAAACGAATCGCATTGCTGTTTATGTTTATAGGTTTTGCCCTCGCACCGGTGTTCGCTCAACATCAACAATCGTCCGTACCACTTCCGTCCAGCGCGGGCGCGGCGTACTTGATCCGTGCGGGGCACCTCATCGATCCGGAAACCGGCACCTCCGCGGCAAACCAGCTGATCGCTGTCAAGGACGGCAAGATCGTTGCCGTCGGCTCCAACGTTGCGGCTCCTGCTGGAGCGGAGACTATCGATCTCTCCTCCTATTCCGTCCTGCCGGGTCTTGTCGATGCGCACAATCATCTGGCGATCACCTACAAGAAAATTCCTGAAAACGACGTCTACTACTACACCTACATTCAGGAATCGACGGCCCTCCGTGCTATCGAAGCTGCTTCGAATGGCATGCAAATGCTGTCCTCCGGATTCACCGTCGTTCGCGATCTCGGCAACAACGGTCTGTACGCCGACAGCGCGTTGCGGATCGCCGTCGAGCAGGGCTGGCTGCCTGGACCGACGCTCATTAATTCCGGAATCATTATCGGCGGCATTGGCGGCCAGTTTTATCCCACACCGGAAATGGTGAAGGAACATAACATCGTTTATCCCGAATACCTCGATGCGGATACTCCCGACGAAATCGTTAAAGCCGTCCGGCAAAACGTTCTATTTGGCGCCAAAGTCATCAAAATCTGTGTCGACTGCAAGCCCTATCCCTATTCTGTTGACGACATCAAGCTCTTTATCAAAGAAGCCGCCAATGCGGGCGGATTGAAAGTTGCCGGCCACGTGCAGACCGAGGAGGGAGCGCGCCGCGCCATCGAAGCGGGCATCTGGTCCATCGAGCACGACATTGCACTCACCGACGAACTGCACAAGCGGATGGCACAAAAAGGCATTTGGCGTGCCGGTACGGAAACCCCGTTTACCGAATACCGCGGCTCGCAGGCCGGCTTCGACCGCACAGTCGCCGGTATCAAGAGCGCCTACGCCAATGGAGTCAAAATGGCTTTTTCAACCGACGCCGATTATTACGTCCCCGGCATGACCCGCGGCCAGGTGGCGATCAACTTCTTGAAAAGCTGGAAGGCAGCAGGCATCCCCGACAAAGAAATCCTCAAAATCATGACCATCAACGGCTATAAGGTCTCGGATATTTATGACAAGCGCGGTCCGATCAAAGCTGGCCTTCCCGCGGACTTCATCGCAGTCAAAGGCAATCCGCTCGAAGATATTGACGCGCTGCGAACGGTCATCTTTGTGATGAAGGATGGCCTGGTCTTCAAGCGAGACGGCGTGATGACGCCGGAGACATTCCTTCACGGCGGGCCGGTAAACGGCTGGCGCATCCACTGAATTGCCCTTCGCCCCTCTGGTGCTATCATGGCCCTATGTACGCCCAGAAATTCCAGGTCGACGTCCTGATTCACGGCGAGCGCCGACTCTGCCCGCTCGAATGGCTCGATCAGTTCTCCATGCGCAATTTCACCAACTCCGCCGATTTTGACGACACACTCCCTCTTGCCGAAGGCCGCCTTGAAGCCAGCTTCCGCCTGACCCCCGAGCGTTTCGCCGAGGGCCTCTCCGCCTGGCTAACCCAGCGCGGCAAGGGTGAAGGACAACCCGTCATGGTTGAAGTCAAGGTTTTGTAGCGGCCGCCTTCCGAGGCGGGCCGCTCTTAATTTGGAGTGCGGTGGCTCTGCCACCGCTTTTGCGGAGTAAACCTCAACACAAATCCTCCGGTTTATCTTACCCAATTCTGACTCTATTCACTCCAGCTTCTTCGTCTTCCCCTCAATCGCCGCGCGGATCTCCGGCAACATCTTCATCGCCGCCTCTTCTCCCGCCCGCACCATTTCGGGTGTCTTCGTAAAATCATCCCAAACGAACGGCGTCACGTCCGGTTCGATCGTCACGTCCACATACTGCCGCCATTCCAGGTCCGCGTGCCTCTGAATAATCGTGAACGATCGGCTCAGCACATCCGTAAACGTCCGCGGCTCTCCGCTCATTCCCGGCTCCAGGAACACGGCGATCACCACCTCCGCGCCCATCAGCAGCAATCCCTCATACGGCACCAGCGCCGTGAGGAATCCGTCCACCAGCGTCCGCCCGTCATATTGAATCGGCACGAACAATCCGGGGTACGCGCAGGAAGCCCGCAGCGGCGGCCCGATTGGTCCCTTCTGGTAGTAGTAAACCGGCAAGCCCGCATTGATGTCCGTGGCCGCAATTGCCAGCGGTGTCTTCAACTCTTCAAAATTCTTGATCGTCGAAAAGCGCGCCAGAAACTGTTCCATCCGCTGGTTGGTGGCTAATCCCATCCACGAAGGAGTCCACCGCCCGAAATCCGTGAACTTCGTCTCGCAGGCGATGTCCTCCATCATCTCCAGCGATGCTCCGGCGCAGTAGCTCGCCCCAATCAGCGCGCCAACACTCGTCCCCGCCACCATGTCAATCGGAATCCCCGCTTCACGAAACACCCGCAGCACGCCGATGTGTGCGATTCCGCGCGCAAATCCCCCGGCCAGCGCCAGCCCCACTTTCGGCCGCCGTTCGCCCGCCCCCGCGTAGCCATTGCCGAACGCGCGAAACCATTCCTTCGCGCTCCGCAGCAAGCTATGTGCGCTCACTTCCTTCTCATTCACCATATCCCAATTTTAGTCTTCTCTCGCCCCATACCAAACACCTGTTTGACCAGTCGCTTCCCATTTTGTAACCTGTTCTGCCGTCTTATTCCGTTCCTCAAGGTCTGCCCATGACTCATCGAATCCAAAAAGCGGTTGTCCTCGGCGCCGGCACCATGGGTGCGCGCATCGCCGCGCATTTCGCCAACGCCGGCCTCCCCTGCCTGCTGCTCGACATCGTTCCCAAAGACGCGACTGCCGCCGACCGCAACAAAATCGTTCTTGCCGGCCTGGACGCAGCGAAAAAAGCCAAGCCCGCCGCATTTTTCACACCCGCGCTCGCCTCTAGGGTTTCCATTGGCAATTTTGATGACGATCTCCCGCGCATCGCTGACGCCGACTGGATCATCGAAGTCGTCGCCGAAAATCTCGAAATCAAGCGCGGCCTCCTCGCCAAAGTCGCGCAATTCCGCAAGCCTGGCTCCATCGTTACCACCAACACCTCTGGCCTTCCCGTTCACCTGATCGCCGAAGGATTGCCCGAGGAATTTCAGCAGCGCTGGGCCGGCACCCACTTTTTCAATCCTCCGCGCTATATGAAACTCGTTGAAGTCATCCCCGGCGCGAAAACTTCTCCCGAAGTTCTGCAAACTCTTTCAGATTTCTGCGATCGCCAGCTTGGCAAAGGCGTCGTCCTCGCGAAAGACACGCCAAACTTTATCGCCAACCGCATCGGGACTTTTTCGATGCTCAATGCCCTCCGCCTGATGCAATCGCTCGGCATGACCATCGAAGAAGTGGACGCCTGCACTGGCCCCGCCGTCGGCTGGCCCAAGTCCGCCACCTTTCGCACTGCCGACATCGTCGGCCTCGACGTCCTGATGCACGTCGTCAAAAATATTTATGAAACGGCCCCCAGCGACGAATCCCGCGAAACGTACAAGATTCCCTCCTTCGTCGAAGAGATGGCCAAGCGCAAGTGGCTCGGCGACAAAACCGGCCAGGGTTTTTACAAGCGCGTGAAGGGCGGCCAGGGCGAAAAAGAAATTCTCACCCTCGACCTCAACACGATGGAATACCGCGAGAAGCAAAAAGCGCGCTTTGCTTCCATCGAAGCAGGCAAAGCAGTGGAAGACACCAGCGAACGTTTACGCGCCCTGCTCACGCCGCTCTTTGAAGGCCAGAAAACGGACAAGGCCCAGCAGTTCATGTGGGGCGGCCTCTCCGAAATGTGCCTCTACGCCGGACGCCGCACGCCCGAAATCGCCGACAACATTGTGGACGTGGACCGCGCCATGCGCTGGGGCTTCGCCTGGGAACTCGGCCCCTTCGAGATGGTGGATGCGATTGGCCTTTCCGCCTTCGCCGCGCAAATCAAAAAAGAAAATCGCGCGCTTCCACAAGTATTCGAGAAAGCGCTGGCCGCGGGCCACACCAGTTTCTACGAATCCAGCAAGGGCGAAACTTCTGTCTTCGATCTAGCCACCGGCAAAACCAAAAAAGCCGAGGAACCCGCCGGAATTCTCATCCTCAAAAATCTCAAAGACGCAGGCCGCGAAGTGGAACGCAACTCCGGCGCCAGCCTCATCGATCTCGGCGACGGCGTCGTCTGCTGCGAATTTCATTCCAAAATGAATGCCATCGGCGCCGACCTGATCGCCATGATCCACAAGGGCCTTAAACGCCTTGAAACCGATTTTGACGCTATGGTCATCGCCAATCAGGCCACCAACTTTTCCGTCGGCGCCAACCTCATGCTCGTCCTCGTCGGCGCGCAAGAGCAGGAGTGGGACGAGCTTCACATGGCCGTGAAGCAGTTTCAGAACATCAATCTCGCCATCAAGTACGCGCCCAAGCCCGTCGTCGCCGCGCCGCAAGGCATGGCCCTCGGGGGAGGCTGCGAAATCGGCCTCCATGCCGCAAAAATCCACTCCGCTGCCGAAGCTTACATCGGCCTCGTCGAAGTCGGCGTCGGTCTCATTCCCGGTGGCGGCGGCACAAAAGAAATGCTCATACGTGCCAATGAAAACGCGGCTTCCGGCGACGATCTCGACCTCTTTCACACGCTCCGGCCCATTTTCGAAAACATCGCCACCGCCAAAGTTGGCACCAGCGCCGAAGAATGCCGCGACCTCGGCTACCTCCGCCGCACAGATACCTACTCGATGAATCGCGATCGCCTCGTCGCCGACGCCAAGCAAACCGCTCTTGCGCTCGCCAGCGGCGGCTGGAAGCCCGCAGCTTCCTCCTGGCAGGAAGGCGCGCAATCCACCCAAATCAAAGTTCTTGGCGAATCCTTCCTCGCCGCCGCCAAAATGGCCATCCATATGATGACCCGTGGCGGTTACGCCTCCGATTACGACGCCCACGTCGCCCGCAAGCTCGCCAACATCCTCGCCGGGGGCGCTCTTTCGTCGCCGCAACTCGTCAGCGAACAATACGTCCTCGACCTCGAGCGCGAAGCCTTCGTCTCCCTTTGCGGCGAAAAGAAAACCCAGGAGCGCATCGCCCACACCCTGAAAACCGGTAAACCGCTCCGGAACTAATTTTGAGTGCGGAGGCGAAGCCTCCGCATTTTTCCTGGGAACGCCAATCTCCCGATTGGCGTTCTTAATGCCGAGGCCGCGCCATTCCGGAGAATGGCGTTCCCAGGCTCCCACGCCTCTCGACTCCGCGACACTCCTGCGCTCTCCGCGCCTCTGGGCTATCTTTTCTCTTTCTTCCTCTGTGCTCTCCGTGTCCTCTGTGGTGAATAATCCCTTCCCAATAACCGTCTAAATCCGTATTGTCCTCTCGCTTAAAATCGTCTATCCTCATCCCCATGCAAAGACTCCTCGCCCCGCGCGAAGCCGCGAACATACTCGGCATCAGTTACCCCACACTGAAACAATGGATCTACCGCGGCAAGCTCAAAACTGCTAAGACTCCCGGAGGCCACCATCGCGTCCCCGAATCCGAAATCGACCGCCTCATTCCCGCCTCCCTCAACCGCGGCGAACCCTCCTCCCGCCGCGGCAATTTCCGCAAAATCAGCGGACGCAACCAGCTCGTCGGCCGCGTCACTGCCATCAAGTACAGCGGCCTCCTCGCGCAAATCACCCTCGCCATCGGCGAACAGCACATCACCTCCATCATCACCGCCGACGCCGCCAAGGAAATGCGCCTCAAACCCGGCGAACGCGTCGCCGCCCTCGTCAAATCCACCGAAGTCATGATCCTCCGCGTCTGACTAAGGTACTTGAAGTGAATCTCAATCCAACTCGCCTTTGTAGCGGCCGCCGTCTGCGGCGGGTGGTTTTCTCTGCTCTTCTCTTGTCGCTCTTCGTTTCCTGCGCCCACGCCCAAACCCTCCGTATCGCCGCCGCAGCTGACCTCCAATTCGCGCTCCCCGATCTCGCCGTCCAATACGAAAAACAAACCGGCGTAAAACTCGCCGTCACCTACGGCTCCAGCGGCAACTTCTTCGCCCAAATCCAGAACGGCGCGCCCTTCGATCTTTTCTTCTCCGCTGACAGTACCTATCCCAGAAAATTGGCCGAAGCGGGCTTCGCCGATGCCAACTCGCTGGTCATCTATGCGAGGGGCCTGCTGGTGATCTGGCTGCCGCCCGATTCGCCGCTCGATCTGACCGCGGGGGGCTTCCGCACGCTCCTCGATCCCCGCATTCAGAAAATCGCCATCGCCAATCCCTCGCACGCGCCCTATGGCCGCGCCGCGATCGCCGCCTTGCGTAATGTTGGCCTCTACGACCAGCTCAAATCCAAACTCGTTCTCGGCGAGAATGTTTCCCAGGCCGCGCAGTTCGTGCAGTCCGGCAGCGCGCAAGCAGGATTGATCGCTCTCTCGCTTGCGCTTTCTCCGGCTCTGATATCTGGCAAACGTTACGAGCTTTCCGGCTGGCGCTATCCTATGATCGAGCAAAGCGCCGTGGTCCTGAAATCTTCTACCAACAAACAGGAGGCCGGCGCCTTCCTCAAATTTCTGAAAACACCTGAAGCTCGCGCCATCTTCAAGCGGTATGGTTACATGGCCCCGCCACCGGCGCCTCCTCTCGGAGAAGCGCAATGAACGCCGAGGCACTCTTCCTCTCCTTGCGTCTTGCCGCTACTGTCAGCATCCTTCTTCTCGTGCTCGCCCTTCCGCTTGCCTATGGCCTTGCCTTCAGCACTTGGCGCGGAAAATTTCTTCTCGAATCCGTTGTCGCACTCCCGCTCGTGTTGCCTCCCACCGTCCTCGGTTTCTACGCGCTCATCGCCATGGGCCCCCGTGGCCCGCTCGGGAAAATCTGGCAAGCGCTGTTCGGTCACCCGCTCGCCTTCACCTTTGCCGGTCTTGTGCTCGCTTCCATGCTGTACAGTCTTCCGTTCGCCGTGCAGCCGCTCGTTGCTTCCTTTGAATCGCTCGATCGCCGCCTGCTTGACGCCTCGGCTGTTCTCGGCGCCGATCGCGCGCGCACGTTTCTCCGCATCATACTTCCGCTCGCCTGGCCCGGCGTTCTCACCGCGCTGGTGCTCAGCTTCGCGCACACGCTCGGCGAATTCGGCGTGGTCCTGATGGTCGGCGGCAACCTTCCTGGAATCACCCGCACGGTCTCCATCGACATCTACGATCGCGTCCAAGCGCTCGACTACGCCGCCGCGCATCGGACCGCTCTACTGCTTCTTCTGATTTCGTTTGTGGTGCTTTCGATCGTCTACGGCGTGAACCGCCGCGTCTGGTCGCCCTGGCCGGCAAAATAAATTTAATCATGTTGAACGTTCAAATCCGCAAACAGTTTCGCTCGAACGGCGCGCAACCCTTCGTCTTGGATGCCGCTGCCTCTTTCGCGCCCGGATTCACCGTCCTGTTCGGCCCCTCCGGCGCGGGAAAATCCACGTTGCTCGATTGCATCGCCGGCCTGCAGCAACCCGACTCCGGCGAAATCCGGCTCGGCGACAAAGTCTTGTTTGACGCTGCCAGCAATCTCTCGCTCCCGCCGCAGCGTCGCGAACTGGCCTACGTTTTTCAGTCGCTGGCGCTCTTCCCGCATCTTTCCGTCGAACAAAATATCCGCTACGGTCCCGACAAGCTCCCCGTATCTGAACAAACCGAACGCGCGCATACCATCGCAAAGACATTTCGCATCGAGAAGTTTCTCTCCCGCCGTCCCGCCGAACTCTCCGGCGGCGAAAAGCAGCGCGTCGCCCTCGCGCGCGCGCTTGTCACAAGCCCGCGCGTCTTGCTGCTCGACGAACCGCTCACCGGCCTCGATTCCCCACTGCGCCGTTCCATCCTCGAAGACTTGCGCGCGTGGAATGAAGCCAACCGCATTCCGATCCTTTATGTCACTCACAATCGCGAAGAAGTCGACGCCATCGGCGAGCGCGTCGTCACACTCGTAAACGGCCGCGTTCAGGAAAGCGGCGCGCCGGGTGCCGTACTGGATGCGCCGCGCAGCATTGAACTCGCCCACGCGGCCGGCTTTGAAAATGTTCTATCCGCGATTGTGGTCGAACATCGTCCGGCCGACGGCGTCATGCGCGTCTCGCTCGATCACGCTGCCTGTGAAATCGAAATTCCCCTGGGCGACGCCGTCCCCGGCAACGAAGTGCGCGTCGCCATCCGCGCCGGCGATATCCTTGTCGCCACCGAGCCGCCGCATTTCCTCAGCGCCCGCAACATTCTTCCCGGCACCATCGAGTCACGCGAAACACGCGGCACCATGGTCGCCCTCCGCGTAAAAGCCGGCGCGATCTTTCAGGTACACGTCACCCCCGGAGCCGTCCGTGCCCTCGATCTCTCCCCGGGCCTCCTCGTCTGGTTGGTCATCAAAACCCACTCCTGCCATCTGGTCCGCTAGTAACTCTGTTTTTTTTCGGAGGGGTTTCTTGTCTCCCGCTCAACGGCCATGGAAAAGCATCTCTCCGCCTTTCCCTCTGCTACTATGTTCTATCGCTTCGTGAGGTTAGTCGTGCCCTCAAAAAAATCAAATGGAAAGCCCGCGCCGAAGCCTCTCCGCGCGCGCCATGTCGGCCGCTCGGACTCGAAATCCAAGCCGGGAACACGCCTCCAGGAAGTCCTGCAAAGCGCCGCCAACATTTTTTTCGCCAAGGGATTTCACGCCACTTCGATCGAAGACGTCGCCCGCGACGTCGGCATGCTCAAGGGGTCGCTGTACTACTACATCAAATCCAAGGAAGATCTTCTCTTCCAGCTGCTGCTCGCCGGAATCGAAGACGGTGACGCCTACATCGCCCAGCACATCGATCTCGAAGGCGAACCGGTCGAACAGTTCGAACGCGCCATCCGTGCCCAGATCGATTACATCATCCAGAACAAAGTCCCCTTCGGGCTGTTCCTGCACGAATTCGATTCGCTATCCGGCAAGCGCCAGCACAAAGTCGCCGCGGTGATGTCGCGCTACAACAATCGCTTTGTGGATCTGGTGAAACGCGGGCAGGAGCAGGGGAAGCTGATCGAAGGCGAGCCGTGGCTGATCGTCAACGGTATTCTCGGCATGTGCAACTGGCTCTACCGCTGGTACGACACCGACCACGTCTCCGACCCCGAGCAGGTCAAGCAGGTCTTCCTCAATATGCTGCTCAACGGCATCCGCAAGTCCTGACCTTTTTGAGTGCGGAGGCGAAGCCTCCGCTTTTACGGTCTAAAGTTTGTGCTCCAAAGCAAACTGGTTCAGTTGGTGTGCATCGCAAAGGCGGGAGCTGCGCTCCCGCACTCAAAAAAATCACCCTATCGCTACGGCAGCAAACCAAACACCGCCACGGTGGTCCCGGTCCCAAAATAAACTTTTCCATTCGCCACCATCGGCGTAATGAAATGCCCACCGACATTGGCGAAGGAATCGCGGCTCCCTGCTGCCTGGGACGTAGTGTAAAGAACCTTCGTTAAATCGGTAGCGTCATAGGCGTAGAGAGTCCGCGACTCACGATCCAGCGCCCAGATAATTCCGTTCGTACTGCCATTCGCCGACGCGCTCGGCACTGTCCCGTTGCTTCCGAAAGTAAACGCGCTTTGCGACGCTGGTGCAGCGCTGAGCTTGGCCTGGGTAACAGAAAACGCTTTCAAAGGCAGCCCCGACGGCCCGATGTACACGCGGCCATTAAAACAAATGGGCGACGAAAAATTTTCGTGCCCGTCGCTGGCAAACTCCTGGTACACATTGTTCGCAATCGCGCTGTACTGCCCCATGTTGTCGCGATCGACCACGAACATCATGCCGTCTTTTCCCGCCACCACCGCCAGGTGCCGGTTCACGTTGCCGCTGTCGACCATATCCGGCAGCAGCAGCGCCGCCGCCGAACCCATATCCGCGTCTCCGTTATCGTCTGCGATCGCGTTCATCGGCGCGAAATAATCTCCCACCGTCAGTGGCCCGCCTGCCGCAAGTTTCACGAACGTGTCGCCGTAATCGTTGCTGATTCCCGGCGTGTTTCCTCCGCTCGCATTGCCTGTGGGCAGATACACGTTGCCAGAGCTGTCCGCGGCCGGCCCGCCGCCACCCAGCCAGCTGCCCGCCCTGCCGCTGTTGGGAACCAGGTCAATCGCTCCGGCCTGCGCCAGCGTATCGGCGCTATATGCGATCACCCATCCCGCATAATTGCCGCAGTCGCCATAATAGCCGGACCACGCCGTATAAATGATCCCGTTGCTCTCGAGCAGTGCAGCCCGTTCCTGCTGCACATTGGGCTGGAACGTCACCGTGCCTCCGCCATTTTTCGGGAAAGTTGCTGTGATCGTTGTCGGCCCGCCAAAAAGCTCCGCGCCGGTGGTCAGATTCAAGGCGTGCAGCCGATGAGCCACGTTTCCGCTGCTGTTCTTGGAACTCGCCACCACGTAAATCGCATTGCGCGAACGATCGATCACCGGCGTGGACATGATCCCCACCGGATTGATGTAGCCGCACCCCGCGTCGGAAGGAGCTAACGGCACATCGCCCGTGGGCAAAGTCCGCGTTTTCCAAAGCACGGTCGCCGCGGTGCCGCTGATGCTGTCCGCATCCATGGCATAGACGCTGTCGTTTTCCGTCGCGAAGAACAGCACGTTCTTGTTGCCTGCTCCGGGAATCGCCACCTGGTTTAAATAAAGGATCTGCCCGTCAATCTGGCCATCCACTGCAAATTCCGCCACTTTGCCGAACATTGTCGAATTCACATTGCTGGGCGTCAATGTGGTTTCGTGCGTGTTCGTCCCGCTCCTCATGGCGTCGTAATGGTGCGTAATCACATCCGATGCATTGGACGATGCAACCGCGACCGTCATCGGATCGTCCGGGCTGACCACACTCCCGAGCGTTGCCGTGATTTGCGTCGTGCCGACGGCAACCCCTGTGGCCAGGCCGCTGGTCATGTCAATCGTCGCGAACAGAGTGTTCGACGAAGCCCATGTCACACTGCCGGTGATGTTCTTCGTGGAGTTGTCGCTATACGTTCCCGTGGCCGTGAGCTGCAGCGTATTCCCGATGCCGATGCTCGGAGACGCGGGTGTCACGGCGATGGATTGCAGCGTCACTCCTGTCGCGGCTACGGTCAGAACGGCGGCACTGCTGGTCATGCTGCCGGCCGCGTTGCTCACCACCACGTCAAACTTCGCGCCGTTGTCCCCGCTTGTCGTGGCGGGTGTCGTGTAGCTGGTTGCCGTCGCACCGCTGACGTTTGCGGTGTTTTTTCGCCATTGATAAGTCAGTGGCGAAGTCCCCGTTGCGCCGACGGAAAAAGTAGCCGTCTGGCCAACCGTAACGGTTGTGTTGGCCGGCTGGGCCGTGATACTCGGTGCCGTGTCCCCGGTCTTCGAATTGGAAGTTGTGGTGGCGCAGCCACCCAAGGTAATTGCGAACGCCGCCAGCAGGGACACTACCGATACATGGCAACGACTCATCAAAACCTCCGATGTCGTAGGCCGGGCAGGGACGCCTTGAGGGCCGCCAACAAACTTCAAAATGGGGCCCGAGGGTGGGGTGGTTCAATATACAAAAAAAGATGGTGGCAGGGTATTGGACGTTGGTACAGGTCTTCCGGTATTTCCCTTAACGCTCCTGGAGGTAACACCTGTTTTCTCGGTTGACGTCGCAAAAAAAATGGGGGCGAAAGCTATTCGCCCCCTCATCAGGTGAAGCGCTGGTCCCGGCTTATAGGCCGCTGGCGTATGCTTGCACGCTCGACAGCAACGACTGCGCTTGTTGGATCAGGCTGCTTGCAGTCGCCTCGGGAATGGGCGTGCCGTCGAATTCCGCGGCTTCGAGCAGCGGAACGATCTGTGCCACCAGCGCATCGCGCTGGGCGCCGAAGGCAGCCAGCTGACCTTCGATGCTGGTATAGGTGTTGTCGTTGTTCGCGTCGCCGCTCTCCATCGCGACGGTTGAGGCATGAACGGTGGCAACTCCCAACGGCCCCAGGGGCGCATCGATTTGTTTGAGGACCTGCGCCAGCGCCAGGTAGGTGCCGCCCTTCTTCACGGCCGCGGGCCGAGCCCAGCCGGTGAATTTTTCGGTGAGCGCGCGCCCTTCGTGCTGGTAGTCGTCCTTCAAGCCCAGCAGCGTGAGCATCGTCGGCCGATCGTCCGTGTGGTCAGACCAGGTCACGCTGTCCACTCCATCCTGAACGACTCCGGGTCCGACCATACCCAGCCAGATGGTGGTGATCTGCTTCTGCTCGTCGCCGTGGTTCCAGGCAAAGCCTGGTGCCTGCGTGACGCAAGCGGTTGCCGGGGTAGCACTAGTGCCGCAGGCGGTGGACCCGGTTATAAAGTAGTCGGGGTTGCCGAAGATAGTGAAGCTTGGAGTCCGGAGCGGATCGAAGGTCTGCATGTGCAGAATATTGAATTCGGTAAGATTGACCATGTCTTGCGCGATCGTATCCGTAGCGCCGGATATGGGATTGACGGCGGTTAGAGTGCCCGACGCCCGCTCAAAGGCCCGCAAACTGGGATCGGTCGGCACTGGATTGCCCTTCAGGTAGATATCCGGCGCATCGTCGCTGTTCACCGAGGCGACAGTGGTGATGCCCGTTTCGGCCTGAAGCAAGCCACGGAAGTTGAGATTCAGCTCGCCGACCTCATTGCCAGGAGTGTTGCCGTAGACGCACGGCGTGGTCACGCCGTCGCAGCCGGGGTTGAGGGGGTTCGCCGCGACAACGTGATCACCCTCCTCCGCCGTGATTATGAAGAGTGTGTTCGCCGGGGTGATCCCGTCGTTGGCAAGCCGCGTAAAGAACTTATTGAACGCGTCGTCGTACTGCTGCAGCTGTATGACATAGTGCGCCTCGCCCGGACCATAATCGTTCGTGTCGCCGGCGACGCCATAGCCGTACGGGTTGACCGGGAGCGGTCGGTGCGGGGTGATGATGTAGGAGTAGACCACCGGGACGCCAGCCTCCAGCATATCGGCGGTATAGCCCAGCGAGTACTGAGGCGGCAGACTGAAGCCCGGGAAGCCCGGCGTCAGACTCCCTGCGAAGTCATCGACGATGGTGTTGCCGTTGATGTCCTTCAGGTTTCCATTGGCGTCCAGTATCTGGCTGCCCAGCCCTAGAGTGCGGAAGGCTTGCGTGACATATTTGTGGCCGAACAGGCCGTTGTACCCCTCGTAGGCGGTAGAGGTCCCGGTGGCTGCATCGGTTGTTGCCGCCGAGCCATCGGCATTCGGCTCCCACGGCAACTTGTCGGGAAAGCCGCCGTTTGCTTTCGAGCAGAGCGTGCTGGTCGCCGAGCAGTGGATGGCCACACCCTCATAATTGGCGAATGCGTTGGGATCGGTGGTCTGCGGTGAGCCAATTCCGAAGACGGTCTTGAGGTCGACGCCGGTGTTTTCGATTTCCAGGTCCGCGGCGCCGACGGCACCCACGTCGCAGCCGGCGCGGGTAAAGGGCACCCATGGCGCAGGCGCATTGACGCCGTTCGGATGACCAGCATCCACCGCGCCGCTGAGCAGGTTGTAGGTATTATCCCCACTCAAGTCAGTCCAATAGGTGAAGCCGGACTGGGATAGGGTTGTGCCATCCGCCTTGTATTCCAGATAGCTGTTGGCGGCGGTGGCTACACCGTGGCGGCTGGGATAGACCCCGGTGAGGATGGTGATGATGTCGTCCGAGGTGTGCGAGATCAGCTGCGTGTGATGGTTGGAAAGCAGCACGCCATTGTTATTGATGAAGTTGAGCAGGTGGGGCATCTGCTCCAGGTCGGAGGGGACGAGCGTTGAGCCATCGCGTGCCGGGTCGCGCTGAAAGTGTGTGTTGTCGAAGATGATGGTGACTACATGTTTGATGCCCCCCTTCGGCGAGTTGAGCTGGCAGCCTCCACCAGGACTGGCGGGCGCGGGTGCGGGCACGGTATGCGCCTGGGCGGCTGTGGGAAACGCCGCGGGCAGGACAGGGGCCAGGAGAAACGCAAACGAGAGGAGCAGTGACGTGCAGCGACGCGCGGAATCGGTCACGTGAGTACTCAAACGATGCAACCCTCCACTTTTTGAACTAGAGCGAAATCTCATAAGTGATCCTTACCTCCACGAAAAGGTTGAACTGCAGAATTCGGCAGACTACTTCTAGGCCTATTGGGCGGGAAGATGGTTACGAGATGCGTAATTTATTGTGAATGAACAGAAACTTCAAGGAAAACAATCTGACCGGACCTAGTACGGACAAGACCAGGGCATTTGGCATGCGATGGGAATTGCCCTACTGGGGAAACAGGTTTGCATCCTGCTGTTGACTCTGCCGGGGTTGCGGATTTGCCGCCGGTCGGGAACAATCTATGGGAAAGACCAATCCGAATGTTTTTGAGCGAAGAATGAAGCCCAAACTTGTGAATTCTCTCGACGCCGCGATTGCGGATATTCCCGATGGCGCGCGGATCATGTTCGGCGGCTTTGGCGGCGCCGGCTTTCCCAACAATCTGATTCAGGCGTTGTCGAAGAAGGGCGTCAAAAATATCACCGCCATCAGCAACAACTGCGGCACGCGCGAAGGCGAACTCGGCGTCATGTTCAAGAATGGTCAGGTGAAGCACGTCATCTGTTCCTTCCCCGGGCCGCACGCCAATTATTTTCAGGAGCGGTTTGCCAAAGGCGAAGTCACCTGCGAACTGGTGCCGCAGGGAATTCTGTGCGAGCGCATGCGCACCGCAGCAGCGGGCTTGCTGGGCTTCTATACGACGGTTGGCGTCGGGACGGAAGTTGCCATCGGCAAGGAAGAGCGCGTCCTCGACGGCAAGCGCTGCATTCTGGAGCTGCCGATTCACGCCGACTACGCGCTGATCAAGGCGCAAAAAGCCGATGAGCTCGGCAATCTCACCTATCGTCTGGCCGCGCGCAATTTCAATCCCATCATGGCCAAGGCCGCGAAATTTACCATCGTCGAAGCGGAGGAAATTGTCTCCGTGGGTGCGATTCCGCCGGAGGATGTGATTACCCCGGCGATTTTTGTGCACCGCATCGTGCAAGCGAAAGGATTGCGCTTCGCCGGATGACGCCGGAGAGAAAATCGCCATGATCGAGAAAACCAGACTCACCCGCGAACAGATTGCCCAGCGTGCCGCGCAGGAGCTCTACGATGGCGCTTACGTAAATCTCGGCTGGGGGATTCCGAATCTCATCGCCGATTATTTGCCTGCGGGACTAACCGTTTACTTCCACAGTGAAAATGGAATTCTGGGCATGGGCCGCCGCGCGAAACCCGGCGAGGAAGATTTCGATCTCGTGGATGCCATGAAAGTTCCCGTCACGCTGATTCCGGGCGCTTCGATTTTTCACCAAGCGGACGCGCATCTGATGACCCGCGGCGGGCATCTCGATATCGCCGTGCTCGGTGGATTCCAGGTCTCGGAAAAAGGGGATCTCGCCAACTGGAAAATTCCCGGCTCAAAAGGCAGCGGCGGCATCGGCGGCGCGATGGACATCGCGTCCGGCTCGAAAAAATTAATTGTTTGCATGGAGCACAACACGAAAGAAGGCGCGCCGAAAATCGTAAAGACCTGCAACTATCCGCTGACCGGCCTTGAATGTGTGGACACGATCGTCACCGACCTCGCCGTGATCGACGTGACGCCGGAAGGGCTGGTCCTGCGCGAGACCGCGCCCGGCTGGACCGCCGAAGAAGTGCAAGCCCGCACCGAAGCCAAACTGATAATGCGCGGCACAGTCCCTCAAATGAAATTGGCTTAATCGTCGAAGGGCTTATGTAGCGGCCGCCTTCTGAGGCGGGCGTTCTGAAGCATTGAGGGTCGCTCCTCCCAGGAGCAAACCTCAAATTTGTCATTCCGAACCCCGTTCGTTTTCTGAACGGGGTTCGGAACCTGCTTTTTCCTCACCCCCAAAGCGAAAAGCGGATCCCTCGCTTCGCTCGGGATGACAATTTAGGATGTGGTTCGCACCCTTGGTTACGGAAACACTTACATTCTTGCGGCGCCGCGCGCGATCAGCCGGTGCTCTGGCGTGTACATCATCAGCACCAGGTTGTCGGTCAGCGGCACGCCTTCGCTCGGCACGTCAAACTCCACCAGCCATTCAAAGCGCTTCGGCAACTCCTGCTCCAGGCCGTGCGAATACCACGGCACAGGGCGCACTTCGCCGCCGGTCTCTGTAACTCCGCGGACCGGGCGGAGCTCCAGTGCGCGCTTCCAGAAAAAATGCAGACGCAGGGTGCGGATCATCTCTTCGGTCAGGTACACCCGCGAATTGGTCTGCTGCATGTGCGGGTCGCAGGGCGTGTCCGCGATGGAGAGGCTCAGGTGCAAGGTTTTCGGGAAATCAGTGACGAGGTCGTTGCCGCGGCGGAAAAGCGATCCGGAATTCGTGTCCTCGCGTTTCAGATTTTCGAAGAAATCGGCGGCCGTCACGTGGCCCTTCACGCGGAAACACGCGCCGCCGGGAATTTCACCTTCGGTGTCCATGAAAATTCCGCCGTCGTAACTCCAGGTATTTTTATCGCGATTGGGCTGCGCCGCGGCGGGAAGAAGAGCGGTGGCGAGCGCCAGGATGCAGGCGGCGAGGCGCCGAATTTGCGGCCGGTAATGCATGGACACCCTCGGTTGCCACCAGTCTACTACTCAGGGGGCCGCGCGGAGAAGGAAACTGAATTTGTCTACCTCACACAATTGTTTACCGGATCCTGAGGGCTTGCAAGTGGCCTTGCCGGCCTGCAGGTCCGCGAACGCCAGCACCAGCGCCGGCAAAACCTCGGGCTGTGCCACGGGAATGTTGTGCGCACCCAAAACTGTTTTCACTTCGGGAGCAAGGGCCGCGAGCCGCGCGATGGACTTTTCATAGGCCACGAGATCCGTCTCCGGGCGATACAGCCAGATCGGCGCGGGATAATACGTGTCGCCGGTGAAGAGCAATCCGTTCTCGCGATCGATCAGCGCAATGGCATCGGGCGTGTGCCCGGGCGTGGCAATCACTTCCACGGTTCGGCCGCCGAGCTTGATCTTGAATCCGTCGTGGATGAAAGCGGATATGTGCCACGGTTTGGTTTTGTAGGCCTTCGGATCGAAACGCTTCGGCAGATCGCCACAAATCTCTCCCGGCGCAATTTCCGCCTGCGCATCGGCCGTCGAGCCTTTGGCATTCTCGCGCGTGAACGCGGTGTCCATGCCGTAGACGAAATTGAATTGCCAGTTGCCGCCGACGTGGTCGTCATGCGTGTGCGAGTTAAGGACCACAACGGGCCGCGACGTCAGCCGGGAGACAACTCTCTTGATATCGGCGATGCCCATGCCGGTATCGAAAAGCAGCGCCTGCTTCTGCCCGACGATGAGATAGGAGATGACTTCCTCGGACTGGTGCGGCTCGTAAATCGCAAACGTCCCCGGCGCCACCTTATAAACCTCAAACCAGGGTTCATCGGGGAGCACACGCTGGAGCGATTTGTACTCGGGTCGGGGAAGAGGCTTGCACCATTCCGGCTTTTCGTTTTGCGCTTGCGAAGAAGAAGAAAGAGACGGACTTAACGCAGAGTCCGCAGAGATCGGAGCGCAGAGCGCGCAGAGAAGAGCAAAACAGGAAAGACTCAGGCGAAGGCTCATATGCGGATTAGTTTTTCCCGCCGAATAAGCGGCTGAGAAAGGCATTTTTCTCCAATACCTGGAATGGTTTGTCGTTCATGCCCGGCATGTCCTGATCATGACGGAAGCCGGTAAGGTCTTTGGCAAGTTCCGCCGGAGCATCATAAATATGGTCAACGTCAGCTTCCTCTCCGCCCTCCGCGTCTTGCGCAGATACCAGCTTTGCATGAATGGTTTTCAGAGAGAGAGGAGCATGACCCATGATTTCTAGGTGGTATCTACCCTTTTCGCAATCGTGAGTGACAGACCAGAGAAACTTACCGTCCTTCCAGCCGGAAGCGCGGCTGAACATCACGTGGTCCTCTACGAAACAGTAGACAATCTCTCCCATGCTTGAGAGTTTTGTGAGGATATGGTCACCCAGCTCTTTTCTCTTGAAGGAAACTAAATACCAGCCTGTGGGAAGGCTCGCTCCGACTATTTTCGATTCAGGAATCTCCTCCCAAACACCAGTTGCGCGCAAACCTAAAGCGGAATGTATCGCCTCTGGCCTGCCGTTCTTAATTGCTGCCCACGAGAGTGAATAGCCCATCTTGGCAGGCTCACGGATGGGTCATGTCTTCGGGTTTGACGAGGGCGTCGAACTCTTCGGCGGAGAGAAAGCCTAGCTTTACGGCGGCTTCGCGGAGGCTGGAGTGTTCTTTGTGGGCGGTCTTGGCGACTTTGGCAGCGTTGTCGTAGCCGATCTTGGGGGCCAGCGCGGTGACCAGCATCAGGGAATTGTGGACGTAGCTGTCAATGACTTCGCGGTTGAGTTCGATGCCCACCGCGCAGTGATCCACGAAACTGTTCATCGAATCGGTCAGCAGTTCCACGGAGTGCAGGTAATTGAAAATCATCACCGGCTTGTAGACGTTCAACTCGAAATTGCCCTGCGTTCCCGCGAAGCCGATCGCCGCGTCGTTCCCCAGCACCTGCACGGCAACCATGGTCACGGCTTCGGACTGCGTGGGATTCACTTTGCCCGGCATGATCGAAGAGCCCGGCTCGTTTTCTGGAATCGTCAGCTCGCCCAGCCCGCAGCGCGGCCCGGAGGCCAGCCAGCGCACGTCGTTGGCAATTTTCATCAGCGAAGCCGCCAGGGTTTTCAACGCGCCGCTGGCGAACACGATTTCATCGTGCGCCGAAAGGCTGGCAAATTTATTGGGGTGCGAACGGAACGGCAACCCGGTAAGCTCGGCGATTTTCTTCGCGGCGCGCTCCGCAAATTCGGGATGCGCATTCAGCCCGGTGCCAACGGCGGTGCCGCCAATCGCGAGGTCCAGCAATCCATCCATCGCCATCGCAATCCGCGCGCCATCTCGATCCAGCAGGCTGACCCACCCGGAAAATTCCTGCCCAACGGTCAGGGGCGTCGCGTCCTGCAGATGTGTCCGCCCGATTTTCACCACATCCTTGAATTCTTTCGCCTTGGCGTCAATCGTGTCGCGCAATCTTTTCACAGCGGGCAGCAGCCGGCGTGAAGTTTCCGTCGCGGCCGCAATGTGCATCGCCGCGGGAAACGTGTCGTTCGACGACTGCGACATGTTCACGTCGTCATTCGGGTGGATCGGCTTCTTGGTGCCCATCTCGCCGCGCGCAATCTGGATCGCGCGGTTGGAAATCACCTCGTTCACGTTCATGTTGGTCTGGGTGCCGCTGCCGGTCTGCCAGATGCGAAGAGGGAAGTGTTCGTTCAATTTTCCGGAAATCACTTCGTCGGCGGCCTGGGTGATCAGGTTGGCTTTTTCTTCCGAAAGTTTCCCGAGGTCGCGATTCACCAGCGCCGCCGCTTTTTTCAGCACGCCGAACGCGCGAATCAATTCGGGCGGCATAACATCTTTGCCGATTGCAAAATGAATTAGCGAGCGCGCTGTCTGCGCGCCGTAGTAGCGGTCCATGGGCACATCAATGGTGCCCATGCTGTCGGATTCCGAGCGAGTGGGAACGGACTTGGCGAATTGCGTGGCTTCACTCATGGCGGTCTCCTTGAGTGCGATGAAAGATAGTGTAGCAGGAAGACGGTGACTGGTGAGTAGTGACTGGTGACTGGCGAAAGCTCATCGGATGTTGAAATTCTCCCCTCGGTGGAAGAAGAAGACTCGGAACGAAGAGAAAATGTCGGCGCGCCGACATTTAAAGTATTACTTGAAGGTTATATAATAGATATAGTACCAGTATTGCCTGGGCAGCTAACAGGTTGCGGGCGAACTTCCTGAAAAGCCAATAGCTTACTCAAGTGGAAGGCGCCGATGCACGTCAGTTGGACCTGAACGAGACCTGCAACCATGGAATGCCAGGTCAGCCAACTGGGAGGAGCTGAAGAGTCCTGGTACTCCCTCATCCCAAAATAATGCGAAAAAAATTTAATACTCCGCGACTTTTGCCAAATGCCCGGGTTGTGGCCCGCAAGACTGAGGAGATGTCCTTGTGTGCATGGATTACTGCCCGCACGGGTGTCCCCACTTTTGACCACGGTCCTCTCGCCAGGCCGTTCGGAGATCGACAAACTGGAGGAAGTCATGAAACGTCTCATCGTTTTATTGGTGAGCACGGTAACGCTACTGGTGTTGGCAACCGGGGTCCATGCACAGGACCTGCTGGTGCCCGCCGGGACGCTGTTGCAGTGCACTATGAGTGAACCGAACTTCTCGTCGGCGACGGCGTCGGTGGGCGATCCGGTGTTGTGCCATTTGAAGAGTTTTCAGGAATTCGGGCGCACCGTGTTTCCGCGGGGAAGCATGCTCGCCGGACACCTGGAAGAGGAGAAGGACCCGGGCCACTTCGTAGGCAAGGGCTACCTGAAAATTACATTTGATCGCGTGATCGTACCGACGGGGGACGTTCCGCTGCCGGCAAAGGTGATTGCGGCGAAGGGCTTCAAGGTAGACAAGCAGGGAGACATCAAGGGCAAAGGGCACGCGAAGCGCGACGTCGTCGAGTGGATGATTCCGCCGCTGTGGCCCTGGAAAGTGCTGATGCTGCCGGCGCGCGGGCCGCGGCCAACCCTGAAAGGGGAAGAGCCGATGCAGCTGCGCTTGATGGACGACATCGTGGTCCCGCGCAATTTGTCGGCCTCCAATCCGGTGCCGCACAATTTGTCGGGCACCAATGCGGTGCCGCGCAATATGTCGGTCTCCAATGTAGCGCCGCAAAACCTGTCCAGCGCCGCCGTCCATCCGGACCGGCCGCCGTACGCCTCTTCCAACATTCCCAAGCCGAGCACGTTTTCGCCGGCGCCTGACCCCGGCATCGTGCAGCAATCGGCGATAACGGAGAAGCCTGCAGAGGTCGTCGCGAACGAGAACATCATTCCCGCGACGATGACCGTGAACACAACCGCGCCGGTTACGGATTCACCGGCGGTACGTGTGACCACGCTGGTGCTGAAGTCGAATCAGGTGCTGGAAGTGACTAAGTACCGGATCGACAGCGGCATAGTGAGCTATCACGAACTGAACGGCACCGTTGGAGCCGTAGACACAGCGCAGATTGACTGGCTGCGGACCACGCGGTTGACCGCGCAAGTGCGCTCGGTGGATCTGCCCGTAGTGGCCCGGCAGACGAACTAGGCGGAACAATCGAAGAAAAGAAGGCCGGGATGCGGGCAACTCCGCGCGAGCACGCGCGTGTGTGTGCGTTGGGCCGCATAAAACCTGGCAAACGTTGGCTTCTGATGTCGACACGTAAGAATTTTGATACTCCAGTGACTGCGCGCGGTTATTAGCCAGTTCAACACACCCCCCGCTCTCGAATCTTGCGGTGCAATAAAGCGAACAGCAAACTACGGAAACAGGTTCAGTACTCCTAATACTTAATGGAGACTCGGTTCGAATTTGTGCCTGGGTTAGGTGGGGTGGAACCCAGGAGTTGGGTCGAATCAAGAGATTGAATCGAGCGCCCGAGCTGGAGTGACGACCTGTCAGGACAAAGGGGTCCAGGTGGGGATCGCGCAGCCTGACCAACAACATAAAAAGAAGAGGTTGAAAACGATGGCTAGGAAAAATTTGGCACTTTCTCTGCTCGGGATTGCGGCGCTCCTCATCAGCGGTTGCAGCGGTATTAAAGGTGGCACCACCACCGGCGGGACCGGTGGCGGGACCGGCGGCGGCACGGGCGGCGGCACCGGAGGTGGCACCGGCGGCGGGACTGGGCCGTTTACCATCGGGGGCACTGTCGTAGGTCTGACCGGAACGGGCTTGGTTCTCCAAGATAACGGCGGGGATAGCCTGACGATCAAGCCAGGAGCCGCGTCCATTCCGTTTACCTTTGCCACGGCCGTGACCGGAAACTACACCGTCACTATCTTAACGCAGCCTTCCACTCCCACTCAGACTTGCAGCGTGAGCAATGGCTCCGGCACAGCCAGCGCGGCCGTGACAACTGTTCAGATAAACTGCGCTGCTACTTATACCGTTGGCGGGACAGTTACAGGGTTGGAGGGATCGGGTCTCGTTTTGCAGGACAACGCTGGAGACAATCTCAAGATTACTGGGACGGGAACAGTTAACTTCACCTTTGCGGCGCCTCTTCTCACCGGTGCTGCATACGCCGTAACGATACTGACCCAGCCAACGAACCCTACTCAGACTTGCTCGCTCTCTAACGCTACCGGCACAGTTATCGGCAGTGTGACCAACGTTCAAATCTCTTGCCCGCAGCCGAAGTTCCCGATTGGCGGCACCGTCGTCGGACTTGTCATTGGGGCGGGTGATACCGTGGAATTGCAGGACAACGCCGGTGACAACCTGTTCGTCACTGGTGACGCAGTCTTTACGTTTCCGACGCAATTCACCTTCGGCACGACCTACAGCGTGAACTTGTTTTTGCCTCCGACGAGCCAAGTGCAGGGCTGCAACATATTCAATGCTACGGCTGTGGTCAAAGGGATCGTTTCCGATGTGATTGTCGATTGCCAGCACAACGATTGGGCCTGGATGTTTCCCGGGACGACGGCTCCCACGATCAATACTTACGGAACCGCCTCGCTGCCTACCTGGACGATTGGAACTCCCATTGCATCGCCACCATTTACAACTGCCAACACGAATACACCGGGCAGCAGGGACTTTGCCATGGCCTGGACCGACAAGAGCGGAAACCGCTGGTTGTTTGGTGGCTTGGGCTTTGAAGTCACCCATACCAGTACGGATGGCATACCGGGCTACTTGAACGACATGTGGGTCTGGCCGACGACTTCAAGCACGGGAGAGGATGATGGCTGGTGGCTGCCGGGCGGATGGGTCCCTGCCAACTTACCGCGTGTCCTTAACACTACTGGCAACAGCTGGTCGGCCGACGCAACTACGCTTCAACTAAAGAATCTCGGGGCCAACTATGGCGCTCTGGGCACCGGCGTACGATGCAACTTGCCCGCCCCCCCCGCCTGTACCAGGCCTGGAGCCCGCTGGGGCGGCATTACCTGGACGGATAGCACAGGCAACCTCTGGATGTTTGGCGGCCAGGGTCTAGATGCAGTGGGAAGCTTTTCACTCCTCAACGATCTCTGGGAGTTCGACCTCACGTCTGGTCCATGTACCTACGATGCGACAACGGGTACCGGCATTTTCACTAACTGCCAGTGGATATGGAAGGGCGGCTCGAACACCGGGAATCAGTCAACAATCAGCACTTTCCCGGGCGGACGCTGGGGAGCAGCCAGTTACACCGACGCCGCCGGCAACGTTTGGATGTATGGCGGGCAGGGCTATGATTCCACAGGCGCAGTCGGGCTCCTGAACGATCTCTGGGAGTACAACCTCGGCAGCGGCACGTGGGCGCTGATTTCCGGCACCACGACGGCCAACCAGAATGGCGCGTACCCCGCTTCCGCTGGAACCGGCGGTGCGGCCTTCACACCCGGCGGCCGCCAGACGGCGGTCCTGTGGGTCGATAACGCAGGAAAGATCTGGGTCTTTGGCGGATTCGGCCTGGATTCGAAGGGCACCAGCGGTGGCACCGGACAGATTGGATCGGTGCTCAACGATCTGTGGAAGTTCGACCCAGTAACAAGCCAATGGAGTTGGATTTCCGGCAGCAACGTAGCCAACCAGAACGGCGTATACGGAACGCAAGGCATCTCGAACGCCACAACCAACGCTGCAGCGACAAACGTGCCCGGCTCGCGATGGGGATCAATGGGTTGGGTCAACCCCGATGGCAATCTGTTCCTTGTGGGAGGCTTTGGATACGGTTCCCAGAATACAGTGCCAACCGGCTTCCTGAACGACGTCTGGGAATATCAACTGAGCACCGGCCAGTGGATTTGGTGGAAGGGTTCCATCGACGTGGATCAACCCTCAACCTACTTGTCGACTCCAATCAACTTCTTCCAGCTGAGCTACACGAATAACTCATTTGGATCGCGGCGAGGCGCGGCACACTGGAAACCAGACCCATTTGGATATGTTTACGCGTTCGGGGGCGAAGGCTACGACGCTACGACCGGAGGTCCCTACGGCGCACTCAACGATGTCTGGCGGTATCTGCCGTTCCCGACGCCATAGGCTAGAGCGGCGGTTTCCGTCGAGGTCTGGTGAACTGAGTTTGGACAGGAAACTTACAGCTTAGTTTGCGACTAGAGCAGCCGGAGATTCGAAAGAGTTTCCGGCTGTTTCCTTTGTATTGTGCCTTACGACCGCTGCGGCGGGCCGCAAACAGGGCATCATGTATAATTGAAACCAGGGGAAATCAACAGAAATGGGCCAGGTACGGCAAAAAGGGAAAGCGTCGGCGGCTACGCGGCGCAAGCGGCGGCTGCGGTTTTACCGGACGCGGCTGCGCGAGCTGCGCATGATTGCTAAGGCGCTGGTGTCCACGAAGCACCCGGTGCTGGTGCACATCATCCCGATGCGGCGCTGCAACCTGGACTGCGGGTATTGCAACGAGTATGACGACGTGTCGAAGCCGGTGCCGCTGGAGGAGATGAAGCGGCGGCTGGATACCCTGGCGGACATGGGCACCTCGGTAATCACCATCAGCGGCGGCGAACCACTGATGCATCCCGACCTGGACGAAATTATCCGGCATATCCGGCAGCGCGGGATGATCGCCGGCCTGATCACCAACGGATTTTTCCTGAACAGGGAACGGATCGAGCGGCTGAACGAGGCCGGGCTGGAGCACCTGCAAATCAGCATTGATAACGCCGCGCCGGACGAGGTCTCGAAGAAAAGTCTGAAGACGCTGGACGGGCGGCTGGAGATGCTGTCCGAGTGGGCGGAATTTCAGGTGAACATCAATTCGGTGCTGGGCAGCGGCGTGAAGAATTCCGAAGACGCGCTGGCGATCGCCCACCGCGCACTGGAACTGGGATTTACCAGCACGGTGGGAATCATTCACGACCATGACGGGCAGTTGAAGCCGCTGGCGGAGCGCGACCAGGAAATTTTTGAAGAGATTATGACCCTGGGGAAGCGGTCGTACTCGCGCTTCAACCAGTTTCAGCACAATGTGGCCAAGGGCCGCGAGCACGATTGGAAATGCCGCGCCGGTTCGCGCTATTTGTACATTTGCGAGGATGGGCTGGTGCACTGGTGTTCGCAACAGCGCGGTTATCCGGGGATACCGCTGGCGCAGTACACGGATGAGAGGCGCCACCGGGAATACTCGACGCACAAGGGATGCGCGCCACGCTGCACCGTAAGTTGCGTGCAACAGGTGGGTATCCTGGACAACTGGCGTTCGCCGCAGACCTTGCAGCCGATGCCGATGGCGGCACCCGCGAAGAGCGAACTGGTGCAGATCGCGAAGTAAGCAGAAGAGTTCACCACAGAGGACACTGAGAACACAGAGACGGAATCGGAGAGAATTTGCATTGGGGACGCCTGAAGATGGGGCGTCCTTTTTCTTTTTGGAGTTGCTGGCTGCGAACATTTTGCGCCAGCGCCGGTTGACGACGCGCGGTGGCTTCTCAAGAATATGGATATGCCACAAGCTGCGATTGAGATCGAGAATCTTTCGAAGGAATACCCGTACGGGTTCCTCAGCCTGAAAAAAAGGAAATCGCTCGAGGACCTGACCATGCGCGTCGAGGATGGCGAGGTGTTCGGTTTCCTGGGCCCGAATGGGGCTGGGAAATCCACGACCATCAAGCTGCTGATGAGGCTGATTTTTCCGACCTCAGGTACCGCGCGGATTCTGGGGAAGTCCATTGACGACGTCTCGATGCACGGCTCGATCGGGTATTTGCCGGAACAGCCTTATTTTTACGATTACCTGACCGCACACGAATTGCTCGACTACTTTGCTAGGTTTCATCAACTGAAGGCGAGCGATCGTACCGCGCGGGTGCAGGCCATGTTGAAAAAGGTCGGACTCGACACCGCGAAAAAGATTCAACTTCGAAAATATTCGAAGGGTATGCTGCAGCGCGTGGGCCTGGCGCAGGCGATTCTCCACGACCCGCAAGTGGTGGTGCTGGACGAGCCGATGTCGGGACTGGACCCGCTGGGCCGGCGCGAAGTGCGGGACATCATCCTGGAGCTCAAGCGCGAGGGCCGCACGGTACTTTTTTCCACGCATGTTCTTTCCGACGCGGAAATGCTGTGCGACCGCGTTGGTGTGATCGTGGGGGGGAAGTTGCGAGGCATCGGCGCGCCCGGCGAACTGGTGGACATGAAGGCGCAGGGCATGGAAATCCTGTTCGAAGTTTCCAGCGCGGCCGGGAATTTGCCGCTGCTCGAGAAGGCCACGCGCACAGGAGAAAGGTATCGTGTGCAGCTGCCCGAAGCGGAATTGTATTCGGCATTGGATGCGCTGAAGGCCGCGGGCGCGCGGATTTTGTCGGTGGCACAGATCAAGCCGACACTGGAGGAATATTTCATGCACCTGGTGGAAACCGACCGGGCGCAGGCAAGCGCCGTCGAGGTGAGCGGGAAATGAGAAACATTCAAACGGTGGCGGCGAACACGTTCCTGGAAGCGGTGCGCGACCGGGTGCTGTACAACCTGGTGTTCTTCGCGCTGCTGATGATGGGCGCGGCCATCCTGGTGGGGCAAATCTCCATCGGCATCGAGCAGGATGTGATTGTCAGCCTGGGGCTCAGCGCGATTTCCGTGATCGGCATTTTCATCGCGGTATTTCTGGGCGTGGCGCTGGTTTCACGGGAAATGGACAAGCGAACACTGTACGCGTTGCTTGCGAAGCCGGTAAAGCGCTGGGAATTTCTGCTGGGTAAATTCTTCGGTCTGGTGATGACGCTGACTGTAAACACAGCAGCGATGGCCGCCGGTTTATACATGGCCTTGTGGAGCGTAAAACATCCCCTGCTGAAGAGCGATGCGTTCATCCTTGTGGCGGTCTATCTGATCTTGCTGAAACTGGCGATAATCGTGGCGCTGGCGCTGCTGTTTTCGTGTTTTACGACGCCGTTTCTGGCCATTTTGTTCACCGCGGGAATTTATGTGGCGGGATTGTTTGCCGACGACCTGCGAACCATTCAAGGGGTGGACCTCGACCCCGGCGCGATGCGGCTGATGCGCGGCATTTCCTACCTGCTGCCGAATTTCCAGAACTTCAACGTGATGGGCGCTGTGGTGCACGGGCACGGAGTCCCCGGGGCGATTGTGTGGCAGGCGACGCTATACGCCATCCTGTACATCGCCATCGTGCTGACGGGAGCGGCCGTCGTATTTTCGCGGCGGAATCTGAAATGAATCGCCGGGCGATTTACGGGCTGTTATTGGGCGCTGCGCTGCTGGCCGGCTTCGTGTGCGTCTGGAAGCTGCAGGAAAAAGTGGACGCAGAAAGAGCGGCGCTGCGGCTCGAAGCCGGCGAATTGACGCTGCGTTCGCCGGGGGTGATGAAAAAACTAAGCCTTGAATACGCGCCACTGATGGGCGCGATCTACTGGACGCGAGCCGTGCAGTATTACGGGCAGAAACATCACATGAAGGACCAGAACCTGGAACTCCTCTGGCCACTCCTGGACATCAGTTCGACTCTTGATCCCAACCTGATCGTCGCTTACCGGTTCGGGGCCATGTTTTTGAGCGACGCTCCGCCGCGCGGCGCGGGCCAGCCGGAAAAGGCGGTGGAGCTACTGGAGCGGGGGATAAAAGCCAACCCGGACTTCTGGAGGTTTTACCAGGATCTTGGCGATGTCTATTATTTCGACGAAAAAAACTATCTCAAGGCTTCGCAGGCGTTTGCAGAGGGAAGCCGAAATCCGGCTGCCATGGGTTGGATGAAAATCATGGCTGCAAAAATAGCGGCGGAGGGAGAATCCCTGGAGACTTCCTACGCCTTGTGGCTGGACGTCTACCAGACGACCACGGACAAGGATGTTCGCAAAAACGCCGAGGTTCACCTGCGGTTGGTCAAGGCGCAAATGGATTTGCGGAACCTTGGGCTGGTCGCGGACGAGTTCGCGAAGAAAGCACGGAAACCCGCAAGAAGCATCGGTGATCTGGTACAAGCCGGGTTGTTGCCCGGGCAACCGTTGGACCCAGCCGGATTTCCCTACGTGATTGGAGAGGATGGGAAGCCGGAATTGCATCCGAAGAGCCCGCTGCGGGAAGAGTGGCAGAGAGAGAAGAAGAAATGAAGTAACGAAGCAAAGAAGCAAAGAAGCAAAGTGGGCGGCCGCTTCACTCCGGGATGCAAAGCAAGGTCATGTGTGGGTCGATCAGCAGCTTGTGCGGCTGGGCGGCGGAAGTGAACGTAAAATTGGTTTCTTCTCCAGTGGCGACAACCGTGCCGAGGAAAATGGTGCGACCCAGGGTGGTTGAGGCGTAAATGGGTACAGGCGCGATGAACGAACGCGGCACGCCGTCCTGCAGCAACTTGCCGCGAATCTGAAATCCCTTTTCGTTGCTGTGCGAGGTGAATTGCACTTTGTAATGCGGGATGCCCGTTCCGCGGACGTACTCGTCGAAAAACCACTCCATCGAATGCCCGCCTTCCAAGTCCATCCGTGGGGTCATGACCGCTTCGACTTCGCGCTGCAGGTCGGCGGTGGTCAGCGCTTTTCGCGCGTACTTCGAAACCAGCGAGTGCAAAAGGCGGATAAAGCGCGCGTCGGGATCTTTTCCGTTGGCGCCGGGTTGCCGGAGCATTTCGTGCAGCATGTGCATGATCCAGGTGCCTTTCGCATAGACGACTACGTTGTAGGCGCCGGGCGAGTACGAGGAGATCAGGCGTCTCCCGGCAATAACGGGGCCGATGTCCGCGGGCGCACGATCTTCGCCTTCCCCTTTTGTGATCAGGCGTTTTCGATAATGAGCCAGCCAGGTGTTGAGCGGATGCTCCTGGCTCTTTTGCGAATCGGCAAATTGCAGGGCGAGATATTCGGCCATGGCTTCATCGATCCATTGATCCCGGTAGGAGGACCAGCCCACCACGTTGCCCCACCATTGATGAGCGACTTCATGAAACGGGACCACGTCGCTGAAGAACGCGCGGCCCGTTGGACCGAGCCCGGCGCGGTACTGCGCCTCGTCGGGCAAGTAAGAAAATGTGGAGAGATAAAGCAGCCCCGGCCATCCCTGGCCGAACCCGCCGGGAATCTGAGAGACGCCAAGATTCCGGAAAGGAAAAGGGCCGGAGTAGAGTTCATAGAAGCGGATTGAAGAATCGATTTCGCGCGCCAACTGTTTCAGAAATGCCGCGGGGCTGGGAGGGATCGTAGGAATGTCGTCCCCCATCTTAGGTCTCATGATTGAGGAGTGCCGGCTGGAGTCTTCCGAAGGCGTCGGTGCGGACAGGCGCGAGCGCAGGAATTCCTCGAGTTGCTTGTTTGCGTAAACGTCGATGGTGCGATTTTCGGAAGACAGCGAACTGGTGGCATATTCGCCCAGATTGAAACCCGCCTCGGGCACCGGGATTTCGGTTTTCCAGGTGGCTGCGCGCCAGTCGCCTTCCTCGCGTTCCGCGGATTTATTGCCCGTGGCCACCAGGCGTAGCCGCTTCGGCCAGTGGAAGGTCAGATCATAGAACGCAAACTCGGACGTATCCCCGTAATGCGGATACCAGCTTTCCCTTGCGCCGACAAACAGAACGCTGTTGCCAGCGTCTTCGATGACGTTGCCGCTGTATCGGAAATTCAACTTGAACGTGCTTCCCGGTGCCGCGGGCTTGGGCAAGAAGACGATCAGCGAGTCCTGGCCGCGGGAATTGATTTCCTGCTGGGTGAGGCCTTCGTTTTGAAAAAAGGGAAGGGCTTCGCCGCCGTCGCCGGTGACTGCCGTGATTTTCAAGGCGCGGGAAAGCTGGACACCCAGAAATTGCTGCGAACCGGCGGCGGCGCGAAATTCGACGGAGGCGCTTGCCTCGAGTGAATTGTCGGTATGAATCGTGGTGTCAATGGTGTAACGGATGGCGTCGATGCCCATGGAAAAAGGAGTCGAGCCGGGCACCTGGTAAGAACTCCACACATCGTAGAAGGTAGTTTTTCCAACGGTACGAGGCTGACCCAGGCTGAAATTGTCGTTCTGCATGTCGTCGAGGAGAATGTCCAGCGGCCCGGTGAGAACTCCGTCGAGCCCCGCATGGAAAAAGGGCGCGGGAGGATTCGAGTATTTGTCCACGAGGATACGCAGGGAGTGCGAGGGATTCAGGCGATCGAGGCTGGCCCACCAGAGAGAGGCGAACTGCTCGTCCACGGCCGGCGTCAGGCCGGCGCGCTGGAGTTCGCGCAGAAGATCCTGCTCCGTGCCGTCCGTGAAGCGCACGTAGGCGGAGAGAAACTGCTCGTCTAGAACGGGCGCACCCAGGAAGCGCGCGACCTGCTGCTTTTCCACCGGGTCGCGAGGCAAAGCAACGACGTGCCCGACGCCGGAAAAGACGAAGCCGGTGATGCGGCCTTCGAACGACTGGAAGAAGGCAATCTTTCCATCCTGAAAGGCCAGGACGGTGTCGGCTTTCCGGAGTTCCACGCGATCTTTAGTGGAAACCGTGTAGACGTGTTGCGAATCAATGGCCAGAGCATTGAGGGCGGTGAGAAGCTCGCGCGGGGAAGAATCCGCTGCGGTGCAAATCGAAGGGAAAAGACACCCCAAAACCACCAGGAGGAGACAAGGCCGCATGAAAAGAGTGTAGACACATTCGGCATGGTGGGACAAGGCGGACGGCGCAGCTTTCCGCGGCGAGTTAAGATGAATAGATGCGCCGTGTATTGAATCAGTTTCCGAGAGTGCTTGCGATGTCGGCCTGTGTCCTGCTGCTTGCGGGCGCGGCCCGCGCGGACAAGATTGTCCTGAAGAACGGGCGCAAGATCATCGCCTATAACGTGGTGGAAGACGGCGACAAGATTCGCTATGAGACTTCCGCCGGACAACTGGCCCTGCCGAAATCGATTGTGGATCACATTGAAAAGGGCGGCATCTTGCCATTGATGAGTTCGCCGGCGGCCGCGATTGCGGCGGCCAGCATGGATCTGGAGCCCGCGGAAACAGCCGCAACTGCGGGAGAGTCTGAGATCGACAAGGCTGCGGTGCACGACGGCTCGGTGGACCGGAATTACATCAATCACCTGGAAAATGGGGCGACACCGGGTGGCGCAAAGGCGGTCCAGACGGCGCGGGCGCTTCATGCCGCTGCCCGCTTCGAAATGGTGAGAGGCGATCTGGAGCGTGCGCTGGCCGACGCGCGCGCGGCAGTGAGTTACGCCCCGGAAGACCCGGCGATGCTGCTGGAGCTGGCCTACGTGTACCTGCGGCGTAGCGAGTTCAAGCAGTCGCTCGAATATCTGGAGCGGGCGAAACGCTACGCGCGAGACAATCCCGACGTTTACAAACTGGAAGGCTGGACGTATTACGGGCTGAACCGCCCGGACCAGGCGGCTGTGGCGTGGAAAAAGTCACTGGCGTTGCGGGCGGATCCCGAAGTGCAGGCGGCGCTGGACAAGGCGGTCCGCGACAAAGCTGAGGAGGAAAATTACCGGGAGAACGAAAGCGCGCATTTCCAGTTGAAGTACAACGGCGCTGCAGAGCCCGGGCTGGCGCGCGAGGTGCTTCACACGCTGGAAGGGCATTACCAGCAGATTGAGTCGGAGCTGAATTTTTCGCCGCCGGATCCGATTGGCGTGGTTTTGTACACGCAGGAGGCGTTTGCGGACATCACGCGGGCCCCCGGCTGGGCGGGCGCGTTGAATGACGGGCGAATCCGCGTGCCGGTGCAGGGATTGACCGGCGTGGATTCGGAGTTGTCGCGGGTTTTGCGGCATGAATTAACGCACAGTTTTATCCAGCAGAAAACACATGGGCGCGCGCCGACGTGGATTCAGGAAGGCGTAGCACAGTGGATGGAGGGAAAACGCAGCGACGAAAGCGCCGCGGTGCTGGTGCAGGTGTATGACGCGGGACAAGCCGCGCCACTGGGGCAGCTGGAAGGTTCGTGGATGAGAATGCCAGGACCACTGGCCAGCTATTCGTACGCGTGGGCGCTGGCGAATATCGAATACATCGTGCAGACCCAGGGGATGGGGGATGTGGAGCGGATTCTGGACCGCCTGGCAACGGGGACCGCGACGGAGCAGGCGCTGCGGGAAGTGTTGCACGACGATTACGCGGATTTGATGCAGGCGACGGCGGCGTATTTGAAGAAAAATTACGGACGGTGAAACGCTAGGCTTTTCCTCCAAATCCGAGCGCGCTCAGTTCTTGCACTCTGCTCTCGGCAAACTTGCGCTTGTATGCAGGAAGCTTAGGCTTCGTGGTTGCCAGAGCCTTCTTATAATCCGAAAACGCATTAGAGTAGTCGCGCTTCTTCTCGTGAGCCTGTGCACGGTTAAAATAAACCCACGCGTTATTCGGTTGAAGATCGACGGATAAAGCGAACTCATCAAATGCCCTAGCGAAGTCGCCTATGGCCACTGAGGCTGCACCGAGGCCATTACGTGTGTAGGCTTGCGTAGGAGCCAATACTTGTCTCTCGCATTTGGGAATGTGTTGATGAGATGAAGCACTCTTTCCAAATCTCGGATCGCATCCTGCCCTTGGCCAAGCTCGACAAGGATTTGTCCTCGCCCCATAAGGGCGAACGTGTTATCGGGTTTGAGCTCTAGCGAACGATTGTAATCCGCGAATGCTTCTTCCGGGCGCCCTGAGTACCAAAGGTGGATTCCCCGACAGTGGAAGGCGGTCGCATCGTCGGGATGACGCTCGAGAAATTCAGAGAAAAACTGGGCGCCTTTTTGATTCTCTTCACTTGTAAGCCATAAGTAATTAAGCAGTTCGAGCGCATATTCGACCAGGCCCCGATCGGAGCCTGGTTGCGCATCCTTCAATGCTTGTCGGGCGAGGTTTCTGTTCCGGCCGTGTCATTTGCCATAAGTTGCTCGTGTGCAGCGACCAGAGTTTGGTAAATCGGGTTGGATGCTCGTGGTGAATCGTTGGTGGAGGGAGTGCGGAAGAACTGCCTAATTTTGGCGAGGAAATTCACGGGTATGTTTAAGCGGTAATCCTCTCCAGAATACGACAATTCAGGGCGAAACTGTTCGCGTTTGTTGTGCTACGGAACCTCAACACGAGCACAGAAGAGCGGCGAGGAGGGCGGCGCGCTGGGGCATGGTGTTTACGATGATGTGTTCGTGGGTGGCGTGGGCGCCGTCGCCGACTGCGCCGAGGCCGTCGAGAGTGGGGATGCCGAGAGCGGCGGTGAAGTTGCCGTCGGAGCCGCCGCCAGCCGCGGCTTCGCCGAGGGGGAAGCCGAGTTCGCGGGCGAGGGCTTTGGCTCGGGCGAAGAGGGCCGCGCTGTGCTTGCGTTCGAGCGGGGGGCGATCGAAGCCGCCACGGATTTCGAGTTTTGCGCCGCGATGCACGGGCTTCAGGGAGTGGAGACGCTTTTCGAGGGCGCGCATGTCCGCATGCCGCCAGGCGCGGAGATCGAGCGTGGCGTGGGCGCTGGCGGCGATGACGTTGGCGCGAGAGCCGCCGGAGACGATGTCGGCGTTGATGGTGACGCCGCGGCGCAGGTCGTTCCACTTTTCGAGGCGGCCGATTTGCGCTGCGAGCTCGTGGACGGCGTTGATTCCTTTTTCGGGAGCAAGGCCGGCGTGGGAAGCGCGGCCGTGGACGATGAGTTCCGCTTCGCCTACGCCCTTGCGCGAGGTTTTCAGCAAGCCGCCTGGTCCCAGAGACGGCTCCAGCACAAACACCGCGTCGCTGCGTTGCGCTTCTTCTTCTATTAATTTGCGGGAAGATTCGCTGCCGATCTCTTCGTCGGAGGTCCAGAGAAAAACCAGGCGTTTCTGTACCGACGCCTGCAATTCGCGAATGGCTTCGAGCGCGAAGAGCGCCTGAACGATGCCGGCTTTCATATCGAACGTGCCGGGGCCGTAGGCTTTTCCGGCGGAAACGCGAAAAGGCATATTGGCCAGGGTGCCGGTGGGGTAGACCGTGTCGTAATGGCCGAGCACGAGGAGTTGCGATTTGACGCGCCCCTCCGCAGGTTTCCAAACCACGCGAAGATGATCGCCGCGGTGTTTCTGCCGGAGGATTTGCGCAATCGTGCCGTGGTGCAGCCACTTTTCCGCGAGGAACTCGCAGGAGCGGTCCGTGGGCGCTTTTTCCAGGCTGGGAGATTCGAGCAGCGTCAGTTCGCGCAGCGTTTCCAGCATCTGCGGCAGCCGTTTGCGCAAATAAGGCAGGAAGGGAAGTCGAGCCATGGAAAAGGCATGGTAGCACGCCCGGGGAGGGCGGGTGAGATAAGCGCTGCCGGCAGCGGCCCATGGCCGGCAAAATGTTAAGCTGTCCGGAGGGGCGAAAACCCTTATAATAAGAGGTTTGCGAACGAACGGAGGGAGCCTATTCTCTGGCTATGAGCGACACACAAGTGGGGACGCAACTCGACATCAATGAGATCCAGAAATTCCTGCCGCACCGGTATCCGTTTCTGCTGATTGATAAAGTGGTCGAGATGGAGCGCTTCAAGCGCATCGTGGCGATCAAGAGCGTCACGATCAATGAGGGATTTTTTCAGGGGCATTTTCCTGGCAAGCCGGTGATGCCGGGAGTGCTGATTCTGGAATCCATGGCGCAGGCCGGGGGATTGCTGCTGCTGCAGGAAATTCCCGATCGCGAGAAAAAACTTTTGTATCTTGCTTCGATGAGCGACGTGAAATTCCGGCGGCCGGTGGTTCCCGGCGACCAGCTACGCATCGAAGTGAACATCGTCACGTGGAAGGGCGATCTCTGCAAGATTGAGGCGAAGGCGTTCGTCGAAGGAAGCCTGGCGACGGAAGCGAAGATGCTCTGCGTGATGGCCGACCGGGAAGAGCCCGCAAGCGCGTAAATGGGCATTGGAACAAACATTCATCCTGGGGCAATCGTTTCACAGGAAGCGAAGCTTGGCGCGGGGGTGCAGATCGGCGCTTATGCGGTGGTCGGCGCGGACGTGGAGCTGGGCGACGCCTGCGTGCTGCACGAGCACGCGGTGGTGCGTGGTCCTTCGAAATTCGGCGCCAACAATGTGTTCCATCCTTTTTGTGTGATTGGCGGCGATCCGCAGGACTACACTTTCCGGGGCGAGCGCGTCGAACTGCACGTGGGCAGTGGGAACATTTTTCGCGAGCATGTGACCATCAGCCGGGGAACCACGAAGGGCGGCGAGGTCACGCGCATCGGCAACGACAATTTTTTTCTTGCGTATTCGCACGTCGGACATGATTGCCAGGTTGGCAGCAACACGCTGTTTGTGAACGGCGCGACGCTTGCCGGACATGTGACCGTGCAGGATTTCGTAACGCTGGGGGCATTTTCGCCGGTGCACCAGTTTTGCCGGCTGGGGCGCTATGCGTATATCGGCGCGGCGACGGTGATTACGCAGGATGTGCCGCCGTTTTCGCTGATTGTCACGGAGCGGGAGACGCGGTGCTTTGGCCCGAACACCATCGGCCTGGAGCGCAAGGGGTTTTCGGCGGAACGCATCAAGGCGCTGCAGAAAGCGTTTCGCGTGCTGACCCGTTCGAAGAAAAACACTTCGCAAGCGATGGAAGAGATTCGAAAGAGCATGGGGGATTCCGCCGACGTGAAGGAGTTGGTGGAATTCGTGGAAAAAGCCGAACGCGGCATCGTGAAGTAACACTGACCGGAATTTCATGCCAGAGACAACGCAAAGTAATGCCGGGCAAAGCACCACCGGCTGGGGCCTGATCGCGGGGAACGGCCGATTTCCTTTCCTGGTTCTGGAGGGGGCGCGCAGCCAGGGCATCGAAATGGCGGTGATTGCGCTGAAGGAAGAGGCTTCGCCGGAACTGGAAAAAGTCGCAAAGCGGCTGCACTGGGTAAGCCTCGGCGAGCTGAGCAAGGCAATCGAGTTGATGCAGAACGAGGGCGTGAAGCGCGTGGTGATGGCCGGGCAAGTGAAGCACAACAAAATTTTCAGCTCGATTCGCCCGGACTGGAAGCTGGCCAAGCTGCTGTTTGCATTGCCGAGAAAAAACACGGATTCGCTGATCGGCGCGGTGGCAAAGGTTCTTGAGGAAGAAGGCATTCAATTGGTGGATTCGACGATGTTTCTGAAGCCGCTGCTGCCGGAGGCGGGCGTGCTGACGCGGCGCGCTCCCAGCCAGCAGGAAGCCGCCGACATGGAGTACGGCCTGGGCATCGCGCGGCACATCGCGGCGAAAGATATCGGGCAGACGGTGGTTGTGGCCGACAGCGCGTGCGTCGCCGTGGAGGCGATGGAAGGCACGGATGAAACGATTGAACGGGCCGCACGCTTCGCCAACGGGCGGCCTTTGGTGGTTGTGAAAGTCAGTAAACCCAGACAGGACATGCGCTTCGATGTACCCGTGGTCGGTTTGCCGACCGTCGAATCCATGAAGATGGCCGGGGCGACGGCGCTGGCCATAGACGCAAACCGCACACTCCTCTTTGACAGGGAAAAACTGATTGCCATGGCCAACGAAGCCGGAATCTCCATCCAGGCCTTTCCGTTCACGCAAGCCGCGGAACCCACCGGCGATTCACGGGGAATGAACAAGGAATGAGCGAACGGCGCGCGGCGGGGGAACACGGGAAGATTCGTGTGGGCGTAGTGGGCGCAGGCGAATTCGGGCGCAATCACGCGCGGGTGTATCGCGAAATGGATAGCGTGGAACTTGTGGGAGTGCTGGATCAGAGTACACAGCGCGCCGAAGCGATCGCGCAAGAGTTTGGGACTCGGGCGTTCAAAGGTATGGAGGAGTTGCAAGGCGCAGTGGATGCCGCGAGTGTGGCCGTGCCCACGATTGCGCACGCCGAGGTTGGCTGCCGCCTGATGGCGATGGGCATTGACGTTTTGGTGGAGAAGCCCATGGCGGCTTCGCTTGCGGAAGCGGATGCCCTGATTGAAACGGCGCGGCGCCACCAGCGCATCCTGCAGGTCGGGCACGTCGAAAGGTTCAACCCGGCGGTGATTGCCGTTGAACCGATCCTGAACCGGCCGCTATTTTTTGAGGTCCACCGGCTGGGCGTGTTCACGCCGCGCAGCCTGGACGTGGAAGTGATTTACGACCTGATGATTCATGACCTGGACATTCTCCTGGCGCTGGTGAAAGAACCGGTGACAGAAGTGAAAGCCGTGGGCATTCCAGTGCTGACGGACAAAGTGGACATCGCCCACGCTCGCCTCGAATTTGCGGGCGGAGCGGTGGCCAATGTTACCGCCAGCCGGGTTTCCACCGAGCGCGTGCGCAAGATGAGATTTTTTCAGCGCCACGAATATATCTCGCTCGACTACGCGCGGCGCGATGCGCTGCGTGTCGGCGTGAAAAAGGCCGGGCCGGAGCCCGAGTTTGGATTTGAGAAGCTGGCGGCCCCGGCCGTCGAACCCCTGCGAGCGGAGCTCGAAGCCTTCGCCGCGGCGGTTCGCACCCGGGTCGCTCCGAAGACGGATGGGGTAGCCGGGCGGGCGGCGCTGGAACTGGCAAGCCGGGTCATGCAAAGCATCCGAGAGCATGATGAGCGCGTCCAACCTGTAGCCAAGGGGCCAGTAGCCACAGGGCCAGCAACCAAGCGCTACCCGGATAAAGCGAGCCAATGATTCCCAGGACCTTAGTTCCCGTCGGTGCGCGTTTGCCCGCCGAAGATGTTGCGACGACGCGCCGCCGGCCGACGACGCTGGATGAACGCACGCTGGTCCCATCGGGGATGCCGCTGGTGCAGCTCGACGGCCGCTCGACGATTCCTTCCAATCTGCCGCTCGATTCGATTGCCACGCGCGTGGTGGTGCCGCGCGATGTGAACGTGGAAGCGGTGCAGCGGGAAGAGGTATCCCATCTGCCGCCGCAGCCGACGGAGATGGACGAGCGGATCAGCATTCCGGTCGGTGCGGCGGCCCCGGAGGAGTTTTCTCCGCTGCCGCCAATTTCGGAAGACCTGGTGGAGCCGGACCTCTTTCAGTCCGGGGAAGCGGCCTTTCTGCCTCCGGAGTGGCGCGGAAAGCCGACGACGGAAGACCGGGTCACCACAGTTGCGTCGGTGGTCTTTCACATTCTGCTGGTGCTGCTGCTAATTTTTTCGCCGAAACTTTTCGGGCCGCACGTCCGCACGAACGAAGAAGAAGAGATCGGGCGCAGGCAGATGACCGTACTCTTGCCGCCGGGCGCGCTGGAATCGCTGAAGCCATCGCCCGCTCCTGCGCCGCATGCGGCTGTGAAAGTTGATCCGCGGGTGATCAACAAGATCGCGCCGCCGGCACCGACTCCGCCCCCACCGCAGCCTGCTCCCGAGCCGCCGAAGCGCGAGTTGCCGAGCGCGCCCACGCCGCAGCCGAACGTAGCCGCGGTGCCGCCTCCGACGCCGTCTCCTTCGCGGGGCGATCTGCCGAAGCCGCCGGTCAAGCTGGAAAACCCGGACATGCCGGTGCCGGAAAAAGGATTGATCCTACCGAAGACTGGTGGTTCGGCGGGCGACTTGATTCGCGATGCCGCACGCGGAACGAAGCCCAATGCGCCGATCGCCATGGGCGGTGGTGGCGGACCGATACATTCCGGTGGTGGCGGAGGCCACTCCGGGAAAGGCCAAGCCGGCGCCGGGATCGAAATGCTTACGGATCCGCAGGGCGTCGATTTCAACGATTACCTGCGGCGGATTTACTACATTGTCCGCGGAAACTGGTACGCGGTGATGCCGCCGTCGGTCGACCTCGGTGATCAGGGAGTGGTTTCGTTGCACGTCAAGATCATGCGGGACGGAAGCGTGCCGGACCCCGAACCCGTGATGCTATACGGCTCGGGCAAGGAGCCGCTGGACCGCGCGGCGGTTTCCTCGATTCGCGCCTCGAATCCTTTTCCACCACTACCCCCGCAGTTCAAGGGGCCGTACATCGAAGTACGGTACACGTATTATTACAACTTGCGGCCACCGAACCAGTAGCGGTGGCACGCTCTTGCCTGTGCTGAAATTGGCGCAAACGGCTCGCATGCACAGGCAAGAGTGCCTGTGCCACACTAGATCCATATGAAACTTTCGCGGCATCAGGTGATCGGCAGTGTGCTGCTGGCGCTGATTGTGTTGGCGGTGCTGATCGCCCGCGCGTGGCCGCTGCTGTTCCCCAAATGAACGCACACGCTGAGTCTCCGCTGATTGCCATTATTGGACCAACCGCTTCGGGAAAATCGGCGCTGGCGATCTGGCTTGCGCGGCAGCTTGGCGGAGAAGTGGTGGCTTGCGATTCCACGCAGCTTTATCGCGGGTTTGATGTTGGTACGGCGAAACCAACGGCCGAAGAGCGGAAGGGTGTGCCGCACCACCTGATTGATGTGCTCGATCCGCGGGAAGAGTCCACCGCTGGAGGATATCGCGAGCGGGCCGTTGCGGTGCTGGAGGATCTTCGCGCGCGGAAGCGGGTGCCGATTTTTACGGTGGGCACGGGGCTTTACCTGCGCGCGCTGCTCGAAGGGCTTGCCGACGTGCCGCTGCGTTCGGAAGAGTTGCGCGAGCGGCTGTGGGCCAGCGTCGCGGCACATCCGCCGGGGCACCTGCATCGCATCCTGAAGCGGATGGATCCGGTCTCCGCGGAAAAGATTGCGCCGGGGGACGAGCAGAAACTGATCCGCGCCGTCGAAGTCTGCCTGCTGGCGAAGAAGCCGCTTTCGGAGGTGCATCGCGCCGGAAGAAATCCGCTGCGCGGCTGGCGTGCCATAAAGATTGGGCTGTCGCCGGAGCGCGAAGCTCTCTATCAACGTATACATGCGCGCACGGACGCGATGCTCGCCGCGGGATGGATAGAAGAAGTGCGCGGTCTCGTTGCCAGTGGCCTGCCTCCCGACGCCAAGCCGTTCGATTTCATCGGCTATCGAGAACTGCGAGCCGTCCTCGACGGCGAAATGAAACTCGAAGAAGCCAAAGCCGCGATTCAACAAGCCACGCGCCGCTACGCCAAGCGGCAGCTAACCTGGTTCCGCCGCGACACTCAAATCCATTGGCTCTCCGGCTTCGGCCAAAACGCCGCAATCCAGCAGCAAGTGCTCATCGGGCTCCGTGGCCAATTGTAGCTGAATAACTTCCGTAACCCCGCCGATCATTTGTTTTACTGGGCCAACCAGGCTTGAAGGGTCAGATAGATTTCCGGGATGCTACCAAACTTTGACGTTATCCTGACTGGTTTCCCATCGCTGAGCTTGAGGATGACAAGCGAGAATTTGGTGCCACCATGTGGATTTGCGACATCCGCCAACTCGATGCCTGAAATTCTTTTCTTATCGATTTTTTCTGTTTTGAAGAGGGTGCGTAGGACGATTCGATCTCCGAACAATTCGGATGGACCGGCGATTCGTGGGTAAAGGTTAAAGAGAGAGAAGAAACCGACAGCTGCAAAGCCAAAGAAGATCATACTCAGTCCTAGTTGGCCTTGCTGATAGGTCCTCCATGTTGCCCAGCTACTGAATGCAGCGAAGAAACTGAAAATGAGACTCTCAAGCAACAACGGAGTTGGATTCCGGAACTCAATTGGGAGCGGCTTAAGCGCGAAAACCTTCGCATACTCAGCTAGGATTCGCGACCGAATCACGGCAAAGTTCTCATATTGTTGGTCGACTAAGACCCTGCGTGCACCGGATTTATCCCACAGAGCCAATTGGGCCATCCGACGACGCTCGGTGACTCTCGCTAATTCGACCCAGTGGAGACGGCTGAGCAGATTCCCTCGTTTGTCACGCACCTCAATCCCATCGTCGCTGACCCGGAGGTTTCGCCCGGAAAGTCGTGCAATGTGGGTTAGCGCGGCCAGCAGCCCGAAACTGATGATTAACATCATGATGGTGGACTTCGAAGTGAAGCCTTCTTGCACGCCTGACAAAACCCCTAAGGATCCAAACAATAGAAGACCTATGGCTGCGGCTGCTACACCAACTCGCACCGCATTTGGATCAGAAGCATATGTACCGTTGCTGTTTTCTTGTTCTGGGAATGGATTTCCAGACATAGCTCACCCAAATGTTCGCTTGCAACCATCTTAAGTTTTAGTTAATGGAGTAGACCAAGCATTAGAGCGGGCTAGGTGTGCGAACAGTCAACTCTGCATAGGTCGGGATACGAAACATAATTCTGACCATTCGCTCCGGAGATTGCGCGTAAAACAGGCATCCGGGTGATCCCGCAGAAGCCTGCTGGTGAGAGGGCAGTAGGACACACCTGCCCGTTTCTTGTACTTCATGCCAGTTTTCAGGGTATATACGTGCGCCTAGATTGCTGGGTACCGGCCTAAGGTGGAAATATGAACGATTTCAGCCCCTTGCCTATCAAGGATTGGTACGCCCTGGGAAGCCTTATCGCTGAGATAGGGTTCCTGGTGGCGGCGGTCTGGTTTGCCCGCAGTTTTCTGAGAACCATGAGAGCGTTTCAGGAGCAGATTGGCGCGCTGCTGAAGCTCTCGATCACGTCCACGCCTGGGGAGCGGCAATCCACGAATACAACTGCCCGGAGCGCACTGGCGGAAGGAAGCCCGTATTGGCTGCCGCCTTCGCCCTCAACCTCCGTTGACGCGCGGGCTAACCCACCGGAGGAATTTGAGCGTGGCCCGAACTTGTTCGTGGCCGGCTGGCAACGGCTGGTGCACTGGCTGCGTGAGCCGATGGGTGGCTCGCGCGTGTCTTATCGGCGACGAATGATGAATTGGCTGCAGGCTCCGGTCGGACACTGACGCCTGTCTCCTTTCCGTCGTCAGGGCAAGCGGAAGGAGGCCTCTACATAGGCTGTAACGGCGTGCGGGACTGGCCACCTGAAGGTGGCCGCTACAGGGGGAGTCGGGTCAGCGTAAAGGCAGGTGTGGTATGGACGAGATGAAACCGAAGGAAAACGCATATTCGGGCGAGCGGGCGCCGGTCGCACCGGTGACAGCTCCGGCGGAAACGAGCGCGCAGGCTTTTCCGGCGGAAACCGCGGGGACATCGCACGAGGGGGCACAAGCGCTGGGAATTGCGGGAATGCTGGAAGTTGCGACGAGCAATCTGCCTGCGTCGCTGGCGGCGACTGCGGCTTTCCTGAAGCGCACGAAGCGGGTGTGGCTGATGGCGGCGGGCATCGTGATCGGAGTGGCGGCGCTGGTGAATTTGTCGGCGCGCGCGGCGGAGTGGGCCAAGAACACGCGGGAGCGGCGGCAGTTGCACGCGATGGCTACGTTAACACCGGAGCGTTTGTACGCGCGCTGCGGAGCTGCGGTCGTCGACGAGACCAAAGTCATCTATCCGGTCTTGATGCGGACCATAAGCTACCACCCGCGGGGCGGCGAAAAGCTGGTGATTTCTTTCAGTCGGACGGCGGAAGAAAAGAGCGACTGGGTGTTCCTCTCCATGCAGAACGAGGATGGCGCGGCAAGCTACGATACGCCGGAAGCAAAAATCGCCGCGCTGCCCTGCCTGGATTCAAACAAGTAAATATTTTCGACCAAGAATAAATAGTCTATCCCGCCTGAGCTGCCGTACTGGCCTCGCTTAGCACTTCAGCAAAGACGTTTTGATCCACGTTGCCACCGGTGGCGACCAAGGCTACACGTTTGCCTTTCAGCGCGGCGGACTCTTTTGTGGCCGCGGCCAATCCGGCTGCGCCGGCTCCTTCGACGACGTTGTGGGTGTCGGTGAACATGGCGCGCATGGCGGCCGCGACTTCCGCGTCGGTTACGCGGACGATGTGGTCCACATTTTCGAGCATTACGCGGAGGGCCTCCTCGTTTCCGAGGCGGCAGGCCAGACCGTCGGCCAGCTTCGTCGTAGCCGGCGCTTCGACGATTGTTTTCTGCTGATACGACAACGCATAGGTTGGCGCCTGATCGGAGACCACGCCTATCAGCTTGGTTTTCAGTCCCAAAGCATTTCGCACGGCAGCGGCCGAGCAAATGCCCGATCCCATGCCGATCGGGACGTAGGCAATATCCACGTGCGGCACCGCGGTGAAAAGTTCCAGCCAGTACGTCGCGATACCCAGCACAATATCCCGGTGATACGGTGGCACCAGGTGATAGCCGAGGTCGGCCGCGAGTTTGTGCGCGTGCTCCAGCGAAGATTGAAAATCTTCGCCATGCTCGATGAGCTTGGCACCTTGGGCGCGCATCGCCGCGTTTTTCGCGACGCTGTTCCCATGAGGCACCACGATCACGCAATCCAGCTTCTTTCGCTGCGCGGCAAGCGCCACGGACTGGCCGTGATTCCCGCGCGTCGCCGCGATCAGGCCGCGCGTGCCGGGTTGGCGCTTGAGCAGCTCCTCGGCATAGACAATGGCTGTGCGCGCTTTGAATGCGCCGATGGGGGTGTGGTTTTCGTGCTTTACCCAGACCTCGGTGCCAAGCCGCTCCGAGAGGAGCGGCCAGCGATACTGCGGCGTCGGCAGCATCAGGCGGTAGACCAACTCCGCCGCCGCCCGCACTTCGTCCATCGTTGGCAAATTCACCGTGGCATGCCCGACGCTCATTGGAGCACCTCTCGTTCCTCAACACTCAGTTCGTACCACAGCTTGAATTGTGCAAGCGACAATTTTGATTGCTAGCTCCACATTGGCCTCCTCCAATCTTTTTCCCGCGGAGTGTAAGGCTCTTACGCCGGGACGGGGGAATGGACGTATAATTGAGGCGATGACGCGGGTCCTCTCCGCTCGGCGGGCCTTCAGCGCGAATGCGATGACGCAAGACCACTCATGAAAACACAGCACAAGATTTCTTCTGCGGAACGTGTGTTGCTTGTAGGCGTTGGCTGGAAGCGCGCGCCGCGTTTTCCCGGAATGCCCGCGGGAGAGCGGGGCAGGGAATCGCTGGCCGAGCTTGTGGAGCTTGCCGAGAGCGCCGGCGGCGAAGTGGCGAGCACGCTTTTTCAGGTGCGGGACTCGGCGGATCCGGCGACGCTGGTGGGGCGCGGGAAACTCGAAGAGATTCGCGCCGAGGCCAATGCATGCCAGGCGCCGCTGATCATTTTCGACAGCGATCTTTCCCCGGTGCAGCAGCGCAACATCGAAGAGATCACCGAGCGGCGCGTGATCGACCGCACGCAGCTTATCCTGGACATTTTTGCAAAGCATGCGCGGAGCCGCGAGGGCCAGTTGCAGGTGGAGCTCGCGCAGCTGAATTACCTGTTGCCGCGGCTGACCGGGCGCGGCGCGCAGATGTCCCGCCAGGGCGGCAAAGGAGCGGGCGGCGCAGGCGGGGCAGGCGGAGGAGGCGGGCGCATCGGCGTGCGCGGCCCTGGCGAAAAGAAACTGGAAACGGACCGGCGGCGCATTCGCGACCGGGTGCACAAGATCGAAGTGAGCATTGATGAGGTGCGCAAGCAGCGGGCGTTGCGGCGTGAAGCGCGCAACGCCGTGCCGCTCGGGACCGTCGCTCTGGTCGGCTACACGAACGCCGGAAAGTCTACTTTGTTTAATGCGCTTAGCCAGGCGGAAGTGCTGGTATCCTCGCGCATGTTCGCCACGCTGGACCCGACGATCCGTGCGATTCGCTTGCCGTCCAACCGGCGCGTTCTTGTATCCGACACCGTTGGATTCATCCGCCAATTACCGAAGGGCCTTATCAAGGCGTTTCGCGCCACGCTGGAGGAAGTGCAGGAAGCGGCGCTGCTGCTGCAGGTGAGCGACATTTCGAATCCGCGCCACGACGAGCTGGAAGAGGAAGTGGAAAAAATTCTTGATGACCTGGGCGTGAAGGAAACGCCACGGCTACGCGTCTACAACAAGGTGGATCAGTTGGATGCGGAACGCCGGCACAATCTGGAAGCGACTGGCCGGCGCAATGGCGGTGGCGACGAACCGCCTGTGCTTGTCTCCGGGCTTACGGGTGAAGGCCTCGACGAGTTGCTGCGGCGGATTGACGCAGCGTTGCCGCTGGACCCGATCGTGAAGCTTTCGCTGCACATGCCGCTGAGCGAGGGCCGCTCGCTGGCGCTGATCCATGCGCTCGGCCGGGTGCTGCATTCTGAGGTTAGCGATTCGCACATGGACATGGAAGCGGAGGTACCGCAAAGCATCGCCACCCGGCTGAAATTAAGCAGCTTCGCGGCCGAGGGAACTTCCGGAACGGGCTCTGCGTATCATGATGCAAGAGAGGTTAACTGATCATGGCTGCTTTCTTCCTGTGGTGCCTGCTGCTGGTATTTTGCTGGCCGATTGCGTTGCTAGCGCTGATTGCCTATCCGTTTGTGTGGCTGATTCTGCTGCCGTTCCGGATCGTGGGCATCGCGATGCACGGAGTTCTGACATTTCTGAGGGCGCTGTTCCTGCTGCCGGTCCGGATTTTGCGCGGCCCGCACGCGATCTGAACAAGGCAACGAGTGGGGGATAGTGACTTTCGAGTAATTCTTCAATTTTCTTCAAATGTTAAAGAAATATGACACTTTTTCGCGCCGGTTGCCCCGTGGCAGGGCATGGCTTAGCTTGTGGAAAAGATTGTGGAAACTCGCGTTGCGTCCTCGTGCGGCCTTGGTGAGGATTTGCCGATCGGCTCGATTGCCGATGATCGCACCACCCACAAATGATTAAAACCAAAACACTTATATGGACATCTGCCGTGATTGTCCCCTTTAGAAGTTCGTGATACAAGCGATCTCTGAAAAGCGCTTTTGCACAGGTTTGCAGCAGGGGTGTTACGAAAGAGTATCTGTGCAGAAAGAAACAGGCGAACGCTCTTAGTTATCCCTGAGTACTGCCCGGCCTCGGAAAGCCGCGAATTTGCAGTACGTTGACGCGGCCTGAGGCGGAGTCTATAGTGGCCGATGTGGCTCCGAAAGGCATGGAGAGTAGCCTTCCGGCGCGCCCGACTATGAACCTGCCGAATTTTCTTACCGTCCTGCGGATCTTCTTCGTTCCAGTGCTGATTGTGGTGCTGTTGACGAGAAGCCCCAACGTGGTGCTGTGGGGTTTTCCGATGCATTTTGAGGTTTGGGGCGTGCTGATTCTGCTAGCCGCGGCGGCCACCGACTGGGCCGACGGATATTTCGCGAGGCGAAACCGCCAGATCACTACGCTGGGGATTCTGCTGGATCCGATTGCCGACAAACTGCTGATTTCTGCGGCGTTCATCTCGCTGGTGGACATGCACCTGGTGGCGGGCTGGATGGTCGTGATCATCATCGGGCGGGAGTTCACGATTTTGGGTTTGCGGAACATCGCGTCGGCGGAAGGGTTCACCATCGCCGCGTCCGCGCTGGGAAAAACGAAAATGGTGTTGCAGGTGTGCGCGGTGGCGGTGCTGATTGTTGGAGCGCGGCACCCGTCGATCCGGCCGGTGTCCACAGTATTGCTGTGGCTGGTAGTGATCAGCGCACTGGTTTCCGCGGCGCAATACTTCCACCGCTTCTGGAACCAGCTGGACGACCGCATCAAGCAGCGCCGCAAACTGAGCATGCTCGAATCGCAAAAGAAGCAGCAGGATGCCGTCCCTCTCTGAAGAAGATCGAAAAGCGGTCCTGGAGTTGGCGCGCCAGGGCGTTGTACACGCGGTGTGCCATGATCGGCCGCTTCCTACGTTTCCAACCACAGGAATTTTCGCGGACCGCGGCGGACTTTTCGTGACTTTGCATGTTGGCAAGAAACTGCGGGGGTGTATCGGAGTGATCGAGGGCTACGCGAACCTGGGGGAAACCCTGGCCAGGTGCGCCGCCGACGCTGCGCTGCACGACCCGCGTTTTTCCCGGATGCGTGGGGAAGAACTGGACGCGCTGGAAATTGAAGTATCGCTGCTTACGCCGCTCCAGCCCATGCGCGCCGAGGAAGTGGAAATAGGGGTCCATGGGCTGCTTGTGGAGCGGGGATCGCGTCGTGGATTGCTGCTCCCCCAGGTGGCCGTGGAGCATCGGTTGAGCCGCGAACAATTTTTGGCTGAAACTTGCGCCAAAGCGGGGCTTCCACGCGACGCGTGGGGTGATCCGGAAACGAAGCTATACGGATTTCAATGCGAAATCCTTGCCGAGGCGCGCAGTCCGCTTGCGGAAAAAGAAAGCCCGCGCTCGTAGGGCAGCGCGGGCTTTGAAGGCAGAATTGAAAACGAATTATTCGATTTCGACGTAATCGCCGGCGTACATGTCGATCTTGCTGTAAGTAACGAAAACGGCGCAGGCGTTGCGGGTGACGTTCATGACGATGCCCTCGCCGATGACGTCGCGTGGAATATCATTCCACTTATATTTGACGGGCGTGCTGCCGAATCCATACATGCTGTATTGATAGTCCGGGAAATTTCGCGAGGTTGCGGAAGTAGAACCCTGGTAGCGGAATACGCGGAGGTAATCGCCGACCTTCACTCCCTGATTGGTGCCCAGATTCACGTAGACGGTGGAGTTCTTTCCGTACGCTTCCGTAAACTCCCGGCCGGCAACCAGCATCCCGACGGACTTGCCGCTGACGGGAGCGAACTTGTCGAATTTTTCAGCCGGCTTGAAGGGGGGCGACGGGCGCTCGGTCATCGGCAGCGCGATATCGCCGCGTTGCAGGTAGTCACAGGAAAACTTGACGAGACCAATCGAGACGTTGGGATGAACCGTGGTGATCTGCACCATGCCGGCGTCAACGTATTGGGTACCCATGGCCTTCAATAGTTTTGCCTGCCATTTGAACCACGGCACTTCGTCAGGATCCTTGTCTGGGCGCACGATGGAGAAGCGATCGCCGACGCGAACACCCTGCGCGGAGCCCCGGTTGATGTACACGTAGTCACCGCTCGTAAAAACGATCTTGTCGGCCGATTCTTCCCCGGACATCAGCCGCACTTCGGAAGGGATCTTTTCGTCGGTGAGGAAACCCGAGCAATAAGTAGCCGAGTAGTCCGGCGAAGTGGCTTCGTGGAGGGGACGGTTCGTGTTGACCACCTGCACCTGAACAGTGTCCTGAGCCGAAGCGCCAAGGGCCAGCATCAAGGTGGCGAATGACATTGCAGTCGCGATTGCGCGCATGTTCAGCACTCCTTCATTTCACGCCGGTTAAGGGCCGTGCGGGGACTTGCACCATTGAAACTAACAAGGGCACTGGGTGGCGTCAACAAAATGGGTGGCGGCACTTTCCATATTTGCAAAGGTGGCTTAGATACCGTATTTTCAATGAATTGGAGGTGGTTCTTCGTGCCGGGAGCGTTTGGTGATGGGATCGCGAGGCTTTGCGGCGTGCTGGCCGCGCCAACTGCCCGCGAAATGCGGCGATTGCTGGCGCTGGCCCTGCGCGAATCGCCCACCGCCGAAATCCGCCTGGATTGGCTGAAGAACGATTCCGAGCGCCGCGCTTTTCTGAAATGGCTGAAGACGCACCGCCCGCGAAAGGCGCAGTTGATTGCCACCTGTCGGCGGCGGGTGGGCGGCGGGGAATTTGCCGGCGAAGCGGGTGAAGAACTTTATTGGCTGATGCAGGCGAGAGAAGCGGGCTGCGCGTGGTGCGACCTGGAGGTAGAAACGCTGCGCGAGTTGCCGGGGCAGAGTGTTCATGGTTATGCGGTACCGGGGAAGGTTTTGCTTTCGATGCACGATTTTCGCCGGACGCCGAAGTTTCCGAAGAAATTGACGGTGCCAGCCACGGGCGGCGCGAGGGCGATTAAGGTGGCCGCGATGGCGCGGAGCGTTGGGGACAGCACGCGGATTTTGCAACTGGCGCGGAGGTCGCGCGATGTCGTTGCTATCGCCATGGGTGAGGTGGGATTGCCGGCGCGGGTGCTGGCGTTGCGCGAAGGAAGCGCGCTTGCTTATGCTCCGGTGGCTGCGGCCACGGCGCCGGGACAGATTCCCCTGCGCGATTTGAAGACGCTTTACCGCGCGCACGAATTGACGCGGGCGACGCGGGTGTTCGGCGTGATCGGAAATCCGGTCGGGCATTCGCTTTCGCCGCTGTTGCACAACACCGGATATATCGCGGCTCGGAAAGATGCGGTGTATTTGCCGTTCCTGGTCGAGAACCTGAAGGATTTCCTGAAAGCGCTCCCGGATTTCGGAGTGCGGGGATTCAGCGTGACCTTGCCGCACAAAGAGAAAATTTTTGTACATCTTGACGCCGTCGAACCGCTGGCGGAGAAAATTGGGGCGGTGAACACCGTGACGGTGCGCAAAGACGGCTCGCTTTACGGGAGCAATACGGATTACGTCGGGGTTTTACGCGCGCTGGAAAAGAAAATGAAACTGCGCGGCGGCCGAGTGGTGATTTATGGCGCGGGGGGATCCGCTCGCGCGGCGGCGTTCGCGCTGGTCCAGGCCGGGGCGCAGGTTTTCGTTTGTGCTCGGCGCCCGGAAGCGGCGCGAAAACTGGCGAAAGCTGTGGGAGGGGAAGTGATTCTGCGTGCTGGCCTGCGCACGCTGAAGTTCGACGCGCTTCTGAATGCCACTCCCATCGGGATGTTTCCGGAGGAAAAAGTTTCGCCGCTGGCGGCAAGCGAGTTAAACTGTTCTCTAGTCATGGACCTCATCTATCGCCCCCTCCGGACCAAACTGCTGCGGCTGGCCGCATCGCGAAAAATTGCGTGCGTATCCGGCGTTGAAATGTTTCTGGCACAGGGATTCGCGCAGTGGGAACACTGGATGGGCAGCAAGGCGCCGGAGTCCATCATGAGAAATGCCGTGCTGCGCGCGCTGAAAAACGAAGAAAATACGCGCTGGTGACCCATCCTCCCCGGATGAGCGATTGCAGTTCCCGCTGTTCACCAAAATTTCAATTTGAGCGGAGTGATAAAAGGCCATGATTCAGCCTTCGTTCCAGGAATTCGAGCGGCTTGCGAAACGCGGGAACCTGATTCCCGTGTATGACACTTTCTCGGCGGACCTGCTGACGCCCGTGAGCGCGTACCTGCGGGTGGCGCAGGGAGCGCGGTATTCGTTTCTGCTGGAGAGCGTGGAAGGCGGGGAGAAGATTGCCCGCTACACGTTTGCCGGCGCGAATCCCGAGGAAATTTTTAGGTATGCGAACGGCGCGTGCGTGCTGGAGAGCCGCCAGCGCATCATTTGGGAGGAGCGCGATCCGATTACCTTCTTGCGTGAACATATGGCGCGGTTCCGGCCGGTGCGGTTGCCGGGGTTGCCGCCGCTGGTCGCCGGGGCCATCGGGTATTTCAGTTACGATATGGTGCGGTTGATCGAGCGTTTGCCGAAACGCCTGCGCGACGAAATCGGTTTGTTCGATGCGATGCTGATGTTCTATCACGGTATCTTGGCGTTCGACCACGTGCAGCACCGCTTGTGGGTGGTGCGAAATGTATATACCGACGGGCCGAAGAGCCTGCGCGCGAAATACGATGCCGCGGTGAAAGAGATTCGCCGCACGCGACAGATGCTGGAAGAGCCGGCGGCTGGCGAGAAGCCGCGGAAGCCGGCGCGCGGCAAACCGCGGCCGCTGAACGTCGCTTCCAACGTGAAGCGGGGCGAGTATCTGGCGATTGTAAAGAAAGCCAAGCAGTACATTCGCGAAGGCGATATTTTTCAGGTGGTGCTGAGCCAGCGGTTTTCAGCGAAGACCAAAGCCGAACCGTTTTCGATCTATCGCGAGTTGCGGGCACTGAATCCTTCTCCTTATCTTTTTTACCTGCAGCTCAATGATGTTTACGTTGTGGGAAGTTCGCCCGAGATGCTGGTGAAGGTGCAGGGCCGCGACGTTTTTTACCGGCCGATTGCCGGAACACGGTGGCGCGGGAAGGACGAAGCCGAAGACCAGCGGCTGGAACGCGAGATGCTCGCGAGCGAAAAAGAGCGAGCCGAGCACATTATGCTGGTGGACCTGGGGCGGAACGACCTGGGGCGCGTGTGCGAGTACGGGACCGTGCGGCCGGAAAAATTGATGACCGTGGAGCGCTACTCGCACGTGATGCACTTGGTTTCCAGCTTGCGCGGCACATTGCGCCAGGATGTGGACTGCTTTGATGCGCTGATGTCGTGTTTTCCGGCGGGCACGGTTTCCGGCGCTCCCAAAGTGCGCGCGATGGAAATCATCGAGGAACTGGAAAAAACGCGGCGCGGCATTTACGCCGGAGGGATTCTTTACCTCGATTTCGCGGGGAATCTCGATTCGTGTATCGCGCTGCGCACCATGGTCATCAAAAATGGTGTGGCGCACATTCAGGCGGGCGGCGGCATCGTTGCCGACTCCACACCCGAGGGCGAGTTCGACGAGTCGGTGAACAAGTCCAAGGCACTGCTGCAGGCACTGGAAGCGGCGCATGGCGCGGCGGGGAAAGGGAAGGGCAAATCGTGATTCTGCTGCTCGACAACTACGATTCGTTCACCTATAACCTGGCGCAATATCTGGGCGAGCTGGGATGCCAGGTGGAAGTGCACCGCAATGACCGCATCAGCGTGGAGCAGATTGCGCAGCGGAAGCCGGAGCGGATCGTGATTTCGCCCGGGCCGTGCACGCCGCAGGAAGCCGGGATTTGCGTGGAATTAATTCAAAAGCTGGCGGGGAAGATTCCGATTCTGGGGGTTTGTCTGGGACACCAGGCGATTGGGGCGGCGTTTGGCGGGAAGATTATCCGCGCGCCTAAGCTGTTTCACGGAAAGACCAGCCAGATCCGGCACGACGGCAGCGGTGTGTTTCGCGGCTTGCCGAATCCGTTTACCGCGACTCGCTATCACTCGCTGATGGTTGAGAGAAAATCGCTGCCAGCCGAGCTGCAGGTGACTGCGGAGACCGACGACGACATCATCATGGGGATGCAGCACCGGGAGTATCCGCTGATGGGCGTGCAGTTCCACCCGGAGTCTGTGCTGACGGAGTCGGGTATGCAATTGCTGAAGAATTTCCTTTCCCTCTAACCGATTGCAGATATTTGTAGTGGCTGCCTTCCGAGGCGCGCGCCTCTTCGTGTTGCTTATTCGGGGCCACCTGAAGGTGGCCGCTACGCGGGGAATTTCGGCGGCCGTAGAGCGCCATTTTGGGAAGGAAATGGTAACTTAAGGGTAATAATCGAAGATAAGAATAAATACGGCATTAAAGCATAAATTATGTTGAATGAGTAGTACTAAGTGTGTATCTTACCTGCCGCGGGTTGTCCCTCCCCTTTACCTGCCCTCGGAGGTAAGTCATGCATGTACTTCGCGGCGTCCTCGCATTGTCTCTTTGTGTCTCACTCTTCGCTTACAACCTTTCCCTTTGCGCGGGCGGAAAGGCGCTTGGCATTCTGACGCTGGCGTACGGCGCGCACCTGAACGCTTCGGCCGCGTTTGCCGGACTGTCCGTCTTCGACGGGGAACGCGTGTCCACCGACGCCGGCGGAAAAATCGGAGTGCGCATCGGCGCCAGCGTGATCACGCTTGCGGAGCAGAGCGGCGCGACTCTGCAGCGGAATGGTGACGGATCGCACGTGGATCTCGACGCTGGTTCCGTGTATTTATGGTCGGCGGAAAGCAATCCGTTGGAGGTGCATGTGGAAGGCGCGCTGCTGCGGCCTCACGGCGCTCACCAAGCACAGGCGCAGATTCTGATGTTTGCGCCGAAGATTCTGCAGATCACTACGCGGCGGGGGAGCGTTGATTTTTCGTATGGGAAGGAATTTCGCGTTTTGCCGGAGGGGCAGACGTACCGCATCTACCTGGAATCGGAAGATGACCCGCGGGGCACAACGGGCGCGGGAAGCGGTACGGAGAAAGCGGGCTTATCCACGGGGACGAAGGTGGCCTATTTTATTGTTGCCGGGGCGGGCGCTGGGCTTGCGGCGTGGGGGATCCACGATCTGATTCAATCGCACAATGGAGTGGAGAGTCCGGCGAAGCCGTGAAAGATTGGAATAACGACGGAGCGCCAATCTCCCGATTGGCGGTTCTAAGAGTGCCATTCAGGAGAATGGCGTTCCCAGGAACGACGCGGGATCGAGCAGGGTTTGCGTTCTCATGATTACACGGGGCCACCTGAAGGTGGCCGCTACTTGTCGGGCGCGTGCTTCTGAGAAAAATCTCTCAGTTGCTGGAGTTTTGTCTGCGCTTTACCTGAGGCTACGGCTTGGCGGGCTAACTCGGCTGCGCTGCGAAAATCTTCGGCGATTCCGGTGACCACGAGCGCTGCGGCGGCGTTTGCAATGACGATATCGAGCCGCGGCCCGGGTTCGCCTGCGAGCATGGAATGAATGAGTTTCGCGTTTTCTTGTGGCGTACCACCTCGAATGGCTTCGAGCGGGGCGCGCGAAACGCCGAAGTCTTCGGGGGCGACAATGAATCGCCGCACGCTGCCGTTGCGAACTTCGGTGATTTGCGTCTCTTCGGAAAGAGAAATCTCGTCAAGGCCGCCGGCGCCATGCACGACAAAGGCACGCTGAGTGCCGAGTTTCGCGAGCGTGGCTGCGACGGTGTCGGTCACATCCGCGGAGAACACACCAAGGACCTGGGCTTCGGCGCCGGCAGGATTTGTCAGCGGCCCGAGAAGATTGAAGATGGTGCGCTTCCCAATTTGCTGGCGGGCGGGCGCGGCGTGGCGCGCCGCGGCGTGGGCAGCGGGAGCGAACAGAAAACCGAGGCCGATTTCGCGGACGGAGCGGCCGGCCGCCAGCATCGGTAGATCGATGCGCGCGCCGAGCGCTTCGAGCACATCCGCGGAACCGCTCCGGGAACTGACGGAACGGTTGCCGTGCTTGGCGACTCGAGCGCCGGCTGCGGCCGCCACAATCGCCGACGCCGTCGATATGTTGAACGTGCCGGTTTCGTCGCCGCCCGTGCCGCAGGTATCGACAAGTCCCGTGGGGGGCGGCTCATTCGGCGCAAAAACAGGCGCGGCATGCTTTCGCATGACGCAAGCGAATCCAGTTAATTCGTCAACGCTCACCGCTCGCCGGTTGAGCGCTAGCAGCATGCGCACAATCTCCGGCGTGGCAATGCGGCCAGAGAGAAGCTCTTCCATGAAGGATTCGGCTTCCACGCGTGAAAGTAGGCGGCCTGCCTCGGCCTTTTCGATTAGTGAACTAGGTGCGCTGCTCATCCGCATTGCCCAAGAGTTTGCTTGCCTTGCTCGTGGTGCGCGAGTCAAGTAAACTTAACTGTTTTGCGAAGCCTCAAATTCTAACATCGGTGCACTGTCCCATCGTCGCACAAGATGTCGGTTCCGGTTGGGCCGGAGCCGCCCAAAAAGGCAGAACCTCAAATGAAGATCCACGAATATCAGGCAAAAGCCATCCTTGCGCGTTACGGGGTCACGACTCCGCGCGGCGAAGTGGCGTTTACCAAGGAAGAGGCGCGGGAAGCGGCGCAACGGCTGAAGACGCCTGTGGTCGTCGTGAAGGCGCAGATCCACGCCGGCGGGCGCGGAAAGGCCGGAGGCGTGAAGCTGGCGCGCTCGGCGGATGAGGCGGCGGAACTTGCCTCGCAAATTCTGGGGATGACGCTGGTGACGCCGCAGACCGGGCCGCAGGGACGCGTGGTGCGCCGGCTGCTGATTGAAGAAGGATTGGATATCAAGCGCGAACTGTATCTCGGCTTGCTGGTGGATCGTGAAACCGGGCGGCCGGTGTTCATGGCCAGCGCCGCGGGCGGCATGGAAATCGAGGAAGTGGCCAAGGACAATCCCAACGCCATCCTGCGCGAGCATATTCATCCGGCCGTCGGGCTGCAACCTTATCAGGCGCGGAAGATTGCCTTCGGACTGGGGCTTTCGGGCGAGCTGGCGACGGTGGCGACGCCTTTTCTGCAGGCGCTTTATCGCGCGTTCATCGATACCGACGCTTCGATGCTGGAAATCAATCCGTGCGTGGTGACGGGCGACGGGAAACTGGTGGCGCTTGACGCGAAGATGACCTTTGACGACAACGGATTGTTCCGGCACAAGGATTTGCGCGAACTGCGCGACCTGGATGAGGAGGATCCGCTGGAAGTGGAGGCCTCGAAGTACGGGCTCAACTACATCAAGCTTGATGGCAGCGTGGCCTGCATGGTGAATGGGGCGGGACTGGCGATGGCGACGATGGACATTATTAAGTATGCGGGCGGATCGCCGGCGAATTTTCTGGACGTGGGCGGCGGTGCCTCGGCTGAACAGGTGAAAAATGCATTTCGGATTTTGCTGAGCGATCCGGAAGTGCGCGCGGTGTTCATTAATATCTTCGGCGGAATCTTGCGCTGCGATGTGCTGGCCACAGGCGTTGTGGCGGCGGCAAAGGATCTGCACGTCAGCATCCCCGTGGTGGTGCGGATGGAAGGAACCAACGTGGAGCGCGGGCAGCAGATTTTGCGCGACAGCGGATTGAATTTCACGATCGCGGACGGAATGAAGGATGGAGCGCAAAAGGTCGTCGCGCTGGCGGGAGGTGCGCGATGAGCGTGCTGGTAAACGAAAAGACGCGGGTGCTGGTGCAGGGATTTACGGGGCGCGAAGGAACATTTCACGCGCAGCAGATGATTGAGTATGGGACGAATGTTGTGGGTGGGGTGACGCCGGGCAAAGGTGGGACGAAACATCTGGAGCGGCCGGTGTTCAATACCGTGGCGGAAGCGGTCAAGGCCACCGGCGCGGACGCTTCGGTGATTTTTGTGCCGCCGCCGTATTCGGCCGATGCGATTCTGGAGGCTGCCGATTCGCAATTGCCGCTGGTGGTGTGCATCACGGAAGGAATTCCGACGCTGGACATGGTGCGCGTGGCGGAAGTACTCAGCCGGTCAAAGACACGGCTGATTGGCCCGAATTGCCCCGGCATCATTTCGCCGGGAAAGTGCAAGATTGGCATCATGCCCGGGCGGATTCACAAGCAGGGGCACGTTGGCGTCGTGAGCCGCAGCGGAACGCTCACTTATGAAGCGGTGCACCAGTTGACGCAGCTTGGTATCGGGCAGTCCACGTGTATTGGCATCGGCGGCGACCCGATTATCGGGACGTCATTTCTGGACAGCATCAAGATGTTCAACGACGATCCGGAAACGCGCGCCATCATCCTGATCGGTGAAATCGGCGGCAACGCCGAGGAGCGTGCCGCGGAGTGGATCAAGGTCCACGTGAAGAAGCCGGTGGTTGGATTCATCGCAGGGCAAACTGCTCCTCCGGGGCGCCGGATGGGACATGCCGGCGCGATCATCAGCGGCGGGCAGGGAACTGCGAAAGATAAGTACACGGCAATGAACGCGGCGGGAATTCAGACGGTTGAGACGCCAGCGGACTTGGGTTCGACGCTCGCGGCAGCGTTGAAATAGGCTTTTGCATCGGAGGCGCTGGCATAAAAGCCGGCACTACATTCTGTTAATTCAAGGTTGAGGAGAGTTTTGTGGCGATTGAACGAACATTTGCAATCATCAAGCCGGATGCGGTTGGCCGCGGCCTGCAGGGAGAAATTCTTTCGCGGATTCACAAGGCGGGATTCAAGATTGTGGCCATCAAGTCGATGCGGCTGACGAAGGCGGAGGCCGGAGGGTTTTACGCTGTCCACGTGCAGCGGCCGTTTTTCGGTGAACTCACAGACTTCATGAGCTCCGGCAAGATTTTCGCGCTGGTGCTGGAAGCCGAAGGCGCCATCGCCAAGTGGCGCGACACCATGGGGGCCACCGATCCGAAAAAGGCCGCACCGGGAACGATTCGCCATGACCTCGGCACCAACATCGGCAACAACTGCACGCACGGCTCGGATGCGCCGGACACGGCCGCGTTTGAGATTGGGTATTTCTTCTCGGGCCTCGAACTGATCTAAGGTCGCGGGCGCAGAGATGGACCCACTTCGGGAACTCGGCCGGACGCTGCTCTTAATCGCGGGCGTTCTTGCGTTTGTGGGGGCGTTTTTCTATTTTGGAGGGAAGCTCCCGTTCCGCCTCGGCCGTTTACCCGGGGACATTGTGCGCGAGGGCGAGCACTCCACGTTTTACTTTCCTCTGACAACCAGCATTCTGCTCAGCGTGGGACTCAGCATGCTCCTGTGGCTGATCGCCCGCCTCAGGCGCTAACGGTTGCGCAACTTCCGAGTCCTGCTAGAGTAGGGTTGTGGACGGATCAAAAACACAACTGACATTTAATTTGCAGCCGGAGAGGCGGATTTACACCGTCAGCGACTTGACGGCGCGGATCCGTGAGCTGCTCTCGAAGAATTTCACGGATGTTACCGTGCAGGGGGAGATTTCGAACTGCCGGGCGGCTTCCTCTGGTCATTACTATTTCACTTTGAAGGATGAGCGAGCCCAGGTGCGCTGCGTGCTTTTTAAGCAACAGCAGCGCGGGATGAAGTTTTTGCCCGAAGATGGAATCAAGGTGACCGTACGCGGATCAGTCAGCGTTTACGAGGCGCGCGGCGAGTATCAGATATATGTGGAGTCCATCGAGCCGGCCGGACGCGGAGCGCTGCAACTTGCGTTTGAGCAACTGAAGAAGCGGTTGGAGGCCGAGGGGCTTTTCGAAGCCGGGCGGAAGAAGCCGCTGCCGCTGTTGCCGAGCCGCATTGGACTGATTACTTCGCCGACTGGGGCCGCGGTGCGGGACGTTGTCCGGATTCTCAGGCGGCGCTTCCACAATGTTCATCTCACGTTGTATCCCGTCCGCGTGCAGGGCGAAGGCTCGGCGGCGGAAATCGTGACGGCGCTGGGTTACTTCAACAAGAAGTTACCGGTGGATGTGATTCTGCTGGTGCGCGGCGGCGGCTCGCTGGAAGATTTGTGGTCGTTCAATGAAGAGAGTGTGGCGCGGGCGATTGCCGGCTCTTCGATTCCGGTGATTTCAGGCGTGGGCCACGAGACGGATTTCACGATCGCGGATTTTGTGGCCGACATGCGCGCTTCAACGCCTTCCGCCGCGGCGGAACTGGTGGTGCAGACGCGACGGGAATTCGACAAGCATGTGATGGATCTGCGGGCGCGCCTCGAAGGCTCGCTTCGCTACCGTTTGCTGGAACTTTCGCGCCGGGTGCACGCGCTGGCGGCGCGCAGCGGATTTCGCCGTCCGCAGGATCTGCTGCGGCAGCAGCGGCAGCGCGCGGATGAATTTACGTCGCGCCTGGCTTTGGGATTGCGCGCGCGGTTGGAAGATTCACGCAAGCGGCTGAACAACGCGCGCCTGCGCGTGGCCTCATTTGATTTTCGCGCGAAGATCGGCGTCCTGCGGTTGCGATTGCAAAGACTAACGCAGGAACTCGGGGTGCGCGAAGAGCGCCTGCTCCGGTTGAAACGCGAGCGCTGGGAACGCCTCACACTGCAATTGCATGAACGCAGCCCGCTGAAGGTTCTCGAGCGCGGCTATGCCATTGCGACCGACGCCGCTGGGAATGTCTTGCGATCGGTCGATGCTGTTTCTCCCGGGGATAGCGTGTCTGTCAGATTGTTGGACGGCAGTTTGAGCGCACTGGTGAAGGATAGAAACAAGATTGGCTGAGAAGGTTCAACGGTAGATTTCGCGTCGATTCCCGATGTTTGTTATGGTAATCGTCTTGCTGGTGTCATCAATTTTGTAGAGGATGCGGTAATCACCGAAGCGAATACGCCAGCCTCGACGATCCGCCAATTTCTTGCACCCGGTAGGACGTGGATTCTCACGGAGACTTTCGATCTTGGACTCGGCAATGTCAAGTTGCTGAGCGGGCAGAGCGGCAAGCTCTTTTTGCGCGCGTGGTAGTATAAAAAGGGAGTAGCTCACTTTCGCGAGCGCTTTATTTCAGCGATGGCTCGCCCAAAGGGAATCGGAGTTTCGCCCGAGGCTACGGCTTCGTCATAGGCGCGGATGTCTTCAAGGTCCTCCAACTCCTCAAGAAGCTTTTCGTACTCCTCGATGCCGATTACGACCGCTACTTTTTCCCCTTTTTCATTGGTGAGGAATTGGGTTGGTTCCTTCATAGCAACGCTCCAAGGGAAGTTTACTTCACGTCTTTACGGCCAGCAAGAGCGGCGATTCCCGGCTGTCGCGCGGAAGAACACTACTCTTCTTCGCCGCCGTCGACTTTCAGGACGGCGAGGAAGGCTTCCTGGGGGATGTCGACCTGACCGACGCGCTTCATGCGCTTTTTGCCTTCTTTTTGTTTTTCGAGGAGTTTGCGTTTGCGGGAGATGTCTCCGCCGTAGCATTTGGCGAGAACGTTTTTGCGGATGGCGGCAACGGTCTCGCGGGCAATCACCCGGCTGCCGATGGCGGCCTGGATGGGAACCTCGAACATTTGCCGGGGAATCAGCTTGCGGAGGCGGGTGACGAGATCGCGACCACGCTCGACGGAGAATTCGCGGTGAATGATCAGCGCCAGCGCGTCAACGGGTTCGCCGCCGACGAGAATGTCCAGCTTGATCAGGTCGGATTCGCTGTAGCCGGCGAGGTGGTAATCGAGCGAGGCGTACCCGCGCGAAACGCTTTTCAGCCGGTCATAGAAATCGAGCACGATTTCATTCAGCGGCAATTCGTAGGTGAGCATGACGCGCGTAGGCGAAAGGTATTCGAAATTCTTCTGGGTGCCGCGCTTGTCCTGGCAGAGCTGCAGGATGCCGCCGACGGAGTCGTCGTTGGTGATGATCATCGCCTTGATGATGGGCTCTTCGATCTTTTCGATTTCGCCGGGATTTGGGAATTTCGCCGGGCTGTCCACTTCGATCACTTCGCCGGTGACGCGCGTGATGCGGTAACGCACGCTCGGCGCGGTGGTGATCAGATTCAGGCCGAATTCGCGCTCCAGGCGCTCCTGCACGATTTCGAGATGCAACAGGCCCAGAAAACCGCAGCGGAAACCGAAACCGAGGGCCACGGAATTCTCCGGTTCGTAAAAAAACGCCGCATCGTTTAATTGCAGTTTGCCTAGCGCATCGCGCAGGGGCTCGTATTCGTCGGCGAGGACCGGAAAAATTCCCGCGAAGACCATCGGTTTGATGGCCTCGAACCCCGGGAGAGCCGGCGCGGGCCGCGACGCTTCGGTGACGGTGTCGCCCATCCGCGCATCTGCGACACGCTTGATGTTTGCGACGATGAAGCCGACGTCGCCGGCTTCCAGTTCTTCCAGCGCCACCGGCTTTGGCGTCAAAGTTCCGAGTTGCTCCACTTCGTACACTTCATTGGTGGCCACCAGGCGGATCTTCATATGCTTGGTGATGCGGCCTTCCATCACGCGCACCAGAACAACTGCGCCGCGATAGATGTCGAACCACGAGTCAAAGACCAGGGCCTGAAAGGGATTGTCGGCGCTGCCCTTGGGCGGCGGAATCCGCTTCACGATCGCTTCGAGAACGTCTTCCACGCCGATACCACTTTTCGCGCTGATCATCAGGGCATCGGCAGCGGGAATGGCCAGCACGTTTTCGATCTGCTCTTTCACGAAATCGGGCTGCGCGGCGGGGAGGTCGATCTTATTAATGACCGGCAGAATGGTGAGGTTGTGCGAAGCGGCGAGAAAGGTGTTGGCGACGGTCTGCGCCTCGACGCCCTGGCTCGCGTCCACCACCAGCAACGCGCCTTCGCAGGCCGAGAGCGCGCGGGAAACTTCATACGAAAAATCCACGTGGCCGGGCGTATCAATCAGGTTCAGGCGATAGGTGTTTCCATCCTTCGCGGTGTAGTGCAGGCGGATGCTTTTGGCCTTGATGGTGATGCCGCGCTCGCGCTCCAGGTCCATTGAGTCGAGCACCTGCTCGTGCATCTCGCGCTGCGAGAGAGCGCCGGTCATTTCCAGGAGCCGGTCGGCAAGCGTGGATTTGCCGTGGTCGATGTGCGCGATGATACAGAAATTGCGTATGAACTTTGGGTCCATTCGTGTCCGTTACCGCCAGGATTTTTCCTGAGGGTTTACCTGAGTGCTCGACGGCGGGCCTTGCTGCCAGATGAGGGCTGCTCACCCTGCTCGAAAGCGTGCCGCGTAAACATCTAGTTTGCCACAAACGGCAGAGGGCGTCAGCCCGTGCGATGACCCTGATGGCGTCGAGCGTTTGAGAGCCACAGCATTGGCGATTGGCATTCGCCGCCTCTGGCGCCACTGGCCAAACGGGCAGCCTTCTCATTTCAAACTGGATGCAGGGACAGGACAGGAAGGTTCAGGCAAAACAGGACTTTCGTCCTATAGGAAGAAACACAGCAAACCTGTGAAATAGTCATCGTAGCTGTGGAGACGCGCAGCCCGGGTTGTCTGTCACGTCGATGGGCGTTAGTGCGCGGTTAAAGGCGGGATTTTTGATGAGTGTGAAAAATATGCCTAACCGAGGTTCGAAGGAACGCGGCTTTACCTTGATCGAACTGGTGGTCGTCATGAGCGTGATCCTGGTGATCGCAGGCATGGCGATTCCTAACTTCGTGAACGTGATGCGTTCAGCCCGCTTAAAAGGCGCGGTCAGCGACTTTGCCGGCCTCGTGCAGACCGAGCGAATCCGGGCGGTAAATGGCGACAACTTTTACCCGGCCTACATCCTTGCTGGCAACCCGCAACAGGGATTTGTGGACATTGCAGGCTTGGGGGCGAACACTCTCTCTCCAAAAGATCCGTTGATCCAAATCAGCAGCGAAATTCTCCCGAAGGCCGTTGCAGCAGCGCCCAAAACGGCGAGCCTCCAAGCACAGTTCTTGCCGGCCAACGCAACCGTTGTGATCTATGACGGCAGCGTCGCCGCAACTGCTATCACTTTTGGTCCTCGCGGCCTGCCCTGTAACGCAGCGGGTGGGTTGACTTGCAAAACCCACGTCGCGGCCGGGGACGTAGCTTACTGGATCTTTTTTCAAGACAGCCTTTCGACAAGTTGGGGCGCGATCACGGTGACACCAGCGGGCAGAGTTCAGAGATGGTTGTTCACCGGCGGAGCCGCGGGGACTTGGAACAAATATTGAAGTATGGAAGGACGCTATGAGACGCATGGGTAAGCGGAGTATCGGTTTGAAGAAAAATCCGGAACGCGGGGCGATGCTGATCGAGTTAATGATCGCCATGTTGGTGCTGGCCACCGGGCTCGGGGCCCTCACGACGCTAATTGCGGCCTGCATGATCACCGACAACCGGAACAGCAAGGACACGTCTGCGACCCTGCTTGCCCAGAAGGTGGTCGAAGAACTTTCGGCGCAAAACACGAATGCCCCGAACGCCGTAATCCTCACCGATTGTGCCGGAAATACCTGGACGATTCCTTCCACGCAGGGAACGGCTCCTCCCACCGGGCAGGGCGCGGCGCTGTCTACCAATGCCGCCAGTCTCTATTACGGCGGCATTGACTTCACGCAGTCGATAGGCGCTGTTCCCGCAGGTTTTTCCATGCAATACGTGGATTGCAGCCCGAACGGAGCGCAAACCACGTATGACGTTCGCTGGAATGTGATGTCCATAACGGCAAACAGCACGCGGCTCATCACGGCTTCGGCGAGGCAGCTGAATTCGGCCCGCGATGGCCTTCACTATGTTATTCCGGTCACACTGCGCGCGGTTGGCGGAAGCTGAGAGGGGATGCAATGAGGAATCTTATGGGTTGGACTAAAAAGCGCGGCCGTCAGCAGGGTTTCACCTTTATCGAATTGATGGTCAGCGTGGCCATTTTGACGCTCGTGGTGGGCGTGGTGGTTGAGGGCCTGACGAAGCTAATGCAGCGGAACACCACGGAAACTTCGAAGACCGATCTGACGCAGGAATCACGCGAATTTATGGATCAGGTTGTCAACGACATTCATCAATCCGGCTATCCCAGCGTGAAGATGTTTGACCCGGCCACCCTTTTACCGGCCTCGAATCCCGTAAATTGCAACCTCTATGTGCAGGTCGCGTGCGGACTGGTCAGTGTGACACCAAGCGCCCTGCAGTTCGAGGGCGATGTGGACGGAAGCGGCACGGTCAGTGAAGTATTCATTCAGTTGAGTCCGCTGAATGGCCCCTGCCCTTGCATTATCCAGCGGGGCGCAGTTTCGAAAACATTGTGGCAGGGGGGAACACTCCCTGCGTACTACACCGAAGTGACCAACGTGAACAACACGAATATATTTCAGGGCTACGACAACGGGGGCAACAACGTCGCGCTGGTCGGCGCGCCGAGCAACAACCTGGCAGCCATTGAGATCACCCTGAGCGTGAAAGCGACGGTCGCCGATACCGACGGATCTTATCCCATTGTCAACATGTCCACGTCGACGAAAATTCATAATATTAACTGATGAAAGGTTTTGCGGAGGAATCAGATGCGAAAGTTAACTGAAACTTGGAAAAACAAGCGGGAACGCGGCGTCGCCTTGCTCTTTGCCATCTTCACGCTGCTCCTGATTTCCGCCATTGCCGCCTCGCTGGTTTTTATGACCAACACCGAAACTTCGGTTAACAGTAACTATCGTGCGGAGCGGGTATCCGCTTTCAGCGCCAAGTCGGGCATGGAGGAAATTCGGGATCGCATGGCGCTGCCGGCAGCGAACGCACAGTCGCTGCTGAACCTGCTTCCTGGAGTGGTTGCCGGAAACCCCTTCTTGCCAGGCGTCTTTCCTCCGGCACCGAACAGCGTGCTGTACGTGGTAAATGAAGGCGCTGCGCCGGGCACCGTACAACCCTGGGTCGCAGGGAACGCTTATATGGATGATGAGCTATGCCACGATTTCGTGGGTGTACAAACGCCGCAACCTGCGCCCGACGTTCGCTGCACCACGGCGCCTACCGCTGCAATGTTGGTGGCGGGAGAGACTGCAGCAGCGCCAATCACCAGTACTTACCCCTGGGCCGGAACCTCGGCTGCGATGACCTACAAATGGGTTCGCGTAACTTTGAAACAGAGCGGGTCGAACCAGAGTTATCCGGTGAATGGCGCCTCTCCGACAGCCCAGGTGTGCTGGAGTGGGTCCAACGAACTCCTAGTAAATGCCGCGGATCTGATCTGCCAGGATAATACCGACCCGAACTTTCCCCTGGCCAATCCTCCTGTCATCAAATCGGCTACGCCCGTGTACATGATCACTGCCCTGGCGGTAAGCTCCACGGGCACCACGCGAAAGATGGTTCAGGCCGAGGTGGCTCAGCCCCCGGCTCAACCGTTCAATTACGGACTGTATGCCACCTCACCCGTTTGCCCAGCACTTACCTTCTCCGGCGGCGGCAACAGCAACCCGGCCACCGACAGTTACAATTCCAAGAATGGCGGGTATGGTGTCAACGGCAATCAGTCCAATTCGGGAGGGAGCGTGGGGGCTATTGGCGGCGTCAGCCTTAATGGACATTCGCAGATTGGCGGGAACGTGGGTGTGCAAAGCCTGCCCGGAGTGGGGGCGCAAATCCCTTGCCCCGGCGGCGACTACCTGACCGTAGGAAACGCAGGCATCTACAACCCCAATGGAAACGGGAATAATAACCCCAACCAGCTGGTGCAACTATCTCAACCGCCGCCTTCGTTTCCAACCCCGCCGGATCCCAGCCCGATGCCAACGGCGAATAGCCCGCAACCTACAAATCCAGCTGTGCCCGGCACCTACGGCGCCATCAGCACCAATGGCGTCCTCACTTTGGCACCAGGGGTTTACAACATTTATAGCCTCACAGTCGGAGGAGGCAACGGCACTATCACGGTGAATCCTCCAGGCACAGTAATATTGAATTTTCCGTCGACCAATACCGGTACGGTCATAGATATCGCCGGGCAAGGCATCGTGAACCCCGGGGTCCCGAACAATTTTCAAATCAACTACCCCGGCACTGGCTCGATAAACATTCATGGCAAGGGTTCGGAATCTGCCATAGTGGACGCCCCGAATTCCAATCTTAACGTTGCAGGCAACGGGGACTTCTTCGGGCGCCTGATTGGCGGTACGATTAATTATGGTGGAAACGGGAAGTTCCACTACGACACGGCTACCATGCTGAGGCCGCAGAACAACGGCGGCTTCACACTGATTAGCTACCGGGAGATTACCTACTAGCTGAAGAAGCGGTAGGAGTCTTGAGGATCATCAATTCCGTAACCACAGAACTCACGCCGTTCTGAGGGCCCTCGCCATCGCCACGGGAGAAATCCCAGAGCTTCGGTGTCATCAGCGGAGAACAGCGGCTTGGACCGGGAGAGTCCACCGCGCGGTCCGCGGAAGCGTTCCCTCCTACCAACAACCAAGTATCTTCCGGAATACCTGGGAGTCCGGGAGCAATGCCAGGCAATGTTCGAGAGCCTGGTGCGCCGATAGTTCCCCTGCTCCGAGCGGCCACGCCACAGCACTAGAATCTTCGTCCAACACCCGCCTCAGAGTCTCTATCCCCCTGTCTGCCAGATTTACGACGGATGCGGACAAATCAGACAATAACGCACATTCGTAGTCGCCCCCCAAACCATAAGGCGCAGTACAAAAGTACTATATCTACTAGAACCATTACTTGTTAGCTTAAATACTGCTAACGAAAAAATAACGAAACAACTTTGGCAACATTTACCAGGTCGGTATTCCACCTGAATCTACAAGGGTCTTTGCGGAGGAACCAGATGCGAAAGCTAAATGAAACTTGGAAGAACAAACGGGAACGTGGCGTCGCCTTGCTGTTTGCGATCTTCACGTTGCTGCTGGTATCCGCCATTGCCGCTTCGCTGGTCTTCGTGGCCAACACCGAAACTTCGGTTAACAGCAACTATCGTGCGGAGCGCGTATCCGCCTTCAGCGCCAAGTCGGGCATGGAGGAAATTCGAGACCGCATGTCGCTGCCGACGACGGACCCACGGTCGTTGGCCAACCTGCTCCCTGGGCAGCTTGCCGGGAACCCCGTGCCAGCCGTCTTTCCGCCGGCAGCGAATAGCGTGCTGTACGTGGTAAATGAAGGAACTGCGGCGGGCACTGTCAAACCTTGGGTCGCAGGGAACGCTTATATGGACGATGAATTGTGCCATGATTTTGCGGGGGTGCAAGGGCAACAACCGGCACCCGACGTTCGCTGTACCACCCCGCCTACAGTGGCGGTGCTGGTCGCAGGAGAAACTGCAGTGGCGCCATTCGCTAGTGCTTATCCCTGGGCCGGCACCTCGGCAGCGTTGACCTACAAATGGGTTCGCATAACTTTGAAGCAGAGCGGGTCGAACCAGAGTTATTTGGTGAACGCCACCTCTCCGACAACGCAGGTGTGTTGGAATGGGTCCAATGAATTGCTTCTAAATCTTGTAGGGAATGCCACTGGGACTTGTCAGGGCATGGCGCCATCTGTAGCCTGCCCCACTTGCGCGTCCACCAATCCCGTCTACATGATCACGGCCCTGGCCGTTAGCTCCGCGGGTACCACGCGAAAAATGGTTCAAGCCGAGGTGGGGCTGCCTCCGGCGCAACCCTTTCCCTATGGGATGTTTGCAACAGGAACCATCTGCCCGGCCATATCGTTCAGTGGCGGCGGCAACAGTGACCCGGCTACAGACAGCTACAATTCCAAAAACGGCAATTATGGCGGCCAGAATCAGTTCAATACCGGAGGAAGTGTCGGCGCCAATGGTGGTATTAGCCTGAGTGGGCATGCGAAAATTGGCGGCAACGTCGGTCTGCAAAGCCTACCGGGGGGGGCGCAAGTCCCTTGCGCGGGCGGCGACTATGTTACATCAGGAAGCGCAGGCTTGTATAACCCGAATGGAAACGGCCCCAATCCCAACGTTCTCCAGCAAATGCCGGCACCGGTTATATTTCCAATCCCGCCGGATCCCAGCCCAATGCCAACGTCGAAGAGCCCGCAACCTACAAATCCAGCCGTGCCTGGAACCTACGGCGACATTTCTCTCAGTGGAAAAACAACTCTCGTCTTGGCTCCCGGCGTGTATAACGTGAATAGCCTTAGCCTGTCCGGGCAGTCCTCCATAACTGTAATCCCTGCTGGCGCGGTGGTCTTGAATTTTCCATCGTCGAGCCAAAATCCAATCAGCCTTTCCGGGCAGGGCATCGCGAGTTCTTCCCAAATCCCCAACGACATGCAACTCAACTACGGCGGCACGGGCACGGTAACGCTTTCCGGCCAGGGGACGAGTTATGCCCTGGTGGATGCGCCGAATTCGGCGATGACCGTCTCTGGTAATGGAGACTTTTTCGGCGCCGTCGTCGGCCAAACCATCACCTATAGCGGAAATGGAAAATTTCATTACGACACGAATACTGGTCTCGGACCCAAGAACAACGGCGGCTACCAACTGATCAGCTACCGCGAGGTCACCTATTAACCGCAAAAGGCCGTAGGCCACTCCAGAAAAAACCGGAAAATCGTTTGAGTCTGACCGTGGCCGGGGGTTTCCCCGGCCACAATTTTTTCCGTAATTCTCACGCGGGAATTCTATTATCCGGCATAACCGTAATCGCCGAGAGTCCGCGCATACATGCAAGCGCGCAGCGCAGGCTCTTGCCGGATTGCCCAACGCGTAGCCACTCTGCTTTTGGCGGCATCTCATCACGGGTATATAGTGGAACTGGCGTTTAGAGCGCCCCTTGTGGCGCGTGAACGCTACCTTGCACGAAACTCGGTAAGAAACCCGGCAAGAAACCTAAGGCAAATCCCTGATGGCCGTAGACGTCAGCAAACAGCTGGAGCGGGCAAAGAAATTTCTGGAGAAGAACCGCGTCGAGGACGCGATCGAGGCGTATCTTGCCGTGCTGGATGGCTCTCCGCAGCACCTGGAGGCCTCGCAGGCGCTGGGCGACCTGTACACACGGCTGGAACAGCCCGACCGCGCCGCCGTCTATTACGGCCACTTGTTTGACCTGCTGATCGATCCCAAGGACGAAACGAAGGCGCTGGCGATTTACAACCGCTTCCTGCGCAATACGCTGGCGATTCAATCTCCCGAACGCATTGCCCGCTACGCATTCCTGCTGCAGAAACAGAATCGCGGCGAAGAAGCCATCGAGCAGTACACCAAGGCCGCGGAGATGTTTTCCGAAGCTGGACGCGGGGAAGACGCGCTGTTCTGCTGGGAGCGCACCGCGCAACTAGAGCCGGACAAGCTGGCGCGGCAACTGAAAGTGGCGGAAATTGCCGCGCAGCTGGGGAAGAATGCTCTGGCTGCCCGGGCGTTTCTGCGATCCGCGCAACTTTCAAGCGCCTCTGGCGCGCCGGCGGAGGCAATGAAGCTGCTGGCTCGGGCTTATGCGTTGGCGCCGCACGAACGCAGTGTGGCGCTGTTGTACGCCGAGGCCAAACTGCGAAACGGAGCAGCCGCGGAGGCCGCAGCGTTGCTGGAGCCGTTCGCGCCCACCGAGAGTGACGTGACGTTTCTCGACGCCTTCGCCGATGCCTTGCTGCAGTCCGGGCAACTGGATCGTTCCCGGGCTATCTTGGAGAAGCTGCTTAAGGAAAAAAACGAGGGCGTCATGCGGCTCTTTGATTTGGCCGACGCGTACGCCAACGCGGATCAGGACGCCAAATCGGTGGAGATTCTGCAAATCCTGAAACGCCGGCTGTTTGCCGATAAAAAATCCACGGACTTCATCACGCAGCTGGAATCGTTGGGCGCGAAACATCCGGAGTCCACTCCCATCCTGGAATTCTGGGCAGCGCTTTACAACGAGATGAACCGGGAATCGCAATACTTTGAAGTGCTGATCCGGTTGTTTGACGCGAATTTTAATTCCGGCTTCTTCCCGAAGGCTTGCGAAGCGCTGGATCGTCTGGTGGACATCGATTCCTACGATTACCGCTGCCAGGAACGCCTGGAGCGCTTGCGGGGGCACGCGGACGAAGCCTTTCTGCGGCGAGTTGCCGGGCGCATGTCACGCAGCGCCAGCACCCAATCAAGGAACACTGCGCCGCCAAAGGCTCAGGCTACTTCGCAACTTGAGGGGCCTCCTCCAGGAACCGATGAGGGGCGCAAGATGCAGGCGTTGGACGACCTGATCGTGCAGACGGAAATTTTTCTGCAATATTCCTTGCAGGCTAAGGCCATTGAGCGTTTGCAGAAGATTGCTTCGATGTTTCCCGGCGAAGAAGCGCGTAATCCACGGCTGCAGAATTTGTATCAGACGGCCAACTGGTGGCCGAAGACCGCTGTGAAGCCGCAGCCGGCGCCAAAGCCCGCGGGCGGGGCGCCGGTGATCGAAGAAAAGCCCACCCCTCCGACTGGACGGACTGGCAGCTACACTGTGGAGACGCTGCGCGACCTGACGAAAATTTCGGAGATTAACCAGAAAATTTTTCGGCAACAGACCCCGCGCGCCATGCTGAACACTACGGTGAACGAAGTCGGCGCGTACATGAAAGCCGCGCGCACTTTTTCCGTGATTGGAGCGCCGGGGCGGCCGCCGGAAATGTCGGCGGAGCACTGCACGTCTGGCTTGCGGCCTGCACCTGCGGCGCAGGTGGTGTTTTTGCTGGCGCAAATTGAAAAAGCGGTCCCCGACGAACTTGGGGGACTGATAGTGGACGGCTCCGACGAATCCATCTTGAAAGACCTGGGATTGGCGACCGCACTAGGCGTGACGATCACCGACAAGGAAACGCAGGCGCCGGCGGGAATGCTGATCGTGGCTCACGACAAGGCGCACCACTGGAAGCCAAACGAAACTTACTTTCTACAGGCCATTGGCGACCAGATGATGATGAGCGTCAGCCACACGCGGCTGCGCAGCCTGGTGCGGCGCATGGGCGTTTCGGATGAGAAGACCGGCCTGCTTAGCCGGAGTTCGTATGTTGGCTGCCTGCTGAACGAAGCCGACCGGGCACGCACGCAGGGCACACCACTTTCGCTGGCTGTGCTGCAGATTGACCGCGGCGCCGACATGCTGCGGGCACAAGGCGAAGTGCCACTGGAAAAATTCCTGGAACAGCTCTCGCGGTCGCTGCAGCCGATCGTGCGGCAGAACGATATGGCGGTAAAATATACGTCGTGGGCGCTGGCGTTCATCCTGCCGGACACGAATCTTTCCGGAGCGCAGAACCTGGTGGATAAATTGAAGCGCGCGGCGGCGGGCGTGCGGCCCCCGTGGGATTCCACGCAAATCACGTTGAGCGCCGGAGTGGTGGAAGCAGCGGCGCGGCAGGAATACGACAGCGAGGATATCGTGACCGACCTGATCAATCGCGCGGAGTTCAGCGTGGAAGAAGCCCGCAAGCGCGGCGGGGATGTGATCGTGCTCTCCGAGATTCCCAAGCTCTAACAGGAAAGGAACGTCATGTTTCCAACGGATGTGGTGATTGTTGCGGGTGCGCGTACGCCCATGGCGCGGTATACGGGTGCGTTTTCGGAGGTGTCCGCGATCGAGCTGGGCGCGCATGCGGGCAAGGCGGCGATTCAGAAATCCGGCGTGGACCCCGCGGAGTTCGATCATGCGATTTTTGGCAACGTGATGCAGACGAGCGCCGACGCGATTTATGGCGCGCGGCACGTCGGGTTGAAAGCGGGGCTGAAGATCGAAACGCCTGCGGTTACCGTGAATCGTTTGTGCGGGTCTGGCATTGAGGCGATCGTGCAGGGAGCGCAGCGGCTGTTGCTGGGCGAGGCGAACATGGTGCTGGCGGGCGGAATGGAGAATATGACCCAGGCGCCGTTCGTGATTCGCGGTGCGCGCTCGGGGCTGAAGCTTGGGGGCGGCGCGCTGGAGGATTTTCTGTTTGTCGGGTTGATGGATACCTATTGCGGACTGCCGATGGCGCTGACCGCGGAGAAATTGGCCGAGCAGAAAGGAATTTCGCGCAAGGATGCGGACGCTTATGCGCTGCGCAGCCAGCAGGCCGCGGAGGCGGCGTTCAAATCATGTTACCTGACGGAAGAGATCGTGCCCGTTGAAGTGAAGCAGGGCAAGAAGACCATTCTGGTGAAGGAGGACGATCACCGGCGGCCGGAAACTACCATGGAAATTCTGGAGAAGCTGCCGCCCTCCTTCAAGAAAGACGGCATGGTCACCGCGGGCAATGCCAGCGGGATCGTGGATGGCGCCGCTGCCGTGGTGCTGACGCACGAGAAAACCGCGAAGGAACGCGGGCTGAAGCCGTTAGGCCGCATTATTTCCTGGGCCGTGGCTGGGGTGGATCCCAGCATTATGGGAATCGGGCCCGTGCCTTCGACGCGCAAGGCGCTGCACCTTGCGGGGATGAAGCTTGAACAGATTGATCGCGTGGAAGTGAACGAAGCGTTCGCCGCGCAATACCTTGCCGTCGAGAAAGAGCTTGGCTTGAACCGCGACAAAACCAATGTGAACGGCGGCGCGATCGCCCTCGGCCATCCGCTGGGCACTTCGGGCACGCGCCTCGTCATCACCGTGCTGAATGAATTGCGCCGCAGGGGCCTGCGCTACGGCCTGGCCACGGCGTGCATCGGCGGTGGCCAGGGCATCGCCATCATCGTCGAAGCCCTCGGCAATTAATTAGCCGAGCAACACACAAGGATTTGCTCGGTTTTCGTTCGCCTGCTCTGTGTGCGGCGTTCGCCAATATTTCTGTCCTTCAATTGACGGCGACAACGAATGTGCCGAACGGCGCGACCGCTACCGAATTCAACGGCACCTCTGCCGCTCCGGCTCGGGGGTAGATGAGCAGGGGCTTTGCCAAGTTGCCGGTGATTGCTTGGGGTTTTAGATCGAAGGCGACCGTTTTTGATTTGTTGCTCATGTTCAAAACGACCAACACGGACTCGCCGCTGTTTGGATTCTTTCGCACGAACGAGAGGACGTCGGGGTCGTGGCAGTTCACACTGGTTTGCTGGCCGTCGCGTAGCGCGGGGTGATTGCGGCGCAGGCGAATCAACTGCTTGTAAAAGTTGAGAAGCGAGTCGGGGTCATTTTCTTCGAGCGCCACGTTGCGCTGCTTGTAGCTTGCGGGAACGGGGAGCCACGGCGTTGCGGACTTGGTGAAACCTGCGTTGATTGACGCGTCCCACTGCATGGGGGTGCGCTCGCCGTCGCGGCCTTTTTCTTTCGGCCAGCCGAGTTTGCCGATTGGGTCTCGTACGTCCTCCTTGCGGGCGGGCGGCGTGGTGACCATTCCGATTTCTTCGCCGTAGTAGAGCTGGGGCGTGGCACGGGTGGTCAAGAGCAAAGTTGCCAGCAACCGGGCGATGGCTTCGTTGTGCACGCCATCGCCGTAACGGTCCCAAGTGCGGTCCTGATCGTGGTTGTTGAAGAAAAAGTATGGCTGGCCGCCGGCCGAATTTTCTTCGACCTGGTCGAGCAGTTCGCGAAAGCGCGCGGCGGAAAGCTGGTTGACGTCGGCCACCTGAAAATCCATCGGGAGCTGGATTTCGTCGAGCTTGCTGCCATAGAGCTTGGTTAATTCGGCGATGTTGGGCTCGTCGGTTTCGCTGATGAGCACGGGATTTCCCGGATATTCGTCGACCACCTGCCGCATCTCCTTCAACACTTCGTGCACTTCGGGCAGATTGTCGGTGTATTTATGCTCGATGTTCTGATCGCCGTAAGCATTCATGCCTGGAAGAAGCGGATCGTCGTGGAGATTCGGATCTTCGAAGAGGCGTGAAACCGCGTCGAGACGGAAGCCGGCCACGCCGCGGTCCAGCCAGAAACGGAGCACGCCGTACATGGCCTTGCGAACTTCGGGATTTCGCCAGTTGAGATCGGGCTGCTCGGGATAAAAATGGTGGTAATAGAATTGGCCGGTCCTGGGGTCGAATTTCCAGGCAGAGTGGCCGAACCAGGAGAGCCAGTTGTTGGGCGGCTGGCCGGGGCCTTTGCCGTCGCGCCAGATGTACCATTCGCGCTTGGGATTGGTGCGCGAAGAGCTGGATTCCACGAACCACGGATGTTTGTCGGAGGTGTGGTTCGGAACAAAATCCATGATCACGCGGATGCCGCGGGCTTTCGCTTCCTTCACCATACGATCGAAATCCGCCAGTGTGCCGTATTGTGGATCGATGGCCGTATAGTCGGCGATGTCGTAGCCGAAATCCACCTGGGGCGAGGGATACATCGGCGTGATCCAGATGGCGTCGACGCCGAGGTCTTTCAGATAATCGAGGCGTTGCGTGATGCCCTTGAGATCGCCGACGCCGTCGCCGTTTGAATCCTGAAAACTGCGAGGGTAGATTTCGTAGATGACCGCATGTTTCCACCACATGTCGTTTTTACCCTGGGTAGTTTGATGAACGGCACCGGCAACGGATGCCTGATCCTGAGCTATGACGGCGCTGGCTGTTGCCAGTCCCCAAAGCTGCAGAAGCGCCCCAACAGCCAGGTATTGCGTGGAGCGTGAGGCGATTCGCGTTGTGGGCCGGCGGAACGAGGGCATGAGAGGCATATTCCCCGCAGTTTATCACCTCTGCTTTGCAGGTTTGATAATGGAAAACCGCGACCCGCGTGCGCACCTTTTGTCCCAAAATTATCCTGGACAAAACAAGCGCAACGCCGGACGCGGCGGGCAGACAAAAAAGAGGGAACGTCAAGACGTTCCCTCTTTGACCTGCAAAACGTGGGAGTGGGTTCGCGTCAGCGGGAAATGACGGCAGCGAGGATTACAAGTTCAGGCTGTTCGTGGTTCTGCGCCAACTCAACTTCCACGCGGCCCTTGGGGAACTCGCGCCCGGTGGGATTACCGGCAGTCCATACCTGGTAGAGGAAGTAGCGGCCGGCCATGCGATGAAACACCAGTTTGGTTTCGGTCGAGGGGATGGCTTTTACGCACGGGTTCGAGGAGGCGAAAGCGAATGACACTTCCTGAACGTTTTCAAGGCGAATGACACCGCCGCCGTCGTTCAGAGCGGGCTTGAGGATGTATTCACCGGCGGGGTAGGCGCGGTCGCCAACGACAAAGTCGAAAGGCACGTCAGCCTTGACACCCTTTTGCTGGGCCCGAGCGGCCGGGACAAGCAGGGTGGCGGCTAGAACGAAAAGAACGAAGCGAAAGTTTTTCATAAGACCTCCTATATCGACAAAAGCGGCGAGAGGCGGAAAAGAAAGCTCATGATTTTGTGAGCTGCCTTGTTCTCGTTTTCTCTTACTGCTCACGGCTTTGCTGGGAGCATGACGCGTGCCACTGTGGCCGGATAATTAGCCGCTGCGGAGCTCTGCTTGGATCTACTTCAGTCCCGACCGGATAGCGGGATTTTTTCTATTTGGTGGACCGCTGTGTCGGCCTTGAGTCAAATCGTTTGTAGAAGAATTCCTATCCGATTGGCACGTGAGGTTGTGTTGTTTGTGCACCTCGGACTTTGGCACACGGCCGGAATCCCCCGGTGAGCCGTTTGATTGAGAATAAATTGTTCACAAGTCGCGGGTTACCAGAGCTGCTGCATGCTTCATTTTTCCGGAGATGGGGGTGTGGCGAAGGCTCACCGAACGGATAGGTTGACTATCTATTCGGATAAGGTGCTCGCGAGCATTGCGCGCGTCTTCGCTGCGGGCTGCGCAAAGTGAGTTCTCAAGGCAGCTTTGGTACACTTTGACGGGTGGAAATTTCCCGCCGTTTTTGCGCGTATTTGCAGACGTGAGGAATTCATGACGATTCAAAAAGTGGGTGTAGTGGGGTGTGGCTTGATGGGCTCGGGCATCGCGCAGGTTTGCGCGCAGGCTGGATTCACGACCGTGGTGCGCGAGGTCAGCGCCGAGCTGGTGGAAAAGGGATTGAAGAGCATCGAGAAGAATCTGGCGCGGCTGGTGGAAAAGGGCACGCTGACGGAAGCGGCGAAAGGGGAAGTGCGCGGGCGGTTGAAAGGGACGACTTCGCTGGAGGATTTGAAGGATTGCGACCTGATTGTGGAAGCGATTATCGAGCAACTGCCGGTGAAGCGCGAGCTTTTTGGCGCGCTGGACAAGCTTTGCCCGTCGCAAACGATTTTTGCCAGCAACACCTCTTCGTTGACGATCACGGAGATTGCTGCCGCCACTAAGCGGCCGGGACGATTTGTCGGCTTGCATTTTTTTAATCCTGTGCCCGTGATGAAGCTGGTGGAAGTGGTGAAAACCATTTCGACCGACCCGGCCGTGTACGACGAAATGGTTGCGTTTGGGGCGAAGCTTGGGAAAACGCCGGTGCGGGCGAGCGACAGCGGGGGATTCATCGTCAACCGGCTGCTGGTGCCGTATCTGCTGGATGCGATTCGCGCGCTGGAAGAAGGCGTCGGCTCCGTGGTGGACATTGATAATTCGATGAAGCTGGGTTGCGGCTATCCGATGGGGCCGTTTACGCTGCTGGATTTCGTGGGGCTCGACACGACGTATTACATTTCGCAGATCATGTTCGATGAATTCAAGGAGAAGCGGTTCGCCGCTCCGCCGCTGCTGAAGCGCATGGTGCTGGCCGGATGGAACGGCAAGAAATCCGGCCGCGGTTTCTACGACTATTCCGAACCAGCGAATCCAAAGCCGATCGCGTTTTAAGGAAAAATCATGGTCTTTGAAAATCTGCTGTATGAAAAGAAAGACGGCATCGGTTGGATCACCTTCAACCGGCCGAAGGTGTTGAACGCGCTGAACCGCAAGACAGTTGAGGAATTTCAACAGGTGCTGATTGGGGCGCGCGACGATGCCTCGGTGCGGGTGCTGATTCTTACCGGCTCCGGCGCGAAGGCGTTTGTTGCCGGGGCGGACATCAACGAACTGGCGCAACAGACCCCTGTAAACGGAAAAGAGTTTTCGATTTTCGGGCAGGGCGTTTTTCACCTGCTTGAGACGATGAGGAAGCCTTCCATCTGCGCGATCAACGGTTTTGCGCTTGGCGGCGGGTGCGAACTGGCGCTTTCGTGCACGATTCGACTCGCCAGCAAGACCGCGAAGCTTGGCCAGCCGGAAGTGAAACTCGGCATTATTCCCGGCTATGGAGGCTCGCAGCGCATCGCGCGGCTTTGCGGCAAGGGCGTGGCGCACGAACTTTGCCTGACTGGGGAAATGATCACCGCGGAAGAAGCCCAGCGCATTGGCCTGGTGAATCACATTTACGAACCGGCGGAACTGCTGCCCGCCGCCGAAGCGCTGGCGAAAAAGATTATCGAGAAAGCGCCGCTGGCCGTGAAATACTGCATGGAAGCGATTGAGCGCGGCGCGGAAATGCCTCAGGAAGAAGGGCTGTTTCTGGAAGCGACGCTGTTCGGCCTGTGCTGTGCGACGGAAGACATGCGCGAGGGCACGAAAGCATTTCTGGAGAAGCGGCCGGCGGCATTTAAAGGGAAGTAAATGAGGTAAAGGATCGGAATTGCGGAAGATTTTGCGGACAGGGAAGCGAATGAAATGATTCAGCCGGGGAAAATTGATGGAGGATTGAGCGGCGAAGGATTTCGCTTTGGCGTGATTGTGAGCCGCTTCAACAGTTTTATCACCGAGCGGCTACTGCAAGGCGCGGTGGATGCGTTGGAACGCGGCGGGGCAGCGAGCGAGGACGTGGATGTGATCCACGTGCCGGGCGCGTTTGAATTGCCGCTGACGGCGAAAAAATTGGCGGTGACCGGGCGTTATGATGCGCTAATCGCTATCGGTTGCGTGCTGCGCGGAGAGACCGCGCATTACGATTATGTGTGCTCGGAAACTTCGCGCGGGTTGCAACTGGCGCAGATGGATACGGGCGTGCCGGTGATGTTCTGCGTGCTCACCTGCGACACGCTGGAGCAGGCCATTGACCGCGCGGGATTGAAGGGTGGCAACAAGGGTTTCGAAGCCGGGCTGGGCGCGCTTGAGATGGCGCAATTGTCACGCAAGCTGGGCGGCTCCTCGAAACCATCCACTACCGCGGGCAAACCTGCCACGGCCGGTAGAGGGCGGCGCAAATAACGTGAGCCTGCGGACAAAATCACGGGAATTCGCCATGCAGATGCTGTTTCAGTGGGACATGAGCCAGCAGATGGCCGAGAAACTCGAGCTCACTTTCTGGAAAAGCGCAAAAGCCGCGGCGCAGACGCGCACGTTTGCTAACCAGCTTTTTGAAGGCGCCGCGCATGACGCCACTGCGCTTGACGAATTGATCAGCAAGCACGCCGCCAACTGGCGCCTCGACCGCATGGCGGCCATCGATCGCGCGATTCTCCGCCTGGCGATGCACGAGATGCGCGCCACGGACACGCCCGCGAAAGTCGTCATCAACGAAGCCGTGGATCTCGCCAAGAAATATTCTTCCGACGATGCCGGTGGGTTCGTCAACGGCATCCTTGACGCCTACCAAAAATCCCTCAAAGCCGAGTGAACAATTCGGTAGAACGTCCTGCGCCGGGACGCTAGGTGCGGATGGTGCCTTCGAAGACTTTAACCGCGGCGCCGCTTACGCGCGGGGTCAGTTTTTTGCCGTTTTGTGAGACTTCCACTTCGATTTCGCTGGGACGGCCCATCTCGACGCCTTGTGCGATGTGCAGCGTATGGCCGGCGCCGATCTTTCCATGCTTCACGAGGTAAGCGCCGAGCGATCCCGCCGCCGAGCCCGTCGCCGCATCTTCGTAGAATTCCCACGGCATCATGCCGCGGGCGCACGCAGAGGAGTTGCCCCTGAGCGCAAAACAGTAGGCCAGCGCGCCCTGTTTGCCGAAGAGCCCGGCGAGCTCCGTCATGTTGAGCTGAATTCTCCCGAGCGCCTGGCGATTGCGCAGCGGCACCATCAAGTTGAAAATTCCGGTGGAGACGAATTCCGGTTCGAGCTTGGGATCGAGGTCTTTCAGCGACAGCCCCAGGGATTCCGCCAGCTTTTTCTTGTTGATCTTGGATGGCTTGAACGCGGCTTCTTGCTGCGTCATAGTCACGCGCTGCGGACGGCCGTCCTTAAAGCGAATCTCCACCGGCAAAATTCCAGCGCCGGTTTCCTGCAACACGTGTACGCCGCCTTCCTGCGCGGGAACTACCCCAAGTTCCGCAAGCAGGAACCAAGTGCCGATGACCGGGTGGCCTGCGAGCTTCAGTTCTTCTTTGGTTGTGAAAATGCGCAGACGCGCCAGCGCGCGGTCGTCGGTTGGTTTCTGCACGAAGACCGTTTCGGAAAGATTCATTTCGCGGGCGATGGCCAGCATCTGGTCGTCGGAGAGGCCGTCGCCGTCGGTAATCACGGCGAGCGGATTGCCCTGGAAGCGCGTGGTGGTGAAGACATCAAGTGTGTAGAAGCGATGTTGCATGGCTGGGTCCTGTCTTTCGAGCTGCCGCGCGGAGAATTCAAATCCGCTCGAGCTGGCTGACTGTCCTTTCGTTCTGGATGTTTCCGGTGTTCAGCGTGGTTCGCGGTTCGATCAAGACGATGTGCACTTCCTCGTCGGCCACGGGGCAGTGTTCCACGCCGCGGGGCACAATCACAAATTCGCCCTCGCGCACGATCGCTTCGCGGTCGCGGAATTTCATGCTCAGCGTGCCCTTCACCACCAGAAAGAGTTCGTCCTCGTTGTCGTGGTGGTGCCAGATGAATTCGCCCTTCAGTTTGACGGCTTTGACCTGGCAGTCGTTGACTTCGCCGAGCACGCGCGGGTGGCAGTAATCCTGAAATTTGGCGAATTTGTCTTTCAGGTTGACCGTTTCCATGTCTAGCTCCTAAAGCGCGTTGACCGCCGCGACCGTGGCCTGCAAAACGCGCTTGGTCGTATCGGCCTTGGAAGTTTCGCAATAAATGCGCAAAAGATTTTCTGTGCCCGACGCGCGCACCATCACCCAGCCGATGTTCCCCAGATACAGCTTGATGCCGTCCATGTTTTCACGGCGCGTGACATCCCACTGATCGATGCGCTTGGTTTTTTCATTCGTGAACCAGGCGATGGCTTTTTCTTTCTGCCCGCGCTTCACGTCCAGATCGATGCGGCCGTAGTGGAATTCGCCGAATTCCGCGTGCAGTACGGCGAGGAGTTCGCCGAGCGATTTGCCGTGCCAGGCCATCAGTTCCGCCAGAAACAACGCGGAGACGGAAGCGTCGCGCTCCGGCAGGTAGAGGCTGGTGCCAATGCCGCCGCTTTCCTCGCCGCCGACCAGGATGTCCTGCTGCAGCATCAGCTCGCAGATGTATTTGAAGCCGATGGGGACTTCGTACAGCTTACGGTTAAATTTAGCGGCCAGTTTGTCGATGAGTTTCGTGACAGAAAAAGTCTTGGCGATGTCGCCGGGAAGCTTCCGCGTGCCGGCCAGGTGCCAGACCATCAGCGCGAAGATCTGGTGGGGATCGACGAACGCGCCATCGCGGTCGATGGCACCGATGCGGTCTCCGTCGCCGTCGGCGGCGAGTCCAGCGTCATATTTTCCGGCGAGGACCGCCTTGCGCAGTGCGTCGATATGCGGCTCGATGGGTTCGGGATGCACGCCGCCGAAACGCGGGTCTCGCGTGCCGCGAATTTCGTCGCAAACCACCCCATTGCGCGTAAAAAGCTCCTTCAGCAGGCCGGCAGCCGAGCCGTGCATGGGATCAACGACGAAGCGGAATTTGGAGTCGCGCAGGCGTTGCCAGTCGATGAGTTTCTCAATCGTGTCGAGGTAGGGCGCGCGCGGTTCCAACGAGTGAATCAGTTCTTTCCGCGAAGGCAACGGGGGAGTGCCTGATGCTTCCACGGCAGCGAGTTCTTTTTCAATCTGCGCGACGATGGAAGGAAGCGCGCTGCTGCCGTAGCTTGCCTTGTATTTGATGCCGTTCCAAGAATAGGGATTGTGGCTCGCGGTGACGACCACTCCACCGGCGGCCTGGCGCTGGCGGACGAGCAGCGAAATCGTGGGAGTGGGGCAGGGTTTATCGGCGAGCCAGACCGGCGTTCCGGTTGAGCTGATAACGTCGGCCACCGCCGCGGCGATGCGATCGGAAGCAAAGCGGTGGTCGTAGCCGACGAGCACACCCTTGCGCGCGTCTTCGTCACGCACCACGTACCGCGCGATCGCAGCGGCCACGGTGCGCGCGTTCGCAAATGTAAAATCCTCGGCGATGATGCCGCGCCACCCGTCGGTGCCAAATTGAATCGCCTTCATTGCTAGTGAGTATACGCGAGGAAGGCGAAGCGCCAAAGATTGTGGGGTTAGGCACCGGGTAAGGAAAAGTGATAAACGCGGCCAAATTGGCGCAGCAGGATTCGTTTGCGCCAACCGCAGTCCCCGACACATTGGCGAAGTTCGGAGCTCATTCGCCAACTGACGCGCTGACGGAGACTCAATCTCGAGCCGCAGCGTTAATCAGGGGTATAGCCGAGGAAGTCTTCGTGGCCCTCGAACACCGAAGCCATTTTTGTGAGGCGGAACAGTTCCTGCAAGCGCTGGTTCAGATTGATGAGTTTCAGCCGGCTATTCTGCCGCTTGGCGGAGAAGAACAATCCGGCGATCGCACCAAGGCCAGAGCTGTCCATGTAGCTCACGTTGGTCAAATCAAGCACGACACATTTGGTCCCCGGGAAGAGACCGCGGACTGTAGTCTGCAGCACGCCAGAGCTACCTGATGTGATTTTGCCGGTGCAGCGAACGATCGTTTCCTCAGGAGATTTTGTTGTTTCCAGATTCAATTCTGAGATTGGGCCAGGGGTCGCGGACATGACGGGGCCTCCTTAGGCTGAGCTGGACTTTGTGTGAAACGGGATCCGCTCTTCGGAATTGGAACCGCCGCCGGTTCAGGCAAACATCGCTCCGCCGAGGAAAGAGTAGGCTCGGCCGAACGCCCTAACAATACTCCGGGCGAAAGCAAAGTCAAGGCACACTTGAGCGGGAAGCCGCACGCCTTGTTGATCGGGAAGAGCCCTTATCCCCGCAAGCGTTGTAGAGCAACATCAATCGCAACGCATGGGGCAGAAAGGGGATACGGCTGTTTTGCGAAGACCGTCTTGCCTTCGTACAGGAGAGGAATGTGGCGTTTACAATAGTTTCTTGTGCTTGCGGTCTTCGAGGGCTTTCACGATTTTGCCGACGTCCTGGGCGCGGTCGCGGGGGCAGATGAGCAGGGCATCGGGGGTTTCGACGACCACCAAGCCGCTGACGCCGATTGCGGCGATGTATTTGCCTGGGCTCCAGAGAAAGTTGCCTTCGGCATCGAGTGTGTGGCCGGGGCCGGCAAAGATATTTTCCGCGGGATGCTTGGCGAGCAATTCGTGTACCGCGGCCCAGGAGCCGATGTCGCTCCAGCCCATTTCGGCGGGGATGACGAAGACGCGCGGCGCGCCGGGATGCTGCGTGGCGCGTTCGAGGATGGCGTAGTCGACGGAGATATTTTCGAGTTGCGGGTAGATGCGCTTTAATTTGGCGGCGTAGCTGCGCTTTCCGATGTGCCGCGCGAGTTCTTCAATCAGCGCGTGGGTTTTTGGCAGGAATTCCTTCAGCCCGTCCAGAAAAGTGGAGACACGCCAGAAAAACATTCCCGCGTTCCAGTGGAAATTTCCGGAAGCAACGTATTCTTTGGCCATGGTGAGTTCCGGCTTTTCTTTGAAACACCGCACGGCAAAAATCGGTGCGCCCTTTGTGGTGACAGAATCTCCCTGCCGCTCGATATAGCCGTAGCCTGTCTCCGGCCGGGTCGGCGGAATGCCCAGCACCACCATGCGACTCGGTTTGCGCGCTTCGTCCAAGGCGGCGCGCAGGATTTCGCGATAGCGCTCCGGCTGGGCGATGTGATGATCGGCGGGAAGCACGGCAAGCAGGGCATCGCCTCGCGCCGTGTGGCGCACATGAACCGCGGCCAGAGCTATCGCCGCGGCGGTGTTTCTTCCGACCGGCTCGGTCAGGACATGTTTTCGCGCTGCCGCGGGCAATTGTTTTGCCAGGGCGGAGGCTTGTTCCGCGTTGGTCACAGTCCAGATGCGCTGCGCGGGAATTAGCGGTGCCAGGCGCGACACGGTCTGCTGCAGCATTGAACCTACGCCAACAATATTCAAGAGTTGCTTAGGCGTGCGCGTCCGGCTGCGCGGCCAGAAACGCGTGCCGCGACCTCCTGCAAGAATCACAGCGTGGATTGATAGTGCTTTTTCGGTTTTCACTCCGCACCAATCACAACGCGCGAAATCGCCTGGTCTTCAAAACCCTGGTTACGCAATTGCTGCCGCAGCGCGCCGGTGTCGGGCACGGTCACGCGCAGGACCGAGCTTACTCCATCTGGCTGCAGCAAAGTGGTCGGGAGGTTCGCCGGCAGAAACCACGCTTCGCCGGTACGGTAGGGAAAGGACCGCTCCGAGTCATGAAACGCGCCGGTGCCTTCGAGGATCACGAAGACTTGAAACTCTTCGGGATCGCTTTCGATTGGCGTGGTCCGGTTGCAATCCCAACGCTCGGTGGCGAAAAATTCGCAAGCCGCCAGCAGGTACTTCTTCGCGTCGGGAGAATGCAAAGCCAGCGGCTCGATTTTGCCGCCGTTTCCCGCGCTGAAATTCGTTACCTCCAGGGCTTTCTCGATGTGCAACTCGCGTGGCTTGCCGGCCGAGTCCACGCGGCCATAATCATAAACGCGATAGGTGAGGTCTGAATATTCCTGGATTTCGCAGATGACCATTCCCGGCCCGATGGCGTGTTGCGTTCCCGCGGGCACGAAGTAAGTGTCACCAGTCTGCACCGGGAGGTGCACCAGGAGGTTCTCCAAGGTGCCCGCCGCCAGCGCCCGCAGAAAAGCCTCTTTGTTCACTCCCGGCTGCAACCCGAACATGATTTCCGCGCCGGGCTGCGCGCAAACCAGGTGCCACATTTCCGTTTTTCCGCGTCCGCCGGCGTTCTGCTCGTACTTCGCGGCATAGGAATCGTTGGGATGGACCTGAATGGACAGTTTGTCATTCGGGAAAATGAATTTGATAAGCACCGGGAATTCGGCGAGGGAGGCATGCCGCGCGCCGCGCCATTCCGCTGGCATGGCGCGCCAACTCTCCTGCAGCGACTTGCCCGCAAACGGACCGTTGGCCACGCGCGATTCAAATGCCGTGAGCCACGCTTCGCCGAGGGGCTCTTTCAGATTTATTTTGTCAGGGTACCAGTGAGCGAGGGAGCGCTGACCCCAGATCCGCGGGCTGAAGAACGGCTCAAGGCGCGAGAGAACAGGCTGCATCACGGTCTAGGCGGCGGCCTCCGCGCGGGAAAAGAATTTTTCCAGACGCCGGAGCCCTTCCTCGATCCGCTCGATCGAAGTCGCATACGAAAGGCGAAGGAAGCCGGGTGCGCCGAAGGCTTCGCCCGCAACCAGCGCGACGTGCGCTTTTTCGAGCAGCAGTTTCGAAAGCTCGGTGCAGTTTTTCGCCGCGGCGTTTTTGCCATCTCCCAGATGCGCGGAAACATTCGGGAACGCGTAGAACGCACCGCCCGGCCATTCGCAGGTAACGCCTGGAATCGCGCGCAAACCTTCGACGATGCGCTTGCGGCGCTTCGCGTATTCGGCGAGCATCGGCGGCACGGTGTCCATCGAGCCGCGCATCGCTTCGAGCGCCGCGTACTGCGCGATCGAAGTCGGGTTCGAGGTGGATTGGCTCTGCACCTTGATCATGGCCTGGATGAGTTCTTCGGGCGCCAGCGTGTAGCCGATGCGCCAGCCGGTCATCGCAAAGGTTTTTGAGACGCTGCCGATGATGATGACGTTGGCTTTGCTATCTTTCGCGCTGGCGATGGAAAACGGCTTGTGCGGCTCGTAAACGAAGTGCGAGTAGCATTCGTCGCCCATCACCCAGATGTTGCGTTTCTTGCAGACCGCCAGAATTTTTTCGAACTCTGGACCGTCCACCACCCCGCCCGTGGGATTGCTGGGTGAATTGATGATTACCATTTTTGTTTTTGGCGTGATGGTCTTCTCGATGTCGGCGGCCTTGGCGCTGAATCCGTCTTCCGCGCGCGTCTGCACAATCACCGGGGTTCCGCCGGCGTATTTGATGATGTCGGGAAAGCTCACCCAATAAGGCGCGGGCAAAATCACTTCGTCGCCGTTCTGGATGAGCACGCTGATAGCGTTGAAGATGGAATGCTTGCCGCCGACCGTGACGACGCATTCTTTCGCCGTGTAATCGGAGCCGAGTTCGCGCTTGTGCCACGCAGTGATCGCTTCGCGCAACGGCATGATGCCACCCGTCGGAGTGTACTTGGTGCGGTTCTCCTCGATGGCCTTGATCGCAGCTTTCTTGATGTGGTCCGGCGTCGGGAAATCCGGCTCGCCCGGGCCGAAGTCGGCGATGTCCACGCCCTTGGTTTTCAACTGTTCGGCGGCGTTGATGACGGCGGCGGTGGCGGATACTTGAATGCGGTTGATGCGGTTGGTTAGTTGCACGTGAGCCCCCTGGCGCGAGTCTGTGACTAACTAGTTTTCAGGAAAAACGCGAGAAATTCAATCGAGAAGCGCGGGCGGAGCGAGGATGACGGATTACGCGGAAGTTGCGGCCAATTTGGCCCGGATCTTTTGTTCGACGAGCGGCGGCACCAGGCCGGTGAGCGGACCGCCGAGTTGCGCGATTTCTCGGACGAGTTTCGCGCTCAGGTAGCTGTAAGATTCTCCAGGGAGCATGAACACGGTCTCGAGGCGCGGCTCGAGCTTGCGGTTCATCAGCGCCATCTGCAGTTCGTACTCGTAGTCGGAAACGGCGCGAATGCCGCGAAGGATAACGGCGGCGTCACGCTTTCGCGCATAATCCACCAGCAGGCCTTGAAAGACGTCCACTTCCACGGCCGGCCATTGCTTGGTGACTTCGCGCAACATTTCCACGCGTTCGGGAACCGAAAACAGCGGCTCTTTTTCCACATTTTTCAACACGGCGACGATCAAGCGGTCAAACATTTTCTCACCGCGCATGATCAGATCGAGATGGCCGTTGGTTACGGGATCGAAGGAGCCGGGATAAATGGCAATTGAAGTTTTCATGAAAGTTGCACGCGCTACCGCGGCACATTCTAACCCAACCGTTCGGGAAAACCAGAATGAACTTGCGCCGCGGTTGTTACAAGAGGGAAATTGCGGAAAGGGAATTGTCCCCGCACGAGAGTTGTGACACCCTTGCTTTGGCGAATGCAGCGTATTCGATTGCGTTGAACCGATTTAAACCAGCGAGGGGGAATTGCCGATGAACCGGGTGGGGGCAGGGGCACAACGGATTCTGCCGGCAATTTTCCTGGCGGCAATGGGAGCTTGCATGGCGAACGCACAAGCGAACACACCGTTGAACATCATGCCGCTGCCCGCCAAGGCGGAACGTGGCGATGGCTCGCTGAAAATTGATGCGAGTTTCCGCATCGCGTTCGCCGGATACCGCGAGCCGCGGCTGGATCGGGCCGGCGTGCGCCTTGAGCGGCAAATTCAGCGGCAAACCGGACTGGTCCTTCTTCACGCTAGCAAGAGCGCGGCGCCCGTAACGCTCGAAGTCATTACTGACCACGAAAGCAAAGCGGTGCAGGAACTTGGAGAGGACGAATCCTACAGGCTTGATGTTTCTTCTTCCGGAGCGAAATTGCACGCCACCAATCCGCTTGGCACCGTCCGCGGACTGCAGACTTTTCTTCAGTTGATTGCCATCACGCCCGATGGCTTCAGCGCTCCGGCCGTGCACATCGAGGATCGCCCTCGCTTTCCGTGGCGCGGACTGATGATCGACTCGGGCCGGCATTTTATTCCCCTGGACGTTATCAAACGCAATCTGGATGGAATGGAAGCCGTGAAGATGAATGTCTTTCATTGGCACCTTTCCGAAAACCAGGGATTCCGCGCGGAGAGCCGCAAATTTCCGAAGCTGCACGAGCAGGGGTCCGACGGTCTGTTTTACACGCAGGAAGAGATTCGGGATGTTGTGGAATACGCGCGCGACCGCGGCATTCGCGTGGTGCCGGAGTTCGACATGCCCGGGCACAGCACGGCGTGGTTCGCCGGATATCCCGAACTTGCCAGCGGCAGCGGCCCGTACGCGGCCGAGCGCCAGTGGGGCGTGTTTGATCCCGCCATGGATCCCACGGACGAGAAGACTTACAAATTCCTGAACGAATTTATCGGGGAGATGGCCAAGCTGTTTCCGGACCAGTTTTTTCATGTCGGCGGCGACGAAGTGAACGGCAGGGAGTGGGACGCCAATCCAAAGATCCAGGCGTTCAAGAAGTTGCATCACATCAAGAACAATGCAGAGTTGCAGGCATATTTCAGCGGACGCGTGCAGGACCTGGTTATCAAACACAAAAAGACGCCCGTGGGATGGGACGAAGTGCTGGTTCCCGGCGTGCCAAAAACGATTGTCATTCAATCGTGGCGCGGCGTGGATTCGCTGGCCGCCGCCGCGAAGGATGGATACCGGGGCATTCTTTCGAATGGCTATTACCTGGATCTCGGCTGGAGCGCCGCGCGGCACTACGCGATGGATCCGCTTGGCGGCCCGGCAACTGCGCTGACGCCGGAGCAGAAGCAACTTATTCTTGGAGGCGAATCCTGCATCTGGTCCGAGTACGTGAACGCGGAAAACATCGACTCGCGCATCTGGCCGCGCAACGCCGCGATTGCCGAGAGGCTTTGGTCGCCGGAAGGTGCGAGCGATCTGGCTTCCATGTATGCGCGGATGGAAACCGAGTCCACGCGCCTCGAATGGCTGGGACTGGCGCACCGGTCGTTTCAGCGAGCAATGCTGCAGCGCATTGCGGGCACGTGGACGCCGGGGGAATTCGATGCATTACGTACGCTGGCTCAGGCCCTCGAACACGAGAAAGATTACGCGCGCGAGGCTAGCGCTAGCACTCCGCCGAACAGCCTTACTCCCTTGAACCGCTTGGTGGACGCGGTTTACCCGGAAAGCGACGTCTCCCGGCGATTCTCGCTATTGGTGGATCAATTCGTTTTGTCGGGCTGCAAAGATCCGGCTGTGGCTGCGGAGATTCGCGTGCAACTCGAAGAATGGGCCTCTATTGAAGGCCGCTTGCAGCCGCTTGCCCAGCGTTCTCATCTGGTGAAAGAGGCGGCGCCGGCATCCGGTGGGCTTTCGCAGGCCGCGAAAATTGTGATGGACGCACTTGATGCCATGCAAAAGGGCGCGCCGATTTCCGCTGATCAGAAGAAAATTCAACTCGAATCCCTGAACGCGCTGGAGCAGCTAGCGCACAAATCACAACTGACAATCCCCGAGCTGCCGACGTTTCAAAAGATGGTTGAAGCGGCTTCCGCTGGTGGCGCTTGCGCGAAATGAATTAGTAGCGCCGCCATCCTGGCGGCAACCCGCAGGCCGGCAGGATGCCGGCGCTACCGGGGCTTGTCTTCGACCGCGTCACTAGCGGCCCGCCGCGGACGCGGGCTCTACAAAATCAAGAGGGGCCACCTGAAGGTGGCCGCTACGCGTTCTTGCGAATGCTAGTTAGTTTTGGGCGGGCCGGGCTGAGCGTGGCAAACGCCTTCGCCAGAGTCGTGGAAGCTTTTTCCGGGGACCGGGAGGAATTCCCAGCGGTATTTCCCGGGGGAAAGCGTCAGCTTGAGTACGCCGTAGGTTTTGTCGTCGCGGATTTCGCTGTTGGGTTTTGCGTAGCCGAGCGGTGTGTGGCTGCGTCCTCCCGTGCCGACGACGATTTCGCGAATGCCGTGTTCAGGGTCGGGATTGCCTTGTGGATTTTGTGGGGCGAACCGTTCGTAAGAATGTTCGTGTCCGGCGAGGACGAGGTCGGCGTGCGCGTCGTAAAGATCCTGCCAGAAGGCGCGCAATTCGGGATGTTCGGCGTGCTTTGCAAAGAGGCCGCTGCTGAAGAGTGCGTGATGGCCGTAGGCAAGCGTGCAGACGCTGGGATGCGCGGCCAGATCCGCTTTCAACCAGGATTCTTCCGGAGAGCCTTCTGCGCAACCCCCCAGTTCCTTAGATTCGCAGTTGGTGTTGAGAACAACGATGTGCCACGCGCCGAGATCGTAGCTGTAATAGCCCTTTCCCGGGTCGCCGGCGCTGCCATCCCAATAGCGAAAATAACCGGTAGCGGGGGCGCCATTGTACTCGTGGTTTCCGGGAGTGGGGCGAGTACGTGCTTTGAAGCGGCCCCACGTCGGGCCATAGCATTTCTGGAACTCTTCGTAGGTGCCGCGTTGATAAGCCAGATCACCGCCGGCGAAAACCGTGCCGGGAATTGCGTCAATCAGCTTGGCGGTGGCTTCGGCTCCGGAGAGGTCGGAGCAGCCGACGATATCTCCCGCGCCAACCAGCGTAAAAGTATCCGGCGACTTCTTCTTTGTTGCTTTTGACGAACTTCTCGGGGTAGCGGGCTGGTTGGATGGAGCCTCCTGAGCCAAGGAGTTGGCCGCCCCGACGAGGGTCAGCAGAGAAGTGATAAGTACTGTCCTGGCAATTTCCACCACCGTTCGAATCGGCCCCATGTCGGTGCGTGCGCCTCCGAAATTCTGGTCAGCAAGCAGAATACCCCGGAACACGCAAGGAATCGGAGCCATTCAGCGCAAGTTAAGCACAGTTCAAGGGCGAAATGGGGCCGTTAAGTGGAAAATGCTGCATCTAAGACTAAACTGGTCGTAGTCTAAGTACCGGATAATTAAAGATTTGTCTTGGATTTGGCCCTGGCGTGGGATTGACAAACAGCGCGACAAAGTCGTATAGTCTATATACGACTGGATCAGTCGTAATTGGTCTCGCTCCGTTTGACCGCGCTGGGGGCGCAAGATGTTCAAATTATCCAAGAAGGCGGACTACGGCCTGATTGCCATGAAGCATCTGGCCAACCACCGCGAGAAGCATGCGTGCAGCGCCAGCGAAATTGCCGAGGAGTATGGGATTTCTTCCATGCTGATGGCCAAGGTGCTGCAGAAGCTGGCCCGGCAGACGCTGGTTGTAGCCAAGCATGGCTCCAGCGGGGGCTACCAGCTGGCGAAAGAGCCGGCGCAGATCAGTGCCCTGGAAGTGATTACGGCGATTGATGGGCCGGTGCTTATTACTTCTTGCGTGACGAGCCACGGAAATTGTGACGCAACGGACCGCTGCTCCATCAAAGAACCATTGCAGCGGGTCAATGAGAGTATTTTGGGCGTTTTGAGCACGGTGAGCATCGCGCAATTGAGCGAAGACAAGCAGGAACCGGGGCTCGTGGAATTGAAAGGGATGGGCCAACTGGCGGTAAGCCGCTAAGCGGTGCGTCTCGAGAGTTAGAGGAGAAAACGGAAATGGCCGTCAAGCTGCCGATTTACATGGACAATCACGCCACCACCCCGATGGACCCGCGGGTGCTGGAGGCGATGTTGCCGTATTTCACCGAGAAATTCGGGAACGCGGCGAGCCGCAACCACTCGTTCGGCTGGGCCGGCGAAGAAGCGGTCGAGAATGCGCGCCAGCAAGTGGCTTCGCTAATCGGCGCGACCGCGAAAGAAATCATTTTCACCAGCGGCGCAACGGAATCCGACAACCTGATGATCAAGGGCGTCGCGGAAATGTACCGCGAAAAGGGCAACCATATTATTACGCAGGCGATCGAGCACAAAGCTGTTCTCGATACCTGCAAGAATCTGGAGAAGCACGGGTTTGAAGTGACCTATCTGCCGGTGGGCAAAGACGGCCGCGTGGATCCCGAGGATGTGCGCAAGGCGATCCGGCCGACGACGATCCTGATCGCGATCATGTACGCCAACAACGAAATTGGCGCGGTGAACCCGATGCAGGAAATCGGGAAGATTGCCAAGGAGCACGGCATCATTTTCGCGTCGGACGGAGTGCAGGCCGCGGGCAAGATTCCAATCGACGTGCAGAAAGACAACATTGATTTGCTGGCCATTTCCGCGCACAAGTTTTATGGACCCAAGGGCGTAGGTGCGTTGTATGTTCGGCGCCGCAATCCCCGCGTGCAGCTTTCGGCCATCATTGACGGCGGCGGCCACGAGCGCGGGATGCGTTCCGGCACGCTGAACGTGCCCGGCATCGTGGGACTCGGCAAGGCGGCGGAACTTTGTCAGCAGGAAATGGCGAAGGAATCCGAAAAGCTTCTCAGGCTGCGCGAGCGTTTGCGCAAGGGCCTGGAAGCCAAGCTGGACGAGGTGTACATCAATGGTTCGATGGTGCACCGGCTTCCGAACAATCTCAACATGAGCTTCGCGTACGTCGAAGGCGAATCGCTGCTGATGGGGATCAACGACGTTGCGGTTTCGAGCGGTTCGGCCTGTACCTCTGCAACCCTTGAGCCGAGTTATGTACTCAAAGCATTAGGCGTGGGCGAGGATCTGGCGCATACGTCGATCCGCTTCGGCCTCGGGCGCTTTACGACCGAGGAAGAAGTCGACTACGTGATCGACAAAATGGTGCAAGTTGTAACCAAGCTGCGCGAACTCTCGCCGCTCTATGAAATGGCCAAGGAAGGCATCGACATTTCCAAGGTCAAGTGGCAGTCCGCCTAATCCCGTGAAGACTGGAAGGAAAAAAATGGCAAGCGCAAGCGCTATTGCAAGCGAAGGAACACTCAGGATTCACCGCTCGATCGCGGGTACGTCCGCGCCGTTTCGCGTGACGTATCAGGCGTATCAGGATGGTGACGAGCCGGCCCCGGCCGCGGAGCGTTCTTTTCATCATCTTCAGGATGTCCGCACGTTTCTGAACGTG